>PVMK01131121.1_pt1 | contig 68574 bp, 73 predicted proteins | sample 1853481 | NCBI WGS metagenome assembly PVMK01 (sample SAMN08533507, study PRJNA380276) | Marine sediment metagenome, whole genome shotgun sequencing project.
TAAGTGACACGTACAAATATCCACCTTCTCAAAAAGCTGGCAAAAGTCAACGGAGCACGTACTAGGAGATTCAAGCAAAAGCGCAAGAAAAAACAAACCAAGAAGAGAAAGAAGAAAAGGAGAACTAAGAAGAGTTACAAGAGGCGTAAGAAGAAGTCCGTTAGAAAGAGAGGGAAGAAGAAAAATTGATTTAAAATAGTGTACTGTAGTTAGTAAACAACAGTACACTATTTATACAATGGATCCTCAAGAATGGCTCAAAACCCGATTTCCGTAATGAAAGCGATGTGATGAAAACTGGACAATGGAACGATATGATTTTCCACAGAATGTTCGCGATTGGATTAAAAATAATTGGATTAAAGTGAATGAAAAAGGAGGTGGTACTTATGCCGAACCTAAATATTTTAATGAAAAACGTAATGATCCACTGCATGCGTGGTATGGAATGTCTTCTATGGACGAACCTAGTTAAATAATATATAATGTTTAATAATTTGGAATGACAATGAATAAATACAATGGATCATCGATATCACTTGGGGATCTCAATCTGTTTGGATGATGAGGTTGTCGGGTTAGTAGAATTTTAATATTAGTTGTATTGAGTAATTTTTTTCCAAAGGGGTAAAGGTATAATGAGATTGAGCGGTCTGCGTATTTTACTCTTTTCGCAATTTCATCCTTGACTTCAGCTATAGACGCGTTCTCTGATACTTCAAATGATATACTTTTTTTATCTTGAAAGTTATTGTTGTAAAATTCTGGAATCTCTTGATTTCCTGCGTGACGTAATACTATCTTTATTTTTTTTGGTTTTTTTTGGCTCTCACGCATGCGCGTCTTAGTAAAATTCCACCGATAAAAGATATACAGAATATGGCTGGTAGGGACATTTGTAAGGATTGTAAGTGTATTGCGTTGAATAACATTATTAAGGTATTTTATTTTCCAATTCAATTTTTTGTTTTGGAGTTAATAAGGGTATGTAAAAAAGTGAATTTGATGAACTTAAGTGACACAGGCGAATCTAGCCGTTACGTGTGCACTGGCCAATCTGCCGTTGCTGCCGCCTGAATATCCGCTAGTTTAAGTATTTTAATGCCACGGTCGAAACTACCATATAATGGCAAACGGGAAACCGGTAAGAAAACGAGAAACCGGTAATAAAAAGGTCTAGTCTATTCGCACCCTTTTTATTTTTTAAACTCTAATACTTTTCTTTTCTTCAACGGGTTCCTCGATCTGAAAAGGTAGAGCCTTCTTATCAGCAACCCTTTGAGTTCCTCGTGGCGCCCAAGCAACACACTTCCCACCCAAACCTGTAATGGATCTGAATTTGCGCCACTCGAATGTTTTTGGAAGAGTGTGTTTGTTTGTTAAAATAATGACTTGGCGATCCGAAACTGCCGTTTGGCCATTATTACTCGTATAGGGAGTTGCACTGGCCCAATGACTCGGTCGCTCATCTGCCGTACCCTCTCTTTCCACTTTGTATATGTATACTACCTCTTCTCCTACTGGACCTGTAATGAATCCAAGATAGTCTCCCACTACTATACGGTTCTTGCTGTCCTTATCCCAACGACCTTCGCGAGTTACAAGAATCTCTGTAAAGAATATACTAAAATCGGTCATAACGTCGGTACGTTTTGGATTTATGCGTACATGATAATATTCTGGCATTTTATTTGAATGTTGTTATTGATTTTTGATATGGTTTTATTAAATACTTATATGTCAAAATTTCCATTCAATTTTTTTCTATTTTCTATTTATAATGAGAAAGGGTCCTGAAGAATCCGCAACTAGGTTTTCCATAGGAATTAAAAAAAAAGGCAATGATGGTAATATTTGGAGTATTGTAAAAAATAAAAATGGTGTAAAACGTTGGAAAAAAACACAAAAAAAAAGAAAGAAAAAAAACAAAACGAGAAAAATATATAAAAGTAAACTTAAAAATGTCGGTCATGAAAAAAAAATTACTGTTAAGATATTGAAATCATTTAAAAAAAAATACGGCGTAACAACTACTGGTAATAAAAAAGAAATGGCTGAAGGTTTATGGACTGTACATGGAGGTTCGATGAGCGATGATGATTTACTATTGATTATCCCTTTGCTTTCAAAAAGAGATAGAAAAGAAGCCGAAAAATTATTATCGAAACGCATAACTGAACCAGTTATTAATTATAAAGGTATGTGGATGCCACAACCAAAACCACTAAGAAAAATGTCTCGAAAGGAAATGATAAAACATTTACGACATTTTAGAAATGTCTGGGAGAGAGAAACTACCAGAAATCAAGATTTAAGCGATGAACGATTAGACGAAGAATCGGATAAAGATTTACGTGGATTATTGAAATTTTATTTTAGTAATGAAGCAAAACAAATAGCAGGCGATTGGCTAAGAAAAAATTATTAATAAAAAAAATATAGTTCCCATATCGGGGATCGAACCCGAATCCCCCGCGTGAAAGGCGAGTATCCTTACCAATTAGACTATATGGGATGGTGCCGTCTGTGGGGATTGAACCCACGGCCACGCGCTTAAAAGGCGCGCGCTCTACCAAACTGAGCTAAGACGGCTTTGTAGTGTACCTTGCTGATTAAGTACAGTATTCCTATCTGGTCTCTACGCTGCTTCAATTTTCTAAAATTGGGTTATGGGGCAATATTGCATTGATATAATACAGTAAACATGATGACTGTATTATTATTTAAAGCTATCTATAGTGCTTTTTTTTAAGTTAATGGAGAGATTAACTATCACATTTCATCAGCTATTTATTGCACTGTATCATCTAGCTTTTTCTCTCCAAATCAATAAAAAGTATGTACAAGGATAGGAATATATTCAATTTGGAGGGTTTTTTTATTTGTTTTTTTGTTTTTTATTTTTTATTGTCTCGCGGGCCGAGATGGGGTTTTATTTACGCTAGGAATATTGTGAGTTGACCTTCGAGGTCTTCGATTTGGTCTTCCAATTCGGCAATGTCACCCTCGTCTGCCCAGGATCCATCAGAGTTCTCCTTGGACGACAGGAGCTCAGACCTGAGCTCCTCGAGCTGAAGACGAATTCCGGCAAGCTGTTCATCGGATCTCTTTTGAACAAGAGCAAGTGAAGGCTTGATTGTACCTTCGCTCTTGACTGCCTTGGAGGCTCCTGAAGCCCAAGCTCCAGTTGTCACCTTCTTGGGCTGGGTGATAGGAACGCGTTCCTCTTCATCTGACTCCGTGTCAGATGGGATCTCGAAGCGGTTCACAGCTGGGCGGGCGTTGGTGCGCTTCCTTGGCTGGCGCGGTGCGCTCCTTCCTTGGCTTGCAACCCATTCCCCGGCGGCGATGGCTTGGCGGCGGTGTTCGGCTAGGCTATGGTTGGTCTCACGCTGGCGGGTTGTTTTGGCTTTCAGCTTCGGACAGATGGCTTCGCCTGAGCGATGCTTCATCCAGTGACCATCTTCCTTGCAGTAGGAGCAGCTAGGCTTGCGTGATTGCGAGCGCTGAACTCTGCGACGAGGGCGGTAAGTGTTGCTGGTAGACATGTTGAGGTTTTTGTAAGTTCTTGATTGAATTTGGTAAGTTATTTGTTGGGGGAATGTCTTTCTCTCTCTGCCAAAAAACTACTTCAATTTTTTGATAACCCTTGCATCTAGGTTTCAACAACTATCCATTGTTCATACAAGTTATATGGTAGTATCTATAAGTTACAATTTAAGGCAAACGGGAAACCGGTAAGAAAACGAGATACCGCCTACAATCACACATTGCTCATTCTTCATTATCTAATACTTTCTCTCCAAATAAAAAATATGTACAGGGGATTAGGGGGTTTTTTATTTGTTTTTGTGTTTTTTGTTTTTTATATTTGGTGCTAAGATATTAGTTCCCTCTTAGCATATGGGAGGTTATATACATTTATTCTTCGAAGGAAAGCTCTTGGATTTCACCAGTGGTTTCATCGTAGGCTCCGATGCATTCGCCTTCTAGATCAAACAGGACCGCTGATAATCCGTACGCCTTAGTCATGTAGTACGCAGTACCTTCGATCTCGATCTTGGGTGTGGATTCGTCTAGGACAATATCATCCTCATCCTCTGCATCATCGTCTTCCTCAGCGATCGTCGCTTGAAGCTGTTCGACTGCCTCCATAGTAAGCTCTGGTTTCATATCCGCTTTCTTTTCCTCCTCGGCTTCCTTGGCTTTCAAGAGCTTTTTCTCTTCAGCTTCCTTAGCTTTAGCGAGCTTTTTCGCATCGGCTTCCGCTTTCTTGGCTTGCTTTTTAGCCTCGACTTCTTGAGCTTTCAAGAGCTTTTTCGCCTCAGCTTCTGCTTTTTTCTTGAGCTTTTTCTCCTCGGCTTCCTTGGCTTTCAAGAGCTTTTTCGCCTCAGCTTCTGCTTTTTTCTTGAGCTTTTTCTCTTCGGCTTCCTTAGCTTTCAAGAGCTTTTTCTCTTCGGCTTCCTTGGCTTTCAAGAGCTTTTTCTCTTCGGCTTCCTTGGCTTTCAAGAGCTTTTTCTCCTCAGCTTCTTTAGCTTTCAAGAGCTTTTTGGCTTCAGTTTCGGCTTTTTTGGCTTCGGCTTCTTGAGCCTTTTGTTCATCGGTCTTTTTCGGCTTTTTAGCCTTTTTGACCTTTTTGGCTTTTTTGACTCTGACGACCTTTTTGACAGAACTTTCGGAGGTTACGCTGAGAACATCATCCGCTGCTTCGGCTACGAGCTTGGCGATCTGGTCATCCATTGTCATTTCCTCGGAGGTTTTGACTTTAGCGGGGCGACCCTTTTTACCGACCTTTTTCTTAGGTTTGGTGCTAGCAGGGCGACCTGTCTTTTTCACCTTAACCGTCAGTTGATCTTCAGGGATTGTCCAGCCGTAGGCTGTTGCCACCTCTTGGGCTCGAGTGATATCGAGTCCTAGTTTCTTGGCTACGTTGGCGTAGCAGGTGGTAAGTTTTCCCTTAGGATCGCGATACTCGAGCAAAGGACCAGTCAGACGATCACTGATATCGCCATACTGTGGCTTGCCAGAAGCGCTGTTCGAAGCCGATTTATGGCACGTTTTGCAGTACTTACAGTCTGATTGAGGCCCGTTCGTGCATTGAGTGTGAAGACCATGATTGAATCTTACACCTTGGCACCAGCTGGGTTCTACTGTTCCGCAGAATGGAAGTACCATTTCTGGTTTTGAGCGAATCGCTGTTTCGCAAGCGGCTTTTCCGATACTTTTCTGTCCGGCTCGTACTTTCTTCATTGCCACTGATCGCTTGCTTGCGATCGATACACTGTCGAAATCGAACATTCGAACAGCGGTTTCTGTGTCGCATGTTAATACTCCTTCCGAGTGAAGTTGTTTGATTACGCCACGAGCAAACTCGACTGATGCTTTACGCATTCCATTCTCTACTGCTGCACTCATTACGATTTGTAAACTCATCATGATTTCTTATTATTTCTTGTTAACTTGTTATTACTATTTTATGCTTTTTATATCTCTCTCATATTGCCAAAAAAATACTTCAATTTTCTCAAAACTACCACATCATAAACTCATAAACTCACAAACACTCGATCCCTCTCGCAGGGAGGTAATGTACCTCCCTTAAACCCACACCGCAATTATTATTAGATTTCTTCAGAAAATTGAAGATGTTTAAATATTTGAAAGTATATTTACAATACAATACGAACTAGCAGTTATGACTTCTTTTATCCCATTATCAAACCCAATTATTGTTTCAGAACCAACCACTCTAACAATCGGAGATATTTTAAATTCATATGACGGTCCGGCATTTGAAAATGCTACAACGACATACCGAAAGCCATCATATCAGAGAGCTTTTAAGCAGACACCCGCGTGGTGTCGCCGTTTGTGCGAAAGCATTCTTCAAGGTTGGAATATTGGGTGCATTATTATTAGCGAATGGACAAAACTCTTCGTCCTTGGAGAAGGAGAACTGGGTGTCGAAAAGTTTTACAATATTGAGGATGGTCAAACCCGAATTGATGCATTTGTTCGTTTTAAGAATGGCGAGTTTACAACAAAATTTGGTGATTATGAGTCACTTAAAGCGCGATTTGAGGCATATCGTTTGATTATTTGTCTACAAAAAAAAGCAGCGCCTCGTGTACCAGACAATATTTATCATCGCCAGCTTCTTGAGAATTTTAGCCTTCTTCAGGAGGGAAGACCTCTTAGTGATAGCGATAGATACTTTGTCTGGGTACGTGACAATGAAAATGGCGTGACTGGATCGCCTCTTGTTAATACTACACTAAGTTTAGTAAATGAAACGTTCCGAACACATTTTGCGGAATTTGCAAATTTGAATGTTATTGACAGTCGGTCTGGTGATAAGGCCAGAAAGCCACTATCTGACGCGATTGCATTGGTTTCAGCGTGTTGGAAGGGTCCTTCATATGCCAACAAAAGCTATACGCGACATATTGATATTCTAAATGAGGAATTCACAGAGGAAGATAGTGAGCGGGTTATCGGTTTCATGAGGTTAATCTTTGCGGCAATTTCATTAAATTTTCAGAAGTTTCCAAAATACAGGAACGAATCGTGTAAAAAGGTGTTTCTAGGTACTCGTACCTATATAGGTACCATGATTGCAGATCTCTTTGATAATCCAACTCAGAATACGGTTAATTTCATTAACCGGTGGGCTACGCTTATGTCTATTCACAGGCATATGAAGTTTAGAGATACTCCTGATATAGCAAATGCTTGGCTCAACAATGAGATTTACACGGAGTTATCTAATGATGATCTAACAAGATGTGGTGCCACTGAATTTCGTCTCAAACGTGATGCTATAAGCACATGGTGGGTTAACTTCGCAGAAGAAACTTATAACTATGCTGTTGAAAATCTTCAACCTGGTGAAGAAGAGAGTGATACCGAATCAAATGCAACTGAAGAGCATTAATTTTAAAATGTTAGTAAATTTGTAATATAAAATTTTTATTCTTATTAAATTGTAATATGATACAAAGGGAATTAATAGCTCTCCAAGCTAGATTAATGTATATGATGCAAATTTATAAATGGTCAAAAAAGAATCGAAGTATTTTAAACGAGACTGAGTTAATAAGAAAAAATATACCGTTTTTTTACATAAATGCGGGTAGATTAGCAGTTAGTGGTTTTATAAAAACTATTGATGGGGATTATGAAGTAAATGTTATTGGTATTAAAAATGTTATGAAAAAAATTGCATTACAGTATAAATTACCAAATGCTATCATAAAGCGGGATAAAAGAATAAGAAATAACAATCTTATAATTATATTATATCAAGGATCATCACTTTCTCAAGATTTATTTAATGAAATATTAAGTTTCTTATCATAATTATTTACTCAAACATGTATATATGTCAAATTCTAAAAAAGAACAAAAAAACAATCCGATTTTAACATACTGTTTACTTTTTTTAGCAAGTATTATTATTGGCACAGTATCGCCTCACGGGATACTTAGAGCGCTATTTACTTTATTTTTTATGTTTATAGCAACATTTGGAATTCAAACCGCGGTTGTTTCAATTAAACCCTTTCTAACAAGCGCTGCCAGTTACGGTAAGAAACATTTAAGAAAATCAAAATTAATAGATAAAAAAATTATTAATGCTGATGTTATGGAAGGTAGTATTATGAGTACTTTTATGATAATAGGTGGATTATTACAATTATTTATAATAAATTATTTCATTCAACGTTACACAGGTATTCGACTTCTGGATGGATATATAATAATATTTTGGATGATGTTACAAATGGGTATAAGGTTGGTTAATTATGCCTTTAGATTCAAAAATGGAGAGAAAATAGGTGATATTTTATTAGTTTCAAATGTGTTTGATGAATCGGATAATAAGGGAAAACCAAAAATAAATATTATAATATCCGCTATTGTTGTTTTAACTTTGATATTTATAATAAAAAACAATTCGGCAATTATAGGGCTGCCCGAAATGTATCTAGAAAAGGGAGAGGATGTAATATTAAGAACCTTCTTTCCTGGTATGAAGTTGCAAAAATATAAAACGGTTGTTTAATTGTACATATAGGGATTTTTCCATAAATTACATTTAGTACATTGATATTTTATCCTTTCATATGGTCCGCACGATGTATCATATTCCCATTCATGATCACAAATTTTAAAGAGTTTTTTTTCCGACTCTTTTATTTGTTTTTTTCGTTTCGATATTTCTCGCTCCATTTTGTAAATATCTCTCCAATTAATAGAAATTTCTTTTATTAAATCGGTAGCGGTTAATGTATTCATTTAATTATAATTAATTTTTATAATTAAATTGTTTTATCCATTTACAATCAACTTGTCATTTACTTAATTTTAAATGCAAGTGTCATATCTGTTAATGAATAATAATTATTGTTTATTGTTTATTGTTTATTTTTTGGGCGTCAGCATTCTATTTTTCTATTAGCTCGCCTTTTTTTAAGCTCGTATTCCTTTTTTCGTTGAAGGACTAATTTTTTATGTTCCTCTCCGCCAACTCGCCCAGTTCTAGCTTTAGCAGTACCGCGATCTTTCACACGACTTGCAATGGTATCTGTATTTTCCGTTTTATTCATATTTGATTAGTACTGTATTTTGTTTTTAAATAGGTATTATTAGACAAAATCTTTTAAGAAGGATAGAACAATTAAAATAAAACAAGAAATATTCATTGTTAATAAAACAGACATTGTTTGTATAATCCACATTCCCCGTATTAAATATGTAGAAAACAATGGAATTATAGTTGCTATAACACCAAATAAAATAGAATATCCTATTACATGACATTGAATTGTATTAAATTTTACTTTGATGTATTTAGTATGCCATCTAAATGTTATGATTAGTAGGAGTAATATATAGTTTAAATAGTGATATCTATTTAGCATATCAATTGCTTTTGATCTGAATACTGATTGGTTATTTTCAATACATTCATCATCTAAAAATCCTAAAATACTTTTATTAATATTATCACTGTTAACCTTACTAGAAAAACAATATTCCCATCCGTGTGGCATAGCAGCAGCCGTAGCGTCGCTCACTTTTTTTAATGGGTTAGGTGCAATATAAGTTTCATATACTGTAAATGCATAAACTATGAAAGGTATAGATATGATAATATAAAAAAACACATCTAGTATTTTATTTCCCAATAACTTTGATATGTATTTGGGGTTCATTTTAAATTTATATAAAAATACAACCCATAAAAATAGAGGTATACCTTGTGTAATATTATAAATAAACGATCCATTTTTAATATAATGCATGAAATTTTGTTGTGTAGGTTGATATATTGACTTTATCATATAATATATCAATCTATATTATTTTGTTTCATTTAAAAAAATTAAACACGCTGTTAAAGAAAAAGCTATGGCCATTATCAAAGATTTAAGTTTAAATATAGCTATACGAATGATATTACTGACATCCGGTGTCAAGATCCAGTAGGATAGAATAGAAACGGAGAATAATGTAGCAGCAGTAATATATGGCATAATAGATTTTGACAATTGTTCGCTTATATCGCTTGAAATCATGCCAAGTGTAATTAAAGAAATTATCATATAGGATGCTGCCAATAGTTTAATATTTTGAATTTCGGTGTTTGCAGTTGGTGATCCCAATTTGCCTGATCCTAATTTTGTATACTGTTTATTACGATATTCATATAAGGACATAGCTTTCAATTGGTTATTTTTTATTAGTTTATTTGCTACTTCTTGATTCATCAAAATAGATTCAGTTGTATTGAACTTATAATATTTATTATTTTCAGCAATATAAACTGAAGATGAATTTATAAGAGTGTAGGCTCCTGTATTTTTATCAACGACTAATTGATACGAAAAATTATTTATGTAATCTAATGACATCAATGTAAATATACCAAAAATAAAACCAAACGTAATTTCTTTCATGTGTTTTGTATCTGCATAACGTGTTACCATTATTACCCAGAGAAATGTATAAAAAATATAATAAAAAATCATACTCATTGTACTCTCGGGTGTAAATTTCAAAGTGGGCAAATATTTATTATCTTTACCTAAAATCCATATAGTACTATTCAAATTACGCGATATCATACTTATATTAGTATTTGAAAATAATCTAGAATAAAAATTTTATAATAAATTATTTGTCATTTATGCTTTTTCTTTAACAAAATGTTTATTCATGTATCGTTGAATATTAAAATATGTAACCTCGTCATTATCTTTTACATCAAGTAGAGTGGCCAATTTTGCATCTGGTTTAATAAATTTTCTATTTCCATCTTTTTGCAATTGGTTTTGACGAATATACTCAATTATATATTGCGTGACTTCAGTACGCGCAACCATCGTCCCCTTTTCTTTGTTCATAAATTCACATAGTTGATCGGTTATCTTAGTTGGTACGGCAAATCCGGATGGTTTTCTATTACCTTTATTTTTATTTTTTTTAGCTTCTCGCTGCAAGGTTTTCATCTTTTTATTTACATGCTTTTCCAAACCTCTAACCTGATTTTGCAACATTGTAATCTGTTGCCTAAATGCTGATAATGTTCCAAGTACTCCAGAAAATTCATCTTTAATTTCAGGATCTAAAAGACCTTTGACAGGAGATGAGTCTTCAGTAACTTCAGGCTTTGTACCGGTTGATTTCACTACAGTGTTCGATGTATTTTCCATTGTTTATACCTACTTTAATGAAGTATGCTTTAAATCAGTTTTAAAGAAATTTGTTATATAAAAGCTAAATTAAATAAGTTTTTGAATTTTAATCATGAAAATAGAAAATTTATAGATAAATAATTGTATTTTTTTGATTAAAATATACAATTTTAGATTTATTCATTATCGTGATGAACCTTAGAGTTATGCCGACGTCGCTGTCCTCTACCCTGTCGATCATTTCCCTTAGTTAAAGTCCAAGTCTCCCCTTCCCTAGGCCCTGTTCCTTGGAGTCTTACCCTCTGCCGATTATCTCTATTACCACCGTTGTATTGCCTCTTAGGACGCCTTTGACGGGCATCATTCTCCTCTCCATCCTCGCCCTCCTCTCTAGATTGACGTACTTCCCATCTAGTCTCACACATCAACTTTCCACCTGCCACTCCAGTTAGATCTGCTGCCTGAAATGGATGTGCTCCACTATCCGATGAACGAAGGGTGAAATCTACATATTCACCTTGTACAAGATACTTGTACTGCTCTGATCCAACCTTAATACCCGAATGATGGACAAAAACATCATCACCGACTCGATCGTCCGCGCTAGACCTGCAAACTGTAATAAATCCATACCCGGCTTTATTATTAAACCATTTTACTCTACCCGTGTAACTGGTAGATGCGTCAAAATCCTGAGAGGAAGCTGTTCCGTTACTATCGTTGCTCATTATTATAAACTATTTATACGTTTACTCTTTAAATTGTATTTACAAGACAATTATCAATAATAACTAATTTTCAAAGAGTATATAATAATATGTTTGGTTCATATATATGAATAAAAAACAGGGAAAATATAAGGTTGTACTTTTGGGGGATACATCGGTTGGGAAATCATGTTTAGCATCTCGTTTTGTTAATGATACTTTTTTCACATTTCAAGAACCCACAATTGGAGCGGCTTTCATGACAAAAACATTGGATAATGAAAAATATAAAATACGTTTTGAAATATGGGATACTGCGGGTCAGGAGCGTTATAGAAGTTTAGCACCCATGTATTATAGAGGGGCAATGGCTGCGATCATTGTATTTGATATCACGCAACCTGATACATTCGATGGGGCAAAAAAATGGATTCAAGAAATTAAACAAAATGGTCACGAAAGTTGTATTATTGTATTGGCTGGAAATAAAACGGATTTGGAACGTAATAGAAAAGTTGAAGATGAAGAAGTATATGAATATGTTCATTCGCAAAATATATTATACTTTAAAACATCTGCTAAATCAGGTGAAAATGTTAAACATATGTTTGAAACTATAGGTAAAAAACTTCCATCAGATGAAATATATCATTCAACAAATATCAAAATAGTATCCGAAAAAACAGATAAATCATATAGAGGATATTACTGTTGTTGATTTTAAGTTCGTATTTAAAATCAAAAAATTGAATTAGATTTTAAAGAATGCAATATATGCATTCCGCCTAAATACTAGTCTAATATATCAATCATGAACATCGATCTCCGCAAAATTGGGAAAACAATTGGATACTTTTCTGGATTTGTTTTACTTACAGTACTATTTCATTGGATTGCTGTGAATACATATGTTGCTTTCTGCGCACCGTTCACTCTTTTCGGAATATTTCATACAATGATCTCGATGGGATCGCCAATGTGTCATTTCCTAAATGTAGCCCAGTCAGAACTTACAAAACACTATATTACTCTATGGAGTGCTGCAGCAGTCGCAATGATAACTTGGCTAACCGCTACAGGATTTGGTCGCGGCAATATAAAGGCATCATCGGATGACAAACAGACGATGTGCTCTAACTTCAGTACCCAAATAGGAGATGAATAATATTATAAATAATTTAATAAAATTTATAAAATTTATAAAATTTTTATTTAGCGACGGCGACTTCTCTTGCGTCTACGACTACGACTTCTCTTACGTCGGCGTGTTCTTGATTTGCGTCTGCGACTACGACTTCTCTTACGTCTACGACTGCGACTTCTCTTACGTCTACGACTACGACTTCTCTTACGCATGCGACTTCTACTCTTTTTGCGACGGCGCCTCATACGTTTGCGAGTGCGTTTACGAGTTCTCTTTTTCATTCCAAAAAGTTTTCTTAAAGGTTTGGTAAAAATTCCAGCTGCTTTATTAGTAGTGGACCCCACTAAAGTTACAGCATCACCCGCCATTCTACTTCCAACATTGATAACTTTTCGTCCTGGTTTACCCACAATAGGGACATATCCTACTACTCTTCCTACACCACGTCCAACATCTCTAACACCTCTCGATCCTACTCCAGATGCTAACTTAATAATATTGCGTCTTCCGCGTTTTTTGGATTTTCTTCCTGCTCTTCTAGTTCTTGGCATTATAATATATAATTAGATTCTTTTTTGTTAAATTGAATAAACTTAAATTTAACGCATATTGAAATATAATAACAATGAAAATACTAGATTCAGAAATCTGCGATCACTCGATCGATGAAAATATTTTGAAATTGTGGCCATTTGAACTGTCCCCTTTTCAAAAAAATGCTATAGCAGGACTCCTAAATAATAAACATGTTTTAGTATCCGCACACACTGGTAGTGGAAAAACACTTCCAGCTGAGTTTACTATCAAACATTTTACTTCAAAAGGCAAACGTGTAATTTATACTTCTCCATTAAAAGCTCTTACAAATCAAAAGTATCATGATTTGACACTGTTATTTCCAGATATTACTTTTGGCCTACTTACGGGTGATAATAAATTTAATCCGGAAGCACAAGTACTTCTTATGACACAAGAAATACTTCGTAATACACTGTTTCAACAACAACTTTTCAACGACTCTGGGGCATTATCAAATGATGAATCTGATATTAAAACAGATATTCTAACTTTCGATATGGATATTGAAAATGAACTAGGTGCCGTTATTATGGATGAGGCACATTTTATTGTTGATAAAGGTCGTGGTATCGTCTGGGAAGAAACACTGATGATGTTACCTAATCATATTCAATTATGTTTATTGACGGCTACTTTAGCTAAACCTGAAAGATTTTGCAAACTTATCGAGGGACGCGGTGGTCCCGAAGTTTGGGTTTGTCCAACAAAAAAACGCGTTGTTCCGTTAACACATACTGCATTACTTACAATGCCCGAATCTAATTTCAAAACTATGAAAAGTAGTGATAAAATTAAACATGAAGATAATTTTAACAAATTTGTTACATTGAAAACAGCGGACGGACAGTATATGGAAAAGAATTACCATTCATTACAAAAAACTCTTAATTATTTAGATCTCAAAAGAATTCGGGTAAATCAAACTTTTGTTTTAAATCAAGCAATTAAACTATTAAAAGAACAAAATGCACTACCCGCTATTATTTTCATATTTTCACGAAAAAAGGTAAATCAAATGGCTTCTAAAATTCAAATACCATTATTTGAAGAGGATTCTAAAATACCTTCTATTATCGAAAAGGAGTGTGAAAGTATGCTAAGGAAAAAATTAACCAATTATAAAGAATACTTGCTTCTTCCAGAATATAGATTTATCATAGGACTTTTAAGAAAAGGAATTGCCATTCATCACGCTGGTATATTAAAAGAGTTCAGAGAAATGATTGAAATGTTATTTGGGAAAAAATATATTAAAGTCCTTCTAGCTACAGAAACGTTTGCAATGGGAATCAATATGCCTGCTAAAGCTAGTGTATTTACAAGCGTGCAAAAATTTGATGGTAAAAATTTTAGAACCATACTACCCTGGGAATATATTCAAATGGCCGGCAGAGCTGGCAGACGCGGAATTGATGATAAAGGATTAGTACTAATACTATTAAACCTCTGCAATAGAGACCCGCTATCATCCTCTGAAATGTGTCATATGTTAACAGGAGATCCTCAGAGTATGGAATCGCGATTTGTCATTCATTCAAATCTACTATTAAGACTTATTTCGGTTGGGAATATGAATTTTAAGTCCTTTATTTGTAAAAGTATGATGAATGAAGATATTGAAAATCAGAAGAAGGAAATTATAAACAAAATTGCAAATCTTAATATAAAACAAGAAAAACACCCATTCTACAGAACCGATGTTAATATTTTGAAACAATTATATACTCTTAATCAACACCTGGAAATGCTTTCTGGTAAAAAAAAGAAAAAACAACTAAGAGAAATCTCACATTTAGAGGATAGTAATAAATTTGTAAAAGAAGATTATAAAAAGTACCTTGAAACTGTTCAAATTAAAAATGATCTAGTTAATTTCGAAAAAAAACTTCATAATGTAGAATCATTCATTGATGATGAAATTAATATTCAAATCAAAATGTTAACTGATACTCGCTTTGTTTGTAAAATAGATGATATATTATCCCTAACAGAAAAAGGGAAGATTGCTGTGACATTACAAGAATTGGCACCTTTACCATTTGCAGAAATTATTGAAAATGGTGTATTTAATAATTTGGATACAAAGGGAATTGTTGCGGTATTGAGTTGTTTTACTAACATGCATTTATCAGACGAGATGACGGTACACGCAATCGCTTCTATAAATATCAATGAAAAAGTAAGGGGTGCGATTACTGCTGTCAAAAAAACATATAATAAATACTTTGATATTTTGATAGAACAAAAACTTGGAATCGTTGATAATTATGAGATGCATTATAATATGGTTGAACTCGCATATAAATGGTGCGATGCAAATGATAATGCTAGTTGTATGTCTATTATAAATCAAGCAAAAACATATGATATAAGTCTGGGTGATTTTGTAAAAGCGATATTAAAAATCAATAATATTATTCAAGAATTAGAAAAGGCGGCAACTATTAGTGAAAATTTATCTTTAGTAGATAAATTAAGAAATATACCCATTTTAACCCTAAAATCTTGTATTACAAATCAATCCTTATATTTATAAAATTAGATATATATATATGAACAATAAAAACTGTAGAGTTAAAGGATGTTGGTCTAGAGGAATGCCTAGAGGGAGTCAATATTATAAATCGGTATCTTCATTAGCCACCCCGCGACCCGAGTCATCATTTTATAAATTACCAAAATTTCGACGAACTTTGATGAATAGTGTAAATGATGAACAACAACAACTATTGATGGGTTTTGAAAACTATTCTTATGTGGAAAAAATCGAGAATTTTAGTTATAATAATAATACACCAAGGAGTATCATTTTACTCAAACAAAGTGATTTTAATAATGGTACCGTTAGAATCAGAAATCCGGGTATTTATGTTCTAACTGAAAGCATAATATTTAATCCCAATGAGGGCGAAGATGATTTTTTACCTAATGCTAATCAAATTTCTACAGGACTTTATCCAACCAATATGATGGGTCCATATCATTTAGGTTTTTTTGCAGCAATCACAGTTGAAATCGATAATGTTATTATAGACATGAATGGTTTTTCATTATCACAATCAGAAAAACATAGTTTTCAGCAAAGATTCTATGCTAATATTGAATTGGCAAATTCACCTTTTGTAACCAAACAAGGTCCATCTAATTTCCAAGGTGGTACACCGTACAAAGCTGCTAGTAATGTTTTAATTTATAATAGCGATTCGAATAATCCAAGTTATTTGGGAAGATCTTCGCATCATGGAATTCACGCCAATGTAGCAAATAATGTTGTTATTTATAATATCCATTTCAAAAATTACGAAGTCGCTGCTATTGCACTTAATGGTACAACTCTTGGCGTTTTAAGTGATATATATGCGCTTAAAACGAAAAAAAAAGTTCCTATACTCTCAACTTATTCACAAGCTAGATTTATAAGAACATTTTTAAAATCAATAGCAGTTTCCCAACCTACATTAACATTAAATGATAAAAAAGTAGGTGATATTTACGCTACATTAAAAAACGATTTGGATTATACATTTAATCAGTTTTTTTCAACTAACCCTACATCGCTCAATAATATTCCAGATAATTTTGAAGATGGTAGGTTCAATTATTTTAAGAATAAAAATTTAGGATACGATGCCAATGTATATGGTATCGTTTTGAATGTACGCGGTGTTGTTATAAATGATTTCTTTAAGGAAAGAACTAATGAAATGATAGGAAATAAAAATATTCATTTAGATAACATTAATATTAGCAATGTTTGCTCTCATCCTATTGAGATTATTGGGGTTAATTCAAATCCTTCCACTGGTTTGGCATATGGTGGAAAATCGCAAGCGGGGCCTCTGGGTGATATTTTGGAAATAACAAATATCCAAAATAAAGATACAGGTAAATATATAGGAACGGGTTTATCGGATGCTCAATTAATTATCAAAAAAAGTGGATTATTTGATCCGCCAAAAACAAAAACATTAAATATACAAAATGATATTGTCTCTTGGAGTGAGAATAATTCGGATATAAAAACTATAATTAATTCCAATCCAGAATCTTATTATTATGTCGGTGGTGGCGATAGTATGGGACATCATATGAAAGGAAATATAGGTTTATTTATTTCTGCAGGGCAAAAAATAACTGGAAAAACTATTAATATTTATAACATTGATAATAAAGGTACGGATGTGGGCAATAGTACATTTACGCCAATCAAACCATTACCACAATTAAAAACAGGAAGTAATGCATATGGGATATTATATACAGGATCATCCAATATTGCACTGTATAATGTTAATATTAGTAATGTTCAATCTACCCAAGGGATTAAAAAAGCAACATATTCGCCTCCCGATAGTATTAATACTAATATCAGCATTTTATAAATAATTTCTTTTCATGAATGTAAGTTTGCTTGACTACTACTGTATTTTTTTAAGATCACATTTTGACCTATATTAATGAATATTCATATGGAAAACAATGTTTTAATTCATTATGTTCATCCCCTATTTTATTATGCATCATATGACCCAATAATGAGCTATGAGAAACAATTGCGATTGTCTTTTCAGGTCTTTTTCTAACAAATTCTTTGAATATATTAATTCTATTGTCTAGATTTACAAGTTCCTTTTCATGAACTAATTTATCACTCCAATATATCTTTGGATTATCTGAAATATGGGAAAAATCAATATTTGGATACCTATTAACCAATTCGGTTTTATCAAATCTTTGATTGCATAGTTCCTCTGCCTGAGGATGCTCCATCAATTCGTCTAATGCTATTATCGGAACATCATCATAATTTTGAAATACATATTTAGCAGTGTCCAATGTCCTTGATAACGGCGAAACTAAAACTAATTCAACACTAAATAAATCTTTCCACTTTATTCCTAATTGAACAGCTTCTATTTTACCTTTATCAATTAAAGGTGTATCTTTAAAGTCTGTGTATGCTTTCCTTCCTATTTTCCAAAAGTTTACATTATGCAATGCCGTTCCATGACGAATACAGTACAACAATTTAGTCATATGTATTACTAAATTGTTTTAAAAAATTATACAACACGCATATTCTTTTTTCCATTTTATTGTTATCACGGAATCTTTTTCAAAATAAACTAATGTAAATTGGTATAGTCAGTCTGCATAATTATTTGGCATTGTAATATGAAGTTTTCGCACCTTTTTATTTGCGATTCTCTCTACATCTCCAACGTGTGGAGCATATCCCGATTCAAATATCTCCAAAAAAGCTCTAATATACTTCTTTTCGAGTCTATCAGCAACACATAATGAGTATATCTCCTGTTTTCCACAAGCAAATCTCTCCACAAGTGCTTTAAAATGGTGTTTTAATTGTGTTTGAAACTTTTCTTTCTCTTTTGCCCATCTGCTTTCATAATGGGCACATAGGTTATCCCATGAAGGGATTGTCAAATCTTCTTGTTCATTAGAATCCAATAACGGTTTTGCCTCCATTTACACTATAGCAACAAAAAAAACTATTTAATTTTACGTATAATATATATATATATGTTAAATACTATTCCAATTGATTTGAATCTTTTAATTTATAAATTTTTAAAGATAGAAGATTTAAAACCATTTGATACTACAAGTAAAAGTATTATGAGATCAAATTTTATTTGGAAACCAATACTACTTATACAATATAACATTGTTGACTCTATAAATTGTTATAATGAATTTTTATGGCAAAAAAAGTTGAAAATACATCAGAATAAATACCAAAAACAGTGGACTTTAGGTTGTGTAGGCAGAATTACTCCATTGGATAAACCTGAATGGGGTCCGCCTATAAATATTTATAAATAGTTATGGATAATTTCTTTAGTTAGTTTATATGTGTACGGGTATATTTTCAGTTACTGAAGACAAAAAATATATTTTTGGAAGGACTCTTGAATTCGGAATTCCGTTAACATGGAAACAATTTTGTAGTTTAAATATCAAAGGAACCGTTGGTAAATTCAAAGGAATTAATAAATGGTACATGACAGATGGGGTCAACACTAATGGACTTTTTGTAGGTACCTTTTATTTTCCTCATAATAATTCAGAATTTTCTAAAGAAAAAATACAAAATAAAATAAATATTGAGACTGGAAATGTAAATGCATTTCTTCTTAATAAGTGTAAATCAGTCAATGATGTTATTAAAATTGCACCTAAACTTAATATACTAGAAACCATATTGCATAATATTTCATGCAGTTTTCACTGGTTAATTTGTGATAAAACTGGAAAATGTATTGTAATGGAGATATTTAAAAAAGAAGTTGTAATTTATGATAACCCCTATAATATACTAACCAATAGTCCTAGTTTTGATAAGCAAGTTGCTAATTTAAAAAAATACCATTTTTTATCTAAATATAATAAACCCAATAGTACCTCACAAGGGAGTGGTGCTCTAGGAATGCCAGGAGATAGTACTAGTCCTAGTAGATTTGTAAGATCGCACTTTTATAGAAAAAATATGCCATTGCCCAAAAATAGTGAAATTGGTATAGAATCAATATTAAGAATTTTACATAATTTTGATATTCCTCTGGGATCAGTTGAAGATAAAAAAACCAAAGAACTAGAGATTACAGAATATACGGTTGCATATTGTTTAAATGATTATTGTGTTAGATATGCACCATATGGTTATATTGAAAAAAATAAAACATGGATACAGACAAATAAACCAGTTAAACTACTCAATGATGATATATCGAATGTCATATTAGGATGTATATTAATTTTTAGTTGTATTTTTTATAAATCTTCCAAATAATCTTATAAATTTAGCGATATTCTAATTTTTGTTTTAAGTCGTATTTCATCTGTGAATAAATACAACTTACATTTCTTTTTACTATATGTTGGAATATCGTGTCTACTGGTTACCCGGTTAACTAGACCTATATCGTGAATATAAACCATATATTGAAACAATGAATCGTTTCTTACTATCTTATCAAATATAAAAGCGTTATGTTCCCTGTTCATAATATTCTCGTCCGAAGAACAAAGATTCAATAAAGAGCAATCATTTTGTACTTTGCGAATGGATCTCATTGTTGTGTTTATATACTCGAAGGCTTTATCATTTGTCCATCTAATATAGAATTCTCGTGATTTTTGATTAGTAAATATACCTAGAGCTTCTTGAAATTTAATTATATTCAATAAATCAACTAGTCGCCTAATGGGGGATGTTATATGTACATATGCATCTAGATCTAATATTTCATGACCGCTTATATTTTCATATTTAACATAAGAACCTCCGGTACTGTTCCACATTTTAAGGAATTTTTGTACTTGTGGTGATATATTTTCTGGTGGGTTAAAAGTAGTGTTATACTTTGCGGATCTATAAATACCAATCTTGCGTTTTTTCAACTCTTTTGCGGATATATAATTCATTAAAATCATAATATATGCAATGAATTCGTGACTTGTAGTTATAGAATCAGAGTATTTAAATTTACGATTAAGTATTTTTATAATGCTTAGTGCTTTAAGGTAAGTTTTATCATTTTCTTGTTCGGGGGAATCATATCTCAAATTTTTTCGAACTTTTATGACAGTATTTAAGAAGTTTGATTCTACTATTTCATAAGTATTAGAATCAATAACAATATCCAATGTAAATGCAAATCTTGATCTATTTTCTTGTAAACTACAAAGAGCATCCGACAAAATAGTTGGCAACATGGGGCGTTTTCTATCAGGCAAATAAATGGTAGAGATTCTATTGGAAAATGATTCCCATAAATCTAATGTATCCATCCATATTGACACATTGGATATATATATACTCAAAATATAGTTCCCGTCTCCCTCTTCTATACTAAATGCGTCATCAAAATCTTTGCTACCGACAGGATCTATAGATATAATGTCGTGAGTTATACGACGATCCTGTAGAGTATATGTACGAATGATTTGATCTACGAACTCCGCTTCTGATTTTGTTTTTAAACGCCGCATGGTTTGCTTATTAAAATTTTGTATAGATGCATAGAGACTCTTGCAATATAGTTGATACTCGTAAAAGCTTGGTAGATCCGATATATCGCCTAGAGTTTGCGTAATAACACCTAACGGATGTTTATTTTTCCACTCTCGAAATTCAAAAGTTATATATTTATTTGTAAGTTTTTTATTGAAATTATTTTTAATTTTATAAGGAACCAAGAATATAGGCAATCGTCTATCATCCGGAAGACATTTATATAGGAATCTATTTTTGTATTTGCCGAACATTTTATTGCCTTCCAAAACCAAAACTGCAGGTATTGTAGACATTGATCTAACAGAAGAATGTTCTATAGTCACGCTATCATCTCTATTTATAGTGAAAATATCTTGAGTAAATAATTTATGTAATGGAGCATTAATCGTTATATCAGTTTTTTTAAGAGTTTTACTATCAACTACGACATAATCGCGGTATTCACGATCACTGACATTAATCTTATACATGGTTGTTTAATTTATAAACAATCATATTAAATTAATCAATTTTATCATTCTTATCTTTTTTAGTTGAGGATTGCGCCTTTTTAACATTTTTTTTATGAATGTTTTGTTTTTGGAGAACCCCCATAATTAAATCTGGTAATACGGCTATAGTATTCATATAAGTTCTATATTGAAAAACAGATATACTTGACATCTCATCATAACAAATGGTATAATTCCAATAAGCTGGAATATATAATAAGGTTCCTGGTAATAACTCAATGTCTAAAACTTTAACCTTGCTAAATTCAGCTTTATGATCTAAATGAATATTCCAAGGATTCATTGGGGATCTGTATTCACTGTTTTCATGATCTTTATAAATTTCAAGATATTTTGTATAATGTGGTGGTATTAATTTTATTCTTGCTTTACCACTTGTAAGATATAAATAGTTTCTATAATTTAAATGATATCTTAGTGGCGTACATGCTCCCGTAGATCCTGACCAAAAATCATATATGCATTTTGATACCAAATGCGGTCTTAAAAAAGAATCATTATATTTATAATGTTTTTTAACACCGGTTTCTTCTAAAAAATCATCATTATTTTCTGTTATAAATTTTTGGTTTTCATCCTTTTGAAATAGATTTATAGCTTCCTTAAAAAGAAATGGGAGATGCATCTCGCTATTTTTATCAGTCTCTTTTACATCTCTTAATTTAATATCAAAAGCCCCATAATTATCATCTAAAATGGAGAGATTACAATTTTCCATTATATTATCAATATCAAAGTCAATTAATACTGGCTGTCGTAAATCGCATATTTCTTCTAATTTATCTTTCGAAGGTTGTTCTATAGTATATATTTCTAAATCACTACTAGTTTTTAAATGATATTGAATGTGTAAATATAAAAATAATACTATGCAAAATATAAAAATGGTAATAAGATATTTCATATTACTACTCTTTTAGAAAGGATTATTGGTTTTTTTCCGTATTATATCAATCATCAATCTTAGGAGCGATGAAGAATCTTACAAAATTTTTACTCTCACCATCTTCCTCATCCAAAGAATATTGCAATTTCAATGGTATGTTTTCACTCGAATGGAGGTATAAATATTTGCTAAGTTTATGAAAAGCACAAACCGCGTTTATATATTTAATTCCATAAGATACTGATAGTTCTGTGTCCTCCTCTACAGCATATTCATCTATATCATCTTGTTTAATTTCAACAGTAGCTGTACCCGAATCTCCGTGGGCTTTAAGAACTACCTTTTCCTCATTACAGTTTAATTGTAACGTATCATTAAATATTGACAACTCACTGATTATTTCTTTTAGTTCTGATGATTTCAAACATAGATCCGCCTGATATTCTGTTTCCGGAAGATCCATTATATCTGTATCAATATCCATTAAAGGTATTTGAAATCTTTTTGTTAAAGTATTTTCACCTTCAAAATCTACTGATAATTTATCATAATTTTTAGAGTATATTGTAATTGTTTGCCCTTCCTTCCAACAGTCTATAATTTTAAATAACATCGCACAATTCACACCCAATACACCTTCTTCTATCTCAAAACTGTCAAACCAATCCTTTTCAATATTAATTTCAATTAAGCAGGCGTGACTAGAATCCATGCCTTGTATATATAAAATATCTGTTTGTAGATTAATATTTACATCAGTAACGATACCATTAAGATGTCTAAATATTGCTACCAATTGATGGACTTTGGCTTTTTCAGTTATAACTAGTTTCATGTTTATGGAAATATTAACTTAAATCATTAAGTAAATATTAGGATCAATTTAATTTTCTGATACTTCTAAAGACATTGATTTTTTACCCGATTTAGTATTACTTTGCAATGCTTGTCTAAAGATTGCATTTTCTTTCTCCAATCTATCCATTCTTTGAAGAAGAAGTCTAACTTCAGAACTTGCATTTTCTGTACCATCCGAATTTTTAATGGTAGCGGTGAGACGATGTACTTGGTCTTCAATATTTTTCAATCTCGTCTCATGGAAATTCAAAACTGTCCAACACTGTTGCGCAGGAGTACCCTTTGCCTGTCTCGGTCTTTGTTGTCGATTTTGATCTGTTTGACGTTCAAATTCTTGAACTGTATTATTCGTTTGTCTCGCGACTCTTCTATTCATTGCTACGGCACTTGACATTATAAATTAAATTAATAACATATTTCTAAATACTTTACGCAATTGTTCATTCAAGCTATCATGGGCATATAAATTGGCGGATGATATTTATAATTATTAACTCTAAAATCTATTAAATTATAATCGTCTATAATATCTTTTTTCTCTATTGTTAACAATGGAGAGGGATATGGAGTTCTTTTGATCTGATCTTTTAATTCAGGTATATGATTTTCGTAAATATGTGCATCGCCAATATTGTGTATTAATTTGCCAGGCAATAACCCTGTATGTTCGGCTAATAAACAAGTTAATATTCCGTATGATGCCATATTAAATGGGATCCCTAAACCTACATCACCGCTTCTTTGATATAGCATGCAGGATAATTCATTTTTTTTATTTACGTGAAATTGTGTTAATACATGACACGGTGGTAAAGCCATCTCTTGTAACTGACACGGATTCCAAGCTGACATTAAAAGACGCCTTGAAAATTTTTCTTCTGAATCATTTAAAGAATTAATTATGTTTTGTAATTGATCTATACCTTGATTTGTATAATCACTTTTACAATCTTTATATTGGGCGTTGAAATGACGCCATTGGTGTCCATATATAGGACCCAAATCTCCTTTATTTTTATAATTTAATCCTCGAGATTTTTTAAATTCTTCACTTGCATTCCCATTCCAAATTTTAACATTTTGATCTGTTAATGTTTGATTATCAGTATCTCCACTAATAAACCATAGTAATTCCCTTATGCATGTTTTCCAAGCCATTTTTTTTGTTGTTAGAAGAGGAATATAATTATTTTGTAATCCAAAAATCATTTGTTGACCAAATAAACTAACTGTTGCGCCATTTCTTGTTTTTTTTAATTCGCCATTTCCTATGACATTCCTTATTAGGTTATGGTATTGTAAATCTGGATGAGTGTATAAAGATTTAAGTTTAGGACCAAATCTATGTATCATTATATTATTCAATAACTATTAATTTTTAATTTCTTTTCATAATTCATATATGGAAAGCGATTCAACATCAAATGCGAATGATAGTAAAGGATTTGTATCTAGAGTTTTTTCAATAGATGCTGATTCAAAAGCAAGTCTTATGAATGGGGTACAGTACATTGTTTTAGCAATTATCCCCGTTGCGGTGGTAGATTCCATGATGAAAAAATTATTTGCAGAATCTAACCCTCATACAAAAGGTTCTATAGAACTTTTAGCAGAAGTTCTAGGACAAGCAGTAATGACCCTATTATTGTTATTTTGCGTGCATAAAATAATTATTGCTATTCCCACCTATAGCGGAGCTTCTATGAATAGAATTAATTACACTACTTTAGCATTGGGTTTATTAATGGGGTATTTTGCTTTAAATCATCAAATTGCTAATAAAATGTCAGTTATTTTTAATCGTCTTAATGATATGTGGGAAGGAAAATCAAGCGAATCTCACGAACATAAGAAAAAAAAGGGAAAATCAAAAGTTTCAGTTAGTCAGCCTATTTCAGGTCGTGCGCAAATGCATCAGCCAAGTAGAGCGGATTATTTAGGAACTCAGAATCAATCTAGCATGATACCTTCTGCACAACCTGTGCAAAGACCTCCTCAAGTACAACAACCTGTGCAAGATACAGGTCCTACAAGTCAAAATATGTATCAAGATCAAACAGGAACATCAAATCAATTAATTGATGCTAACAGCTTCGGATCACAAGAACCTATGGCAGCTAATGCTGCTTTAGGTGGTGGGGGAAGTTGGAGCGCATGGTAAAAAAAATATAATTATATAATATAAATGGTATGTTATTATGGTAGAGCAAAACAACGAACAGGTTCGGTAAACACAAACCAACCCGGTTTAAAAATGAGTGGATGTCCATCTAAAGTAGGTCGTAAAGGATCTATTAGTCGTTATATTGCTCAACGTGTAAAATGTAATATTCAAGTTGTAGGATGCGGTAAAAAACAATACAGATGTCGCTATGGTGTTAATGGCGATACTGCAAGTAAAGAAGCATTGGCCTGTGCTTGTAAAGGACCTTATATAATTAAAAATGGTAATAATGTTGTCAAAAGACAATTGCGCACAGCATGGGTTAGTGGTGGTGTTGGTCGTATTACTGGGGTTAACAGGTTTTCATGTAAATGTTCTAATAATGGTAGTAATAAAACTTTTAAAACATTGTGGTATTGTTAAATAATATTTATTCATTATAATTCATATTATTTAGATAAATTTCCTGTGTATATTATTTTTATATTTAGATATATTATAATGGTCAGATATACTGGAAGAATGAAGGTTAGAACTGGTGCTGTAAACACCAATCAACTTGGTTTAAAAATGAGTGGATGTCCATCTCGTGTTGGAAGAAATCCCGTCAATGCACGCTACATTGCTCAGAGAGTAGCCTGCAATAGAGGTATTTGCGGTATACCTGTTGTACACGAAGTCATACCATGGAGAGTTGATATGACAAACAGTAATCATTTCGGAAGAAATTTTTGCCAGCCTAGATCTACAACGTGTCTTGCAGCCGCAGGTGGAATAGGTAACATTAATACACCATACTACAGAACACCTGCTCCTGGTGAAGGCGGTTGTGCTACGGGACTTGGCAATCCAATTGCATTAACATTGTATACCTTAGAATATGAAAATTTAGCAAATGATACCGAAGTTGACAGCGTTGGATTACCCATGGGAACAAAAGTAATTGTAATAACCAATGAAGGCGCTCAAATACCAGCCACAGCCGCGACAGGGGTAATGGTATCACAAGATCCAGTTACCGGTGTAAAATCCGCGGCCCAAACTGTTATTGTCAAAACCGAGACGACTGTAAAAAAGGGAATAGATACATTTTCGACCGGAGTTAAGAGGGTTGTAGCTGCTGTGGAAAGTGTTGGTACCGGTGCACAGCACCTGGCCGGCACCCTCAGCCATGATCTCAAAGAGGTGGAAGCAGGCGCCACAAAAGTTGTGAATAAGACTGCAAAGTTCGTTAAAATTTTAACGAGTGATGTTCACAGTGGAATAAGTAAGGAAGTTGGAAAACTAGGATCTGTGACAAAAGCTGCAACCGCAGCGGTGTTGCGAAAATTCGAAGGAGTTGCTGCTTCAATAACGTCCGCAGCATTGCCGGGACTGTCAGAGGCGGCGGCAGACCTTGCTCATTTCAAGGATCAAATCCATAAAGTGACCAGCGGGGCACAGGAGACGATTCAAGTTGTAGAGAAATCCCCAGCCAAGTTAAAAGCTGCTTACAATAAAACCAAGGCAACAGCCGACGCGGCCTTTAAGAACATGTTCAAAAAAGCGGAGGGTGGTCTGTTGCTACTTGACAAAGGAAAGAGCAATTTAGAAAAGGGGAAGCATTTCATTGCTTCGGCACATGCTGATTTGGACGCTGTGGAGCATACTGTAAAAGCAGAGGCAGCTAAGGCAAAGAAAAAATTCGCATCCTTTTGGAAAAAATTGTAAATAGACGTATAATAATAATTTCAATCATAATTAATATTATTCCTTGATAACCATAGCATCTTTGATCTCTATTTGATTGCCTAACGATTTTTTAATTTGTTCTTTATTTTTGTCTATTTCATTATTTCCACCGCCCATGATTTGTTGTATCATCGTATGCCATTCATTTAGTAATTTATCATTTGTTAAATAATTAGGATGATCTTTTTCCCATTCCTTTAATTGTTTTATTTGTTTTACAGTAACACTCTCAATAGTTTTATCTATCTTTTCATTATTCATATCTTTTTCCCACTTGTTTTCTTCTTTGATATAAAATTGTAAACGTTTTTTATCAGAACAATGAATTGGTCTCTCCGTTGGATCTAAATCTTGAAGATTTTTAGCAAATATATTACTAATACCCTTTACATAACCATGGACACGTGTATATTGCAAATCATCTAAACTTACTTTCACATTCTCTACAAAATCAGTTAAATTCATGGCATTCTTACATTGTTCATTTAAAAATACATTGATCGTCATTTTCTTGTTATTGCAATTTTGATAATTGATCACTTGTCTATCTTTTGACATTTCTACTAATTTTTCCATCAAAGTATTATTCTGCTGTACAACTTTATTGAACATTTCTACCGTTAAATGACTGGAATTGCTACTTGTTGTAGGCAAAGGCGAGTGTTCGTATGATTTATTATTCTCCATCGCTTGGAGGCACTTTTTTTTGTGCTTACTGAGGCCCGAATTATACTTATATTGCTTCCCACATACGCACTTGTAACAAGGTGTGGAACTTTGTGGGTTATCCACAGGGTTATCCAAGTTATCCATTTTATGCTTTGTAGTGGATAAATGACGAATCCATTGTGATTTTCTATTCGATGCATATAGGCACTTTTCACAAAAAAATTTTGGTGGAACTTTTTTGGAACTTTTTTTCATCTATAAATGGATAACATAAAAAGTTCCTAAATTGTTATTTTTCATGATGTCAAAAAATCCTTTGTAGGTACACTTTTTCAACTAATTGATTTTACACCCCTACAATATAGTAGATCCCTTGTAAAAAGTGTAAAATATTTTACAAAGCTTGGGAGCCATGAAGCCATTTTGGACATTTTTGAAATGTCCATTTTTCGATTTTTCAAGAATAGTTTTTTGATTTTTTTACACATATTTTACACATTTACTACAATATATAAAAATAAAAAACTTAAATATAAAATATCACTACAATTTATATGGTAGATTTATCAAAAATATTGAGAAAAAGAATAACAAAAGAAATAAATGTTGGAAATCATCATGATTGGATTTTATTCAATTATGACAAAACTAAAAAACCATTTTTATTTGTTCCAATAAAACTATACCCGTCATTGCAAAATACAGCCATGGCTGTTGGAAGGGATCCCGCTTTGGTTGTTTCTTTTCCACGAAATTGGCCGTGGGGTCCACCTACTGTTACGTACTACGACAAAGATATTCAAGAATTATATCGCGCTGGTCAATTATTTGAAAATGATATTCTAAAATTATCTGACATTGGTTGTTTATGTTGCGGTTCTATTCTATGTAGAGATAGGTGGAGTATAAATAGAAAAATACAGGATATCGTTGAAGAGTTTGTTAAAATTACTTCATGGAGAGCCAGAGTTGTAGAAAGATTTTTATGTAAGAGAATCCAAGAAAATAAAATAGGACGATTGCCTGTTAATGACTATCCAATTTTTGAATATTTATAATATTATTGGTTCATTATTTGTAGCAGGGACAAATAATGAAAACAAATTTAAAAATACTTGATTATTATAGTTATGGAAAATAATCAAGTACACGATTTATTAGATGCATTAGAAAATGACTCAAATTCATCTATAATTAATCTTACTACAAGAAAAATACAAGAACATAAAAATACTATATTACAACAAATACAATTGCCTAGAGATAAACTTAAAACCTATAATAAAAAACTTAAAAATTATAGATATTGTTCTGATCTTAAAGACATTCAATATGGATTTTATATTCGTTGGATTCCTCTTAAAGATATGAATAATCTAAATCTTACCAATGGTGCTTTAATTTGTGATGTTAAATTAATAAACGAACAATTACATGTTTTGTGTAAAAATAGACATAGAATGATGCAAATTAAATTTGATGAAGCTCTTATATTTCAAAAAATTTCAGATCAAGAAAGGGTAATTTTGAGTATTCTAGATTATTTAGATAATTAAATTTTTATTCATAATTATTTGTTCCAATTTTTGTATTTTCATATTTTGAATCTTTACAATTTGTAGCAAAGTATGAAATTTATTAGCAGTCATTTTTTTTATCATCTTAGCTATTGGTATATTAGAAACTGGTAATAAATCTGTATCCCAATTCGACATTTCTTTAACATCGGGAGAAAGTAGTTCTATTAATTCAGACGATGAAATATTGTCAGTAATAACTGAATTCATTATTAATATAGTATTATCAACTATTTTTAAATAATTAAAGACATTTAAGTTGACTAGTTAACTTATCTATTTTATCTACTCTATCTGGCCCTACAAATCCAACAGTACATGTTCCGTCTGCAACTTCTGTTCGTCCTGCATCAAATACCCGACCATTTGAAATTTTTTTTCTAGTTGCAATTTCAAGAATAGTATTTAGTGTTTTCTCATTTTCAACTTTAAGTGCTATAATGGTCTCGCCATCTTTTTGCCATTTACAAAGTTTACCATTTTCAATAGCAGCTATTGTAGCATCTACAACTGCGTGCCCTACTTGTGCTGCAATTTTACCTTTGCTCATCTTAAGATCATTACGTACGATTAATACTAATTTATAACTCATTTTTTATTTATTAAAATATAATAATTAAAAAATCAATTTATTTTTTTGAGTCTTTATTTTTAATAGAAATTTTTACCTTTTTTTTGATAACTTTTGGTTTAACAATAATTTTTGCCTTTTTTCTAATCCGTTTACCCAATTTAGCAGCTAATTTTGCTCTTTGTATATAAGCTGTCAATGATGTAATATTTAATTTAGTAATATTTTCATATGCTTCATTCATTGTGCTAATATTAAGTCTCATAGATTCATCTCGTGTTAAAATTCCATATATTGGAGATGTGTTACTTTTTGCTGCGGCAAAACTTCCAGCAAATATAATATAACATCCGTCTGTATCATCTGAAGGGGTAATAAATGAAATAAACTTTGAATTTGTAGTAGGTATTTTTGTACGACATAAAATAATTAAGGGTATTTGATATTTCTGTGATAAAACAAAGAAATCCATGACAGTGAGATAGTAATTAGTAGTGGTAATAATGTCTTCTATAGGCGTTCCGTTTTTCAATGAATCAGCTTGATCACGTTTACCTTGTGCTCGCATAATATCAAGAATATAGGTATTTCCAGAATTTAATAACTCTCCGTATATTTCAACAATATCTGAAACAAGAGTATTTAGTGTTATATTAAGATCTATTTTATTATTATTTATAATTTCTTTAATTAATTCCCACGAACAATTTATACTTGATCGAAACTCTCTTATCTGATAATTATTAAACCCATTATCTCTCCAATTACCTATCGAAAGCTTCTTTAAACTTGGCTCCAAAATAACACAAGGGTTTACTGTATCTGTTTTCATTAGTATATCAATTCCAAATTGATTATCGTACGGAACAGTTTTATTTGGCTCTGTATTATCCCAAGTATTAGTATTTTTAATATAAATATTTTCCTTTACCGGAATCATGTCTTCAAAATAATCTCCGTATAAAATATCTTCTAATAATATTATTTCATTATCTTTTAGATTATATGATACAGATTGAAATGATAAAAATGTTTGAGGTTTAAAAATAAAGGTTCTTATTCTGTCAAATTTAATTAATTCAGCGGCAATTCTTACAAAATACTCGACGCGATTATTTCCACCGCTAATTAAATTAGTATTGGGAAGCAAAAGTTTACAAACACCATTATCATCCTCTGAAAACGTACAAAATTTACTTTCTTTACATTTGCCTTCCGATAATTTAATACATTGTTCTAAATTTCCAATTTTATCAATAGTAGAAACATCGTAATCTATAAAGTCTATATATGGTGTCATGAGATCTTTAATGCGTTCACTAATAACAGTTACTTTATCAAGATACAATGTTGTATAAGACATGATTGAATCATATAACTGTGTTTTGATTGTTTTATTCTCATAGTATGAAAATATTATCCGCAGCAGATTGCGAAACACATTATAAAAATAACTTTCTAATCTTATTTGTTTAACTTTCAACATTCTTTCATTATCAACTGTTTGATCAGTTAAGATTGTTTTATCGATATCAAGATAATTGACGCGCTGTGCTGATTGATAATTTTTTGAGTCTAAAACAGGTAAACCATCGGCTTCTTCGCCATCAACAGGAGTCTGATAGGGTTCCGGTATGATAGGTATAAACTGATTTGTTTCAATAATAATTCCTACTATAACTGCATTATTTACTACCTTATATTTGGGAAGTGAAATTATTTTACGCTTACTTGCCGTACTCAAATACTTTAATTTTTCAACTGTATCTGAATAGTTTTGCCACATATCCGATCTTCCGATAAAAATATATGGTAATTCTGAATTTAATGATGATGGTAGACAAGGTATATATATAAAATCAGAAACATCATCTGTTTTTGTGGCTATAATACCTATAACCTTGGAATTGAAATTTAATACCTGTTTTGCAGGCTTATAAACAATATTAGATTTATTTAATAAATCAATTAATTCAGCAGAAGATATATTTATTCGAAAACCTCGATCCTCATTATATGTAATTGGTAGACTGGGCAATGGCTTACATTTTTCACTTAAACTATTCCATATCACATGACGTAATATAGGTTCTAATTCAGGCATTGTTTTTCCAATATCAGGCAAATAGAATAGTTTTCTTACATCATATACGGCCTTTTTTACTCGAGTATATCTATATATTGGTTCATAAAATTCATTTCTAGAATACAATATCAATATTTTTCTATTTACATCATATGATTTAGAATATTGATTGGTCGGACAAATAAGTTCAATTCTAGATGTAATATCATCATCGGGACTGTTTAAAATTACTAGATTAATACCTTGTTCGAAAAGAAAACCGGGTGTACATATAATATCCCATAAATATTCATAATTGATTGTAACATCTTTACTCTGCATGAATCCTTTAAAATTTGTAAAAGCATTGACCACTTGTATAAAATAATTTTTAAAATCCTGGGGATTCATGCTTTTTTGGAGAGATTTATATAAGTCACTATTTGAATAAGGAGCAATGTCGATTTCATTATTCGATCCAAATACATTTACAAGATTACCGTTTTGAATGGTCAAAAATTTATCAAATGTAACCTTCTCTAGGATAATATTTTTAATTTGGACAATTGTCATTAGTGGATTCTTTGTTAATCCAGACGTCGGTTTTTTTGATAGATCTTTATATGTTACCATATCTCCATACATATCAGCTATACACGCTAAGAATGACTGATTAGGACTTTTCTGAACGCCTTTATGTAATAGACACGGTTGATTCATTTTCAGTCTGGTTTCGGAAGCGCTTTGTTGGCATATTTTTTTACAATTATATCCCATAAATTTTTGAACAGATATTGGCAAATATCCAAGTTGACCCATTCTCAATGGCCATGCTTCAAGCAATGGCGCTTCATCAAATTTAACTTTTGTCTTTTTTCTTACCATACTGATAGAAGGTCCTGGATCTAATTCCTTTGCTTCAGATTGATTGCATTGACCATATATTTTTTTGCGCGAAGGTGCTGGTTTTTCTCTAATTGTTTTTTTACCTTTTATTGAACTCATGATAATTGATCCATTTTCATCTGTGTCGTAAGTAGGTCCTTTGCCCCCTGTACCATTCCCAACAGGCTGATACATTGTATCTATCTCTATTGTTGGTGCTTTTTTACTTTTTTCTTTTGTTTTGATATTTTCATAAGTAATTTTTCCTTTTTTGTCAAGTTTTTCAACCCATTCGCCTTGACCTAATGTGGTTGGTTTTCCATAACAACAGGGAATACATAGTCCCTCAGGATGTTTATCTGTTCCCATAAAACTAGGAAACATCGGTTTATACACTAGTGGATTTTCTGTTTCGACACCATTCTTATGAAATCTATCATCTGTAAATTCAACAATTCGTTTTCCGGCAGGTACTTTGTCAGCCCCTTGGGGTATTAGCGCATCCCATCCTCCACATTTACCAGTATTAATTTCATCTAAAGATATTGATCTGGATTTACCATTATCATCATATAAACACCAAAATCTAGGACAAATGTAATGATATTTTTTATCTCCTGATCCGTATGTAATATGCTCGTCATATGATTTAGTTCCAAATTTAGTATCTTGTTCATCAATATATTTTTTTTCCTTTCCAGTTAACATGACTGGTTGTTTACTATATTCAGACGGACAGGATTTTGAATAAGCTTTATACCTCCCGGTCTTCTTTTTTAAAAATAATTTAGGTTCTAATTCCTCTTTTTTTGAAATAAATATATTATAATTACCCTTGATACGTGTTCCTTCTAAATTAACTTCAGCTTCGCTAGTTAGATCACTCTTAGGAGATATATCGCTAATATCGCTTTCTACGGGAGAAGGTGTATTGATATTTTTTTTATCGTTGGATGTGATAGGTGAAGGTGTTTTATCATCGATAGGTGAGTCAGAAAAAACAAAATTTCCAAAATCGACACTATCCTTTTCTTTATCGGGAGAAGGTGTTTTATCGTCAATATCACCAAATTGTAAATCTGAAATATCAAAAAATTCATCATCATTACCATCTTCATTATCGTCGTCTTGTTCTTCACCAAAAATATTTAGAAAATCATCTTGTCTTTCAGTATCAACAAATTTAATTTCTTTTGCTTTAATATCTTCTTCAGCAACAATATCTTTTATTTCTTTCCCTTTACAAACTTTTGAAATTAATGTTGTTTTAACGTCAGTGCTTTTTTTATCAATAACCATTCTTAACATAGTATCAATATAAATGTATATAAATCGTAGATATCCAATATCATTAATTGAGGTTACAGAGACTTTGGTCATGAAATTAGCTTTGTTTCGCGTTATAGAAACCGGAAATCCAGTATTTGTTCTAATTGTAATTCTACGATTTTCAAATAGATCAGTTTCAGTTGCAACCTGAGAGGCCCATTCTGCAAATTTTTGTTTAGCTACTTCTTCTGTTAAATTAAAATTACCAATAACTTGTCTTATAATAGTATCCTCTTCTTCACCATTCTTTCTCATTTCGTTAATAAAAGAATCTATACTATCCATTTTATTGTAGTTCGATACTCTTTTATATTTTAACTTAATTTCATCCGATTTACCAGATAAATCTCCCTCTATAACAGTAAACACACCCGATAAACAAGCTAAATAATTTTTAAGATGAATATTCTTTTTAATTTCAATCAATGAAATAAATGTAATTTCTTTAAATTCTATATTATCGTCAGCAAACGAGTCAAAAAGCATGTAAGTATATCCACTTTGTTCTAAGAAATTCTTTATTTTTTCAAGAATTGGTTGATTAATAGCCAATTTAATAACTTCTTGTATTTTTTCAGGATTCAAAGCAGCGTCGTGATTAATAGATACATTAATATTCCCATTTGATTCAAATTCACACGTAATAATATACAAATTCGTTTCATAACTATATTCTATATAAAATCCAACGCGCTTTCTTTTGGCCAATATTCTGCTAATTTTGATGATTTTCCCCTTTTTATTATCATTTTGAGTATAAAGATAAGGTATGTTTTTACCATTGGTTGCAATAGCATTATTAGTAAACAACCGATAAATATTTTCACGCTCTCTACCCGGATTATATTTTATTAAGGGCATGTTTTCATCGCTATGAATTAATTTAAATAAAATTTCTAATGGCAATTTTACTGAATATTTGGGATGCATTGTAAATTCCATTTTTAAAACTCCAGGCGTATTATCACTATAATTTAACTCATTCTTTCGTTCATAAAAAATATTATAAAGTAGATCTATTTTTTCATTATATTTTATAAATGGTTTATCAAGTTGAGATTTTGTTTCGTCATATAATCTTATCTTTTCATCATTTAATTTGTCCAATGTATCTATCTTTTCTTTAATTACTAGATTTGGAAAATAGACATTTAAAAAGTTTTTTTGCGTTAACCCAGAAACGCTGTTAGAATATTCTAACACTTCTTTTGCCAAACAAATAAATATGTTATTTCCGCATAATTTTCCGTATTCAAAAAGCAAATTAGAATTTTGTGTAGTAATTTTTCCATCAATATCATTTTTTAAAATAGAATCCATTATTATACAGTTGTAAGGGTTAACAGTATATGGAAAGCGCTTTCTTAATGCTATTTTTTGCCCTATAGGAATAGTAATATTTTGCATATTATCCCATTCGATATTTTTAAGTGCTATAAATTCTTCAAAATCGTATACATCTTTATCTTCCTCCATAAATGCACTACACGTACTCGATTCTTCAATATCATCACAACCAGAGGGTAATAAATTTAATAAATATTGACATAATCGCTCTTGCGTTAGTTCTAATGTTTCTACTTGTGTTAACTGATTATATAACACGGAAGGGTTTATCTTTTTGGTATGGACCCCAAACATATATAATTCTTTTAATGATATTCTTAAATTTGAATGTTGAATAATTTTCTTCTTTATAGTAGATACGGTATCATCTTCATGTAGATAGGCATCAATTAATTCCACAGGTATTGCATTTGTAGTGATTTTTTCTCGTTCTTTTTCTGAAAAAATAGGAACATTGTTCTCATCTTTCCAGCTATCATCTACAGTATGGTTTCCTTTAAACACGTATATCTTTTTTATTTCAACCCCTTCTAAATGGTTAACTTTGATTATCGACATCTATATAAATATAATCTATAATATTTATTATAAATTATGTTAAAATTAATAGTAGCACATTGTAAAAATAAAGGAATTGGTAAAAATAACATGTTACCGTGGCATTTGTCATCCGATTTAAAACATTTCAAAGCACTTACGGTAGGTAAAACCAATAATAGTATTATTATGGGTAAAAATACATGGAAATCATTAAATAGCAACCCTTTACCTAATAGAAAAAATATAGTAGTATCTACTACATTAAATAATGATAATGAAAACTGCATTGTCAAAAGGTCACTCCAAGATGCGATTGCTTTTTCAAACAAAAATAATTTTGATGAGACATGGATAATTGGAGGAGAGAAATTATATAAATCTACAATTAACACTGTCGATATAAATGAAATACATATTACTGAGATTCTAGAAGATTTCGATTGTGATACTTTTTTTCCAGAATTGCCAAGTAATTACTCAGCTGAGAGTGTAACGCATTGGCGTAATGAAAATAATATATCATATAGGCAAATTATTTATAAAAATAAGGTAAAACCAGGAGAATTTATGTATAATATTTTACCTAATTATGCAGATAATAACATGTGGAAATAGTATTATAAATCTAAATAATATGTATGATGGCTTTAAAATTTCAAAAAATAAAACAAATATTAAATCAAGGATGCAATGTAGTTTATAGATTAAAATTGGAGGTGGATGCTTATAAATCTGTTATAGATGTATGGAAAACTTATAAACGCGTTAACACTCTTGGTATAGTAACATCTGATCGAAGAATAATCAAAGAAATATTTGATTTCCACAAGACAATAAATGACCATGTAATTTTGTATTTTTCAAGTAAAAAAGAGAATTGTCTTTTAATGTGTAAAATAAATAATGAATATATTAATTTATTAGTACCAGCGGTAGAAATAAATCAAGATCAGAAGAGCTTTGCAGCTGTATATTGTTGAATTACCATATATGTTTATGATGCCTATGTTCTTTATGTCCTATCCGAAGTAAGTGTGTACCAAAATGTCTTAATCTATCACCAAGAAGATGATGATGGGGTTTCGTATTCTGCGATGAGTTTGCAGGGTGAGAATCCGGATATATTATTGATTTTTGAGTATGACTATTATGCGATGTATTTGAACTGTTAGAACCGCTATTAGAATCGCTATTAGAACCACTATTAGAATCATCGTCTAAAGTTTGATGTGATGATGATTGAGATGTAATATTTGATAATAATGTATTTATAGATGCATCACTACCAGGCATCCAAGGTACGGGATCAACCGGTGTTGATGGTCCTCCAGGCCCCCAAGGGTGAGGAGGAGGGTGAGGGTGTGGGTGTGGAGGGTGAGAGTGGATACTATGTCTTGTATTTTCATCAGAAGTGCTATTAGAATGATATCTGTGCAATTTTGCAAGAGCATATTCTCTTTCTTTAATTGAATTATCATATTTGGTTAAAGAATTGCTTAAATTTTTAGGAAGAATATCCGAAATTTTACCTCCGCTCAAAGAAGAAAAATGAGGTTTTGGAGACTTGTCCACTTTATGAACGACCGGATGATGATGCGATTTAGATGTTGTTGTTGTTAAATACTTTAATAATGTAACGATAAATAATAAACTTGTAAATAATACTACTAATATAATCAAAGTATGTTTTTGCATTTATATATTATCCACATTATAAATCATAATATGGGTTATCTGTAATTTCCATACCACAATATTGTTTAGGTTTTTCTTTATAATTAATAGGTGTGTATAATTTATTTTTAACAGCTATTTCTAATAAAAATTTGAAATTGCTCCAAAATTCATCATTATGCCCAACAGTTTTGGACATTACGTGACCAAGTTCATGAATACCTACGAATGTTAATGTGTTTTCATCAATAAGATTGTCACCTTTTTTGGTTTTAGTGGTACAAAATGCTAATTTTTTACCCTTATCTTCAGAATAAGCAGTATATTTAGAAGTAGGTAAAATCTCACTTACCTTAGTAGGATTAAAATTTTTAACTAAACGTTCTACATTTTCTCTATCTGGAAATTCTTTTTTTGCTAATTTGACTAGTTGTTTTAGTTTATCAGTGACTGTTGCTAATAGGTTTGCAACCAATTTAAGCTTTGGTCTTTCTCTAACGCAATATTTGTTCCCATCTACATCAGAAACAATACATTTTAGATTAAAAGCATCAGATTCAAAATATATTTTTAGCATTACGCCGATAACAAATATAATTAAAACATAACCCAATATATTCATGTTTTTTGCCATACTTATATATTGTATATAAAATCATATATGATGTTAAAAATATATGATTTATTATTTATTTTGGACCGCATCCAATTTCCAAGGGCCGTCTGTTAAAGTCAGGTCCAATGGTACTTCCATTCCATGGTCCTACATTTAGTTGGGGATTGGCAGGTTCAGAACGAAGCTGAAGATTAGCATTTCTCAAACTTGAAGAGACCGTATCAATACCAATATGGTATCCAGCTTTAAGCAAACTTACATTGGCTACATCACCTGCACCCATGGGATTCATTTTTGAGAACTGATTGTTACCGTCATTTGGAAGCAATTGTTTAGGATCAACAACTGGTTGTCTCGTGCAACTTGGGGGTAATCCATGCATATCAGTTCTCACACCTGAAACTCCTGAAGGGCCCGAATTTTGTCCTAAAGGATTGGCAGGGCCAGCGGGTTTACCACCAGCGCAACAAGAGGCGGCATTTCCAACTACAGTATTAGTATCAGGGACATTTGCTGCATTGCGAGCATCTAATACATTATTAGTAACAAAAGGTCCATTACTCATACCGGATTGAATTATTCCTTTTTGTGCCGAATAGTTATTAACAAAATAAATTAAAACAAGTGCGGCGACAACTGTTAAAATAACCATGTGATTACTACATAAATTCTTCAACGTTTTGGCTAGCGTCATTCTATAAAATTAGCATATAAAAAATTTTTATCATTAATGATCAAATTATTGAATACCTGTCATTTCTAAAAGTTCATTTTCATCATCTGAACTTTCTATTTCATCCAATAGATAAAGGGATTTAATTCTCTTCGCTTCTAAATATGCTTCTATAGCTCGTTTTTTTGCTTCTTTAGCCCGCCTTTTTACTTCTCTATATATTTCCATATATACCTCATTGGGCTTCTTTAATTGTACGATCTCTTTATCTTCAGGCATTACTAAATTTATTTCATTAAGTTCGATATTTTTCTCTAAAGGTTCTGTATTTACTAACAAATTATCTTCTTCCTTAACTTCTGTTTCTTGAGGTAATTGATCTGATTTCGCTAAACTTTCTAAAGAATTATTAGTATTTTCAGGAGATTCTTCCACGAGCTTATTATTTTCTAAATTCTCCAATTTAAGTTGTGGAACTATCACTTTATTTTCCATTATAATGTTGTCTTTTTGTGATAACTCAGTTGAAGAGTCAATACTAGATTCCTTTGTCATCTGCATGTTTTCAGCATCATCTATATTAGTAGTATTAACATCCGTAGATTCGGTAAGAGTATCGGTAGATTTAATTACAGTATCTTCTGATGCCTCGAGATCTTCTGATGCTTCGAGATCTTCTTCTACAACTTGCGATGACTCTTGTTCCATTATATTATTATTATCATCATCATCTTTTGGTTGTAGTTCGGATATTTTGAGTACTGTATTATTTGTATTTAGAGCATTATCTTCAACTTTATCATCGGAATTGTTCACAGATTTGATAAGACATTTATTTCTAAATACTTTGTCTTTTAAAACCATTGCCTGTGTTAAATTAAATTCAAGAGAAAAACTTTGCGAGGTAAATTTTAAACCACTCATTTCTAAAAGAGCCATTAAAGTTTTTTCTTTAGTAAGATCGTCAATTTTAAGTAAAGATTCATCTTCATCGTATATTTGCAAAGTAGGTTGCGAGTTTAATCTGCTTTTTGGTTTTTTTATGAAACATCGCAATAGTATTTTACTACCTTTATATGATCTTAAAATATTTTGCCAATGATAATCTATGGTATCCATATCCATATCAGAATGAAACCATTTATCTTTTTTTTCGTAAATCAAATTTTTGATTTTATCTTCAAGACCTTCTAAAAATTCAATTACATTTTCATCGTCTTTTTCAAACATGAGATCACAATAAATTTTTTTTTCTGTTTTAACAATACCATTCTTGGTCTTACAGCGCGGAGTCTGTATTGTAATATTGTTTCCTAAAAGTTTTAATTTTGAAAAAAATGCACCTCCTTGCAATCCTTGCGGATTGGCTAAAGTAATATCATCTAATGGAAATTGGTTTTTTTCGAAGGAAAATATTTGCATACTCATTATAATCATAAATAGAAAAATATGTTTATACTAGTACGCATTGTAGAATAAATAATATCTATTATTTTTAATGGGAGGGTCATTTAAAGATTCGGTTATCAATGAATGTGTAAGTATTTTAAAAAGAAAAGATGTAAAGGATGAGATTAAGGCTTTATTTCAACCAATAATCGACATGGTATTACAAGAAATATACCCGTATATATTTTTATCCATGATATTCGTATTAATAAGTTTTTTGTTAATTTTAGGAATATTTATATTATTATTGCGTAATAATAAAAGTGATATTAAAATGCCTACTATTTCGAAATTTTTCTTTGCTTAATGTATAATGGCTAAAACACGAAGACGTAGAGGATCGGGACGTTCCCGTCGCGCTGGAACTAAAAGCAAACGAGGTGGTAGTTTATTGGCAGGTGTTGTAGGTGCCCTTAAAACTGCACTCCCTTCTATTGTGCTGTACGAGGCATTACGTGCTCAAGGTAAAAGAGTCAAACGTGGAGGCAAATCTAAACGCCGCCGCGGAGGTAAATCTAAGCGTCGCAGAGGTGGACGCACTAAGAGACGCCGCAAGTAAATAAATAATATTATATGTAATACAATAAATACATATAATACAGATCTTATTTAATCATATAATAAGTTAAAAATATTTATTTATATATAAATAAATGTCATTCGAGGATAATATAAGACAATGGGTCACAGTGGATAATCAAATTAAGAAATATAATAGTGAAGTTAAACGTTTAAGAGAAGCTAAAAGTAATTTAGCAAATAATATTTTAGCACATGCGGTTGATCATAATTTATCACACAGCATGGTTGAGATATCGGACGGCTCTTTAAAATTCCAGAATGTAAAGGTTACATCACCCTTAACATTCAAACTTATCACCGAATGCTTAAAAGACTGTATAGATAATGAAGAGCAGGTAAAATTATTAGTTGATTATATTAGGCAAAAAAGAGAGGTTAAATATGTTCCTGAAGTAAAAAGAACATATACAAAATAATTTAAATATTGTACTTCTAATTATTTAAATGTCAGAAGAATTACAATATACTACAAATCCCTTGGAATTTCATAATCTAATTGTACCCAAAAAAAAACAAGCATATAGAATATGGTGGGAATCATCTGTTAAATCGGATAATCCTGATTTTTGGCATTCGCGCAATGAGACTAACCCTGTCACTCACGGTGAATATGTTGTTGATTTTTATTATAAACTAAAAGATATTATTAATAAATCTGGATACGTGATAGATAATGAAAAACAATTTAAAGATGAAATCTCTACTTTAATATATCATTTATCAAACGAAGAATGAATATTCCAAGCGATTTAAAAGAGTATGCTTATGAAAGCGAAGGGGAAGAAGATGAGGAAACTATTAGAGACAGACAGATATTAAAGGAGTGTTTTAAACTGGAAGATTTTTTAAATTATCATCAAACAAGAGAAATGCTTGAAAATGAATTCCGATGGGAATATGAAAAAAAATGCGAACCAGTTTTAGAAGATTTTTGGGAAAAACAAGTAAATATGTGTCGTAATAGCGGTGCTACACTATTTGACAACGAAGTTGATTTAGGACATGTAGGGACTTTTTTAGGAACAGTGTTTAGTCATTTAAAGCCCCAATACAATTTAGAAATTTTTTATGACACGCCGAGTTTAGCATCGGCAATGGTTAATACACATGAAGATAGAAAACATTTATTGGGGAAAGAACGACAGCAAGATATACGCGAGAATTATGTAGAATCTTCCGACAATGCAAACAAGAAATTTGATTGGAGTACTAAAACATATAAAAATAGTTAATTAATATATATTAATGGACTCTGAAAATTTTATATATCATAAACAAAACGGTCAAGTGATGTCAGCAGGATACGCCATCAACAGTAAATTATTGGAGGGTGGTATACCGGCTTTGGCAAATTATAAAATTCAAAAAGGTGGTTCTCTTGAATCTTTAGCAGTACCTGCTGGATTATTTTTATTACAACAATCAATTACTTCAAAAACTAATGCACTTGAGACAATAGAAAAGGAGCCAGAAGTTATTGGAGAGGGATTGTATGATAAACTTTTGGAATTAATGGATCCTAAGACATCCACAAAGAAAAAGAAGGTAAAACAGAAACGTAAAACAAGGAGAAAATCAAAAAAGGGTTCAAGTCGAAAGACAAGACGAGCGTGACTTATAGATTGAATAAGACATATTACTTATTAATATAATATGTCTTTTAATAGAAATTATACCTGGCTCCAATTATCATAATTGAAAGGTGACACTAACATGTCGGGAAGTTTTTTCCTATATTCGTTAACTTTTTTCTCGAATCGTTTCTCTCTTCGAGTCATAGGCATTGGCGTACTGTTATCCAATAGTTCTTTTTCTAGAGGAGTCATCTTTGGTTTATAGCCATAACAGTTAATTCCAAATTTAACATTTTCATTCCCAATATATCCTCCATTTATTCCAGGTCTTCCGCAGTCATGTTGATGACCTTTTACTCCTTGTAATTTATCCCACGTTGTTTTTTGTGTAGGATACAAAGCCATTTGATCGGCAGACCATCCGTATCCGCACCACTCGCCTCCTTTATCATAAGCTTCTTCAACTTGACTATAATCAGCTAGCTGTGCTCCATATGCAGCACAGACGGCCTTTGCATCTTTATATGTATACGTGTTATCCGGTATATGAAATACCTGTTTTGCGGCCATGATTTCAGGAATGGTTCCATCAGAGTATTCTGCATCATTTCCGTCATTATTTTGACCGTCCTTTTCTGTTAAATTATCCGGCGGGGTAATAAGCGCAATATCTATTTCAGGTTCTTTTGAAAATAAATTTTTTATCCCAGCTCTAATATCAACCTTGAAAAAGTATTGTAATCCATTTATTAATACAAGAAAAACAAAAAGTCCCCATAAAACAATTTCAATAAATGTCATTCCAGCAGATGTGGGTGCAGATGTTGAACCTGCTCCTGAACCAACGCCTCCTATACCCAAATAGCTAAATAAAAGATAGTATAACATAATAACTGCTGTAAGAATAACTAAAACTAAGGGATTAGCTCCTTTTGCAGCAGTTTTTCCTATAAAATCATACATATGTGGAAACCCTTGCGATGGTGTAATGTCTAGCATTCGTATATAATATACTCATCTATTTTTTTTTGCGATAGAAGAAACAATACGATTTAGGAGAAATTAACTTATTCGTATCAGTAACTTCATCAACAGATGCGTCATTAAAGTGATACCATTTACCATTAGCATTCTTAACATATGCTGTATAATGACCACCAAATACACCTCCACTGTGATTGCATATACCACAAAGATCATAATTATAAGAAAATTTATCATATCCCACAACATAAGCTGACATGTCCAAGTTTTCTAAAGGAAAGTGTACAAGTGCTTGATTTTTATTTACTGAATTTGAAAATCTTTTAAGAGTAATTATAAAAATTTCTGGCAAACTCCAAAACATTAACTGTTTATTTGCAACCTCTTTTTTACCCGTTTTCTCATTATTATACATATTTTCACCGTCTAAAACTTCTATTTTTGTATAATTGTCTAAGCATTCGTGTAGTGTACACGGTTTATTATTCTTTTGCGTTTCAATGGGTAAAGGTAAGTCGAGTAAGAGAAAGGGTTCAGGAGTAGCATTTATATAGTCTCCCCCTTCTGTCTCAATCTTGGAAACGTGAGTTCCATAAAATAAATTTAAAAATTCAGAATATTCTTTTTTATACATCATTTTCTTCATCTCAAAACATTTTTGAGCTAGTTTATCAGTTTCAGTTAAAGCATCACCGGTTATAGTCATATTAACTTCTCTCAAAATCGCCGTATGAAAACAATCAATTACAAATATAACAAATTCTGTTAAATCATTTTGTGCAAATCCTGTAAAGATACTTTTATCTTTTATTTTAGCAACCTTTTGAACCGATGAAAGGAACCCTCCAGGACTTATTATACAATTTTCACTCCATAACAAATTCCTTAATTTATCCCATTCAAGAAGAATCAAAGATTCTGCTTTTTTATTTAATTTTTTTTTAAAAGTACCTTTTTTTAAAAAATCATTCAATTCATAACAATGTGAAAGACACTGTAAAGCTGAATTCATAAAACAAGTGTTTCCAAGATTAGTTAATCCTGATAATCCTTTATCTTTATAGTTTTCAGATGTGCTCATATTGAGTATTAATGCTATATTATTCTTATATCATTTCTCAACAAATAATATAGAGCCATGCTATATGAGTGTAAGTATAAATGAGATCGTCTATCAGTATTTGCAATTTGCATCAGAGCAACAAAGAGGACTTACAAATATCGCAAGTGAAATTTCAGAAATTAATAGTAGGGTTACAGATATAATTAATTTATATGCAAATGCAAATAGAAACGTAGGACACGATGTATCGCCTACTACGCCCGTGCCTACTACGCCCGTGCCTACTACATCAACACAAGATACGCCTGTACCTACTACACCTGAAACAGTTATAGAAAATATTCGTAATATTTTGTCTCCTACGACGCCGCAACAAGAAGAACAATTAGAGATACCCACTGAACCTATAGAAAATAATATTGATTCAAGATCTTCTATAAATGAACTTACTAGAAGAAGAACAACTAGTTTTCATGAAAGAGATTTACCCGGACATACAGGAAATGTAGTAACAAGAATAAGACATCGCAGAAGTAGTATCGCTATATTAGGTCCTAGAGATTCTCACCAAGATCAATCAGAAACATCTTCTCTAAATACGATTCTTGAGAGACGACCATCAATATCGCCACCGCCACCGCCACCGCCAACTATTCCACCACCTATTGAAATTCCTACTATTAGAAGTATGACACGGGATATCAGACAAAGTCCAACGACGAGACCAAATTTAAGATATAATTCATCTAGTATTACAAATTTTCCATACACACATAGAGTCTTCACCTTTTCAAATCCTAGAACTAGAAGAACTGTGGAAAATCTACATTCTAATTTATCACCAGTACGAGTACGACCTAGTATATCTCAAATAAGACGAGGTACCGAATTATTAGTATGGAATGATATTTCAGATAACTATCAAACTTCTTGTCCTATTGATTTACTAGATTTCTCTGAAGGCGATTCCATTTTGAGAATTCGAGAATGTAAACACATTTTTAGAGAAATGAATTTGCGCCGGCATTTCAGAAATAGCGCGACATGCCCTATTTGCAGATTTGATATACGTGATTATATTCCTGAAAATAATGCACCGCCACTAATTTCAGAAGAAATAGATGATATTATAGGTAATGATATTGTAAACACGATTGGAAATATTATAACAACCACGCGATCTAATCGACGCAATCATTCCTCAATTTCCTTAACTTAATAAAATATGAATTATACTTTTTATCAAAACTATCACATTTTTTTGTAATATAATTTAATGATTGTTCAACTAACTTTTTATAGAAGATTATTACCTCTATCTCTCCTTTTAATAAAGTTAATGCATTCCATTGTTTACTTAAACGAGAAGTTGTTAGTAATAATTCCTTTATTTTTTTGTATGAGAACTTGTATTTAGAAAGAAGTGTATTTAAATAAATATTAAAAGCTTTTAATACGGTAATTTCGTGAGAATTATTTAATGGATAAAAGTACTGACTTCTATATTTATATTTTTTGATCATTTTATCATCTGATAATGATATTCTAAGGAAAACCATTATTTCGTTAAATAAGAACTTATCAATATCTTTACCTAATAATCCTTTAACATGTGGTACAATTTCATCTTTGTAATGTTTATTGTCTGAATTAGGATGAATTAAATTAATGGATATGGTATTTTTATAATTTTGAGATTGTGTAAATCCATAATATAAAAAATACTGACTGTTACATTTATTACCATAAGTATCTGTAATCGCGATATTTTTTTTTAATGATACATTAGATTTCATTTTAAAAAACCTATCTCTGTTATCAAATGCCCAATTAACTTTTGGACTAGGGTCATGGTTTAACATATCGCTTAAAGGAACCATTGCTGTACGAGAAACTCCGTTAATATTTATTCCAAAATTTCTACTTCCTACTATTGTCCTAGCCCATAAAAATTCTTTTATTGACCATCGTTTAAATTCAGGACATACCTTAATTATTGTTTGATAATCTTCCAAAAAAGATTGTTGTCTTTTTTTTATCATATATAAAATATGACTTCCTGTTAACATTTCATATTCTATGTTATTCCAAAATATTGGAAAATTACTGATATCTCGTGGCAAAATATCATAATAGGGTTCAAAAAAGTTCTTATGTTTAATAGTGGTTAAAATAAAAACTACGACCATAATAATACTAAAATTATTAATTCTTCCGTGGTTATGTTTTACTAGTTTGAAACCTATAGGTGTATTTTCGCCCATTCCATCGTGTATTATCATCTTCAACGGTATTTTAATTACATTTGATCCTTTTCGAATCTTGCTTTTCGAATGTACCCCTCTTTCGTTTTCTCCATATATTTTAAAACTAATATCTGGAAATATAGCGCCATTTTTTTTGGCCCAATTCATAAAATTAATTAATGCTTTTTGATGGGTAATTTCAATATTTTCACATACGGAATCCATTAATTAAATAATATATTAAGCTTTTATTATTTTATTATTGTAATATATAATGCCAAGTCGAGGAATAATGAGAGCAAAACAAAAACGGGGCGGGTCTTTAGGACAAGGAAGTCGTTTTTACTATCTAGGAGCCAATAAAATGCCAATTTCAAGAGTAGCTGGGGCCCAAGGATTTGGTAAAACAAATCCATCTATTGGTAGCATGAAATCATTGGGCGTAATGAAACAAAATCGCAATGCGGGGGGAAATAATGTATGTAAAGAAACACAATTTAAAGAATATTTTTTACAAAAAATGAATATACTTCACAATACAGGAAATATACCAAAAGGTACATTAATTTATAAAAATGGATCGACACAACTTTTGGGTGTTGTAGAGAGTAGTAATAGTAACACTACCATTGTTAAAGTAGACACACCTTTGCCAGTTAGTACTAATTATATAGCAGTTACTATGGTAAAACCAAATCAAGGATTCCCTGGATCCGCGGGGCATATAACATCAACATCGAGTGCGCAAAAGAGTACAACTATTGATAATCAAAATTGCGGCTGTAATGGACCAAGAGCATACTGTTCAAACTGTTCGGGTAGAGCTAATGTTTTTAATGCCATTACTGGAGGGGCAGGATTTTCAAGTACAAATTCCTTTACACTTCTTAGTCATTAAATGTAGTAAAAATTTTTTTAGTATTAATTTGTAGAACTTTTGTAATAAATTTTAAAAGAAGTTTTGTAAAGTTAGCTGTCCATTTTTCATATTATTTGCTTGTCTCAATGCTCCTTCGAATATAATTTTTTTGACTTCTGCATTTCGAATTTTAGTTTCTTCTGAATCTCGTTTTACAGGATCATCTTTATACTTTCGATCAAGCATACGAAGTCGTCTTTTGAAATTTCCCAATTTTGATTTAAATTGTGGAATTTGTTCTAATACCAATGCATATATTTGCATCAACGGTTTCATTATTTGGTTTGTAATATAAAATGTATAATCAGGTTTCAAATTATGTTTGATCATATAATCTGGATGCTCAATTTTATCACCTTGAAGTTTAACCTTACCTTTTGTTTGGAAATATATATACGGAATTCTAGATCCTACAGCTGGTTTATTTCCAGGATCCCGTTTTCCCATCCGATCAGCTAACACTCGGTGAGCAATACTCTGAGGATTTTTATACCAATCTCTCAATGATTTACTAATAATTAACTTTCTCATGTCTATTCCGCCATCAACAATATCTTGTAAGAATTGCTTTGTAAATTGCATAGCTTCTTTCACGTCTCCGTTTCTCATTAAAATATCAATATTACCACCATATATATCTTTCACTACATCTGCATTGTCACGTCTTTTTAAAACAATTCCCATAGATTTTCTCTTTCCCTTATTTGGATTCATTTCATAAAGCATTCCCACATATCTTTTCTTGGATAAAAGCAAGAATGGATCAAAGGTTTTTTCATACTCTAAATCGTGAGGTGGTTTCAAGAATTTACTAGCTAATTCACCAGCTTCAATAGCCAATTCTATTGTTAATTCTAGTGCCTTTTTTCCAGTTATTTTTTCACCTTCTAAGGTTTTCAAATTAAATGTGAAGAATACCGAATCGGTATCGCCATAAATATACTCAGCATTACATCTCACTTTACCATGTTTAGTTTCGCAGATAGTATCACCATAAACTTCTTCAATAATTTTTTTACCATAAATCAGCAGTTTGCGACCAGTAGCTGTTGTAGATGCTGCTATATCTTTATCATAAAATGCGCTAGTTCGAGCCCCACACTGTCCATACAATGAATTAGCAGTAATTTTATATCCCAGTTGTCTCTGATTAAACACATTTTTCATAAAACTATTATATGTATCGGAGATCTTATCAACATCACATTTCATAATTGTTGTTTGTCCTTCTTTATTTGTCACGATCCAAGAATCTTCTTTTTCTGTCAGCAATCCCGAAATAGTTGCTTTATCCAATTTGTGTATTGTTTTATATTTGATAAGTTTGCGCGTGGATTTTCTTGCAGCTAACAATTCTTGTAAAATAGATGGCATAATAGCTTTTTGATCATCTGGAAATTGTGCAAATCTACAAATCTTAGTACCTACTTTAATTTTTTCCTCCTTTTTTCTTCCTTCTGGCGCGATCCACTCATATCTATCATATTCAATATCAACATATTCGTAATCATTCAGATTATCATATTCTTTATTACCTGTTTCTTTCAAAAGTTTTCCTTGCAAGCTATACTCCTTTGTCCATACCTTACTATCGTGCGATATATTTTCACTAATCATGGAACTAGGATATAGAGATGCATAATCTACCACGGCTACCGGATCTTCAGTATACAATCCTTTCTTAGGTGCTAAGCAAATGGCCCCTTCATATGATCCATCATTTTCAGCTTTTTCAATAACAGGCATCAGTGTTTGCTTTTCTCGACATTTCTTTGCAATGAAACTTAATAGTTTAATACCCTGACCTCTCATTACAATGAATTCAATGGGAACAGAACAAATACCGGCCACCTCTGACATCCCCGTAACAACATCATTTTTACGCAGTAAATGATGCACCAGATTGCAATCCTGAAAACAGTATTTGGCAATGATTGCCCTATCATCTTCAGTACCATTTGTTAGTCTAAATAGATCAGCGGGAGATACATCATCCTTACCCAATCCCCATCTCAGTTTTTTCCCTTTAGACATTTCTATTTTTTCTTCCACCCAAAACTCACCCTTTTTCTCATCTAAACGGATTACTTTGAATTTCTTTCCCTTCTTATACTGATCTTTAGAATGACCAATAATTTCAAATATTACAAAATTATCTTCTTGAAGTCCCATTAAATTCTTACTTTTAATCACGGTATGAGTTTCGCAAAATTCTACACTATCAATCATGTCACCAATAAAGTGCGATGCCACATTTTGAAGTTTATACGAACCGAGATTAACTTCACGTCTAAAATAATTATAAAGATCAATCTGAATAATACCATCTATGTCCATGTATGTTAATTCGTGAGTTCCACTAGCAATTCTGATTGATTTTCCAATTCTTTTGCATTCCAATCCGATATTTTTACCCAATTTACAAAATTCATTAAAACAGTTATTTTCATAAGCGCGTTCAATCATAAACTTATAATCAAAACCAAATATATTGTAACCAATAATAATATGAGGCTTTTCTCTTTGAATAATTTCGGTCCATTCGGTTAATACATCTGCTTCATCTTCACAACTCACAATTTCAACATCACTATTTCTCATTTCAAACGCCGAACAATCATTCAAACAAATACCGTGGTTCAAATAAGGAGTATCTTCGCCCAAAAGCATAAAGGTTGATCCTATAAAGGTCACTTTATCACCTTCCAAAGGAGGTAAGATCACGGTAAGTGCTTTATCAATGATTTCCATTTTTTTTCCGGCATCCAAGTCTTCATTCAAACAATCTAGTAACTTATAAGTATCGCCTCTGGAATTTCTGCCCTTGATATATGGACCCCATTGCTGTCTAGGTTTATAAAGCTCATCATCTTCATCAAGTGCATCGGCGGATCGACTTGCTTTATATCTGTCTCGTCCCACCAAATTTTTCAAACCTTCGCATAACATGTCATCGGCTAACTCGCTAATATCTTCCTCCGATATTTCTTCTTTCGGATATACACAATTAATGCCCTCTGCCGTTGAATAATTAAATGCTGTCATGATAAGTCGTTTGATTAAAGCCTTTTGTTCGGCTCTACTGAGCTTTTTAATTTCACTATTGTTTTTATTCCAATGTGTAATCATATCTCCCGCAAGTTTTTTATAAGTTTTAATAGACATTGGAAAATCTCCATGACTTGAAGAAGCCTCAATATCCATACTACAGATTTTAAGTGGAACCGCGTCCTCTTTTTCCGGCAATGGTACCACGTTATGCCACTTAACGCTATATTCGAAGTCACAATTGGTTTTTTTATTTTTAATAGATTTGAATTTTCGTTTTGGCAATTGTATCCACCCGGAAGGACTGATCTTTTGAATATGAAAGAATCTTAAAAGAGGAGGCAACTTTGCTTCATATAATTCAATATCGCATTCTTCAAAACATACAGTTTTAAGATGCATTGTGTAACCAAAATGACTTGTAGCATCGGGATATCTATCATACCACATATTTTTAACTTTATTTAAAGCGGATGTATTTTTAAATTTGATAGCTACAAAATTATGCATCTTTTTATTATCAAATCCATACAGCTTATGCCTTGAAATCAATTGCATATCACACAATCCTTTGAATTGATACGTTTTATATGTCTTATAATGCTGTTCAATATATTCTCTTAGACTTTGATCTGCTTCGGGTTGCGGATATGCCTTTTTCCCCTTTTGCCATTGTTTATATTTTTGTTCCAAGTCGTCTCTTGCAAGCTCTCTTCTTATATGTACTTTAAATGCACTAACTGTCGATTCTGTCCAATTATCTCCTACTTTGATATAAAAGAATGGTTCGAATTGTTCTACTTTTATAGACGCGGTTTCACCTTTTTCATTCATGGCGAACATTTGAATTACAAATTCTTTTACACTGCCTTTTTTTTTGACGCTGATTTCATTTGTTATCTTAAAGTCGTACAATCTAAATTGCGGAGAAGAGTTCATCTTTATTAGATACAATATTATATATTCTATCTAATTCAATTTTAGTGAATTATAAAAACACCTGTTAATATCAAAACTAACCCTATTATTTTTTTAACAGTTAATTCTTCATTATAAAATAAATATGCTACTAATACACTTGCTAAAACATCAACCCCCGTATCTAAGAGAGTTAAATAGGAAATATCATTGTTTTCAAGAATTTTTCCCCCCAATATTACTGTAGAAGATAACGCTAGAGCTGTTCCCGCAATGATACCCCAATCTTTCATCGTAAACTTTTTGGTATTACTGACAATATTTTTGGTATTCCCAAACACAAAAAGAAAAAATAAAATAAAAATAGTCGATAAAATTAAATCAATGAAATATACAGTTTCGACATCATATTTTTTGAACATTTGCTTTCTTCCGAATGTTATAAAAACACTTGCCAAAGAAGCTACTAATGAAAAGGCAATAATAAACTTTTTGTTTGAATACATGAATGATATATAATATTCATATTATAATAAATTGAAACTGATATAGTAAATAACTTATATAGTATAACTATACTAATATGAGCGATTACACTTTTATGAAAAGCGGATTTGACAATGTACAAGATGCTGTTTCTGAAGAAGAAGCAAAACAAAACGCGGTTGCTTTAGTAGTTGCTTTTGCGGAGGGTGCTATCAAGACTGCTGGTAAATATGTTACGCACGCTAAAAGAAAAGGCGTGACGCCAGAAGATTTAAAGAGGGCCATGATGTTAGAAATGTTTCTTTCTTTAAAAGGAGACCTGATATAGTAGAACAGGCTGAGAAAATTAAACAGGAAATATTTAGCCAAGATGAGATGGATGAAATTGATGAAGTTATTGATGTTGAAGAAGATGATATTGAAGAATTTGCAGAAAGCGCGTGTGAATGCCCTTTATGCAAATGTATTAATGGTATTTATTCTCGATGGGAAAATTGGGAACCCGAAAGTCCAATGGAAGTTTTATTTAAAAAACAGATTGAAGAGATGTGTTAATTATATGAATCACCTTCTTCTTGATCTGCGTCGGCGTTTAGTACGCTGTCGTTTTCTTTTCCTTTTATTTCTAGAACGTTTTTTAGATCTTTTTCTTTTTCCACCTCTATAAAATATATCTGTACTTGCCATTGTTGCAGGTGAGTCAAATATCATTTTTCGTCGTTTATGATTTGAATGTTTTCCACGCTTATGATGTTTTTTATGTGTTACGTGTTTACGTTTTTTCTTTTTATGGTGTTTAGTATGGTGTTTAGTATGGTGTTTAGTATGGTGTTTTTTCTTGCCCAAATGCTCCTTAATAAATTGTAAAACTTCTGGCATATTTCTTCCTCCATCATAATCTTTAATATGCTCTTTACCTTTATAAAGACTCAAAGTTGGAAATCCTGATGGTTTTTTTCCGGGTAGTTTTTGCATATGTTTATCATTTACTGTTATAACGTGTCCACTACCAGCACCGTTCGTTTTGAGATGAGATTTGATTTTTTCCCATTCAGGTTTGAAATTTTGACAATGACCGCACCAATCTGCTAAAAAAGCAATAAAAACTTTTCCATGAGATGACATTTCTTTTGCAAATTTATCAATATTCTCATCATCTAAATCTAATACAACAATCTTATTCTGATTTGGCATATATATAAAAGGAAGAAAAACTTTTATTTGTATTGTATATAGATGAAGTTGATCATAATAGCTATTATATTTATATTAGGATTGCTCTTTTGTTGCAATTATAAACACAGTGATTTTAAAGAAGGTTTCCAGTCTTCAAGTGAATGCCCTAATTTACTTGTTCAAAAGGGAAAAGAGTTGCATCTTATATATTCAAATAAAGCGCGAATTCCAGGAGTTAATCCTATTAAATTTAAGAATTTAGAAGATTATGTAGAATTTTTAAATTGGCAACGCGCAAAAGGTATTCGATGTCCTGTTTTATATTTTCAAGAAACCTACGATGCTCAAAATAATAAAGGATATAGAATGTTGCCAAATATAGTTGAAAAACAAGGAGGACTTCCTAGTAATGTTCCTAGAACAGCTCAGGAAACCAAATTATATGATGCAAATCACAATGATGCCCCATATAATAAAAATTCATACCCAGGATTTGACACAGAAGATCAGTACGTAGGGGCTTATACACCTTTAGATAAAAATTTCACATCTGATGAAAAAATAAGTGCAAATGCCATGGATACAACTTGGGGCGGTTCTTTATATTCTGAACAAATGGTTGAAAAGGGTGTCTACGCGCCAGACAGCAGAAAGGGTAATGATCAGAACCCATATAAACAATCAAATATGACATTTAGAAAACAAATTGCTACGAAATTACAAAACAGAAAAAATAGTAATGATATTAGACATCCAAGTGCAAAAACCCAACGGGAAATTGCATCTAGATATGGAGGTGAATTAGAGAATACACCTGAAAACGTAGCATTAATTAGATCTACTAGTAATAAAAAATAAATTTTGGTTTATAAATCTATTACTAATATATATGACATATAAACCACCTTCTGTATGGGGATTCATTTTTCTTTTAGCATCAATAGCTTTTGTATATATGATGTTCCTCGCACCATTTGCAACTGGAGCATATTATGCTTTTAAAGATGAGAACTATAAAGAGTTTTCAGACGGTTTAATAAGAAAATTAAAAAGAAAGTTAAAAGTGTTTTAATAGAGATATACTATATCTGTAATATAGTATGTCTGATTTTGTTGCGGCTGCATGTGTGGGTTTGGCCCAGGTTTCAGTGGGACATCCTTTTGAAACCACTCTTACTCTGATACAAAATAATAAAAAATGGAAGAGGTTGCCTATTAAAGATTATTATAGAGGATGGCGTTTTCCGTTATGTTCAGCTATAGGGTTTAACATGACTGTTTTCCCTATAGTTGAACGTAGTATGAGTTTTACAAACAGTTATTTATTATCTGGAATGTTGTCTGGTCTTTGTGTGGCTCCCTTTGTTTTTTGTTCCGAACTTGGAAAAGTAAAACAACAAACAAAACAAAAAATTAATATTAATACTATTTTAACAAATAAAGGACGTATACCTACTTTCGGGAGAGAAATGACAGCCATGTCTGTATATTTTACAAGTTATAATTATGCCAAAGATCAAGGCCTTAATTCTTTAGTAGCCGGTGGTCTAGCTGGACTATCAAATTGGACATTAACTTATCCTCTAGAAGTTATTAAAAATCGACAAATGGTGCAAAATATTAGTATTAAGGATGCTATTAAAATTGGCAATATATGGAAGGGTTATCCTATTTGTGCCACTAGGGCTGTTATAGTAAATTCTATAAATTTTTGGACATATGAAACCGTTAAGGGTTTATTGGATAATAATTAGTAGTAGCATCCATAGCAATCAGATGCCCAAACGCATTCATCATAATTATTGCCTGGAATAGGGCATCCGTCTGGTGTACATCCCTTTTTACAAGCTCCCCAACCCAACCATGTGGTTGGCCACGCAAAACTATCATACCAATAGTGCCTTCTTCTAGGGATCCATCCACCACCTCTTCTAAATCTTCTCACATATCTATTAGGATTAAATCCGCGACGACGCCAACCGCCTCTTCTAAAACCACCGCCACCTCTACGACCACCTCCACCTCTGCGACCACCGCCACCTCTGCGACCACCACCTCTTCCTCTAAACTCTTCTACAGCATCATTGCATACATTATAAAATACAATAATAAACAAAGCAATTGCTCCAATTAACAAAACCGTTTTCATTATATATTATAGCAATATAATGAAATTATTCTCCTCCAGGGGCTGGTATATAATGTTCAAATTGAAATTGGGCACCAAAAGGACACGTCCACGGTAAATCTGAAACGGGTACCGTTTCGCCATATTCCGTTCTTGTTCTATTAGTTAGTGTCCATGATCTAAATCCTGAAGCTCCAGCGCCTGCAGCGGTCAATCGATCCCGTGTCCATGGTACATTATTAGATGCATCCATTGCTCTTATAAAAATATAAGGTTGAAGGTCATTATAGATAAAGGAATTAGTTCCATTTAAACCAGCAGGTACTGGTTGGGTTGTCGGATCATATAATAATTTTCTGGCGTTAGTACCCGAAAGGGTGGTTGTTAGTTCAACAGAGCTGCTAGTGCCTGTGGTATCTGATGTAATTCTTAAAAATCCATTAAATTCAGACGCGGTGGCAGATGGTGACGATGTCATGTATGATGTGTTGTTGAGCTGTGATATAAAATTAAACGATGAATCACAATTAAAGTCTAAGAGAACACTCTTTGTTATCCCATCTACTATTAAACTTAAAGTTTCCACCGCCCCACTAAAATCGTATGGTGTAAATGAAGTACCTGTCAATGTTCCACTTGTTGCGGTATTACTTTCAAACGATGTTTTTATAGCTTTATTTTCGTTTGGTTTATGATCATTGGTAAGGGGATTTGTATTACTGTTAAAATATGTATTCAGTGATAAGTCAGGTAAGTCTAGTACACTTCCTGTTGGTTGACCCACGGTTATTGTTGCGGTGGTTACCTTCTTACAAATTATAAAGTTATTCTCAGCTACCGCGGATGTACTCCATGGTCCAGTTTGAAATACTCTATTATTTCCAAATCCAAATACAATTTCAAAATATGTACCTCCAGAGGGTAAGCCTAAACCAACTGTATTAAGAGAATACGTAGTATTATATCCTTCAAATGTAAATGATAATACGCGTATATACTGATCTTTAGGTAACTGCATATTTTTAAGTCCTAAAACTCGTCCTGAATTATTTGTACCAGTGACACCTGTGCCAAATCCTGTGGTACTACTACTACCACCTGGCGGATTTTTTGGATAAGTGTATGAAGGTGTTCCTGGATGCCACGCATAAATACCTGGAGATAGAATAAGACTGTTTGTATAATTAAACCCAACACGATAAAAAGGGTACGTCGTCGGATTATTTGGTGAGAAAAACATATTTTGTTGCCTGCCAGCCAGGTATATATTGTTATTGAGAGGCAAAGTTCTAAAATAATTAGTACTAAAATATCCTGTACTGGTAGTAGTAATCAACTTATTCATGTACTGATTGGTAAGGGGATTTGTAAGTACATCTTGTGCTCTATATATTAATCCGCCTTTAATACCAATGGCATTGGAGCCACTATTATTTTGAGTATACCCTATAAGATAATTATTCGAAATTGAGGTATTTAATTCCAAAAGTGCATTTGCTCTAGTAGTTGTATACAATGCAATTTTATTTCCAAACTTTACATATTTGACTGAAGGCGAAATGATATTTCCAATAATTATCTGAGACGAAGTACCGTTCTGGCTAATTCTATCCACAGACAATTCGTCAACGTCGATTATATCTTTTTGAGAAAGATCTAAATGATCGCCTATTATTATTTTGGCGCTGGTTCTTGATTCTAGATTATCAACATAGATTTTATTAGCACTAATATCATTTGCGGAAATATCCGTTGCGTTAATATCGCCATAAAAAGCCGCCTCCATCGTGTTTACATCTTTAATGTTATTTGTTCCATTAAAGTTCATATCTATCGCGCCATTACCTAATGGATTTATATCTATTGGATTTGTTGATTCGGCACCTGTTGACGCATCGCGACCTCTAAATATTATTTTTCGATTAGGTCTCACCTTTATGTTAATATTACTTGCAACTCCTAACGATTCAATATACATGTCATCTGCACTAGGGGCAGCTCCTACATTATTTCCTATATATGATTGTTCTTTTCCCAATAATCCTCTATTCCTAATAATTTTTGTATTATTCATATCAATTGCTTTATCAAATTTTGTATATTGTTGAAAGAATGCTGGTTGAGTATTAATAACATTTGAATTCTGTAATAAATTTCCCGATGTATCAGTGTATTTCATATCAATGCCATCTATTGATGATGTAGCAGGGGCTTGTAAACTTAGATCTAAATCATATCTATTAATAATGGTTGGAGTTGTTGGTATACCCGAAGATAAGTAAGCTTGACTTACATCATCATATAATTTCCAATTAGTATTTGGGTTATGTAACGTAAGTGGATCTCCACCTCCATTATTATCGCCATTTAAATCATTTGTATCTTGATAAACACGCATTGTATACCTCCCAGTAACTCCAGTATTTGGTTTAAATATTTGTGCATATAAAATTAATTCATTGTCATTGTTAGCAATTAGAACAAGTTGTTTAAACAATGTATCAGTAGCCGTAGGTCCTTGATATTGATTAGATAGTATTTTTATATAAAGATTATCAGCTTTATAGGTGGTCGAGGTTAATGGTCTCATTGTTCCTCCTACCATACATCTAATTACATGCATTGTAGCACTTCTACCAGAACCATTATAGCTGCTACTAGTATTATAATAATTTAGTTCAAAAAATCCATTACAAGTAAAATATTTTAACAGGTCGGCCGTTGAATCCGTATTTATAGAAGCTAATTTATAATATTCTGAGGATCCATTGGGTTGAAAACTACTAAGAGCAATAGAATTATTAACTCTAGATATAACTTTTGTTATCATATTATTCTGAAACCCAGTTCCTCCACCATTTCCAACATATAACTGTCCATTAATTTCTACATCTCCGGTATTAGTTAATCTATCGTTATTTGTTAATGGTCCATTATTAGTAATACCAACAAAAGTAGATTCTTTTGGACCTATTTTAATGTTTCCATTAGTTCCGATGGTAGCTTGATTATTAACAGTGATATTTTCAAATATAGAATTTTGTACTGTTAAATTTCCACAAATATCAACATTGCCACAAATATCAACATCGTTCTTAAATATTTCCTTTGTTGTAGTTATTCCATATGGCCATTCATATATATTCAAATCTACAAACCATAACTGTGGAGATCAGATCATAATGTTAATACTAGCGATTGTGTTGTCCTCCTATAAATAGGTTCTGGATAGATTGGTTCCCCGGAGAGCCGGCAGGTAGATCTGTTGGTGGATCAAATACTGTCCCTGGAAGCTCCCTGACAACAAAAATGATGGTTGGATACCAGGGCAACCATTTATCTATATATCGACCCATTAAATCATTGCTTAATAATTGCCAATCTGTATTTATCATCATTTGCTGATTTCATCTCAAGGGGATTATATTCCCTTTCAGGCATTTTTGCACCTGTATTATTAGAGTATAGACGAACCTCTATATTATGATCACCGCATATCTAGAATATCTTCTTGAGGTTGTAGACCTTGCCTGAATTCATCCATCCCTCGTATGCCCATGTCTGTTCTAAGAATAACCAAGCTTTACTATTCGTTTTTTCTAACGACACAGGGAAATCGTTTTAACACTGGGAAAAAGGTCAGTTAGCCCTTCGGCGATAACGATTCTCGTTATACCACCTATTTTGTTGCCATTATATACTTGGTTTGCTGGACCAAGGGATCTGTCCAACAGGACTGGCTTTACGTTAGAAAAAATAACGGTTTCTCCGTTAACATTTCTGATATCGCCCAAAGCTACAGCTTAATATTTTAATAAATGGTTTTGGATTTCTAGTTTCGTTGCCCACGATCGAACTGTTGTTCTTGATATCCCTGCAACAAAGTGTATAGTTTGTTCAGGAACGCAGTTATACCCAGGCTTTGATCCCTCGGGTGGAGGAGCAGGTGGCGACCCCATTGTTGTAGTCCCACGTACCCATCTGAACTGAAGAAGCGCTCATTTAGGTTGTCCTGCACCCAACTCATGCATGGATGGTTGAGCGAATTTAACGGTAAAATATCCCAATTGTATTTGCTAATAAGGGGCGAAATTCGCTATTCCACGCTGGTTCTATGCGATCCAGGAAGTGGCGATTGTCGAATATGAACCATTGATATCTATTTTTGCAATTGGAATCAAATTTGGACCAAAAGGACAGGGTTTCCCCTGAACCCACGCACCCGGACCACTCCCCACCGTCCGATCTGACCATTTTCTTCCAGAAACCATCAAAATAAGTAGCAAAAGGAAGTTTCATAGTATCAATAATATTAGTCTGTCTAAAATAGGCATTATAATCTGTTATACCGCTAGCTGTTAAATCTGTGCTGTCAGTTGCTACTAATAAATTACCACTAACTTGAGCATAACCATCTATATCTACATAACCGGTTACATTTATATTACCGCTTACGTCTACATTTCCACTTATATCAGCATTTGTTGTAACATAGATACTGTTAAATGACGCGTCGCCGACTACGCATAAATTGCCACTCACATCGGTATTGCCACTAACATCCAGATCACATCTTACTAATACATTACAAAATGATCCATCGCCAACTACATTTAAATTACCTGACATATCAACATTTCCAGACAGATCTGTTTCACCAATTACAGTAAGGTTGCCACTCATGTCAGTATTACCACTAACATCAAGATTACATCTAACTAAAACATTGCAAAATGATGCGTCGCCAACTACATTTAAATTTCCAGACATATCTACATTACCCGATAAATCTGTTTCTCCAATAACAGTAAGATTACCACTTATATCAGCATTGCCACTAACATCAAGATCACATCTTACTAATACATTGCATGCAGATAAGTTTCCTGATAAATCTAAATTACCAGATGCATCGCCGCCACCACCGCCTCCACCTCCAGAAGCCCCCTTATCCCCAACATATTTAATAAATGAAATACGTGGAACCTGATATGCGTTGGGAGGATTGGTACTAGGTGTAATTATTTCTGTTCCTGTAATTTTACCAGAGCCATCCAATCCAGCATATAATTGCAATACACCTGATTCATAATCAATTAACCAATAAAGTGGAGGTTGTTGTTGTTCAACACTAGTCCAATTATTTGGATCATCTGTACCACCTGGTACTGGCGGGACTTGTCCAGTGTAATAATATACAATCGGCGTAAACATAGCTAAATCTAAATCATTGTAAGCGAATGGAATCATATCTTTTAACAAATTGTTATCTGTTGTAGGGTTTGCTCCATTTGGATCAATTAACCACCACGAATAAGGTGTGCTTGCAACTGATTTTAAAAATACTTTTTTATAGAAACGTAAGTTTGTTGTATCGACAATATCAATATTACCATAAACACCTGTTGTATATGAATTTGCTAATGTGTCTGATACATTTGGAACATTTGGATTCCCAGAATTAGTTGGTCCAGCGTCTAAATTAAAACAAGTATAATTTTGTGAAATATCACTGCTAACATCTGATGAAAAAATAGTGCTATTATAAACATTTTTCAATGTTTTTGCGCCAGATTCACCAGCATACGTATTTGGCGGAACGATTAATGTCTGTATTTGTCCCTGGAATCTTTTAAATAATAAATTATTTTGATTAAACTCATTTAATTGAGACATACTATATTATATTTCAATAAATAAAATAATATAGTAATAACAAATTATGTTGTGTATTTAAAGTTGATTTCAGCAACGTCAAAATCTTCTAAAATACCGAGTCTGAAATACTGTATTGTATTGGATGTTGAACTTGCATTTAATGTTTTAATTTTATAAGGATAATTAGTTGGATCACCCGAGGTTAAGTATACGCCATTATTTGCAGCACCCAATGTAGGATTGCATGAAGATGCTGCAGCTTGACTTTTATTAGCTGCATCTAACCAAGGTGTCCATGCAACTCCTGTAGCGGTCCAGAAAGTCCCTTTGTATGCGGTTGTATTATTTTGTCTTTCTTTTACAAATAAAATAAAATCAGTTCCTAATGTTAATTTAGTTCCACTATTATTAATAATAGAATACTCTATATTAGTTCCACCAGAACCAGGATTACTTACTTTAAACATTAACCATTTAATTTTTGTATAACTTTTAAACACGCCCGCGCCACCTCCATAATAATTTTGACCTAAATATGTGAAACTTAATGAATCACCAATATGTGTACTATAATTTAATGATTGATTATGAAATAGTGTTGAATAATCAACATAAGGATCTAAATTAGAAGTTATGGCTTGTAATCCTCTAAATGCATTTTTAGTCCACATTATTTGGTTATCTGTTATTGTATTAGCATGATTATATGTTGGAAAATTTGTATTAGGATCATCTGATATAGTATTTGATGGTAATGCGCCAGTAGTTGGTTCTAAAACAGATGGATTATTTGTATTTCCTGTTTGTGAAAAAAATCCACTTGGTAATCCTGTTGATGGTATTGTAGCACCCCAGGTATAATCCCACCATAAGTGTTTACCTGGTGTTGGTGTGCCAAATTCATATTCATAGTTTGGAATATTTTGTAGAACAGGAGTTAATGTAACATTATTTTCATATCTCCCTTTAATTACAAATTGGCTATCATTTGGATTATTTAATGTTGTTTCACGTGAATAATTAATATTATTTGTTGATGATAGTAAATCTGAAGATTGTAATGTAAATGTAGTTGATATGTTAACGGGTTGACTAGTATTAGAACCTGTGTCCCAAAGAACAGTTGATGAGCTTCCTAATGGATTATTACTAGCATTTAAATAATTTAATTGTAAATCTTGCATAATATTATTACCACGTTTCCAATATGGATTTAAGTTATTTAATGTTCCACTAAATGGTAAATTTAATGTTGAATTTAATCTATTTAATCCAAAAAACTGTGGATTTAGGGTGGGAGTCAATGCCGCTGCTATTGTAGGTGTCCATGATATATTGGTTGGCGGTTTTTCACCTATAAACAAATCAAACTTTAGTTCTGTTGTATTATTAGGAACCTGTGTTGATGTATTTATAAATTGTTTTAATGAAAATGTATATGGGTTGTAAGAATTTGCCTGTCCAATATCCGGATAATTGGCGATTGTTATATTTGTAGCGCTTGCAGTTGTACAATCAACTCCTAAATACCAACCGTGTAATCTATCATATTCAATACCTGAAGATGATCCAGTATATGCTTCTATCCAACCTGTTCTAGCAACAGTTAATCGTAAATTTGTACTAGTATTTCCTGTAGGTGTTTGCCATGCGTTAGTTATATTAGTAGTTTGAAGTGAAGTTTGTCCAGAAGCTCCTCCGTTTACAGATAATTTAAAGCTAGCTAGTTGTTGCGTTTGTAAATCATCGCCTATAGTAGTTTCGGTTGGCCATCCATTTGAAGAATTTTGCAAATTACAAATACATTTTTTAGTACCGTTAAGTATAAATGTATAATTAGAAGGGTTAGATGATGCCGATCCTGTAAAAAAATAAATATTAAATGATGAACCATTTGAACGTCTAAGAACATTTTCTAATATATAATTATCTCCTGACACAATATTACTCTGTGAAGGTACATATAAATTAGTGCCTCCAGTTAAATATGAAGAATAATCAGAATATAATGTAGAATTTCTTGGTGGCGGTTTTATAACTATTTTTGTGTATGGTATAGCTGCATTTGGATTGGGCGCTGCCGAGTCGCCTGTTCCGCCACTGCCATTTTGGTTATTAAACATATTTGTATATATATTTGTGGTGGGCGAGTTCGATAATTGCATGAAGTAGTTATTTAAATAATATGAAAATCCAGGATAAATTATTGTATTGTTGTTCTTTGCTGGATTATTTGAAGTATTTGAGAAGTTGTTTGCAGTTGTCCATGTATTTGATTGTATAGCATTAGAGGTTAATGTGACGGCGGGGGTGAGATTAGTAGGGGTTGGGTGAGTATTTTGTTCGCCCCACGGAGTAGAAGAAGAACCACTCTGATACACATACGCTCCTGATAAATCAAAACCATATTTTACAGTTAATGAATACGTTGCCAATTGACTAAATGGAATATTTAATGACGCGTCTGCTGGTAATGAATTACTACTACTTATTGCCGGAGTGCCGGATGGATCTACAAATGGTGTTGCATTATTATTAGCTCCAATAATGATTAATGTTTTATAAGTTTGAACTGGTTCAGATACAAAACTAGTAGGCCCGCCAGTTGGTTGCGGTGCGCCATTGGAAATATTTCTGGGAGGAGTAGCCGCACCTGGAGAGCCAAATGTAATATAATTATTTGAATTATCTGGTATATAACTATATCTCCAAAATGTGTTCAGTGTAGTAAAATCTGAATCAGCATTTGTAGGTGTCAATACTTCATCTGAAGTATTGGTTAGATATACCCTAAATTGATACCCTTCGCCTTTATTAGTAGATGAAAATTTGGCATTTCCTTGCATTTCATAGACAAAATTAAGACCAGCACTATTGGGAATGTTTGGTGAATAATCGCCTTTCGATGTGCCAGGAGAGCCGCTAGATTGATTATCTACAATAAATAGTCCACGAGTTTGATGCCATAACATTTGCTCTCCCTTAGAGCGTGTATAACCTAAATCAGTAGCTGTTATTCCTTTCCATCCACTTATTTGATTATTACTACGGGTGCGATAATCAACACGTAAATCTTGATGATAAGGTACATAATTTAAATCACTAAATCCGGGAGCAACGTTCCCTGTGCTATCATCATAAAACCCTGTAGATACCGCCGGTACAATTAGATTCAAAGCCGTGTTTGGAGCGGCTGGGAAATTGGGGTCGTGATGTGGTAATGGAAGACTAGGTGTAAAAACTTCACCTTTTGGCGTTCTTGCATTTGCTGGCGCGGAAATAAAATTAAAAGCAGCTCTTTTTTGTGGCGGCGTTTCCCATGTTAACTCTATACGTTGATCTTGTATATCATAAAGTCCTGTTGCGCCAATAACAAAATCTGGTTTTTTATAAAAAATTTCATTAAACGATGTGTCCTTAACAAACCCAGTCGGTCCTGTTCCTCCTCCTCCTCCTCCTGGTTCGCCCTTTTGACCTGTAGGCCCAGGAGCACCGGGGTTCCCAGGAGCACCGGAGTTCCCAGGAGCACCAGCTGAACCTGGTTCGCCCTTTTGACCTTTACCACCATTGCCTGGTAAACCCTTTGGTCCTATTGGACCAACGGGTCCGGAATCGCCTTTAACAGTACAGCAATTAAGTTGTCGCATTCTAATTGCTAAATAATTATCATAATTTGAATATCTGTTTCTTTGAGACATAATATTATATATTTTATAAATATTATGTAATCAATCTAAATCCGGTATATAACCGCCAATGTCTTCTATATAAATGCAATTGCGGATCCCATTTTCTTGTGTTTCGCCAACGACAATTAGAGTATCTCCTACTGAGCCGTTCTGACTGTTGATCGCAAATTTTATATTTTTATCTTTTAATGAATCTCCATTAATAATTTTACTGGAAGTAAATGTTGCGAATTGTGTTGTACCCTCTCCCTTTATGTTAATACCCACAGTTGTGTCAATTAAATTATTACTTACCGAACTGCCTACCATTATTTCACCATCTTTACCAACAGAAGTACCTGCATATATTAATAGCTGTGGCGATATTCCATTAGAACTTGATGATGCTAAACATACTTTGGTAGATATCTTATAACATCTAGTTACATCAATTCTTTGTATGCTGGATTTTTTAATATGAGCAATTTGTTTGGATGGCACTGCTGTTATAGAGGGTGTAAATGTGATTGTACCACCTTTACCCTTACCATAAGCAATTATACCCATGGGTGTAGAGGGTATTATGTTTTCTACAGAAGTTGAGATAGGAATATTATCAGTTGGTACTGGCATGAAATTAGGTTTATGTTTTTCTTCACATTCAACACCATAGCATTTGTCTTGTTCGCAACAAGGAGTATGTTCTGCCCTTACTCTTGATCCTAAATATAATTGATAATCGCTATATGTTTTAATTGGCTTCTCATATGACATTATATATTACTAAGATATAATGTCACTTTTACAGACTAGTCTCTAACTTCATCTAAAAATTCTTCAAGTTCGCTCAATGTGTCCCGATGTTGTCTAAGATTTTGTATTTTCTGCAGTTCATCATCGTCAGGAATTGCGCTTTTGGTATCAGATACTGTTTTTAACATAGATAGATTTACATTTTCATGCATTTGTGAAAGCGCATCTTGATATGCTGCCCTATTTTTTCCTATATTCAAATCATCTTTTAATGAGGTGTTCAAATCTTCAATTAATTCAGCCATTTTTCCAGGAGGTACATCATCGTTCTTTGATTCAAAATTTTCAACAATCTCTTTAGTATTTAAGGCTAAACCTATAAAATAAAAAAACCCTAAAATAACTAGAACATATCCAATCGTAATTCCTATTTCACTTAACTTCATGCTTATATATACTAAATATCTATTTTTATAACAGATGATTTTTTACACAACAAATATTGTATAATATTTTTAATAGCTGTCTGAGAAATTCTTCTATCTTGTCCCTTAGATGTTTTGTAGGTGAGATCATTTAAACAGTTGTTATTTTTCTCTAGACACTGTAGTAAATTTAATATTGTTTGATATTTATTAATAATAATTTCAGCAGTTTTACTGCTTACTCCTGGTATTTGACTGAGCAATATCGCTCCTATGTTATCTGGAGTTATATTGTCTTTTTTAACTTTTTTAACTACATTAGTATAGGATTTAGGCTTTTCAACAAATTTAGAATGGTAAAATCCATATTTTTCCTTTTCTCTCCGTAACTTATTTGTAATACGCAAAATATATTCAGCAGTTTCTGTAACGTCCATTGTTCTGAACACCGAGAACCCTTTAAAATACTGTAGGCAAAACATGGAAACATATAAAGTCTCAGGCTTTACCTTACTAAATTTACCATTGTATCTACAGATATTTCCCTCGATGATGTACATTATATTATGATTATGGAGAGAATTCCCATTTAATCTATAGGATTGTTCTTTATAACGACCGTCTCTTATAGAGGAAGCTAAATCAGATAGTTTCTTTCTCTCCATTAATATAATTTCTTCATCATCAAAATGGATTGCAATATCTCCCAGATCCATTTTTTCTACAACTATAGGTATGTTATATTCGTAATCATTATTAAGAGCTTTTAAAAGTTTAATAAGCGAATGCTCTCTATTATCAACTACTATTTTCATGTGTTAAAAAGTATTTTTTTATACTTAAATACTTTTTAATTACTTTTTAAATCGGGTTTTTCTCTTACGCTTTTTGCGTTTCAATGAGTGTTTTCGATTTCTTTTTCTTCGTCTTAATGTTTTATATTTTCGTTTTTTTCTTTTACGTGTTTTCTTTTTTCTTTTTCTTCCTCCTTTAAATTGCGATTTATCGCCCGATAAAACATATTTTAATATTCCTTGTTGTTTTATTCTGTCTTGATTAGTTCCGCCGGAAGTTAACAATTCACAATTATTGAGATATGTTCTACCCATTCTAGGAAAGTATAAAATAACACCATCATTACAATACCCCTGAAAAAGAGTATTGTTGAAGACTAGTGGCCAAGTATTATTAGACAAACCAGTACTGAGAAAGCGGTTGTTGATATTCGGATTTGTGTACGGAAAGTTTAATAAATATGGTCCATTGTAGGGGTTGTTGTGCCGTGGTTCCTGCCGCGAGAGTTTCTGCGAGATTTTTTGTTGGGTCCACTGTGGAAAGTTGATCTCACGGTCGCTGTTCATGCCTATGCAATAAATATATCATTTAGACCGTCTAGTGTGGCAGTAGTGTGACCAGTGGGAAGCACCCAACTGTTACCAAAGATAGTGCTAGACTTATCTCCACCCGCATTCTCACGAATTCCTGGACGCGAGTAGAGCGTACGTGGTAGGACTTGTAAAGTATTCAAATGGTGAAAAATCTAAATTAAATAAATTATCCCATGTACACAGTGTAAATAATAACCCCGTCTCATGATTGGCGCCGCCATGCATTACTCTTTTTTTTGCACCACCATTCATTGATCCAAATGTTGCACTGACCGGATGGCTTGGTGCGACACCATATCCATTGCCGTATGAATCTGAATTTGACTGCCGCCGCTCGAGTTCGTCAAGAACTTTCTCCAGGTGGCGCTGTTCATCTGTCCATTTGGCTTCGTCCGCGGGAAAATCTTCAAGTTTATCATCCAACAGCTTAATGAGAACCTGAGCCTCTTGAGGAACAAGTGTGTTTGCGTGAAATTTCCCATACAACCTCACAATTTCCTGCCTGATCTGTTCCTCTAGGGTGGACAACATCTGTGGTAAGTTGGCGGTCAGTTGGTGGTTTACGTATCGAACATGAAATTGTTGGCCGGGAAATACCCCTCTAGGAACTTGTACTTGAATTTGTTGCCCGGGTGGTGTTTGTACAGGTATCGATTGACCTGGTTGTGCGCCTTGTGGTACAGTTACCGTCATAACCATTACAGCGAGTCTGTTTGCAATGTCCGGATTTGATGTAAAGTATTTTAAATTATTTTTAAATAATAAATATTGTTGAGTATTTACCATCAGCTCATGCTGCAGCTGCTCCGGCGTGTGTGAAGAAGTTGATGAAATTTGTTCTTGT
>PVMK01128493.1_pt1 | contig 68558 bp, 56 predicted proteins | sample 1853481 | NCBI WGS metagenome assembly PVMK01 (sample SAMN08533507, study PRJNA380276) | Marine sediment metagenome, whole genome shotgun sequencing project.
TGTGGCCAACCTGTTGAAAACTCCTTAACTATTGCCGTCGCTTCCAATATGCAATTTGCCATGGAGGAAATAGTCGATGCCTTTGAAGTGAAAACCAATCTCTCTTGTGCCACGGTGGTCGGTTCCTCAGGTAAACTTACTGCCCAGATCAGTGAAGGAGCCCCATACGATATATTCGTTTCCGCAGATATGAAGTATCCTGAGGTGTTGTTCCGAGCGGGCTTAACCAAGCAACAGCCGGCGGTGTATGCTTATGGGAAATTAGTAATGTGGAGTGCGATAGAAGGACTTCAACCCTCCATTAGCCAATTACTCTCCCCTGAAGTAAAGCACGTGGCCCTTCCCAATCCGAAAATTGCACCCTACGGTATCGCCGCTATGGAAGTCCTGAAACATCATAACATTCTGGAGTCAATCCAAAAGAAGCTTGTGTACGGTGAAAATATTTCTCAAACAAATCAGTTTATTATATCCAAGTCTGCTGAAATAGGATTCACCGCCAAGTCAGTGGTTCTTTCTCACCAAATGAATGAAAAAGGCAGCTGGGTAGAATTAGATCAAAACCTATATACACCGCTGGCACAGGGAGTGGTGGTTCTCGATAATGAAAAGGGCCATTTATCTAAGCAGTTTTTTGATTATTTGTTTTCCCCTGAAGCGAGGGAAATTCTGCAAAAATTCGGGTATGAGGTGCCTGACTAGTGGCTGGTTTATGCCATCAAGCCAAAATATCTTTCACTACATTTCCGTGGACATCAGTAAGCCGGTATCGACGACCTTGATGTTTGAAAATCAGTTGCTCATGGTCAATTCCCATCAGATGCAAGATGGTGGCCTGAAAATCATGAACATGAACCGGGTCTTTGGCAATATTATATCCAAATTCATCTGTTTGTCCGTAGCTTAATCCTGGTTTTATGCCGCCACCCGCCATCCAGGCGGTAAAGCAACGGGGATGATGGTCCCTGCCATAACGATCTCCCCGATCAAGTCCCTGCGAATAGTTGGTACGACCAAATTCACCTCCCCAAATAACCAGGGTGTCTTCCAGCAGGCCACGGCGTTTTAAGTCGGTCACTAGAGCCGCAGAAGCCTGATCGGTGTCATTACACTGTTTGCTGAGGTGTTCCGGAAGGTCATTATGGTGGTCCCAACCTTGGTGATAAAGTTGAATGAACTTCACATCTCTTTCAGCAAGCCTTCGGGCCAGCAAACAATTCGCCGCATAAGTACCTGGAATACGCGATTCCGGGCCATACAATTCATATACTGATTCCGGTTCACTGGAAACGTCCATTACTTCAGGTACTGAAGTCTGCATGCGATAGGCCATTTCATATTGAGCGATACGGGACCGGACTTCCGGATCTCCCACTTCATTATGATATAGATTATTTAATTCTTTCAGGTAATCCAACATCTTTCTTCTATCCATATCCAGGATGCCGTCTGGGTTATTCAGGTAAAGCACCGGATCTCCTCCTGAACGGAACTGGACCCCCTGGTGCAAAGAGGGAAGAAAACCCGTCCCCCATAATCGTGCAGCCAAAGGTTGTGCTGCTGCTACCCGCCCTGTTCCTTTGGACAACAACACGCAAAAGGCCGGAAGATCTTCATTGTCACTGCCTAGACCATAGTTAAGCCAGGATCCCATACTTGGCCGGCCACTTTGTTGAGAACCTGTCTGAAAAAAGGTCATAGCGGGATCGTGATTGATGGCCTCAGTATGAAGGCTTTTAACAAAGCATAGATCGTCAACCATTTTTGAAGTGTGCGGAAGTATGTCGCTCACCCAGGCTCCACTTTGGCCGTGTTGTTTAAAGGTCCAATTGTTCCCCTGTAATGGAAAGGAGGCCTGGTTGGCGGTCATACCAGTTAGTCGCTGTCCCATACGAACAGAGTCAGGCAGTTCTTCTCCTCGCCTCTGATTGAGCAGAGGTTTGTAATCAAAAAGTTCCATTTGAGCCGGTCCTCCACTTTGAAACAGGTAAATTATTCGTTTTGCTTTTGGAGCATGGTGAGGTAAGTGCTTTTGGGCCGCCAAGTGCAACGGTGAAACACTATCCATTTGCCCGCAACCTGGTAGTATTGTACTCAAGGCCGCCACACCCAAGCCGGTTCCTGCCCTGGACAGGAAGTGACGTCTGCTCATTTGAAATGGCGAAAGGTGGTCCGGGCAGCTTGGGCAATCTAAATGACTCATGGTTGGTAAATTTAGCCTTTTCTTATGGTCTCAGTCAAATTTAATATAGCATTGGCAACCACAGTATAGGCAGCCAGCTCGGTAATATCTAAATCCGTGTTAAGCGGATATTCTCCAATTCTAAGTAAACGCGTTGCCCTTTCGGGTGCTTCTTTGAAAATCCCTTTCTGAAATTCCAACAAATCTGCCAATAAACTAGCCTCCTTTTCATTCGGATATCGCGAAGTGGCCAATCGAAAGGCGAACCGGATCCGCTCCTCTTCCATAGTACCGCCTTCAACCAGCATTCTTTGGGCAAACAGCCTGGAGGCCTCTGTGAATTGTGGATCATTCAGCAACACCAAGGCTTGCATCGGCGTACTGGTAGACTGCCTCCGCACCGCGCATTGTTCGCGGGTAGAAGCATCAAAAGTGATCATGGAAGGTGGTGGCAAGGAACGCTTCCAGAAAGTGTACATACTTTTGCGGTACAAATCCTGTCCATGGTCCTGAATGTATTCTTTTAGGGGTTGGTTACCACTAGCTACCTGGAGCCAAAGTCCTTTCGGTTGATAAGGCTTGATACTGGGTCCGCCGATCTGATCACTTAACAAACCACTGATTGACAGGGCATGGTCCCGTACCAATTCAGCCTGCAGCCGGACTTGAGGTCCACGCGCCAGCAAGATATTATTGGGGTCTCTTTTGGATAATTGTAGACCTACTGCCACGGATTGCCGGTAAGTAGCTGACATGACCATGGTTTTAATCAATTTTTTTACATCCCAACCTGAGGATCGGAATTCCAGGGCCAGCCAATCAAGCAGTTCAGGGTGGGAAGGTAAGTCACCCTGACTGCCAAAGTCTTCAGTGGTGGCCACAATACCACGGCCGAAGATCATCTGCCAATAGCGGTTAACCGCCACTCTTGCAGTCAAAGGATTTTGGTTATCAAACAGCCATTGAGCCAGTCCCAACCTGTTTTTAGGATATTCATTTGGGAAAGGTAACACATGTTTTGGGGTAGACATGTAAACCCGCTCGGTAGGCGCACTGTATTGACCTCTATCCAGCACGTAGGTAGGGCGAATTGTATCCATCTCAGCCATAACCATAGTGGGATTCAAGACTACTGTCTCGGTCCGCATCTCCCTCACTTTGTATTCGCTAAGCCAGGTGGTCAACATTTGATAATCAGGATCACTATGATGCAGCTGATGGTAAAACAGCCGTTTTATATCATGATCACTCTTGTTCAGCTTAGTCATCAAGCTTTTGAGTGGATTATAACCGGCCAGACTTTGAACTTCATTCTTGTCCAGATCTCTGTTGAAGATCATTAGTTCATCCATCCTACTTCTGATAAGCCCTTTAGGACAGCTAAAGCAGTCAGTCGAATTGAAGCCTACCAAAATTGAATTTGAAGTTGTGGTGGTTCCCTGCAAGTTGTCTTTGGTTATATCCAGGTCCTTGGCTACACCATTTAAATACAACTTTATACCTCGGGCTTTGCCCGAGCCATCATAGGTCAACACAATGTTTACCCATTGGTTACCAGGCAGTATGTGTTTGGTCTGCACTGATATTTTATGCGCGTCATCAGATGTGGGACTGGTCAATTCAAATCTGATGCCATCATCAAATGTCCCAAGTGTGAATCCTGGTTTTTGCCCGTCTTGATATGGTTTTGGAGCTATCAGCGTGCCGCGTGCCCCATTTTCTATGGTGTACAGCCAAAAGCTTACCGATACCGATCTTTTAAAACTCAATTCTTTTATGGGACCCAGGTCAAGATAATTTTGCCCGGTGAATTCCAGTCCACCGGAAAATTTCCCAGGCATTGGGGCCAGTCCGTTGACAACTTTGGCCGACTTCGATGTTCTTAACTCTTCCTGTACCTCACTATTCTCGATGTAATCGAGTGAATAATAGGCTATCAATCCTGATGGGATTTGCCCAGACCCCTCAAGTTGAATATTCATATCACTCCACTCCGGACCTTTTTCCCACCTTGATCTTTCATAACTGGCTACTTCTTGCTGTTGAGCACTGACCAGGCTCTGAATATGATTGGTGTACTTTTCAACAATTGAGTCAGGCAGCGGAATGGCCGGTTCAGCCACTTCCACCCCGTATTCCACCCGCCCGGCCTCGGGAACACTGTTAAAGAAACTGAATAGGCTGTAAAACTCTTTTTGGGATATGGGATCAAACTTGTGGTCATGACATTGGGCACATCCCACGGTGAGGCCCAAAAAGGAGGTCGAGAAGGTATTCACCCGGTCCAATACATATTCCACTCTGTACTCCTCATCGACTACTCCAACCTCCTGAGTAATTTTGTGGTTTCGATTAAAGGCCGTAGCCAATTTTTGCTCATAGCTGGCCTCCGGGAAAAGGTCTCCCGCCAATTGCCAGCTAACAAACTGATCATAGGGCATATTTTGGTTAAACGCCTTAATGACCCAGTCCCGCCATGGCCATTGACTTCGTTCAAGATCATCCTGGTAACCATGAGAATCCGCATAACGGGCCAGATCAAGCCATTCCAGGGTCATTCGCTCGCCATAACTCTGGCTTGAAAGCAAGCCATCCACTACTTTTTCATAGGCACCAGGGGAGCTATCAGCCAAAAACATGTCGATTTTCTCCAGACTGGGTGGAATACCCCGGATATCGAAAGAAAGCCGACGAATCAGTTTTTCATTAGTTGCCTCCGGCGATGGTTCCAGTCTTTCTCTATCCAGTCGGTTCAGAATAAATCGGTCAATAGGGTTGTGCGGCCAGTCCGGGTTGGTAACCTTAGGTAATTCCGCTTTTTGAGGAGGGATAAAAGCCCAATGTGACTTCCATTCTGCTCCCTGATCAATCCACCGTTTCAGTATTTCAATCTCCCTGTCAGACAAGCTAAGGTTAGATTCAGGTGGCGGCATCTGGAAATCCGGATCAACGCTGGAGATGCGCCGGACCAGCTGGCTTTTTTTCAGATTGCCCGGAACAATGGCAAAAGTACCTTCTATACTGTCAAGCATAGCAAATGCAGCTTCTTCCTGATCAAACCTAAGTCCTGCTTTGCGGGCTTTTTCATCAGGCCCGTGGCATTTGTAGCAACGGTCTGAAAGAATCGGACGCACGTGAAAATTGAAATCAATCTTGTCGGGCAGCTCCTGATTGGCAAGGGTGGTATCATCAGGTAAGGAGGGCTTACAGGCCAGCATTACAGACATTAGTAATACAAATACCCTACACTTGCTGATTTCGGAAATTAATATGCCCTTCATCAGGTCCCTATTTGTGGTAATCCTATCATGCACATTAGACACATACTTACCATTTATTGGGTATCAAACATATTACCAAATATAGCAACCGCTGACAATTAATGTAAATTCAACTAAATAGTTTAAGCTGGGCACATCGCCGAAAGGAAGCTCTGGTAACTTAGTGTTCAATGCACTATCTTGAAAGTTGATAAGGGGTCAAATGCGCAACCATTACGGCAAAATAGTCTATATCATGGTAGGGCTGGGGATTGTTCTATGGATCTCCAGTAATTTTTCCACAAATCCGGACATTGACTTCAATAGTCAGGTTCGCCCTATTTTCAATAAAAAGTGCATGAAATGCCACGGTGGCGTACGTCAAAAAGGAGGGTTAAGTTTCCTCTTTCGTCAACTTGCTTTGGATACCCTTGATTCCGGCAACTTTGCAATTGTTCCCGGGTCTCTAAGGAAAAGTGCCCTGATCAGCAGGATATCAGAGCAGGATCCGGAGTTAAGAATGCCTCCTGAAGGTCCTGGATTAGATGCCTCGGAAATTTCCATGCTAACCAACTGGATTAAACAAGGGGCCAGGTGGGATGATCATTGGGCTTATGTAGTTCCCGATTCAGCAACCCGCCCGCCTGAAATTCAGGATCACCGTTCGATAAACGGCATTGATGGATTTGTCATAGACAGATTGAGCAAAGAAGAGCTCTATTTATCCGATGAAGCAGTCAAGGCAACTTTACTTCGACGGGTCAGTTTGGACCTTATAGGACTGCCCCCTCCGGAAACTATTGCCCAAGCATATTTGAACAGCCCATCACATGAGGCCTATGAGTACCTGGTGGATCAATTACTTTCATCTGAACAATTTGGCGAAAGATGGGCCTCTTTCTGGTTGGATTTAGCAAGATATGCTGATTCTCAGGGTTACCAAAAAGACAATTTAAGGCCAACCATGTGGATGTACAGAGACTGGGTGATTGATGCCTTCAATCAGGATATGCCCTTCGATAGATTTACAGTAGAGCAACTTGCCGGTGATCTTTTGCATGATCCTTCGGACAACCAGATATTGGCCACAGCTTTCCATCGCAATACCATGAATAATGACGAAGGTGGCACCGATGATGAAGAATTCCGGGTAGCAGCTGTGTTGGACAGAGTGAACACCACCTTTGAGGTTTGGCAGGGAACTACTCTTGGCTGTGTTCAGTGTCATACTCATCCCTATGATCCCATCAAGCACCAGGAGTACTACCAGGTCTATGCATACTTCAATAACACCCAGGACAGCGATAAAACCAGTGATGAGCCAAATACTAAGCTACTTTCGATTCCACAGAAGAAATTAAAAGATCAATATGGCCTGCGAGTTGAGCAGCTTAAGGCCAATGATGACACTATTAGCAGCGATTACCTTAAGACCCTAAGGCAATACCTTTCAATTCAACCGGTTAAAGTGCCAATTATTAAAGAGTTGCCGGCTGACTCTTCCAGAACATCACATGTATTCGTTAGAGGCAATTGGTTGGTTCATGGAAAGGAAGTACTCCCTAAAGTTCCTCAGGCATTGAATAAATCCCTTTCTACGAATCCTGAAAACCGCCTGGAATTGGCTGAGTGGTTGGTGGATGCTGAGAACCCACTAACCGCCAGGGTTATGGTAAATAGATTTTGGGAGCAACTCTTTGGATTGGGGCTGGTAGAAACCCTGGAGGATTTCGGCAGCCAGGGGTCACCGCCGACCCATCCTGCCTTGTTGGACTGGCTGGCTGTTCAGTTCATGCACAAACATCAGTGGAGTGTTAAATCACTGTTAAAGCAAATAGTGATGTCAGCAACTTACCGACAGTCATCAGTGGTAAGCCCTGAGTTGCTGCAACTGGATCCGTACAACAAGCTGTTGGCCAGAGGCCCCAGGGTAAGATTGTCCGCTGAACAAATAAGGGACCAGGCTTTGGCGGTTAGCGGACTGCTTAACAACCGGGTATATGGGCCCAGCGTTATGCCACCTCAACCGGAAGGGGTTTGGAATGTGATCCGTCATGTAGGCGGCTGGGAAACTTCTAAGCATTCAGAAGACCAAAACAGGCGCGCCTTATATACATTTTGGCGCAGGGTGAGCCCCTACCCTTCCATGATCTCGTTCGATGCTACCAGCAGGGAATTCTGTGTGTCAAGAAGAATTCGTACCAATACACCACTTCAAGCATTTGTTACCCTCAATGATCCGGTGTTTTTTAATGCTGCCAAATCCCTGGCTGGTAACATGCAGCTGGCAGCGGATGATCTGAAAGGACAAATTGAGTTTGGGTTTCGACAGGCCTTTCACAGAACTCCCACAACTCAAGAGCTTTTAACTATGAAGTCATTATTTGAGAGATCACTGAAATTATATCAGGAACAGCCAAATGAAATGGTTGCCATAACCGGCAATATTGATGTGCACACCCCGGAAATGGCCGCCTTGATCAATTTGGCAACGGTAATACTAAATTTGGATGAAATGATCACCAAAGGATAAGATGAAACTAGTCAAGGAACTTTTTCATCGAGAGAGCGAATACCTAACCCGCAGACACTTTCTAAAGCAAGGATCACTGGGATTAGGCGCAGCAGCCATGGCCTGTCTCACAGGTTGTCAACCACATCCTATTAAAGAACTAGCTGAACGGTCATTCCTAGATTCTCCCCTAATAGTGCCTCGGGCCAAACGAATAATATTTCTGCACATGGCAGGCGCTCCCTCTCAATTGGACCTGTTTGACTATAAACCATTACTACACCAACTGGACGGGAAGCCTTGCCCTGAATCGTTGTTACAGGGCAAGAGGTTTGCTTTTATTACCGGCACTCCGGATATGTTGGGACCTCAGTTCACTTTTAAACAATATGGTGAATCAGGCTCCTGGGTTTCACAATTACTTCCTCGTTTTACCAATATTGTGGACGATGTTTTGTTTATGAAGGCGATGCACACTGAAGAATTTAATCATGCGCCGGCCCAGCTTTTTATGCACACAGGAAGCCCCCGGCTGGGAAGGCCCTCATTTGGGTCCTGGGTAAATTATGGGTTAGGTTCTGAAAATGATAACCTGCCTGGATTCGTGGTACTGGTGTCCGGAAACTCACAACCCAGCGGTGGCAAAAGTCTTTGGGGGAGCGGGTTCCTACCCTCCGTTTATCAAGGAGTGGAGTTCCGCTCTAAAGGAGATCCTGTCTTATATGTTTCAAACCCGGCTGGCGTACCAAGAAATGTTCGACGGGTGGTCACCGATGCCATTAACACCATAAATGAGTCGGCCTATCAGGATGTAGGTGATCCGGAGATCCTTACCCGGATGGCCCAATATGAGATGGCCTTCAAAATGCAAATGTCCGTGCCTGAGGCTACTGATATTCAGGGTGAACCGGACTATATTCACCAACTATACGGAACAGAACCAGGTAAACTTTCATTTGCCAACAATTGTCTTTTAGCGCGTAGATTGGCAGAACGCGGTGTGCGATTCATCCAATTGTATCACCGGGGGTGGGACTCTCATGGCAGCAGTGATTTCGAGAACCTCCATGGCGGCTTTATTAAGCGATGTGATGAAATTGATCAGCCTATGACGGCTTTGATCAAGGACCTGAAACAAAGAGGAATGTTAGAAGATACCTTGGTGGTCTGGGGTGGAGAATTTGGCCGTACGCCCATGCAGGAGAATCGCATGGGGAAAACCAACCCATTCAAGGGACGGGACCATCATGGCAACGCCTTTACCATATGGATGACGGGAGCGGGGGTCAAGACCGGCATTACCTATGGGGCAACTGATGAGATAGGATATGACGGAATTAGCGGACGTATCCATATTCATGATCTACAGGCCACCCTGCTCCATCAGTTAGGGCTGGACCATGAGCAACTCACCTATCATTTTCAGGGACGTGACTTTCGACTAACGGATGTGCATGGAAAGGTAATACGTGATATCATCACCTAAATTTCGGGCCGTTTCTTTTCCTTGATCATCACAATAGTTTTCGATGTTAAGGGATTAATGTATAAATTTATTTGAATTAAATTCAAATAGGTCATAATGCTGAAACCAACAATAAGCCTCTTTGAGGTTCTGTGCCTATCCCTTCTTCCTTTATTTGTAGAGGCTCAAAATTTTACTGTTGAAACAATCGCATTGCTACCCCTAGAAACCAATGAATCTTCTGGGGTCATTTTTTTGAATGATAAACTCATTACACACAATGATTCTGCAGGAGAAGCCATACTGTATGAGGTAGACCCCGATAGTGGCACATTAATTCGCCAGTTAGTAGTAGAGAATGCCAGTAACGTTGATTGGGAAGACCTGTGCTTTGACCAACAATACATTTACATTGGAGATTTTGGTAACAATAGTGGTGATAGAACTGACCTTAAAATCTACAGGGTTTCTCTCCAGGAATACTTTCAAAGCAGTAATGACACAGTTTCTGCAGATACCATACGATTTGCATATAGTGACCAAGAGAGCTTTGAACCAGGTAATAAGCACAATTTTGATGCTGAAGCCATAATTTCATTTGAAGATAGTCTATACATTTTCACCAAGAATCGAGGCGACTTCCATTCCAACATTTATTCCATTCCTAAAACACCAGGGGACTATCAAATCAAGCAGGTTGGCAGAATTAACTCCAACGGGTTAATAACCGGAGGAGTCCATAACCTGTTGTCACAGGAGATTATGTTGACGGGTTATACCCTGACGGAACCATTTTTGTTGCGAATTTCGGATTTCACTGGAAATGACTTTACAAGTGGCCAAATAGACAGATTGACTTTTCAGGTTCAAGGTTCTTTTCAAATTGAAGCAATAGAAGCAATTAATGATATGGATTATTATATCACTTCCGAGACTAATACTCTAGGTGAAGCAACCTTGATGCGAGTGAATACTGATTTCGTGGTTGGCACTATGAATCCGTCCACTTCGGATATTAGGATCTTCCCAAATCCGGTCAATAGATTGCTGGAAATTAGGGGTTTACAAATCCCTGGAGAAACTGGCATGTCACTTATTAATACCATGGGCAAACAAGTATTTTACCATAAGACAGTGACAACAATACCTTACGAATTCATAAAATATGATCTGACCGGGATACCTGAGGGATTTTACTTAATGAAACTTACCGCACAGGGTGTTGATATATTGCGGAAATTGATAATTGGGCGAACTGGGTTTTAGTATTATTTGATCTGTAAGATCAATTCCACCACAGATGCATATGCGCTATATCATCTTGATCCGGTCCAGGCCGGATTCCATGTGTTTTACCGTCAATGTGATAATTGAGCACCATGAAAAATCCTGGCAAGGATGTTATTGAGCAAGCTGGGTGATCTCCAATTAGAGACATCGGACCGGGTGCCACCTCCACGGTAAGCTGCCCTTCTCCAGTGGGGGAGGCAATGATGTTATTAAATTCACCGTTCCCACCACCTAGTGCACCCATTCCAACAAGCTCATTTTCGATGCTCACAGATTGATCAGATTCCTTCCGTTTGTCTAAGAGAAGATGCCAGACAGTGTAGACTCCGTTTGGGATTAAACCGGAAAAGGAAAGCGAATATTTAGTAATTTCTCCGTCACAACTTGCCGTTGCAGTACCTTTTGCCTGACGCCACTCACCTAGTGTCAAATGATGGCCATCAGGAGCTTCAATTGGATAAAGTTCGCCGATTGGCTCTTCAAATGCATTTCGAGCATAAACAAGATCGACATCGTCCACAGGCATATCTCCTGCAGCATTTCTTAGCTCACCAAATGTATCTGTATCATCATAAACCAACACCGCCTCCACCGGGGCCAATTCAAATGTAAAATCAGTTTGAGTAGTACTTCCAGCCTTTACCGTTACATTTTGAGTATCGGACCCCTGAACCTCTCCCATTAATGGTGGTATAAAAGTTACTTCATATGACCCTTCTGAAAGGTCTTTAAATTCATAGACTCCGTTGATGTCAGTATTAGATCTGACCTTAAAAGTACCTGCTTGCAATAAATTTACCAACACATCGGCATAAGCCTGACCATTGTCCTCGGTTACGGTGCCCTTGATCGCACCCGAACCTGCAGGTGCAATTGGAGCCCCGTCATCACCGCTGGAACATCTGATTAGTAGTGTTAGGCATATAACTGTTATCACTATTGTATACCAGTTCTGGTTTGTATGCAAACTGCTCATGATAGAAGGTTTGTTGTCATGATGATAAGGGTTTAATTATTTGGTACTCCATTGTTAAATTAATGAAAATATCTTAGAACCCTACCGTAATGGGATCCGCTGAGCATTTTGAATGTTTTTAATTAGTACAAATTTACAGGCAAGGTAACCTATCCGCAATAAGATCCTGGTCACAGAGTGAGAAGGAAAGGCCAGGGACAGGTTAAAAATATTTATACTATTTGATCAGCACTTTTTGCACCAAATTGAAGCTTGAATTTCTTAAACGCAGTAGGTAAAACCCCGCGGTTGCTTTGGTTACTGGTATTTCCTGTGTGCGTGTAGGGCCGCTATCTAAAGTTCGTTCCCAGACCATCCTGCCTTCAATGCTTTGTAACTGCAATACACTTTCCCCATTTAAGGCTGGCAGCTCCACATTATAAGCAGCTCCATTCACACCAGGGTTGGGATACACTTTAAATGCTATTTGATCAACATCTTCACGGGTGCTGGTTATGAGGCCTTCAAAGTATTGTTCAGCCTTGGCAAAAGCATCTTATCCCGATCTGCTCGCCGATAAGTCGCCGGGGATATCATCTGCCGGTGGATGGATCCTCCCCAGATCCTGGAAAGACTGCATTGATCTGAGGCATCTCGGTAGGTCGCCCATTGTAAAGTCAAATCCACGCTGGGACCATCTTCGAAAACAAGAAATTCATTCTTTGGGGCTATGAACTCACCCAATCCTCCGGGAAAGAACGGATCACCGGTAAGCGCTGTTAATACTTCGGCAGCCGCCCGGCTGTAGGTACTGTGTCCGGATATATAACCTGCAAAAGGGGGAGTCACAAAAGAAGGTCGTTGATAAGGCCACCAGCTTTGTGCCATTATCCATCCTACTCCCGCAATATCAGTTTCGGGGTCGTTGATGAAGTCCGGGCCTCGCCATGCTAAAAGTTTTGTATTTCCGACATGCTCATCTAGCGCCCCTGCCAACGGATCACCTGGTTTTATCTGTTCAATATATCCAGGTATCCAATTAATTCCGACTATTCTATAATTTGGCTGTTCCGGGTCTGAACTTTGACCATAAGTTGCCATCCCACGGATTGCCGAAACCGGCCGGATATAGTCATACCATCCTTTAATTCCCCAGGCAGATATGGCTGCATCATGCATGGCCCCTGCCAAAATAAAATAAGCTTTTACATCCCATTCAAGATCATCGATGATTGACCTCTCCCCTTTAAAACGTTTTTCGAATAATGGGTGATCGTTTACATAATTCAAAATTACAAACCAGTGGCCCGGAGGTGTTTCCGAATCAGGGCCATCAGCCCAAAACTCAGCCAGTACTCGGGTATAGTCACCCCTTGGAACCATTTGTGCAACGTATGGCTGACCAGTAACAGGATTGACCGAATGACCAATACTGGCATCCCCTCCTTCAAATAAATTGTAGAATTGTTGTTGTTCCGCATCTGAAGTGGGCAACTGGTTGATATTACCTATGGCTGCCGGTGAAATATCCCACATTACCCCATCACTTGGGTCCAACTGTGACGACCACACCGAGACTAAACTAAAGCCCCATTTATATTGATCAGTGGTCCCGCCACCATCAGCCGTAATTAAATAGGGAGGTGATCCAGGGTCATGATAAACCAGATATTCTCCATCTTCTCTTTGATAGGTGGTAAGATCATTTTGTGTTAAAGCAAACGGGACTACATCCCCCCATTCAGGGCTAAGAAAATCGGGAGTGTTGTTAAACGGTATGGAGTTGCCCGCTTGGTCGATAAAAACACCCGGCACTGTCAAAGGCTGCCAACGATTAAAATCGTCCAGGCCCAGATTATTGCCATTTGACAGTATCAATGGAGGATTTACCGGTTGATAATGCAAATTCTCATACTGATTCTGCTCATTTGAGCCGTCCACCAATCCAAATTGGATCAGGCATTGAGCAATATGGTTCCCTACAGCAGCAGGAGGTCCATTTATATAATCAGTGGTAGTAATGCTTGTATTATAGCCCAAGGCTGACATCAAAGAGTCAAAACGCTGCAACGATTCATCAGCTCCTGGTGAATACAAAAAGCGGTGAGTCAGCAAACGATAGACTGCATAGCTCATTGCCTCCTCTTGGGCAGCTTTCAAGTCACTGACAGGGGCAACCTTACCAAAAGAACAGAAATAGCCTCCTACTGAATGGCCGGTAAAGTAAGTAGAAGCCTCGGGATGGTAAACCGCCCACGAATCGTACATGGCTACAGAAGTATGAAACAGATTCCGGGCATGGACAGTGGGTCTGGCAAAATCATTTCTGATAGCTTCCAACAGAACTTCATTCCATTTTCTAGCCACGGAATGCTGAGCACCAAGGTTTACTACCAAAATATTTAGCAGACATAAAATGATAGTCTTTCTAAAGAATCGCTCCATTAGCTACATGCTTTCAATAAATCAAAGAATATATGTCGTAAAGCTGACGTTTATTTTTACCTATTGCAACCTGTTCCGGCCTGTATTTAAATCACTTGTAAGAATGATAGACCTTTGGAGACTAGTATTTTACTTGGTTAATCCTTAAGATAGCTGTCTGGATCAATAAAAAACGAAAAACAGTATGATGAAACTTTGGGGCTTTACATTATTGGCATGCCTACTTTGTGCTTGCTCGGGTCCTAGGACTGAAGTGCCCACTCCTCCGCCAAACATTATTTTATTTTTAGTAGACGATCTGGGGTGGCAGGATACTTCTGTTCCTTTCTGGGACCAGGAAACTCCATTCAATCAGCGTTATAAAACCCCTAACATGGAGCGATTAGCATCACAGGGCATGAAATTTACCCAAGCTTATGCTACCCCGGTTTGTTCACCTACCCGTGTTAGTCTGATGACTGGTATGAATACTGCTCGTCATCGGGTCACTAACTGGACCTTGCACCGGGACCGGATTCAACCGATGGAGCGTAATCACCAAACACTGGAATTCCCATTATGGAATGTAAACGGACTTTCACCTGATTCTACTCTTCAAAATTCAGTTTTCGCCACCACCCTGCCTGAGATACTCCAAGAAAACGGATACCACACCATTCATGTGGGCAAAGCACACTTTGGCGCTATTGGCACACCAGGCGAGGACCCGTTGAATCTGGGTTTCGATGTTAACATCGCCGGGCATGCAGCAGGGGCCCCTAAAAGTTATTACGGATCTGAGAACTTTGGAAACACCCCTGAATTTCAGGACACTCCCTGGCCAGTACCTGGCCTGAGTAAATACCATGGCAAAGAAATTTTTCTTACAGATGCCCTTACCAGTGAGGCATTGAACGCACTCGATCAAAGTACCAAACCGTTCTTTCTTTACATGGCATACTACACGGTGCACACGCCAATCATGGGTAATCCAAAATTCTTAAACCGCTATTTAGAAATGGGACTGGACTCCATCGAAGCAAGCTATGCATCAATGATTGAAAGCATGGACTACAGTGTGGGTAGGATTATGGATTACCTTGAAGAAAAACAACTTTCAGATAATACGGTAATCCTTTTTATGTCCGACAACGGGGGATTGAGCGCAGTGGCCAGAGGCGGTGAACCGCATACCCACAATAAACCATTGTCCAGCGGAAAAGGGTCTATTCACGAAGGAGGTATCCGGGAGCCCATGATGGTCAAGTGGCCCGGAGTGGTCGCACCGGGATCAGAGAACCATAACTACCTGATCATCGAAGATTTTTTTTCCACTATTCTGGAAATAGCGGGTATTGATGAGTATAAAACTGCTCAAACTGTGGATGGCAAAAGTTTTGTCAGCTTTTTGACAGAAAACCAAACCATGGCACAGGATAGGCCATTATACTGGCATTTCCCAAACGAATGGGGTCCTACCGGACCCGGTATTGGCGCCTTCAGTGCAGTCCGAAAAGGTGATTGGAAACTTATCTATTATCATCTGGACCAACGATTTGAACTATTTAACATCAATAATGACATTGGTGAAACCACTAATTTGTCGGAAAGTCAACAAAACATACGTGAGGACCTGGCGGCGCTTTTAACCAAGTATTTGTTGTCAGTGAATGCGCAAATGCCAAAGAATAAACAATCCGGAGAGCTCATTCCATTGCCAGGCTAAATAATATAATTAGTGATAAGCTATAAGTGATGAGTTATAAGAGGAGACGAACTTATCACTTATAATTCATAACTAATCACTAACTAAACTCCGTTCTCCAAAAATCCAAGCCCTAGCAGTTTATTATAGATCTCATGACAGACCCAGGCATCAGTGGCTGCGTAACGTTGTTGTTTGGTAGTTAATTGGTCTTTTTCCCAGTTGGAAGTTTGCTGTGATTTAGAGATCCTGAAACCCAGGAATGTTGCGGTTAAATTTCTTGCTCCTTCCCTGACCACACCCAAATCCTTGGCTACCTGGTTCAACTCCACCACCCCTCGTGGTTCGAAGTTGGCTAGTTTCCGAAGTTCAGCAAGGTCATCCCTGATGCTGACTCCCACTTTTAGTATATGGTTACTACTGAACAGATCCTGGAGCGCCCGGGGAAAACCCAGTTTATTTAATCGAATTAAAAAGACTTTCTCCGCAAGGGCAAGTTGCAACAATGCAACATGATGGTAAACACCTTTTTTAAAGGCGGGTTTGGTTTCAGTGTCAAAACCAAAATATGAAGTTTTTCTCAATTCCTTCATTGCCTTGGAAAGCCCTCCGGTACTATCCACAATAACTATGCGGCCCTGGTAACCCTGTAGCGGCAATTGATTTACGTGCTCTTTGGTAATATCGGATGGGAAAATCATACAGTTCCCTCCACTTCAAGTACTTGCTCTTCAGATTCAAAATATCTGATTTTTATACCCAAAAATCCCACAAACATGGTCATGAATGGACTAATAATGTTGAAAAAACAAAATGGGGCGTATACCATAGTAGCAACCCCAAGAACTGATGCCTGAGTAGCCCCACAAGTATTCCAGGGAACTAAGACAGAAGTGACTGTGCCAGAGTCTTCCAGCACCCGGCTTAAGTTTTCAGGCTTCAACCCCCTTTCGCGGTAGGTATCAGCATACATCCTGCCTGGTACTACAATTGACATATATTGATCCGAGGCTGTCACATTGAAAAATAAACAAGTGCCCACAGTGGAAGCAATTAAGGAACCGGTACTTTTAACCTGTTTAATGACTTCTGAAGCTATCCGTTTCAAAAGCCCTCCCGCTTCCATAGCTCCTCCAAAAGTCATGGCGCACAATATGAGCCAAACTGTATTCATCATGCCACTCATACCTCCGGCGGTAAACAATTCGTTGACCATGGGGTGACCGGTGGTAACCGACACACTTCCGTACATTGACCGCATTACCCCAACATATGATGATTTCAGAAAGTTATCATCAATACCCGACACTTCATTTACTATGGCAGGCTGGAAAATGATTGCAAATAGTCCCCCCAATAACACGCCTACCAATAGCGCGGGTAGCGCTGGGACCCTTTTAACAATCATCAATATCACCGCCAATGGCACCAGGAACACCCAACCAGTGATGTAAAATTTAGATTCGACGGCCACCAATACTTCCTCTACCTCCCCTACCGTTCCACTGGCATCTGTATAAAAACCGATGATCAGATAAATCCCCAGTGCTATTAAAATACTGGGAATTGTGGTGTACGCCATGTATCGAATGTGGGTAAATAAATCAGTGCCGGCCATAGCGGGAGCCAGATTAGTGGTATCCGATAAGGGAGACATTTTGTCTCCAAAGTAGGCACCACTTATGATGGCCCCACCAACTACGCCATCTGGCAAACCTAATGTCTGGCCAATTCCTAGTAGAGCTATGCCGACGGTTGCCACCGTGGACCAGGAACTGCCAGTTGCCAGTGATACCAAGGCACACACCACACAAGCGGCCACCAGAAAGATGGTAGGGTTTAGTATTTGCAGACCATAATATATCATTACCGGCACTATTCCACTGATCAACCAAGTACCAGCCAAGGCGCCAATTAATAATAAGATCAAGATTGAGGACATGGCGGAACTGATACTTTTTACCATGGCCTTTAAAACTGCTTGCCACTCCACACTTAGTTGAATGGCAATTACCCCGGCAATGGCAGCACTAAGCAGTAAAGCAATCTGGTTAGATCCGTCCAGTGAATCTGAACCAAACAGATAAACATTGGTACCTAGCATAGCCACTAGTACCGTTACTGGAATGAAAGCTTGCAATAAACTAGCTTGACGGGGGGTATTATTGGGCATGGATTATTCGAAAGCTGGTAAGTTAAACATTTTCAGCATTTAAACATATCAGACGGGCCAAACGGGCCCCAACCAGACTACCCAAGGCCACGCCCATCCCTCCCAATCTAACAGCATAACCAACCTCAGGTGAATGAAGCCCTACCAATGGCGTTTTATCCTTACCGAATGCCATGATACCAGACCAAATACTATCTATTTCAAAATCCTGATCTGGCAATATTAAATGAGACATTTCATATTGTAAATGTCCCAGGATTTGATCGTTAATTCCGAAGTCAGTGGTTTCTTCACCTTCCATATCCAAGTCCCTTCCTCCACCGAATAGTACTCTGGAACCCACGTTGCGAAAATAATAATATCCCTGTTTATAGTGAAAAACTCCTTTGAATTTCAGATTCTGCAGTGGTTTCGTAATCAGAACAATACCGCGGCCGGGCTGAATATCCAATTTTGGAAGTAGTGGATGGGTAAATGCATTGGTACAAACCGTCACTCGCTGTGCTTTGAACCGGATGGGTTCAGGGTCAACTGAAGAAACATTTAAACAGACCCCGTCGGGGGTTATCTCAAAGTTTTTTACTGTTGCCCCTGTCAGGTAATCAATACCCTTCGCTGTCGCCAGATTAATAAGTGATCTCATCATTTTCCCAGCGTGCAACTGTCCCTCCAGAGGGTTTTCCACCAGACCAATCACTCTTTCCCGGTTAAAACCAAATTGATCAATCAACTCAGAACGAGTGGAAAAAACCTGTTGATTGAATACAGGATGGAGTATGTCATTTACACGTTCCAGCGCTTCCAAAGATTCCAAATTCTCAGTAAACAAAAGCTCATATCCACCGTGACATTGGTATTCCAACTGATCATCGCCGATCCTTTCCCTCAGCATTTGAAGTCCCAACCATCGGTCCGCAACCAACTGCTGCACCCCCTCTTCACCCAAAGTGGCTATGTCTGACAATAACTCCGTCAGACTACCAAAACATGCGAAACCGGCGTTTCGGGTACTAGCTCCACTTGGGATCACTCCACGCTCCAAAATTAATATTGATGCCTGTGGATGAAGCTCTTTCAAACTTAGAGCGGTGGACAAACCCACCAACCCGCCACCAACTACCACGTAATGATAATTTGTAAAACTTTGCTGTTCCCAATAGCTAAACATGATAGTGAGTGTGAGTGTGAGTGTGTAGTATGTAGTGTGTAGTATGTAGTGTGGGCTAATTTAAAAAAATGGCTTATTTTGTATAAACAATTTCAAATATTTATGCTTAACCCTGATGTTCTATTTAAAAAAGCCCAGCATTCAAAGTTTAATAAATGGGTTTTAAATCTGGCGTTGAACCGAATGATACCATTCAATAAACCTCATGGATTTAGGGTGCTGGAAATCTCTGACCAAGAAGTCAAGACCTTAATTCCGTATAAAAAAAGCAATTTCAATCACATCAAAGGTTTACATGCGACTGCACTGGCCACTTTGTCGGAATTTACCACCGGACTGATGCTACTAAACGTTTTGGGCACCAAAGATTACCGGATCATTCTTCAAAGGCTTGACATTGAATATCATTACCAGGGTAAAATGGATGCTACCGCAAAATTCAAAGTGTCTAACCAATGGTTAGAGGAAAATATTTACCGCCCTCTGGAACATGAGGATAGCGTCACAGCGCCCTGTCGGGTAATGATTCATGATTTACAGGGTAATCAATTGACCACTGCCACTATTTACTGGCAACTCAAACCATGGAAAAAGGTAAAAACCAAGGTTTGAATTTGAAGAAACAACCATAAAGCCTAATTAATTATCTAATTCCGTGCCGGGCAAAGATTATGGTTTTCGAACATATATACGCTGATTTCCGGTGAACCCACTGACTTCATCCGGCAATTTTCCAGAAAAATATTCCCCCTGCATTGATTCAGTGTCCAGCATTTCAAAAAGATAAACGCCGAAAGGAGTCTGCTCATCGACACCTTCCAGGGAATTTAACTCCCAAGTTACACTGTCGATTCGATCTACCCACCGCCTTGGGATCAGTTCGTATTTAACCACCCCGTGTGCAAGATCTATTGTTTCCGGTAATGGACCATTGTTCTTTACCCATGAATGAAAATAGGTGGAATTACCCTCAGCAAATTGGGCATAACCATCAAAAATTGTTATCCGGTCTGGGTATATGTGATCATAACCTATGGCAAATTGTTTTGCAAAATCAGCTCTGTCGAAACTTCCCGGAATAAACCAATTACCGGACAAAGTGCCTCTAACATCATAGTCCACTTTCCCCCCTCTGGGTTCCTGTTGTCTGATGGCCTTGGCAAGCAACTCAGATTTCACCGGGTCTATAAAATAATTGAATATATCGGAGGCAAATAGTGTTTCGAACCAAAACAACTCCGGATAGCAAAAGGAATTTTCCCTGCCTTGATCGTGTAACCCAATATCCAGAGCAGAAAAGGAAGACACATAAGCGATAATCTGACCTTTCTTCACATCAATATGGATGTTTTCTTGTGGTTGACCCTCAATCAGGGGGCCAGTCTTTTCCAGAATAAAATCCTCAAATCTTCCCACATGGCCCAGTTTGGTGCTGATCGTGGTACTGTATTTGATGTCCACCCAAAAATCGGGCCCTGATTTCCCCAAGGCCCTAATTTGCCCATCTGCCATGGCATAAATGGCTGTTGAAGGTTCGGGAACACCTATCTCAACATGATGAAATCCTCCATGGTCCTGAGGAAACACCCCCATAAAACCCATTGGTTCAAAAAAGAGGACTCCAGTTAAATCAAGAGGAGGTGTGTCAAAAAATACTTTACCTTCCGGGAAATTGTAGTCTGATTCCTGAAGCAAAGCATCCTCATCACTACTGCAGGACAATCCCAAAATGAGCATAGCGGATACCAATAACAGGTAAGTTCTTAAAGTCCATTTCATGATTTAGTTATTCCGTTATAAATAATAGTATCTTAAATATAGGTTTTACCATTGTGTTCTAATAATATATCCCTGGCAGTAAAGGAGCTCAGGCTATAACTGGTCACTCAAACCATGGGAAAAGGTAAAAACCAAGGTTTGAATTTGAAGAAACAACCATAAAGCCTTATCTTAAATAAGAAAAAAATGAACCAGGGTGCAACCTGTCAGGGCTGTGTGCTATCTATATATTTAGTTCTATAGTTAAAACTTAATAACCATGAAATCATCCATACAAGTACTCTTTATCTTAGTGTTATCTATATTGACAAATAATTCAGCGGTTGCCCAAAATCAAACCAGAAATGTTGGACGCTTTGAAGGGGTTAATTTAGGAATGGCCGCAAATTTATTTGTGACGCAAGGCAATACCTCTTCAGTAGTTATTGAAGCCTCCGAAGATGCTCTTGAACATATTGAGACTGAAGTTAAAGGAGGTATTCTGGTAATCAAGACGGACAATGACTGGAATTGGTGGAAAAGCTGGAAAGCCAAGAATGTCAAAATATACATTACCAACCCTACCTTCGAACACTTATCCGTAAGCGGTTCTGGTAAAATCCAAGGTGAAAATTCTTTACAGTCCAAAACCATGTATATAGGGGTCAGTGGATCTGGGGAAGTAGATTTGGACATAAAAACCGTTGATCTTGAGAGCAAGATTTCAGGATCAGGCAATATGGACCTTAGAGGTTCAGCAAGAAACACGCAACTGTCAATAAGTGGATCCGGCAATCTTGATGCGGAAAATCTTGCTTCTGAGAACTGCGAGGTACGAATCAGTGGTTCAGGAAACTGCCGGATACAAGTCGACAACAGTTTGGATTCACGGGTAAGCGGTAGTGGTAATATCTATTATCGGGGAAATCCCGCGAAACTAAGTAATAAAACCTCAGGTAGCGGTTCCATTAAAAAAATAGGATGATAGCTATAAAAGAATATACAAATGATGAAATAACAGTAGTATGGCAACCCAGCCTTTGTATACACTCAGCTAAGTGCGTACATGGATTAGGCAAGGTCTTCGACCCAAATCGTAAACCATGGATTGATGTGAGCCAGGCAACCAGTGAAGCTATCGTAGAACAAGTCAACAAATGTCCCTCCGGGGCTTTATCAATAAAACAACAAGAGACAATATCCATGAAAACAGAATCGGTTAAAGTACAGCTAATGTCAGGAGGTCCGCTTATTATAAAAGGGCATTGTGAAGTGTTGGATGAAGAGGGCCATACACAAACTAAACAAAGTGTGGCGTTCTGTCGTTGCACCAAATCAACAAATTTCCCTTACTGTGACGGCAGTCATAAAAAGGAGTGAAGGAGTGAAGGAGTGAAGGAGTCAAGGAGTCAAGGAGTCAAGGACGAGGTTAAATAAAAAACTTAGAACTCAAAACTCAGAACTGTACTCAATCCTTCAGTCCCTAAATCCCTAAACTATGGATGTAAGAGTACGATTCTTAGGGGCCGCCAAAACCGTAACGGGGTCCAAATACCTGTTGGACATCGGAGGGTTTAGACTTTTGATAGATTGCGGTTTATTTCAAGGGGTCAAAGAACTGAGAGCACGAAACTGGGAGGATCTTCCACAAAACCCTGAAGATCTGGACGCTGTCATTATCACCCATAGTCATATAGACCATATCGGTTTTTTGCCACGAATATTCCGTCAAGGATTTCAGGGTCCGGTGTATTGTACAGCCGCCACCTGCGACCTAATGGAGATTATGCTAAAGGACTCTGCAAAAATCCAGGAAGAAGAAGCTAAATATGCCAAAAGGAAGGGCTACTCCAAACACAAAGACCCCCAGCCTCTTTACTTCGGTATTTGACTATGAGGGACTTCAGTATTGTAAAACTTCTGCAGAAAGTAAAGCCATAAATACCATCAAAAAAAACGCGATCATTATATCCGCCAGCGGAATGTGTACCGGGGGGCGTATCGTACATCATTTGTACCATCGAATGCCTCGCAAAAACGACACTATTCTATTTGTGGGTTATCAAGCGTACGGAACCCGAGGGAGAAGAATCCTGGACGGAGAGCCCACCATCCGCATCTTCGGTCGCGACGTGCCATTAAATTGCCAAGTCAGACAAATCAGCGGATTGTCCGCTCATGCCGACCAGTCAGAGTTGCTGCGTTGGTTAAGCAATTTTAAGCAAAGCCCAGAGCACATATTTATAACTCATGGAGAGCCCGAAAGCGCATTTGCACTAGCAGATCTTCTCAAACAGCAAAGTAATTGGAACCCTGTGGTTCCTGACTACCTTGCCTGGCATAGTTTATTCACCGCCATTTAGTGCTGAACCCCGGTTTATTTTCTGCAGCATGCAACGCATGTTAGTAAATTCGCATCAATAGTATAGAGGGATATTTATGGGGTTGAAACTTTACAAGTCCTTATCAGAAGAAGCGCTTGCCAAAGCCTGCTGTCAACGAGATGAAAAGGCCCAACGCTTGTTCTACGAGAAGTTTGCCCCAATCATGTATCCGTTGTGTTTGCGCTATATTAGGGAGGTAAGCGAGGCGGAAGACGTAATGATAACAGCCTTTATGAAAGCATTTGATAAAATAGACAGTTATTCTGGAAAAGGAAGCTTAGTGGGTTGGTTACGCAGGATCATGATAAATCAGGCGTTAGGTCATTTAAGAAAGAAAAGGACCATGTATCTGGAAATGGACGTGGAGACTGCTGAGTACCAATCGAATTTGAGGTGGTCCGGTGATCATCTGGAAGCGGATGACCTTATGAAAATGGTTTGCAAATTACCACTTGGATATCGTACTGTTTTCAATCTCTATGCCATCGAAGGTTATAGTCACAAGGAAATATCGGAGCTTCTGAAGATCAGTGAAAGCACCAGTAAATCACAGTTAAGCAGGGCCAGAGGTTTGTTACAAAAGCAATTATTAAAGGACGAAGAATTCATAAAATCTAAGGTCACAAAAAATGAATGAGCAAAGATTAGACGAATTGTTTAGAGAGAAACTTGCAGGTTATTCTGAGGTACCACCTCCGGAGGCCGGTAAAAAATTCAACAACCAGCTAGAAAAACAGAAACGAAACGTCTGGATACAATTGGTACGGCTGGCGGCAGCCCTCGCCCTGATCGCTATTAGTGTGTATGTAGTTCGAAGCTGGAATGACACGGCAAACGACGACTATATACAACAGGCCACCACCAGTACTGAATCTGCCAGAAATGCTACAGAGGAGATACCCCAGCCCGGGACAGCAGCATTGTCAGAAAAGTCCGGTACACAGAAAATCAATACACTTACACCTAAAGAACCCGGTGGTAAAACCCCAATAAAAGAAACCAATGTTCAAAATTCTACCAAACCATCTGAACATCAACTCCCGGTATCAGAAGTGGCACAACCTGCACTGGCCTTAATAAATAAGCCTAAGGACGTATCACGAGATGAAAGCAATGGGAAACCGATTGAAAATGAACAGGTTACTGACTCAGCAACGTCAATTTCAAAACCTTCAAAACCTTCAGTGACGATTACTTATATAAAGTCCCCTGCTCCTCCGGAACCAACATTAGCCCTGCAAACTCCATCTGAAAATAAAACCAAAGGGTTCAAAAGATTATGGAGAAAAGCTCAAAAAATCAACTACAATGACATAAGCCTGGCTGGAATCCGTGGCACCAAAGATCAAATTTTAGCTTTTGACAGGAAAGACAAGACTAAAGAATCTAAATCGAATTAATAATGAACTTTTATAAACATATATATACCGTGGTACTAGTAATGTTAGCGCAATCCCTGTTTGCTTACGTAAATGTGGCGGATACCGTAATTATAGAGCTAGAGAATAACACCCGAATTATCATTTATGTGGAGAATGCAGAAGGATTAAAAGACCTGGAAAATTACGACATTAATGCCATGCTGAGGGATCTGAATTTGAATATTGATTCATCTGGTTCCGATACCAGACGCCTGGTAATCGAAGATGAAAGTGGGGAAAAATACCTTTCTGATACCACTATCGTGTTAAGTGAAACCAACGGAGTGACTTATGACCATGATGGAAATAACGAATTCAAAATAAATCTATGGAATTACCGAATCACCACTAAAATAAAAGATTGGGACGAATACGAAGAGGAATTTGAGGGCTGGGACGATGGCCCTGATTTCACAAAGAGTACCCGTGTAGAAGAAGGCCCCAGGTCTTCTAGCAAAATTGCCATTGAACTCGGAATGAATAACTACCTTGAAAATGGCGATTTTCCGGACGCTAACGGAGCTCCCTACGCAGTACGGCCCTGGGGCTCCTGGTACGTTGCTTTGGGCTGGTCACGTGCTAATTATGTTTCGCGGACCCTTTTCTTTGAATGGGGTGGAAATGTTAGCTGGTATAACTTTAAATTAGAAGATGCTCAAATCGTTATCCACAAAGGTCTGGATAGGGTGGAGTTTAATCCGCTCCCTTCTGAATTCAATGGCAAAAAAAGTAAACTAACCGCTTCATTCTTCAATGTCTCATTCGTTCCAATGTTTGACTTTAGCCACAACAAACGTAAGGTAAAAAGCCTGGAAAGCGGCAGCATCAAAATAGAAAACTATAAGAAGCAAGGATTCAAGATTGGTCTGGGAGTGTATGGTGGATATCGCTTGGGAAGTCATTCCAAAATAAAATTCAGTAAAGATGGTGATACCGATAAGAACAAGGAACACAGCAGCTTTTATCTACAAAACTGGCGATATGGCCTGCGCATGCGAATGGGAATCAAGAGCCTGGATTTATTTTTTAATTACGACCTGAATGAGCTGTTTAGTAAAGGTCGTGGACCTGAATTGAATGCCTTCAGTTTTGGGATAATTCTTTAGGGAAATCTTACATCCGTGTGGTATCTTCTTGCTCTAAAGAGCATCTAACAGTATTCTCCTGTAGTTTTGGATATTTAACGCCAATAAAAATTCTATTATGATAGATAAGGGAAAATTATGGTTCTTCACACTATTAGTTGTAGGATTTTGGGCATGTAGTGATGACGCAGACAATATTAACGAGGATGTAACCACCGAAGATGTGGCCAATGTTTCGTCTGTTGATGAAGCCACTATCACTTTTGCAGATGCTGTGACCATTTCCAATCAGATACTTCAAGATGAGGAAGTATTAAATGGAAGGGTTCAACAATGCTATGTGGTAAATGATACTCAAACCGAAAATCAGCTATTGGTGACGTTCGAATCAGAATGTGAAGGTCTGGACGGCAAAGTGCGGTCTGGCAGCTTTTTGATAGACTGGACAGGAGCTTTAGGCACAGGAGATTTTTCATATACGGTTACTTTCGATGGTTATAAAGTAAATGGGTACGGTGTGAGCGGTAGTATTACTACCTCCAATCTCGTTTTTAAGGAAAATGGGTTCGCCTTTAATGTAGTGGTGAATGATGGTGTAGTAATTTGTCCTGATGGCAAACAAATAATGTACGAACAGGACTTCGATTATGATTTTGCCTTAGGCGAAATCATTGAAATTCGAATCACTGGATCTTCCACCGGAATGGGCAAAGAAGGTGTGAGTTATATTGCTACCATCAAAGAAGCGTTGTTAGTAATCGCGGGATGCGATTATGTAGTATCAGGTTCATTTGAAGCTACTTTCAATGGACGTCCTTCTGTCACCGTTGACTATGGTGATGGAACATGCAATAACAAAGCAACCGCTTCAAGGGGAGATCACTCCATCACTTTCGAAATAGACTAAGTAGAGTGTGATCTAAGTCTGACTAGTTCAATACCTGTTGCCAGTAGCAAGAAAACAAATAACAACATCTCAATTTCCACAGGTCCGAATCTGCCAGGAATAACTCCTGCACTGGAAAGCACAAATACCAACAGGGCAATTAACGTACAGACGGGAATTAGTAGTCCCGGTCTTTTCTCGCTCAGAATACCCACGAGAATCAAAGGGCCCAACATAGCGGTTCCAGCGAAACTGGTTCGTGCCAACAAAACCAATTGTTCTGAACTGAGGATAGAAAACACCAAAGCAATTACCCCAAAAACCAAAATAAAAATCCTGGTAATGGCCAACGCTCTTTTATCGTCAACAGTCAGCAGTGACCTAAGCTCAGTTCCCAAGGCAAATATTTGAGAATCAGAGGTGGATATGGCTGCGGCAATAAGGCCGATAAGTCCTAAAGCAGCAACTGCTGGCGCCTGATCATATAGCAGCACATGACCAATAAACTCCTGAACCGAACTATCCGGATAGAGCACAGCGCCATACATCCCCATAAACATAGTTGGAAGAATCACCAGGGTTGCAAAAATGCCCAGGCCGATGGCCATCCTGCGAAGTGCAGAAGTGCTTTTCATAATGATCACACGAGTAGATATCTGGGGCTGTGTAAATGGAAGCAATACGATGGATATGGCGGAGATGATAAAAAACTGGGTAGTGAATAGGCCATTAGGGCCGGGGACTGACAGTAACGCCGCTTTGGTGGATTCAACTTTTTCAAACATTGCCTCAACACTTCCAAACTCACTTAAGCAGTTTAATCCAATGATCCATATCACAACGAAGAGAATAATTCCCTGGAGGGTATCATTGTACATAATGGCCCTTAAGCCTCCAATCTCGCTATAGATGATCATAATGGCTACAATGATGGTCCCCCATCCCCAAACAGGCAAGGCATTGGGAAATGCAGCATTCAGAAAAATTGATACACCCCGAATTTGAACAGAGATATATGGGATAAGAAAGATCACAACCCCTGTAAAGGCCACAAAACCGGCAAATTTAAATCCATAGGCGTGTGTCAGAAGACCAGCCATTCCTTTATAATCGCTGGCTCTGGCTTTTTGACGAACAATTACCCCCAGCCTGATTAGCACGTAAACCATCATGGCGTCCGCAACCCCCAGAAAAATCCAAGCCCCAATACCGTGAGTACGGAAAAAATCAGGCATCCCGATTACTGTAAAAGCGCTAAAAATAGTAGCGGCGGTGGTAAACAGTCCAAGAAGCATTCCAAGGTTTCCTCCCGCCAATAAATAATTGGAAGTAGTTTTTTCTTTTAATCGGGACCTTCGAGCTAAAAATATAAGTATGGACAGGTAAATTGTCCCGGCGATTATAAAACTAGTGATCATCGGGACCCTCCTCCTGTAGTTTTGATGCTATATAGGCCAGCAATACATATAAAATACAAAATAGCACTCCTACCCACACAGTATAAGGTATACCAGCAAATTTGGGATTGATCTGACCCGCCGGTATCAGTATACCAGTAAAACTCGCAATAACCATTATTATGAATATCAAGTCAGTTAAGTAGATTTTTTTAAGTTTCATATTTATTGTTATAAGTTATAATCTTGGAATTGTAAGGCCACCATCGACCGTTATTACATTTCCCGTAATGTAAGGGAATGTTCCCATTGCCAGGTTTGCCACCACCTTCCCAACATCACTGGGATTTCCCAGCCGGGATTCTACAAACAATCCCTGATCTCGGAGCTTTTGGTATTTGTCAATTACCCCGGCTGTCATATCTGTTTCAATAACTCCCGGGCGTACTTCGTAAACAGGGATCCCAAATTCGCCCATACGGACCGCGTACAACTGTGTCATCATGCTTAATCCGGCCTTCGAAATACAATATTCCCCCCTTTGGGTTGAAACCATTGTGGCGGAAACTGAGCTGATGTTTATTATACATGCTGTGTACTCAGGATCATTTTTCTTACAATCCACCATGTGATTGGCAATCTGCTGAGTAAGGAAAAACGGACCCTTCAGGTTAATTGTCATCACCCGGTCATAGCTCTCTTCTGATGTGTCCAGTAAATCCTTTCGATCTACCGGCGCCACCCCGGCATTATTAATTAGTACATGGATCTGTCCAAAATGATCAAGAACCGAAGATGCCAGATTTGCACGGTCTTCCGCTTGAGCAATATCGGCCTGACAGTAGATCACCTCAATCCCCAATTTCTTGAGTTCGGATAGTGTCTCCGTAACATGACTTTCATCCCTTACTCCGTTTAGCACAAGATTGAAACCTTCTCTGCCCATTTCTTTGGCAATTCCCAGCCCAATGCCCCTGGTTCCGCCGGTGATCAACACATTCTTCCTCATGACTCCAGTTTTTGCTTTATTTCTTTTAACCGGGCGGCCTCCGGCATCTCTTTATAAAAAGGATCCAGTGGAAAACAACCAGAGATCATTCCTTGCCTGGGCCCCGTAGTACAATCTGAAAATGTTCTGCATATCTTTTGCCTCTTCAGACCATTGCCTTCAAGTATATCTGCAGGCATATCGGGATAACTCAGAACCATTCGTCCCAAGCCTACAAAATCTACCAACTCTTGTTCGACCACAGCTTCCGCAACCTGTGGAAACCACTCCTGAAGATAAGAATATGCTGAGCCGACTATCTTCATTTCAGGAAATTGTTTCTTAATCTGACCGGTTATTTGAATTTGTCTGGCCACACCCACCAACGGGTCCTCAGGGGGCAAGTAGCCATCGGAAGGTGGAAACAATGCAGGCCTTTGAATATGTGGCACGTAGTATGGGCTTCCCCCGGTGATACAAACCAACTCGATTCCCAGGTGCTTAAATATCTCAAATAGCTGAAACACTTCTTTAAGGTCTGTCCCTAAACCGGTTTCATTACCACCAAATCCTTCCGTATATGACCCATTGGTATTCCAGGGCTGACCTACGCCATCTGCTCCTTGTTTGAATGGAATCCAATCGAAAGCACTAAGTCGAACGGCTATCGGTATGTTGCTGGTTGCCCGTATACCCGCTACAATTGATCTCAGAAACTGCGTACGGTGCTCCAGGCTCCCGCCATATTTTCCTGGTCTGTTGAAGGCGCTTAGAAACTCATGCCCAAGATATCCATGACAATGTTTGATGTCAACAAAATGAAAGCCTGCCGCTGAAGCCATTTGAGCAGCGGCTACAAAATCATCCACCAACCGGTCAATGTCCGAATCGGTCATTAGCGGGTAATCCGTTGCTAGTCCCAGTTTTTCATCCAACACGGAATGCCGGTAAAGAATTATTGGCTGACCCGGTTTTCCTTTGGTGGGGCGTGCAAAACGGCCCGAATGGGTAAGTTGCAGTCCGACCTCTAAATCAGAAGCATCACCGAATCGTTGCTGGTGCTGATCAATTATATCCTGGTACAGTTGCTTAAAAGAATCCAGGCTTTTTTGATTGATCATCAGTTGATTTGGATTAGCTCTTCCCTCTGGACGAACCGCTACAGCCTCACAACCCCAAAGCAGTTTGGCTCCGCTAATCGCGAAATTGTGCCAACGCCTCCTGGTCAAATCCGAAGGAAGGCCATCCGTAGTGCCATCCCATCCTTCCATGGGTAGTATACAGAATCTGTTGCCTATTTGTTTGCCTGATTTCAAGGACAGGGGCTTGGCCAAAGAAGATCTTGCGGGTTCACTTAAATGGTCCTTGAAAGGCATCTGTAAATTCAACTGACCGATATGACTTTTGAAATCGTCATTGGTCTTAAGCTGGGCTATTCTCTTGTATCTGGGTTTTGATTTAGCCATTGACCGGTCCTATTGCATTAAAAAATGTAAGATAAGTTTCGTTTTTGATAATCCTATAAAGATAAAGAGCCAGTTCGCGGGCGTGATAATCTCCCCACATACTGGATTCTCCGTAAGGGATCTTGCTTCCTTCAGGTATATGGTCCCAACCATTGGGCCGGTGATAAATCGAATGCAAAATTAATCCTTGATGTTTCTCTTCCAAACTCAAGTATGGTTCATTAAGAATATTTTTGCAAACGGTAAGACCTGCAGACCAGTATTTTAGAAAATCTTTGTCTCCCTTTTTTTGTAAATAACTACCTAATCTAAGCAAACCCTGGGCGCCAATGGTAGCTGCAGAGCTGTCTATTGGTTCGTAATCATTGTATGGATCGGAATCGACTGCTCGCCAATCAGGGAATTTGGCAAGGCCCGGAGCTCCGGTGTCCCAATAAGGAATCCCATCTTGAGCAGTGTTCTCTATATAGAAATCACAGGTGGCCCTGGCAGCTTTCAGAAGTGTAGTCTCAATTTTATCTTTACCGCCCAATTCCAGCGATTCCAGGAGCTCTGGATTCTTATTGATAAACTCCAGTTGTTCTGCAAATCCCAGCATGGCCCAACTCAAGCCACGGGTCCAGGTGGAATAACCACTATACCCCTGCTGTGTACCGGGGCAGCGAAAATTTCCGTCGTTGACGTTGAAAATCGACTCATGAGCTGTTCTGCCCCAAACATCATATTGATCTCTACCGGTTCCATAGAATACTGAGTATTCCGCGGTAGTCAGTGCATGCTGCATTGCTCTTTGTAACAAATTGATCTTGATATCATTTTCCTCAGAGGAATAGTGCCCTAATAAATGACCCAAGATCAGTACCCTAGTGGTCCTTATGGTATCTACAAATAGCGAATGAGGTCCGTTAAATGAATAAATGTAGCCGCCTTCCGGAAGTGAAGTCCATCGCCTGGCCTGTACCGAAGCTGACAGCTTCAGTGCCAACATGTAGAACTCCCGCATCCAATCCTGCTCCGGATATTTACCTTCATTCATTAATCTGAGTAAATTTCCATAGGTGCTCTGGTTATTGAAGCCATGGTCGTGCACGCCAAAATGACTGACATGGGTGGCCATTTTATCCCTGGTGTGCTTGATACCCAGGTCCAGGAAATATTCATCCCCGGTGGCATCAAATTGTAATACAGAGGAACCATATTGAAATCCCTGGGTCCAATCCGTCCAGCTGCGCGGCTGGTAAATACCGTTAATGGTAACCACAGGTGAGCCGGAAATTACTTGGTAGCTGTCCTCAATACTCTTAATTTTTTCACCGGATAGCTTCCAAAAATGGGTTACCTTATCCTTTAAGTGTTCAATAGTTAAATCAGAGTCAATAAGCATGTACTCGCCGGTAGGTAATTACAGATGCACCAAAAGTATCTAACAACGGTTATTAATTCAAATTTCCGCTCTTAATTCTGCATACTACCAAATTAGCAGAGCATGGGTTCACTCCATTACCAATCGAAAAATACCTTTACCTTCAACACCGACGTATAGATATCCGTCGCTCCCTTGTTCTACATTTCTAACCCTGCCAATGCCCTCAGCCACTCTTTCCTGATAGGTAATTTTACTCCCGTCTACTTTGGCATGCACCAGATAAGAGTATTTTAAAGATCCGATCATTAGATCTCCCTCCCAGCCCGGGTATTTATCACCCTGAATCAAAGTCATGCCGCAAGGAGCAATGGAGGGCACCCAGTAAATCACCGGTGGTTCCATTCCCGATCTGACGGTGTCTTCTGCGAATGAAGAGCCGTCGTAATTGATGCCATAACTGAGTATGGGCCATCCGTAGTTTCTTCCGGGTTTCACCAGGTTTATTTCATCTCCACCCTGCGGACCATGTTCATGCTCCCATATATTATTGGTAGCCAAATCTATTGCCAACCCCTGCGGATTGCGATGACCGTAGGAAAAGATTGCTTGTTTGGCCCCTGATTTGGAATAGAATGGATTGTGCTCCGGAATAGTCCCGTCATCTTTTATTCGGTAAATTTTACCTCCATCTCTGGACAAATCTTGAGGGTTTTGATTGCGTTTGCCCCTGTCACCCACGCTAAAATACAGATAACCATCGGAGTCAAAAGCCAGGCGACTACCCCAGTGATTGCCGTGGGTAGTGTTTGGTGTAGCTTTATATAGAACTTTCTTATTGCTTAATGTTTCATCTTTGTAGGTGAACCTGGCTATGGTGGTATTGCCTCCACTTCCGGAACCCTCCTTACTACCATATGATAAGTAGAGCCATCGGTTTTGAGCAAAATCAGGGTGTAATTCAATATCCATGAGACCACCCTGGCCCCGCACATATACTTCCGGCACTCCATTAACTTTTCCCTCCAGCAGTACTTCATTTCGGATGATTCTGATTTCTCCTTTTTTCTCGGTAACTAAAATGTCGCCATTTGGAAGAAATGCCATCCCCCAGGGGTTTTTCAACCCATCGACAACCATCTCGAATCTGACGGAAGTATTATTCGGCCGGATTTCGGAAGGTTGTGAACGGCTCTTACATGCGCAAAAATTAAGAGCCACCAGTAGTAGTAATAGTTTTGGGTCCATCTTCAATATCAATTAATAATTCCCATTCATTCGTAAAATACCAAATTACTGGGAAGAATAACTAACCTACGCTATGGACGGTCAATTTCGTAGTAATCTTTACCCGGGAGTGAAAAATTATCTCATTCTTGCTAACGAACGTTAGTTTGTATATATTTGATTAATGGAAGTGCTTGAAAGATCTACCCGGAAACAGCAAATAGAAGAACAAGCAACCGCTTTGTTTAAGACTAAGGGCTATACAGCCTCCAGCATGAGAGATCTGGCACAAATCCTGGGAATTGAAGCCGCCAGCTTGTATTCTCATATTAAATCCAAGGAAGAGATCTTACAGAATATATGCTTCAAGATGGCAGATGCCTTCTTTCTAGCCATTGAACAGGTAGATGAAAGCTCACCAGAGCAGCAACTCAGTGCTGCCATAAAAGCTCATTTTAAAGTGATCAGTAAAAATATTGATGCCTCAGCGGTATTTTTTAACGAATGGCGCCACTTGAGTGAACCACATCTGACTGAATTTTTAGCCTTGCGAACCAGGTATGAACAATATTTCATGGAGATTATCCATCAGGGAATAAAGTGTGGACTGTTCCGGCCTATTGACGAGAAATTCGCTGTGATGACCCTATTATCATCTATTAACTGGACGCATCAATGGTACCGGCCCACCGGCAAAATGTCGATGGGTGAAATAGGAGATCAGCTCTCCGAATTATTAATAAACGGATTGATCAAAAACAGGAACAAATAGGTATGTACGGAGGAGGAAATACTTTTGAGGCCACCAGATTTGACAATCTTGCCGAAGAAGACCCAGTCAAACTGGACGAATTCGAAGCTCGAATTGCCCGTGGTGAAAAAATAGAACCCGCTGATTGGATGCCGGATTTGTATCGCAAACAGCTAATCCGCATGATCGAGCAACATGCACACAGTGAGATTATTGGGGCGCTACCGGAAGGCGCCTGGATTACCCGGGCTCCAGGTTTTAAAAGAAAATTGGCCCTAATGGCCAAGGTACAAGATGAAGTTGGCCATGCACAGCTACTATACAGTGCCGCTGAAACACTGGGCAAATCGCGAGAAGATATGATGCAGGACCTTATTAACGGGAGGTCGAAGTACTCAAATATTTTCAACTACCCGGCTTTCACCTGGGCTGATAGTACCATAATCTCCTGGCTGGTTGATGCCGGCGCCATCGTAAATCAACTGGCTAACTCCAAAGGCAGCTACGGTCCCTACTGCAGAGCTTTAGAGAGAATTTGCATAGAGGAATCCTTTCATTTGAAGTACGGTCATCATGCGGTGATCCATCTGGCGACAGGTTCAAAATTACAACAACAAATGGTCCAGGATGCACTTCACCGATGGTGGCCGCCCATGATGCATTTTTTCGGCCCTCCTGACCGAATATCTGTACATACGAAAGTACTGGTGAAATGGAAGGTGAAAATGGCTACCAATGATGAGTGTCGTCAGCAATTCCTGGACATGTACGTTCCAAAGATCTGGGAACTGGGGCTTACGGTACCGGACCCGAATTTGAAAAAGAACGAAGAAACCCGTCAATGGGAATATAGCGAGCCTGATTGGGAGGAATTCAAGCGGGTTATTAATGGTGATGGACCCTGTAACAAAGAACGACTGGCGGTTAGAAGAATGGCAGAGGAGCGTGGAAGGTGGGTACGAAAAGCCTTGTTGACCCCTGAGGCCAAATACGTTACTCCTTTAGCTTAATGAACATGGCAGTAGATTCTTTAGACCCCAGAATAAGGCGTTGGAACCTTCAGCAGCAAAGAGCTGAAGACTATAGCGCTCAGGATTTGGACCAACTTCCTACCTATGAGGTATTCGTTCAGCTAAAAGACGGAAAGGCCTTTGAACACGCCGGTATTGTGCATGCGGCTACACCTGATATGGCATTCTTGTTTGCTAAGGAACAATTTAGCCGCAGATATACTTGTACCGGGATGTGGGTGGTACCATCGGACCTGGTTTGGGTGACCTCTTTTACAGAATTGGAAGAAAATTTATACGATCACATCAGCAACATGACCACCAAGGCTGGAGGACCATTGGAGGATTATCATGTATTTCACCTGATCAAAAGGGGCAAGCAGCACAAATATGAAGGACAGGTGCAAGCAAAAAACAAACAGCATGCATTACTAATGGCCAAGGAGAAATTTGATAACGGGAAGCCGGTGCTAAATATATGGCTGATAAAATCGGTGGATATGCGGATCACTACAGAAGAAGACCAGATAATCTGGTCAACGCTAAAGGAAAAGACCCATAGAGATGTTATTTCATACCGGGCCGGAGATAGACTAAAGAAATTTAAAGAAAAGGAAAATGGATAAGGCCGTATACGAAATGGCTTTAAAGGAACTGCTCTACAAAATTGCTGATGATCTGCTGATACTTGGTCACAGAAACTCGGAGTGGACCGGGATCGGCCCGTTACTTGAAGAAGATATTGCTTTCAGTTCCATGGCACAGGACAAGATCGGACAAAGTCTGGCGATGTTCGAGTTGTTGCACCAGCTCGGCGAAGCAGAACCTGACACCGTTGCCTTCATGAGGAACTCAGAACAGTTCCATAACTGCCAATTTGTAGAACTACCCATTGGTGAATATGAGTTCAGCTTGATTAGGCATTTCCTGTACGACCATTCCATTTCGCTGCGTTTTCAGCAACTGTCAACCTCCAGCTACCAACCTCTGGCCCAGGTAGCGAGGAAGTTGGTGGGAGAACTGCGATATCATGTCATGCATGCAGACATGTTTATTAAAAAACTGGGAACCGCTACCGGTGAAAGTATCAACCGATTGCAAACCGCGCTGGAACAGGCACTTCCTTTTGCACTGGGTATTTTTGAAAAATCTCCCCAGGAAGCAGCGTTAATCTCAGACCTAATATTTACCGGAGAAGAAAATCTATATGCCCAATGGCGCAAAGAAGTTACCAAAGTGATTGAGGCAACTGAATTAGTGCTGCCTGAGTTTGACCTAACTGAAGCTAAAACCGGCGGACGTATTGGCCAGCACACGCCTCACCTACAGCCCCTGCTGGATGAAATGTCAGAAGTACTGCAACTTGATCCACCAGCTGATTGGTAAAGATGAACTACCAAAAGAATGACATACTACATTGGCTGGAGGCTGTTAAGGATCCGGAGATCCCGGTGATCTCGCTAATCGACCTGGGAGTAATAACCAAGGTGGAGGTCGATCAACAAGGTAAAGTTAGCGTAGAGATGACACCTACCTTCGTTGGATGCCCGGCCATGGATTACATGAAAAAAGAAGTGGAAGAGGTACTAAAGCAAAATGGTGTTGATTTTGAAGTAACAATCAGTTTTGAATCACACTGGAGCTCCAATAAAATCACAGAAAAAGGAAGAAAAGCTTTGAAAGCATTCGGGCTGGCGCCGCCTGTTAAGTATCAACTGATCCCTGATCTGGACATTCTGAAGGGCGTGACCTGCCCCTATTGTGATAGTGACAACACCGAAATGAAATCCCCCTTTGGCCCTACCCTTTGCCGGGCGTTGCATTACTGTAATAATTGTCAGCAGGCGTTTGAACAGTTTAAACCGATCTAGATTAATTAACAATTGGCAATTAAGGATTAACAATTATAAACTATAGGATAAACTAAGTTGCTAGGTGACCCTGGACCAGTTCTGTTTGCTGAAAAATCAATAAATTGAGCCATTTGAACTCTAGAAGTGGCTATGATTAGCATCTCAAATTTGGAGGCCCGTAAACTGGCCCTATCCCAGCAGGGCTTACTCTCTGCTAAACCTAAATTCGGCAGGGGTAAAAAGGCCACACTCAGAGCCATTGAGCATCTAGGGTATATCCAAATAGATGCAATTTCGGTAATCCAAAGGGCCCATCATCACACCCTGTGGACAAGAGTACCGGGGTATAAACCCCGATTTCTCAATTCTCTGATGACGAAGGATCGCTCCATATTTGAATATTGGAGCCATGCAGCGGCTTTCCTTCCAATGAAGGACTATCGATTCTCGCTGCCTGTAATGCATTCTATGTCTGCTAAAGCCAAGCACTGGTATCAGGTAGACTCCTCTTATAAATTACAGGTGCTTGAAAAAATAAAAAAAGAGGGCCCTCTCTATGCCAGGGATTTCGAAACACCGAAATCCACATCCAGTGGAATGTGGAATTGGAAGCCAGCAAAACAGGCGCTTCATGAACTCTTTATGGAAGGCAGCATAACGGTAAAGTCGCGAGACTCCTTTCACAGGTTATATGATATTTCGGAGCGAGTGATTCCCACGCTACACACTCAAACTCAAACTCAACCCTCAATATCCGAATACATCTGGCATCGTTGCCAGCAAGCCATACAAGCTCATGGGTTGATTTCTGTTTCCGAGATACGATATCAAAGGTTCTTTTCCGGAAAGCAAGTCCAATCAGTCCTCAAAGATAAAACAGCACAAGGGCTGGTTGTCCCAGTGAAAATTAAAAGTTCACAACAGGAATACTTTAGTTTCCCTCAGTACCTTGACACCCTGTCAGGAAGGGTTATTAAACAACTCCACTTTTTATCTCCCTTTGACAATGCGGTAATACAAAGAAAAAGAGTTAAAGAATTGTTTTATTTTGATTATCAAACAGAGATCTATTACCCAGTCGATAAAAGAAAACATGGATACTTCAGCTTACCTGTGCTGTATGGCACCGAATTTATTGGTCGTATGGACCCAAAAGCCCACCGGGACCGCAAAGTGTTAGAGATACGAAATCTGGCTCTTGATCCTCATGTAAAATCATCCGACAAACTGCTGTATGCACTGAAATCGAAATTAAACCAATTCGCCGCTTTCAATGAGTGTGATGAATTCACGATTACTAAATCAACACCTGAGTCCTTAAAATCCGCATTGACATAAAATATTCTACCAGTGAATTCTATATTTGATAAAATTTTCCAAAATTCTACGCGTTTTATTACGGACAACTTCAATCATGACTTTTTTTAAATCAATCCTAACTATAGTTTTTATTACCATCCTTCTTGGAGCTTGTAACAAGAATACCAGCACTTCTTTAACACCTACCGCGATTGATTCGCTGAAAACAGTTTTTCAAGACATTAATACCCAGCTTGAGGCAGCCTGGAATACTATGATGCAGGACGATGATGACAAGTTAAGCAACTTGACGCGGATACTCCAGGAGGTAGAGTACAGCGGTGACTACAATCGATTAAAATTGGATTCTTTAAAAAAGGACATAGGTCAATTAGCAGCGGTTCGTTATGATCAACAGACTATGTCAGACTCAGATCTGATCAACCTGTATGATTCCATGACTACCCAGGTAATGGGTGAAATTACAGTATTCACTACCAGGTTGAGTCAGTTTGACCAATACCCACTCATGGGGCAATTACTCCAGGAAACATTTGAAGCAGATGATCGGATATTGAGATACCGAATTGAATACGACAGATCTGCCAAACAATACAATTCATTTATTGAAGAGCATGAACCGGATTTACCTTTGGTGGCGAAGCAAAAGGTTCTACAGCCTAAACCTTTGTTCGAGCTGCAAAATTAAAGCGCTGAGCGGGCCAACGCCGGGCGCTACAGAGTTTCCAACTCTGTTCGCACAAACTGCATCAAATCTCTTATGTACTCTTTACTGAAATCAAACTTGATATTCGCCGCTTGGTATATTTCAGGAATGGATCGCTTGTAGCCTAGTTTTAAGGCATTTAAATAGTCTTCAAGACCTTTGGTAGGATTTTGTTTAAAGTTCTTCCAAACAGCTAATGCGCCCAACTGGGCCATACCATATTCAATGTAATAAAAAGGGACTTCGTACAGGTGCAATTGCTTTTGCCATAAGTAATCTTTCGCACTCTGAAGTTCACTCCAGTCAGTAATATCATCAGAGAACATATTGAAAATTTTATTCCATTCCTTATTGCGATCAGCTATACTATGTTTAGGGTTTTCATAGATCCAGTGTTGAAATTTATCGATGGTGGCCACCCAGGGCAGGGTTTCCAAAATTTGCTCCAGATGCTCTTTCTTAGCTCTTTTTAAATCTTCCCCGTTATCAAAATACACATCCCAGTGGTCCATCGAGATCAGTTCCATGGCCATAGAGGCCAGCTCTGCTACTTCGGAAGGTGTGTCTTTAAAATTCCCCAGTTCCAGGTCCCTGGTAACAAAAGAATGGATAGCATGTCCACCTTCATGAAGTATGGTGATCATATCACGCAGGGTGCTGGTAGCGTTCATGAAAATAAAGGGCACCCCTACTTCAGCTAAAGGATAGTTGTATCCCCCTGGGGCCTTGCCTTTCCTGGACTCCAGGTCCAGATGGCCCATATCTTTCATGATGGTTAAGCATTCTCCCAGAAAAGGATTCAGCCGGCGAAAGCATTCGATGGTTTTGTCTGTGAGGTCCGTGCTGCCATCAAAGGGTCTTAATGGCTCCCGGCCGGCGGGATCTACCGCTTTGTCCCAGGGTCTTAGAGGAGACACATTGAGTAATCTTTTGCGCTCTTCTGACATTGAGTTCAAAAATGGGACCACCTCCCTGGCCACTGAATCATGAAAAGCAAAACAATCATCCGGAGTATAATCAAACCGGCCCATGGCAGCGAACATAAAGTCCCTGAAATTTTTAAATTCCGCATTTTTTGCTACCTGATGCCTTAAACCAATTAGCTGGTTGAATAGATCATCTAATTTATCTTTGTCCTGTAATCGACGCTCCTGGATTTTATGATAGGCGGTCTCCCTCTCGTCCCTGTCAGGTAGTTGAAGCCTTACGCTGGCTTGTTGCAAGGTGTATTCTTGTCCATCCAACTCCACCATCATGGCCCCTGAAATAGCGCCGTACTGCTTAGATTTTGTTTGGATTTCAGTAAACAATGGAATATTCTCTTCACGGAAAATTTTAAGTTCAGTCTCCAATGTTCTATGGAGTATGGCATACCCTTCTTCATTGATTTCTTCCCAGAATGTTGATTTCAGGGCTTTTTTATTCAATTCATTGCTAAATGGAGCAATTTTTGGCTGGATCTCTACAATGAAGAATTGATAACTCTGTTGATAGGTTTCGTTAGATGTATCACAAGTCATATTAATGTACCTCCAGGCTAGGTCCTCCGATACCACCGCCTCCAGTTCACTTCGGTCCCTGAACCAGCAGCGAAGTTGGTCTGTAGAGCCAATTTCACCATCCAACAATTCCTGGAAGTAGGGCTCAAGGGCATCCCAATTAGTGATTTTAAAATCTTCCGGTAAAAATTTTCGTGGTTCTCTGGTGAGGGTTTTTGGAGTTTGGCTCATATCTGGATTAGTCACAAAATCAAAGCCCGAAGTTAGCTCATTTAGTGTTTAGTTTTGAGTGTTTAGGGTTGAGTTTAGTTTGGAAAACCTCATAATCTGTCTCATGGCCCAATCCCCAAACCAATGGTAATAATGTTCACCACATAGTAATAGAGGGTATTGCTATTTCGAGTCAAACTGTGTAGTTGCACGGAGAGGGACACCCTCGGCTGTTACTCCTTCAATTTTAACCAAATAATTGGTGATATAATCGGCGTTATAAAAGGATATTTTTGCGGTCCCAGTAGAATCGATCTGGACCTCTGGATTCCAATAAAGAGTGGACCTGAAATCGGGCTTTGCATGTTCCTCTTTTTCCGTTGAATAGTCCGGACTGAAAAACTCTCGGGAAACGTAATAGCCAACATTAGTCAAATTAATAACGCCAGTGCGTTTATGAGATTTCGCATTTACTCCTGTTTTAGTGTTTAATGCTATAGCCCCATTACCACCCCTTGCTCCGAATACCGCCGCTGCCGTTCCTTTCAATACGTCCACAGACTCAACAATTACCAATGGAGTATTAAGAATCGTCTCCTTGCTTACCGGAAATCCATCCATCAGGTACAAAGGTTCATTAGATTTTATGCTACCATAGCCCCGAATAACGACCTCTGGGTCGAATATATTACCTGTTATGGTTACTCCTGGAACACGACCCTGGATCAATTGAAATACATTAATATAAGCACCAGCATGGGGAAAATCATTTAAATCGAGTATTGTCGCACTTTTTTTGTAAAATTCTCTATATGGATTTTTTTCTTTTTCTTTTTCCCCTGTAACTACTACCTCTTCTAAATAGGTGATTGAATCTATTTTCTTAAATGCTTTATCAATTTCCAGGCGCCGGTAGCTTTCCTCCAATCTGTAGGTGGTATTTCCATAGAATGTACTTCCTGAATTAGCCTTAGTGCTAAATTCCGGATACTCTTCGGAAACCAGATCGATAGATAAGTTGCTTCTTCCTTTGGAATTCTCGGCTTTCAAAACCATTTCGGTATTTTCGTATACTTGGAGTGGATACAGATGAAAATACCCTGTAGAGTCGATCTCTGCTTCAGCATATTGTGGGTCCCCGGAAACGGTAACCATCAACATCTTTCCGGTTTCGATTGATTTATCTCTTAGATACTTTCGGACCTTACCCTGTATAGAAATACCTTGTTCAAACCCAAACACGGGTTCAGCTATATCGCCCGATAATATTTCATTCCAGGTAAAACGCCGCCAGCCATGGGTGAGCATTACTAAATCAAGGTCCTGGAGGGTCTTGAAGGAATTAGTTTTAAAATAGTATGCCGGATGCTCTACTTTGCCCCTGAGCTCAGAGGTCATTAATAAATTCGAGATAATATTACTTTCCTGAGGGTCTTTGATATCCTGAGCCTGATCGGTAATGGCTATTGAAAAATGCCCGGATATCGGGTCATTTTCATACCCCTCCACTTTAACTTCTAATTTTATTAGTTGCCTGGGTTGGTAGGAATTTTTATCTGTAGAAATCTCAATCTGAGCTCTTTTTTCAGACTTATTAAAAGCCAATCGCTCAGCCAGAGGTATACCCTCATCACCAAATATCGTAAATTGTACTATCCCGTTGGGAAAGAGGCTTTTTGGGATTAGGAAATTGGCTTTGCCCTTTTCCAAAACTATATCTGTCATATACCGGATATTATTCCTGCTCAACCCTACCAGAAGCACTTTCCTATGGTTTAAATTGGTCATAATGTTTATTCCAAACTTGTTTTCAGGAAGGTATTGACCATTAATCGGAGTCCTTTGTTTTCTGGTATCGGTAGCGCTACACTTTGAACATCCCCCATTGGAGTGATGACATGGGCATTGTATTGTGTACCCTCTATCGGGGTTAGGGTAAATTTCCCCATACCCAAGTGAGTGGTTTTAGCTTGGATGATATGCTCTCCCAGATTTGTGGAAATATTTAGTTCACCATCAATACCATTCCCGTAAGAATCAGTTATTTTGAAGCCAATATTATTGTCCATCCCGTTGATAAACGATCCCCCCTCTGGAAAAAAATCAACCAATATTTCGGGTCGGGTAATCGAGTTTATATCCTCAATTTTAACAGTATTGGCGCCTAGGATTTGTATGGATTTGCTGAAGAAATAACCATGGTCATAATTTCTCATTTGGTTAGTGTAAGCCCGGATGCGATACGAACCTTGTGGTAAGGAGTCATTTAGAAAAATATTCCCTTTAGCAGTACCATTATTCGTGGGCAGTTTGAATCTTCTCACCAGTTCATTTTGAGAGTTGATTAACTCCACATATAATACCTTGCTTTGTGGAAGCAATTGGTGGCTGGCGCCTTCTAAAACATATGCTTTTAACCAAATTTGTTCTCCTAAGGTGTACAGATATTTATCCAGATGTAGATGCACCTTTTCACTTATATGAACCTGATTGACCTCGTTTAAAGTATTTATGATTTTTTCCTTCAGATCATCTTTAGACATCTGAAAGGCTAGCTCATTTCTATTTGCAATGGTTGGAGAATATTCATATGGCAATAAGTTCCCGATGCGTTGTTTAGCCATATAACCAACACAACTCACTATAATATCTTGACCTGGATTCTGACTGATGTTTAATTCAAAATTGCCATATATATCAGAAACGGTTCCATTGTAGGAATTATTAAAATAGATATTTACATATGGTACAGATTCTTTAGTTTGAGAACTTAGTACCCTACCTGATATTATTTGGGCATCAATATCGTATTGGATTAATAAAACTATGGAGAATACTATTAGGAGTTGATGCCTAGGAACAATAGCCATTAGTTTAGATATCGATAATAATAAATTTACAGAATTTTTAATGTTTTTGAAAATTTTCCTCTAGCAATCAACCTTTCAATGAGACCCCAAATGCATTTTGCCTTGGACTGATTCGAGGCCGGGCTGCTTTTGTCTTAGGAGACTCAATTAAACCACACCGCATACCGCTGCCTTCGTAATTTTAAAGCTAGTTTTTCCTCCATCTCCAGAGCTTCTGATTTACTCATTGCACTCAAATGATTGTACAGGCTGGGGCGAAGATACTGGCCATATTTCTGGACAATGTTTGAAGATAGTTTATGACCTTTTTTATTTCTATATCCCGTCTTGTGTTGTTGGAATCGTTCCTTGGGAGTCTTGCTGGTCATGCCTACATAGAGACACTCCAGCACTCCATTGAATTGTGGATTAGCAACCCGAAATTTAGCACTCTCGGAAAATACCCGCTTAGCTAATTCTATAACGTAAACCCGGTATCTTAATCTAGACATAGGTATCCAAGCTAATTATAAATCAACAGGATTTCCAATGTTTTAAAAATTTACAGTGGGAATCAGCACTTCTCTGAAATCCCTAATGCTTATAGTGCCCCTGGGCTCATTCCGAACTGATTGGGGGATCTTGCGTTTATGAAGAAGACTAGGGACACCACCCAACACAAATCTTATGATATCCTAAGACTCAAAAACTGATAATTTTTTAATTGTCAATCATTAATTGTCCAATCATATTTTAGAAATTCCACTTTCGCTCGAGCAGAGATCTCCTGCTCAGCATACCTGTTTAAAAATTCAATCAGTGTTCCTTGGGAAGTAAAGTCTTTCCCATACCAATCAAACAGCTTGGAAACTTTTGCCAGGTTTGGCGATAACTGGTTTTTCCCGCTGGTATTGAGAAAATATCGGGTCTGGGCATCCATCTGTTGGTCCAACTTTTGTGACAGATATGCAGTATTCAGCAGTTTCGGGCAGGAAACGGCGGCACAAACGAAAGCAAAATGTACCCTCGCATCTTTGAATGTAGGTCGAACAATTTCATGTTCAATTTCATTTAATGACAAGTTCTTGCCACCCAAATGAATAAATTTTTGATCCCAGGGTTTATCCAGATCCATTATACTTTTCAGCGGGTAATTCCTTACTATCAGGTCCACGGTAAAAGCGTTATAGGCGTTGATCCAGTAGGCCAGTTGCTGAGGCTTCGTCCACGATTCCTGAACAGGGTTTTCCCTCAACTGCTTTAAATATTGGTCCAGCGTAGATCGGCTTTTCTTAATACCGGCATAATCCACCTGCCCTGTTACCGAGACGTATTTCTTTAGTAATTGATCCCACTTTTGATGCTCATGAATACTGTTGTATACCGGGTTCTTTGTACTACTTTCGCCGGCAGGTTTTGAATCTTCAGCCAAAATGACCGCGCCTGCTGATGGTGATCCACTACGTTCACTCATGTTCGCACCGCAGCCCAACAAAGGGGCCACTAGAAAAATGCCTACTAATCTTAGATTCACTGCTGTGGGGTTTATGCTGAGATGAACGTTAGCCTCGGCTGATAAGTTCTAATTAAGTTAGGTTTTATTTCGGCCTTTGAAATCTTCCATGCTATTGTAAACTCCAAGCTGTTTAGCAGTAAAATCGAATAGCCTGACAGGAAGAACGCCCCGTAAAAAAGGCAGGATATTCACCATTTTAGGGGCCCTGACCAAAATTCGATTCTCTTGAATTGCGGAAATGATTTCTTCAACGATCTCTTCAGGCTCCAGCAGTGGGGTTAGCAGCGGCGCTTTTACCCCTTCAAACATTCCAGTATTTATATAACTCGGGGTAACCGTAGTAACTTTTAGTCTTCTGCTCCGCCCTTCTAACTCCAGGCGCAGGGACTCGGACCAACCCAGAACTGCCCACTTACTGGCAGCATAGACTGACATTTTTGGATTAGGGATCATTGCGGCAGCTGAAGCGATATTAACCACATGCCCTGAGCCAGATTCTATCATAGGTTGAATAAATGCCCTGGTAACGTGCATTACGCCCCGTATGTTTACATCAATAGTAGTATCGATATCCCGGGCTGAATGCTGGGAGAAGTCTTTCCCTACCACCACTCCTGCATTGTTGATTAAAATATCTACTTTCCCGATATTTTTCAGTACATCGGCCGCCATTTCTTCTATCTGAGATACCCTCGAAACATCCACCAAATAGGGATATACCTGGAAGCCCTCCCCTGACCATTCTGAAGACAACGATTCCAGATTTGACTCATCAATGTCCCATACCACCAGTTTTGAGCACTTCTTCTCCAAAAGCCGATGTCCCATGAGTTTGCCAATACCGCTAGCGCCCCCGGTTATAAGTACCGTACTGCTTCTTATCCTGGTCATAACAAAATATCCAATTTAAAGGTAAACAACTTTAACAGTAAATTCACGTTACCAATATTACATTGGTAAGCCATTTATTATCATAGAAATAGGATTATTCTAAAAATTTATACCTTTGTAACCTAATGCGTAGGATATTTCTCATACTAATGTCTGTCACCCTGATACTTGCCACCACGGGTTTAAGTATTAGTAAGCATTACTGTGGAAACTCCATCATTCATACTACCCTGGGTACCGAAGCTAAGAGTTGTATGCCCGATATGGACATGAATCACGGTTGCTGTGATAACCAAACGGAGACCCTTATCCTGGACGATGACTTTCAGCTGAGTAACTCCAATTTTAAAATAATACCTGAGTATGAAATTCTGGTGGCATATTTGGTGACATTATTAATACCTATACCTGAGCAATCCAATTACCTCTCATTAATCTCAAATGATACCGGCCCTCCGGTGACTTCTGAACCCTTATACGTAACGGTTCAGTCATTCCTTCTTTAAATCGATTGTAGCATTGAAAGCTGCCGGTTTCGCTTGAAACTGGCTTTCAAGGTTTGTTCTAAACTCAATTCTACATTCATGCTTAGCCATATTATAAAATTTTTCCTGGAAAAAAAGCTGGTAACTTTTATGGTTACTGCTTTCCTGATCCTTTTGGGAATATCCAATGCGCCGTTTAGTTGGCAGTTGGGCTCATTTCCCAGAGACCCGGTGGCAGTAGATGCCATCCCTGATATCGGGGAGAATCAACAGATCGTATTTACTGAATGGATGGGACGATCGCCTCAGGACATTGAAGATCAAGTCACCTATCCTTTGACTACCGCTTTGTTGGGTATCCCGGGAGTGAAAAGTATCCGAAGCAATTCAATTTTTGGGTTATCAAGCATCTACCTCATCTTCAACGAAGATATAGAGTTTTACTGGAGTCGTTCGCGTATCCTTGAAAAGCTGAACTCCCTATCTCCAGGTACCTTACCGGAAGATGTGCAGCCAGCCCTGGGCCCTGATGCCACCGCTTTGGGGCAGGTTTTTTGGTATACTTTGGAAGGCCGGGATGAAAACGGCAACCCCGCTGGCGGCTGGGACCCACAGGAACTACGATCCATTCAGGACTTCTATGTGAAATATGGTCTTTCTTCAGCAGAAGGCGTGGCAGAAGTAGCGAGCATTGGCGGGCATGTGAAAGAATATCAGGTAGAGATTGATCCGGTAGCTATGAAAAGCTACCAGGTTACTGTTGCTGATATCATGATGGCCGTCAAGAAAAGTAACCTTGACATCGGAGCACGGACTATTGAGTTCAATAGAGTTGAGTATCTGGTCCGTGGCCTGGGATATATCAAGAATATTAACGACCTGGAAGAAGCGGTGGTAGTGGCCAGGAATAATGTGCCAGTCCGTATAAAGGACGTGAGCAGGGTTCAACTGGGTCCTGCAACTCGTAGGGGCGGGTTGGACAAAGCAGGGGCGGAAGCCGTGGGTGCTGTGGTGGTTGCCCGCTATGGTTCCAATCCCTTGGAAGTTATAAATAACCTAAAGGAAAAAATCGAGGAGCTAGGGTCGGGTTTACCTAGTAAAACCCTCGAAGATGGCACTATTTCCAAAGTGACCATAGTGCCCTTTTATGACCGGACAGGTTTGATCAAAGAAACCCTTGGAACTCTGGAAGAAGCTCTGACCCTGGAAATTCTTATAAGTATTATTGTGGTTATCATCCTGGTTTTGAACCTCCAGGGCCTCAATCATAATTTCCAGCCTGCTCCCAATTGCGGTGCTTATGACCTTTATCATGATGCGCTATTTTGGGGTTTCAGCCAATATCGTGGCATTATCGGGGATTGCAATTGCCATTGGCGTCATAGTTGATGTAGGGGTAGTTTTCACTGAAAACATTCTTCGTCACCTTCAACTTCCGGAAAACCACAAGCACAAAGGCCCAGACATGCTGCAAACAATTCATAAAGCCACCATGGAGGTCGCTCCAGCTGTAATAACCGCCCTTGCCACTACCGTAATTAGCTTTATCCCTGTTTTTGCTTTGCAAGCCCAGGAAGGGAAATTGTTTACCCCATTGGCTTTTACAAAAACATTTGCCCTGCTGTCTGCCTTGTTCATAGGAATAGTCATTATTCCGGCCTTTGCTCATTGGATTTTTTCACTGAATTTTGGCAAGAACAAAACCAGCAAGATCTGGGGGGCTGGAATGGCTGTGTCAGGTCTGATATTGATATTTGTGGTGCCCTGGGCTGGAATAGTACTGATGGTTTTGGGAATCAATAGGTTGTTTGAAGAACGATTGTCTCTTAAATTTCCAAGGTTTTCTAAGTATTTCAATATCGGGGTCATCCTGGTTACCGTTCTATATTTCCTAACCCAGGAATGGCTACCGATGGGACCTGAACATTCCTGGTTGGTCAATTTTCTCTTCGTAGGAACCTTAGTCCTCATAGTCCTTGGTCTGCTTTTGCTGTTGGTTCGAAATTACACCAGAATATTGGTGTGGTGTCTGGAACATAAGTGGCAGTTCCTTGGTATTCCTTTGGTCTTTATAATGTTTGGATTATTGACCTGGCAGGGGTTCAACAAAGTCTTTGGATTGGTGGCCAATGGCGCTGAAAGTTTACACTGGAACATCAGACAGACAACTCTGTGGGGGTCGTTGAATGAAACTTTCCCAGGATTTGGAAAAGAGTTTATGCCCTCCCTGGATGAAGGCTCCTTTCTGTTAATGCCAACCACCATGCCCCACTCCGGAGTTGAGGAAAATATTCAAACCATTCAGCTTTTGGATCAAATGGTGACGGCAATACCGGAAGTGGATATGACCGTGGGCAAGTGGGGCCGGGTAACTTCTGCGCTTGACCCTGCACCCATTTCAATGTTTGAAAACATCGTTAATTACAAACCTGAGTACATTTTGGATGAAAATGGTCATAGAAGAAGGTTTAAGGTTGATAAGGAGAAAAACTTTGTGTTGTCGAATGACGAAGTCTTCAAACCAGGAAGTTCCAACTTGGCCAGTTTTAATACCGACCTTTTGGTCCCCCATAAAAACGGCAAATTCTTCCGTCAATGGCGCCCGCATATACATTCACCGGACGACATTTGGGATGAAATCGTAAAAGTCACCAATATCCCGGGACTAACTTCCGCGCCAAAATTGCAGCCTATTGCTACCCGGTTGATAATGCTTTCTACAGGTATGCGGGCGCCACTGGGCATGAAAATATATGGCCCTGACCTTGCCACCATTGAAGCCGTAGGGTTCCAAATGGAGGAAGTATTGAGGCAGGTGCCAGGTGTCAAAGCCAGCTCTGTTTTCGCTGACAGAGTGGTGGGAAAACCTTATTTGGAAATAAAAATCAACCGCAAAGCGATCGCCAGATATGGATTAAGTATAGAGGACATTCAGATGTCTATCGGAGCGGCAATTGGTGGTAATACTCTGACTTATACCGTTGAGGGTAGGGAACGATATCCGGTAAGGGTTAGATATGCCAGGGAATTTAGAGACAACCCCGATGATATCAAGGGAATTCTAATTCCTACTCCAACGGGGGTGCAGGTCCCATTACAAGAACTGGCCGAATTACAGTATGATAGAGGCCCACAAAATATTAAAAGTGAAAATACTTTTCTAGTGAGCTATGTGATCTTTGACAAAGAAGATGAGTATGCTGAAGTAGATGTAATCGAAAATGCTCAAGCGTATCTTAAGTCCAAAATTGAAGATGGGACCCTGGTAATTCCAGCGGCCGTCAGTTATAAATTCGCAGGAAACTATGAAAATCAGATAAGGGCTTCAAAAAGACTTGCTGTAGTAATACCTATAAGCCTGTTGCTTATTATTTTAATTCTCTATTTCCAGTTTGGAAAGTTACAACCTTCACTGATGGTCTTCTCTGGGATCTTTACGGCAATGGCCGGTGGGTTTTTGATGATTTGGTTATATGGTCAGGATTGGTTTATGGATTTCTCCATTCTGGGTGAGAACATGAGAGATCTGTTCCAAATGGGGAAAATAAATCTGAGTGTAGCGGTTTGGGTAGGTTTTATCGCATTGTTTGGCATTGCCTCCGATAATGGAGTGTTAATGGGTACTTACCTGACACAAACCTTTGAAAGGGAGCAACCGCAAACTGTAGAAACTGTCCGAAAAGCCGTATTACATGCTGGACAACTAAGGATCCGGCCCGCCATGATGACTACGGCAACCACCTTAATAGCATTGCTCCCCATCCTCACCTCTACCGGTAAAGGAGCCGAAATCATGGTACCCATGGCAATTCCCGCATTTGGAGGGATGATGCTTCAAAGTATTTCGGTGTTCATCGTTCCGGTACTGTACTGTATGTGGCAGGAATCCAGGGTTAAACGTAAAGGAAATGAAAATTAAAATCATGAGAAAATTGACGATTATATTGGTTTGTTTGGCCCACTTTCAGGCCCTATCCCAGGACCCGGTGGATCCTTACCTGGCTTTGGCTGCTGCCAACAATCCGGGACTAAAGGCCAGGTTTAATGATTTCATGGCCAGCCTGGAGCTGATCCCACAGGCCAAAGGTTTACCGGACCCAAAGCTTTCTTTTGGCCTTTTTATCCAACCTGTAGAAACTCGTGTAGGCCCACAAAGGGCCAGCCTGGCATTAAGTCAATCGTTTCCCTGGTTCGGCACCCTTAAATCCAGGAAGAATGTGGCTTGTCAAATTGCGGAAGCTAAACTGATGGCTTTCCAGGATGAAAAGCTCAAGTTGTTTACAGAGATAAGAGTAGCTTATAATGGGCTTTATTATTTACATCAGGCGGTGCGACTAACAGTAGAGAATTTACAAGTACTTAGTTCATTCAAAGAGATCGCCCGGGTAAATTTCGAAGGCGGTAAAACGGGGTTCGTAAACGTTCTGCGGGTTGAAATGGAAGAAGAAGAACTACGTGCCAAGCTTGCCTTTCTGCAGGACAGCCAAAGATCCGCTTTAGTGGCGTTTGAAAACCAGCTAAACGCAAAAATTCAAACTCCTATGGAATTTTCGGAATCTTTGACATTGGTTCCATTAGGTAATCAGGGACAGGCGCTGGCGGACAGTATGATTGCCAAAAACCTACAGCTTCAGGAATTAAAATACCAGGTACTGGCCAAGCAGGATCAAATTAAAGTGGCACAAATGATGTCACGACCGTCCTTCTCAGTTGGATTGAGTTACATTTTTGTAGATGAAAGAAGTGACGTTGAACTATCAGATAATGGACGGAATGCTTGGTTATTTCCTCAGGTAGGAATGAGTATCCCCATTTTCCAAAAGAAATATCAAGCAATGAAAAATCAAGCCCGTCTGGAAAAAGAGCGTATCCAGTATCATTTAGAAGATAAAACCAATGAGCTTTCTTCCCAATTGGAATTTTTGGTAAGGGACCATCTGGACGCTCAGAGAAGGAATAAGTTATACAGATACCTTCATGATCTGGCGAATCGATCATTATCACTTCTTCTAACAGAGTTTACCACCGGGCAAACGGATTTTGAGGAAGTTCTGAGAATGGAGCGAAAACTCCTGACCTATCAACTGGAAAATGAAAAAGCCCAGATTGATATAAACAATGCAGTATATAAAATCAATTACTTAGTTGGAAATGAAAAAGATCAATATTAAACAAATAGCCATAGGAGCTGGATTACTAATCACTGGCCTCCTCTTAGGTCGTGTTCTATTTAATACCTCCGCAGGACCTGTCGATCATCAAGATCATACCCATGAGTCAATCGCAGAAGTTTGGACCTGTTCCATGCATCCTCAAATCAGGGAAAATGGTCCTGGCAAGTGCCCACTGTGCGGTATGGATTTGATACCGGTACCAAGCGGCTCTAATGAATCACTTGGCATTGATCAGATCCAAATGACTGAATCTGCCATGAAACTTGCAGCTGTTCAGACAGTGATCGTAGGTAAATCTATTCCTCAAAAACAGGTTTACTTACCGGGCAGAATTGAGGCCGATGAGCGTAATATCACTACCGTCACCGCACATTTTAGCGGACGGGTAGAAAAATTGTATGCTGATTTTACCGGTCAGTATATTAAAAAGGGGCAAAGATTGGCCATTCTATATTCTCCTGACCTTGTTACGGCACAGAAAGAGTTGTTCGAGGCCCTTAAGTTCAAATCCACCAATCCATCCTTTTATGAAGCCGCCATTCAGAAACTAAAACTTTGGGAGCTAACAGACAGTCAAATCCAGAGTATTGCCGCTGGGGGTGAGCCTCAATATAACTTCGCCATCTATTCTCCCAGGTCCGGAACTATACTTGCAAGAAAAATCTCCCAGGGAGAACATGTAATGGATGGACAAGTGCTTTTTGAAATTGCCGATCTGAATCGATTATGGGTATTGTTCGATGCCTATGAAAGTGATTTGCCGTGGATAAAAGTAGGCGATTCCATTTCGTTTAAGGTACAATCGTTGCCGAGTGAGACATTCAATAGTCTAGTCACGTTCATTGATCCTGTAGTTAGTAGTCAAACCAGAACTGCTTCGGTTCGTACAGAAATTATCAATATGGACAACCGGCTTAAACCCAAAATGTTTGTTGAAGGCATCGTAAATGCCGAATTGACTGCTCTTCATGAAACCATTATTATACCCAAGACTGCGGTACTCTGGACAGGGAAAAGGGCTGTAGTATACGTAAAACAACCTGAATTTGATAAACCCACTTTCCAGTTTAGAGAAATTGAATTGGGGACGGACGCAGGAGAATATTATGTAGTAAACAAAGGCTTATTTGTCGGAGAAGAAATTGTGACCAATGGAGTATTTAAAATTGACGGTGCTGCGCAACTTCAAGGTAAAGTCTCCATGATGAACCCTGCCAGCGGCAAGTCAGCTACCGGGCATCAACACGGTGATATGCCAATGAATGAAATTGATGAAGAACTAAAATAAACATCAAGCTATGGCGCAACCGGGATATAACTTTAAGATTCATCTTTAAAATGAAAACGGAATCTATTACCTTTAAAATATGAAACAAACTGTTTATTTGGTCATCATGGCCGTAGTGGTTTTGGGCTGTAAAAATGAAAAAAAGCCCTTAGCTGGAAGTTCGGTGGAAAATCCAGACAAACCGGAAATAACCGTTGAAGACCCATTTTCTGGCACCAACCTGGTGGATAACATCAAGCTGGTGGATTTAGAGGGTAACGCGGTGGATTTAAAGTTGTTTGCTGGAAAAAAAATATTTCTGAATTTTTGGGCTACCTGGTGTAAGCCTTGCATTCTGGAAATGCCGAGTATTGAGCGTGCTGAGAAACTGCTTGTGGATGACGATTTTGTATTCCTGATTGCTTCCGATGAAAGTGTTGGTCGAATAAAACGATTCCAGGCAACAAAGGATTTTGATCTTCAATTTGTACGTCTGGAGACCCCATTCCCGGACATTGGCATTTTGTCTTTGCCTACAACCTTTATAATTGATCCAAGCGGGAAAATTGCCATGACACAAATCGGAGCGCTTGAATGGGACACTCCAGAGGTTCTTGAAAAACTTCGAGGAATCAATCTATAGGCAAAATCAGGGTAAATAGTTAACCTATTTCGATCTTTACATTATCGGTTAGTGGATGCCCTACGCAGGTGAGTATATAACCTTCATCTCTTTCAGAATCAGACAGGCCCTCTTCCTCATCCAGTTTCACCTTACCTGAAAGTAATTTACCTCTGCAGGCAGTGCAAAGACCGCTTTGACATGAATAAGGAAGGTCAATATCCAGATCCAGGGCGGTCTCAAGAATGGTGCTGTCCGGCTCTACGGTAAATTTGTGCTCTTCGCCGTCATAAATAACCCTAATTTCACGAGTTTTGAGTTCACCATCAGCAGCATCATCCTGAACTTTGTCTATTATAGGGGTTACGAAACTTTCTTTAAACAAACTACCGCTGGGAATGCCATAATCAGCAAGAAAAGTTTCTACATTACGCATCATCCCTTCCGGGCCGCACATCAGATATCGTGTACTGTCCATACCCCAGTCTGGTATTCGGTGCAAAATCTCTTTTAACATTGCAGGATTCAATAAACCGGAAGGTCCCTGCCAGGCCAATGGAGCCTCATCAAGAATATAAATGACATGAAAACGGCCTTCATTTTTTGCTTGAAGGTCTTCTAATTCCTTTTTGAAAATGATCGAATCTATATTCCGGTTGGCATAAATAAGAGAAATGATACTATTGGGTTCCCGTTTCAATATTGACTTGATATGAGACATAAATGGAGTAATACCACTTCCTCCTGCTACCATAACCAAGTGCCTTTTATTTGAAGGATCCATGTCAATGGTAAAATGACCCATAGGCTCCATAACCTTCAACTCATCTTCTATCTTCAGATGGTCCGGAAGAAAATTAGACATCAATCCTCCCTCTACGCGCTTCACGGTAACAGCAAGATCCTGGTCAATTTCAGGGGCGGAGCAAAAGCTATAAGAGCGTCTGACCTCCTTACCGTCAATCTCCGAAATTAGCGCTAGAAATTGCCCCGAACGGTATTCCATAACCGGTTCTGGCTGATGAAATACAATGGTAATTGCTTTCTGTGTTTCCTGAATTATGTCCTTGACTTTTAGTCTGTAATAGTGATCATTCATGAATGTATGGCGCTTCTTCCGGGCTTTGGTAATGCCCGATGCTTAAGGTGTTACAAAAATAATAAAATCTGTCTTTTACGGAACTCGTTGACCTGTTAATTAAATGGATTAACCCGCTTAAAGTTTATTATTTTCCTATTTTTGAACTTAAACAGCCTGATATATATGAAATTAACAGAATTGACAGCCCTTTCTCCTCTTGACGGTCGCTACAGGACGCAGACTGTCGATCTGGCTGACTACTTTTCAGAATATGCGTTGATCAAATATCGTCTGATGATGGAGGTGAATTACTTTAAGGCCCTGACGCAAATCCCAATACTCCCTTTGACCAAGTTTCCTAAAAGTGGATTACCGAAATTGGACTCTATAATAAATTCCTTTGACATTAAGTCGGCACGAAGGATCAAGACATTGGAACGTACCACCAATCACGACGTGAAGGCCGTGGAATATTATCTAAAGGAACAATTAAAGATATTGGGCTTAAGTAAGTTTCAGGAATTCATTCACTTTGCTTTAACTTCCCAGGATATTAATAACACTGCTGTGCCATTGTCCTTGAAAGATGCACACAAGGAAGTGATTCTTCCTATCCTAAAGCAGCTGCTGACTACCCTAAAGAGACTTTCCCGGCAATGGAAGGATGTTCCCATGTTGGCTCATACACATGGTCAACCAGCTTCACCTACCCGTCTTGGTAAAGAGATCGATGTATTTTGTAGTCGATTAACCAGGCAATTGGAAAGTTTGAATGAAATACCTATGGCCGCAAAGTTTGGTGGTGCCACTGGTAACTTTAACGCCCATGTTGTGGCTTTTCCCGAAGTGGATTGGGATAAATTCGCTGACAAATGGTTGAAATCCCTGGGACTTCACCGCAGTAAACCTACCACACAAATCGAGCATTACGACTATCTGGCGGCGTACCTGGATAATATCAAAAGAATTAATACTATACTTATGGATTTTGCCCAGGATATCTGGTTGTATATTGCCAAGAACTACCTTACTCAGAAGATCAAGAAAGGCGAAGTTGGGTCATCAACCATGCCCCATAAGATTAATCCTATAGATTTTGAGAATGCTGAGGGTAATTTCGGAATGTCCACGGCATTGTGTAATCATCTATCCTCGAAACTGCCGGTCAGCAGACTGCAAAGAGATCTTACCGATTCAACTGTGCTTCGAAACCTGGGGTCGTTGCTGGGGTACACATTGTTAGGAATTAATTCACTTTTAAAAGGATGCAATAAACTTCAATTAAACAAACACGCATTAAACGAAGATCTGAAGAATAACTGGGCGGTTGTTGGAGAGGCGATTCAAACCATCCTTAGAAGAGAAGGATATCCCAAACCCTATGAAACACTAAAAGAACTGTCACGCAACAACCAAAATATTTCCAAAGATCGTATGTGGGAGTTTATTGAAGGTTTAAAAGTATCAAACCATGTCAAGGACGAACTGAAAGGCATTACTCCATTTAACTACACTGGAGTCTAGTGTCAAGTCAAGTTTGGTATATTTGCCAATTCTCTTCATATGAAGCACATAATTAGCCTGGCCATCCTGCATATTCCACGCAAGTACCTTCAATTAGTTGGCCATTTCATTGCCAAGTTTCTGTCAATATTCTATTTAGGTAAGGGGGTCCAATGCCCTATTTGTAATCACCAATACCGTAAGTTTCTGCCCTATGGAAGAAAAGCCAGAGAGAATTCACTATGTCCTAATTGTTTGGCGCTTGAACGTCACCGGTTACTCTGGGTTTATCTAAAAAACCAAACTTCTTTGTTCCATCAGGAACAACGATTATTACATATTGCACCCGAATATTGTTTCATTGATCGCTTTGAGTCCCTGAAGCACCTGGATTACCTGACCGCAGACATCGAGTCTCCCCTGGCAAAGGTAAAAATGGATATTCATCAAATGCCTTTTGACGAGCATTCCTTTGACTGTGTACTTTGCAATCATGTGATGGAGCACCTAACAGATGATCGACAGGCCATGAAAGAAATTTACAGGGTCTTAAAACCCGGAGGATGGGCTATAATTCAGGTTCCCTTTTTCCCTCCTTTTCCAGATCATACCTTTGAAGACCCCAATATCACTACACCCGGTGACAGGATGAAAAAGTTTGGCCAGAAAGATCACTTGCGTCTTTATGGAAAAGACTATAAAGAACGTTTAGAAAACTGTGGATTTCAGGTGACAGAGGATCATTTTGTTGACTCCCTGACCACTGAAATGGTTAGAAAATTTGCCCTTTCAAAAGAGGCAATATACTTCTGTAGTAAAATACAGGGAATTTAGAACCCCACTTTTTCCTTTACTACATAATCTCTGGTCTGGGAGGAGTTTTGGGCAAGTAACTCACTGATAAACCCTGCGAGAAACAGCTGGACACCGATTATCAATGCTACCAGCGCCAAAAAGAATAGCGGTTGGTCCACTACATCCCGTGGTGGGACCTGGTTTAAAAGCCACCGGTAGTAAAGTTTCTCTCCAATGATCCATAGGGTGATCATGAAACCACCTAAAAAGAAGATGGTACCGAAAGTCCCAAAAAAATGCATTGGCCTTTTTTTGAATTTTGATACAAAAGTGATTGACAGCAAATCCAGAAACCCTCTGATGAACCGCTCAAATCCAAACTTGGTAACGCCATATTTTCTAGGGTGGTGCCTAACTTGCTTTTCTCCGATATGATTGAAACCACTCCATTTGGCAATTACCGGAATGTACCGATGCATTTCACCATAAATAGATATCTGCTTGATAACGTCGGAGCGGTAAGCTTTAAATCCGCAATTAAAATCATGAAGTTTAATGCCAGAAATAAAACGCGTTGTCCAATTGAAAAATTTAGAAGGGATAGTCTTAGTAATTGGGTCTTTTCTCTTTTTTTTCCACCCTGAAACCAAGTCGAATTTATTCCTTATCATCATATCGTACATTGAAGGAATTTCTTCAGGGTCGTCTTGCAGGTCGGCATCCATGGTAAAAACTATGTCTCCCTTGGCGTGATCAAAACCTACACTTAAAGCGGCTGACTTGCCATAGTTTCTGGATAGCCTAATACCTTTAATTGCAGTATCCTGGGCCACTAGCTTTATTATGATATCCCAGCTTTGATCATTGCTCCCATCGTCAATCAGGATCAACTCATACTGAAACCCATGCATGTCCATGACTTCATGGATCCATCGATACAATTCTTCAAGTGATTCTTCCTCATTAAATACAGGTACCACCAAAGAAATATCCAAGCCTTCTCTCATCTAGATTGTTTCCTGTGGATTGACTTTTTTAGTAATAGCACGTTGCTTGGTTACTATTTACGCAGTACAGCGGCTATTAATATAGTTAAAAATAGGCCAATCACCAGTTTTTTCCAAAACTCGTCAAGGGCCACTATGAATGCTGTTGTATGGTTCATCTTGATTATTTGCTCGTCATACAACTCTTCCCCCAATTGTTTGATGAACTGCTCCTTACTAGTTTCCAACATTTGTATCCGGTCTTGAATATAGCCTTCAAGAATGCCGGGGTCCGCAAAAGTCATAAAGATATAAATGAACAGCGCTACCCCAAAAGCCAAAACAAAATAGGTTATAAATCCTATTGACATGCCCTGCCAAAACCGAAGTTCACCTTCATTGTAGTTGACTTTAAAATCCTTCATTGCAAAAAAGACCATCAAAGGGATCAAAAGGAAACCAAAATCCCAAGGCCTGCCTACTACCAGCGGATTATTATCCATAAAATATAACAATAGGAATAAGGTGCCATACAGAAATATGCCAATAATAGCGTAACGCAATGGTACCCTGATCAATGGATGTTCCATAAATTCAGTCATGGCAGGTCAATTTAGCATTAAATCGCTGTCTAACAGCACCTTGCCATTGTTGAATACTGCCACCGCTTTTCCTGTAAGTTCCTTACCGAAATTAGGTGAATTACGAGACTTAGACTGATTGCTGCTATCATCGAAAAACCACTTTTTCGATGGGTCGAACAAAGTAAGTACAGCCTTTTGACCTTTACGGATAGCAGGTATCTCCAGGCCCAACAGTCTTCTGGGCTGATAGGTAATTTTCTCTATTAACAGACCCATATCTACCTGTTTGCTGATCTCCTGAATCATCGCCCCCAGTTCCTGTATGCCCAGCATACCGAAAGCCGCCCGGTCAAATTCCAGCTTTTTCCCTTCCTCATCTTCGGGCCGGTGGTCCGAGACCAAAACATCGATGGTGCCATCCTTTATACCCTTGACTAATGCTTTTATAGTTTCGGGTCCACGTAAAGGGGGGTTAACTTTGTAGTTGGTATCGAAGTTTACCAGGTGACTATCATCTAACAACAGTTGATGTGCGGCCACATCGCAGGTGACTTTCAATCCCTTCTTTTTAGCTGCTTTGATCATGGCCAACGATACTTCTGAAGATACATTTGCAAAATGCAATCTGCCCCCGTAATATTCCAGCAAAGCCAGGTCCCGGGCCACCATCAACTCTTCTGACAATTTAGGAATACCAGGAATACCCAGCAAAGTGCTATGTAGGCCTTCATTCATGTGTCCAAATGCTGACAACATTTTATCCTCCGCTCTATTGATCAAAAGACCGTCAAATTTTTGCAAATACTGCAAAGCCTTTCCAAATACATCGGTATGCCACAAGGGTTCTATACCATCACTAAAGGCAACTGCTCCCGCATGATGGAGATCAATCATCTCTGTCAGTTCAGTTCCTTTGGTATCTTTGGTCACCGCTCCAATCACGTGTAATTGAGTTAAACTATTTTGATTTCCGGAACGTAAATAACTAATTTCATTTTTGGAGGCCACTACTGGCGTGGTATTGGGTTGAACCACCACATCAGTAAATCCTCCATGTGCTGCTGCCAACCGCCCACTTTCAAGATCCTCCTTGGCCTCATGTCCGGGATCACAAAAATGAGATCGCATATCGCACCAACCTATAGACATTATTAGGTTACGGGCATTAATAACATTGGGGGAAGAAATACTGCGACTGGTAATTTCTGTAATGACACCATTCTTAATTAAGATATTTCTCCGTTTGTGGTGCAATTCGGAAGGCCTATCTATTATTTCAACGGATTTGATCAGGATTTCCATTATCGGTGCTCAAAATAGTAAATTCAACGCTTTATTTCAGATATCTTATTAACAAAACTTCTATTAGTATAAATATCAGGGCCAACAGTACTGCATACTTCCATAGAGGGAGGCCGGAACGGGCCTGTAATATTCTTTCGGTGTATTGATCGAAATTTGCCCCATTCAATATTGATACCTGGCTGCTATTAAGCATACCAGCCAGCTCTTTTTCCGAGTACTGATCAAGTAGTGATTCCCGCCGATTATTATTGTAAGGGATGACTTCTGAAAGTCCGCCAGGGGACCTAAGATAGTAAAACCCCGGTCTGATGACATCTGAAGGCACTTCCAAATAGAGGTCGCGTCCCAACGTCCTCTGATCGGGGATAATCTCCTCATCTCCATTGAACATGGTAAACAGTTCATTCCCGCTCAATGAGTCAAATGTCAACTTGATCACCTGCTCATCCGTGGTAAAGTACATTTTCCGGTCAAATGCCTTACTGAGTGCGGCAATTTTGTACATAACCGGAACAAAAATCGCATGCTGAGGTAGTGAGGTGAATTCTGGCGCTAAAGGAGTGGCAAAAAGGTATACCTGAGCGCGGTAATCCGATGATAAGTATGGTACCCCATTTTTCGCTAGCAGAAAATTGTCACCTCTCCTGGGATTCCACTTGATTGAATTCTTGACGCGAGGCATGGAAATGGACTGTACTCCCTGATCCTCAAAAATATCTCTGAAAAATGGGTGTTGAAAAGCAGGCGCCTCCAAAGGTACCCAGGAAGTGTCTTGATTTAATTCCAAATTGGCAAATGGGGCCAATGTTTGGATTCCAGACAGGTCAGGACCGGTACCAGGAATAACCAACAAATGCCCCCCGGACCTGGTTAGGGCTACCAGGCGATTTATTAATGACGGAGGCAACTGATTTACAGAGTTTATTACCACCAGATCTGCCTGGCCTACGCTGGTATAGTCAAGGTTGTTGATATGATAACTTTTGAAATCAAACAGTTTCTTATTCGCATAGACTTTAGCTACCGAAGTTTGTTTTGAATCGTTTTTAATTTCCAATACCGAAACCCTTTGTGAAAGGTTTAGGTTAAAGTAAAAGTCATTGTCAAATGACACCGGAAATTCTTCAAAGCTCAGTTTCGCAGGGTTATTCCCTTCCAACGGAAAATTTAAGTTGATGGTGGTAATGCCCGAACCTAAAGCTGGAAGATCAATGCCAGCAGTGGCAATTTGCTGGTCATTGATAGACAAACTAACTACCAAATCCATGACTGGCTGATCTCCGGTATTTCGCATACGAATCTCTATGCTATTTTGATCGTTGGCAACCAAGAATGGGTTTTTTAGATAAACGGAATCAATAAACACATTAGCGGTGTTATTAAATATCAGGGGTACAAAAAAATAGTTTTGAGTGGAATCACCTGAAAATGTCTGTATCTCGGCAAAAGTCGACTTTTGAAAATCTGAGATAAAATACCAATCTGCTTTGGCCGAGGAAGATTGTGAATTTAAACGGTCCCAAATATTCGTAAAGCTTCTTTGCACTCCCGTTTGTTCAACTTCTGTTAGAAGATCCAGAATCTCATCCTTAGTACGAAATACTCTTAATGGTGAAGAAAAGTCGTTGGTGAGCAGTTTGTATCTGGTTTCTCTGGGATACAATTGTATTATGCGTTCTGCCCTTTGGATGGCCTGATCGAATGCGCTCAAATTGTTGGCTACTTCATTAACCATACTCAATGAGTTGTCCAGGTATATGTAAACGAAGCCTTGTTGGGTTTCTAATTTCTTACTAGGAATAAATGGCTGTGCAAATGCTATTATAAGAAAAAATAGGAAAAGTAATCGGGAGGCCAATATAAGCAGGTGCTTTAATCTTTGCTTTGCGCTTTTAGATTTTTTTACTTGTTGTAGAAATTTGCTATTTGAAAAATAAACCCGCTTGGTCCGGCGAAAATTAAACAGGTGAACGATCACAGGAATACTCAACGCCAACAATCCATATAATAGCAGAGGCTGTAGAAAACTCATTATTCAAAGTTAGTAAACCTAATGTTATTCCTGCAGTCTTTCAGATGGATGAAATGGAGGGTTTCATTTCTATTCAATTAAGGTTAACTTGACTAACTACATAATCCAAGCCGATGAATATTTCCAGTTCCTTCCATGATCTTACAAATCCGGTAATAGTCGCCAAGTTTGAAGAGCTACCCCAAAAGGTACCCCAACATGCAATGGTGCTGAATACTGATCTAGTGGTCATCAGGGATAAGCAAAAAGTCAGTGTATTATACGGAAGGTGCCTTCACCGTGGTGCCTTACTTAGTGATGGCTTTATTGATGGGGAAAACCTAATATGTGGATTGCACAATTGGGATTATCGCATTGACACTGGTGTCAGTGAGTACGCTCCAAACGAGATACTTCATAAATTCCAGGAAGCAATTCACCAGGGAGACGTATATATAGATGAAAATGAGGTGTTTGAATTTGAAAAAGTTATTCCCTCACGTTTCAAACCGGACGAGTACCTTGGAAACTATTTGGACACACATCCGGAAAGTACAGAGCCATATACTTTATACATCAAGCACCTTGCGCAACATGGTCTGACGGAATACGGTCATCACGGAGCCACCAGCGCTATGGGTGTTGACCGCAATACGCTGCCAAAATGGGAAAATATTCAGTTTTTGCCTGCTCAGATGGCCAGAAAGCCACTACTAGATCATGATCCAGTTTCAACAGATGTCATCATTGGGCCGCAAGCCAGCAAACCCCTTTCCCTTAAAATACCAATTTTCGTTTCAGATATGTCGTTTGGAGCGCTTAGCAAAGAAGCCAAGATAGCGTTATCCAAAGGAGCCGAGAGGGCAGGCACAGGAATATGTTCCGGGGAGGGTGGAATGTTGCCCCAGGAACAGGAAAACAACTCAAGGTATTTTTATGAATTAGCATCAGCCAGGTTTGGATTTCAGTGGGAAAAACTAAAAAAAGTTCAAGCTTTCCACTTTAAAGGAGGACAAGGAGCCAAAGTAGGTACTGGCGGGCATTTGCCTGGTCACAAGGTCACCAAAGAAATTGCTGGGGTACGGGGGCTTGAAGTTGGACAAAGCGCTATTAGCCCGGCTACTTTTAGTGAAGACCTTCGTACACCAGAGGATTTCAAAGAATTCGGGGACCAGGTACGATCAATTACCGGTGGAATACCTATAGGATTCAAGCTGGCCGCCAGTCATATTGAAGAAGATATTGATTTTGCCCTGCAAGCAGGTGCGGATTACATAATTCTTGATGGTCGTGGAGGCGGCACCGGAGCTGCACCAATAATTTTAAGAAATCATATTTGTGTACCCACCATCCCTGCACTGTCCAGGGCAAGGAGACATCTTGACATACAAGGTGCTGGAAAGGTGAGCTTGATCATTACCGGAGGACTGAGAGTGCCCAGTGATTTTGTAAAAGCCCTGGCACTGGGAGCTGACGCTATTGCGGTTTCAAACGCAGCACTACAGGCAATCGGTTGTCTGGGGATGCGTGCCTGTCATACCAACAATTGTCCAGTGGGTATAGCCACCCAGAAGGAACACCTTCGGGCCCGCTTGATCATCGATAAGTCTGCAGAGCAGTTGTATAATTTTTTTAACGCTTGCAAGGAATTGTTAGAAGTGGCAGTACGTTCGATGGGCCATAACGACATTGGCCAGCTTAACCCTGATGACCTGAGCACGTTCAATTATGATATGCATCGACTAACTGGTATCAGATATGCCGGTGTAACGTTCTAATTAATCACCTGAATTAGAGAGTATGTCCAGAAATATCAAGATTGAAACTTAAATACTAGCACATATGTTCACATAATTTATTAACATGTATGTTTTGATTTTTGCCAATATTGGATTTTATTGAGATATACCAGGGATTACTTTCAACGGATAACTAACTTTTTACCTTTGCATGAACTTAATAGACGCCACTCTGAGTAAGCTCTCCAATATCCAGTTTTACTTAAGAAAATTAGACCAATCCCTATACAGGGAGCCATTGGAAATATTATCATTCGCCAGTATTGGTGAACATACCAGACATGTGTTAGAATTCTATCAATGCCTATTGCGGCAAAGTATTGACGGCGCAGTTAATTATGATCAACGAGACCGGGACAAGTTAACCCAGGAAATTCCTTCCAAAGCAAATAGCCTCCTTGCCAATATTATAAAGTCTCTACGGGAAATTAATGTAAATCGACCCCTTCACTTAGAAATTTGTTATGATGCCGATCACGAGGTGACCAGTATTGTAGAAACCTCGTTGGAAAGGGAACTGGTTTATAACCTGGAACATGTGATCCATCATCTTGCTATAATCAAAATCGGACTATCAGTCATTGCTCCACAGATGACGCTTCCCGAAGGCTTTGGAGTTGCACCAAGTACTATGAGGTTTAGGCGACAATCATGTGCACCGTAACCTACATTCCCAAGGGGGATAATCAATTTATACTGACTTTCTAACCGGGATGAAAACCAGAGTAGAACTACATCATTATTAGAAAGCCGGTTGGTGGGTGTCGAGCAAGTATTATTTCCCGTGGACCCCATTTCCGGGGGCAGCTGGATCGCCATATCACAATCCAATCGCCTGGCTTGCATTTTGAATGGCGCTTTCGAAAAGCACCACCATGATCCACCATACAAACGGAGCCGCGGCCTGATACTGCTTGATTACTTCAAAGCGCCTGGTATCTCACATTTTATAAAACGACATGATCTTGAAGGAATCGAGCCATTTACCATGGTAATGTATGAACAGGATTTATTGGTTGAACTCCGTTGGGATGGAGTACTTAAGCATACCAAGAATCTATCTTTAAATACACCTCATATCTGGAGTTCATGTACTTTATATGACCAGTCCGCCCGAACCAAAAGAGCTGATTGGTTCGAAAAATGGTGGCAGGAAACAAAAGACCCCGATACAAGTGACCTGCTTCATTTTCATCAAATCGGGGGAGAGCAAGACCCTTCCGATGGATTTGTAATGAACCGTGGCAATAAAGTAAAGACCCTGAGTATTACCGGAATAGAAAAGAGTAGGTCATCGGCAATACTTCATCATCATGACCTGATCAAAAAAACGACAATTCAACGCCATATTGACTTTTCCAAGGATGAAATTATGGAATCATGTTAGGTCCAGCAATTTTCTAATTAAGCTGTCGAACTGGGAATACTGGCCATTTGAGATAATTTATGCCCCGGTATTTATTTACTGGTTGTATTTATCCATCAAGGCCCGTTCGCTATTCTTTTTTAGCGCTGCCAACCCAGGTATCGAGACTGGCGGACTTATTGGCGAATCGAAGATAAAAATACTGCAGAAGGTTCCTAAGCAATACCTCCCTAAAACAATCTACGTGCCTCATGGGGAAGCAATTGACACAGTGGTCAACGGATTAAATTCAGTTAATATTGATTTTCCCTTGATTGCCAAACCCAATATAGGTTCAAGAGGATTTCTGGTGAAAAAAATCATTAATATATCGGAGTTAAAAAACTATTTAGGTCAGCAAAATGTGGATTTTCTTATACAGGAATTTATAGACTATCCCATGGAATTAAGTGTTCTTTACTATCGCTTTCCTAATGAACCTACCGGATCTATTTCATCGGTAACCATTAAAAGATATTTAACGGTAAAAGGAGATGGGCAATCAACTGTGATGCAGCTGATCAAAAGATATGACCGGGCAAAATTGCAATTAGACAAGCTCAGAATCAGTCATAAAGGCATTATGGATCAAGTACCGGTAAAAGATGAAATAATTGAACTAGTGCCCTTTGGCAACCATTGCCGGGGTGCTACATTCTTTAATGGCAACCATCTTATTGATGAAAGCCTGATAGCTACGTTTGACCAGATCAGTCATCAATTGGACGGAATTTATTATGGAAGATATGATATAAAATGTACCGATATCGATAGTCTCCGAAAAGGGAAATATTTTAAGATCCTGGAAATAAATGGCGTAGGAGCGGAACCAGCGCATATTTATGATCCAGATTATCGTTTGTTTCAGGCTTTCAAAGATATCCTAAGACAATGGAAGATAATCTACCAAATCAGCATGTTCAATCGTCGTCAGGGTACAAAATGCATGTCGCTACCAGAAGCCTACCAGACATTGACTAGTCTGTTTGCATACAGAAGATTGGCCCGAAGTTAGATCTTAATTTAATTGACAATGAACAATTAACAATGTGATCAGTCATTCACCAATCACTCATAAAAAAAGAGCGTCCCACAAAGGTGGAACGCTTTTAATAATAAAGTCTGGCGACGACCTACTCTCCCACCGGTGAGGGCAGTACCATCAGCGCTGCCGGGCTTAACTGCTCTGTTCGGAATGGGAAGAGGTGGACCCCGGCGCCATAATCACCATATAATCTTTTGACCGTACAGGTCAATTTCTTTGACATGGAAGTAAGTTTTGCAGTAAAAATAAAAAGCACAAGGTAAATCATTTGAATAAAAGCTTACGGGTAATTAGTATTGCTCGGCTATGCCATCTCTGACTTTACACCTGCAACCTATCTACGTCATCGTCTCTGACGACCCTTATAAAGAAGCCTCATCTTGAGGTGAGTTTCGCGCTTAGATGCTTTCAGCGCTTATCTCTGCCCAACTTAGCTACCCGGCGGTGCAGTTGGCACCACAACCGGTACACCAGAGGTTGGTCCATCCCGGTCCTCTCGTACTAAGGACAGACCCTCGCAAGCTTCTTGCGCCCACAACAGATAGGGACCGAACTGTCTCACGACGTTCTGAACCCAGCTCGCGTGCCACTTTAATGGGCGAACAGCCCAACCCTTGGGACCTTCTCCAGCCCCAGGATGTGACGAGCCGACATCGAGGTGCCAAACCTCCCCGTCGATATGAGCTCTTGGGGGAGATCAGCCTGTTATCCCCAGAGTACCTTTTATCCTTTGAGCGACGGCCCTTCCATGCGGTACCGCCGGATCACTATATCCTAGTTTCCTACCTGCTCGACTTGTTAGTCTCACAGTCAAGCACCCTTATGCTATTGCACTCTGCGAACGATTACCAACCGTCCTGAGGGTACCTTTGAAAGCCTCCGTTACGCTTTTGGAGGCGACCACCCCAGTCAAACTACCCACCAAACAATGTCTCCCCGATGGGGATTAGGCATCACATAAATAAAGGGTGGTATTTCACGGGCGACTCCACCAAATCTAGCGACTCAGCTTCATAGTCTCCCACCTATCCTACACATCATGTACACAATGTCAATGTTAAGCTATAGTAAAGGTTCATGGGGTCTTTCCGTCCCGTTGCGGGTAAGCGGCATCTTCACCGCTACTACAATTTCACCGAGCTCGTGGCTGAGACAGTATCCAGATCGTTGCACCATTCGTGCAGGTCGGAACTTACCCGACAAGGAATTTCGCTACCTTAGGACCGTTATAGTTACGGCCGCCGTTTACTGGGGCTTCAGTTCAATGCTTCTCAACCCTAAGGTTGATAACATCCCCCCTTAACCTTCCAGCACCGGGCAGGTGTCAGGCCTTATACTTCATCTTTCGATTTCGCAAAGCCATGTGTTTTTGCTAAACAGTCGCCTGGATCTTTTCACTGCGGCCTTCCGACAATCGAGAATAAAGTGGGCTAGGCGCCCCTTCTCCCGAAGTTACAGGGCCATTTTGCCTAGTTCCTTAGCCACGACTCACTCGAGCACCTTAGGATTCTCTCCCCGACTACCTGTGTCGGTTTACGGTACGGGTACCTTATCAATTAACGCTAGCGGGTTTTCTTGGAAGTCTGTTTAACCGCATTATCCACGCTGCCGAAGCATTGTGGTACTATCAGGTTCGGCATTGTCTGCGGATTTGCCTACAAACAATATACCTACGCCCTTCAACGTACTATTCCGTCAGTACGCAGCGGGTTCACTCCTCCGTCACCACTTCACTTGGTAAGGTAGTATCGGAATATTAACCGATTGTCCATCGACTACCCCTTGCGGGTTCGCCTTAGGTCCCGACTAACCCCCGGCTGATTAGCATTGCCGGGGAAACCTTAGTCTTTTGGTGTGAGGGTTTCTCACCCTCATTATCGTTACTTATGCCTACATTTGCTTTTCTAACCGCTTCACCATCCCTTACAGAACGGCTTCGCCGCTGGTTAGAATGCTCCCCTACCCAACGCCTTACGGCGTTGCCTTAGCTTCGGTAATATGCTTGATGCCCGATTATCATCGACGCCCTGTCGCTCGACCAGTGAGCTGTTACGCACTCTTTAAATGAATGGCTGCTTCCAAGCCAACATCCTGGCTGTCTGGGCAACTGGACCACCTTAGTTCAACTTAGCATATATTTTGGGACCTTAGCTGTAGGTCTGGGTTCTTTCCCTCTCGGACTAGGACCTTAGCACCCTAGCCCTCACTGCGGGGCTTATTCTAGTAGCATTCGGAGTTCATCAGGAGTTGGTAGGATTTGACTCCCCCTAGTCCTATTGGTAGCTCTACCTCCACTAGAAATTACCCCACGCTGCTCCTAAAAGCATTTCGGGGAGTACGAGCTATTTCTCAGTTTGATTGGCCTTTCACCCCTACCCACACCTCATCCAAATACTTTTCAACGTATACTGGTTCGGTCCTCCATGGCGTGTTACCGCAACTTCAACCTGGACATGGGTAGATCACCGAGTTTCGCGTCTACCCCCTCTGACTATCGCGCCCTGTTCAGACTCGCTTTCGCTCCGGATGCTCACCTTAGGTGATTAACCTTGCCAAAGAGGATAACTCGTAGGCTCATTATGCAAAAGGCACGCCGTCATCCCCATTAATGGGGACTCCGACCGCTTGTAAGCGTATGGTTTCAGGTTCTATTTCACCCCCTTATTCAGGGTACTTTTCACCTTTCCCTCACGGTACTGGTTCACTATCGGTCTCTCAGGAGTATTTAGCCTTACCGGATGGTGCCGGCGGGTTCAATCGGGATTTCTCCGGTCCCGACCTA
>PVMK01128971.1_pt1 | contig 68551 bp, 82 predicted proteins | sample 1853481 | NCBI WGS metagenome assembly PVMK01 (sample SAMN08533507, study PRJNA380276) | Marine sediment metagenome, whole genome shotgun sequencing project.
CAATAAAAACAGGGACTTAGCCAAACAGGCCAGGTCCCTGTTTTTATTGATTGGCGGGAGTAGATTAGGATCGAACTCACCAGAGACGGGATACGCCTCCCATCGGTTTTGAAGACCGAGCGCGCCACCAGGCTACGAACTACTCCCCCGCTTAAAGTCGAATAATATTGCCAGCCCCTTCCAGAGCGTTAACCAGTTCCAGCATATTGGAAATTCTGCCGACCGCCAGTGAATCTTTAACCTCGAAGAATTCCAGGCAGAGGCCACAGGAAGCGATATCGACACCGTGATTGGCGAGTTTTTCCAACGCTTCAATAACATCGGAGCCGCCGACAGTCAGTTTGATACCGCTATTAATGAAGTAGATGGCATCCGGCGTGGTGTCGGATTCGATCAGGGTGAAGATGAAGTTCTTCATCAGGATCTGACCGAGTTTGGCATCGCCGCTGCCCATCTGGTCGGAACCGATGAAGATGATGGTCGGCCCGGAACTGGTCACTCTGGCAGCCGCTTTTTCCGGAGCCTTTCCCGGAATCAGACCAAGCTCAAAATCGTTTTCTGTCTGCGCGATGCTCACCCGATAGCCCATACTCTTTGCCAGCCTGGCAACATTGTCCCTGGAGGCATCGTCATCAACCAGGACCTTGAGGGAGCTGGTTGGTTGTGCCAGCAGCATTTGACGGGTTTGCACCACAGGTTGCGGGCATTGCTGACCACGACAATCAAGCGTTTCCATGAATCCTCCTTACAAAGCGATATTATCATAGTTGGATTGTCGAATATTGACAAGTTTAAATGCAGTTTAAATGCGGGGACTTGGGGCTGGGGGCTTGAGGCTGGGAGTAAGTCAGCTTGACTCACTTGGGTGTCACCTTTAAACTCAGTTGCACCTGTGAGGGAGTTTTATGAGGCGTCATACGCGTAAAATTCAAATTGGCAAAGTGGCTGTTGGTGGTGATGCACTGATCTCGGTGCAGTCGATGTGCAACACCGATACCCGGGATGTGGCAGCGACTTCTGCACAGATTGAGGCCTTGGCCTCTGCCGGATGTGAAATCGTCCGCTGTGCTGTTCCCGACGAGGCTGCCGCAGAGGCCCTTGCACCAATCTGTGCGCAAAGCCGGTTGCCAATGATCGCCGATATTCACTTCGATTACCGTTTGGCTCTGATGTCGCTTGAAGCGGGTGTGGCAGGTTTGCGTTTGAATCCGGGGAATATCGGCGAGCGCTGGAAGGTTGAAGAGGTCGTGCGGTCTTGTGCTGAACGCTCGGTACCGATTCGTATCGGTGTGAATGCCGGTTCACTCGAAAAGGAACTTCTGGAACAATACGGGCATCCGACGGCTGAGGCTATGGTTGCCAGCGCCCTTGGTCATATCCGGATTCTTGAAGATCTCAACTACCGGGAGATCAAGGTCAGTCTCAAGGCCTCCGATGTGCGCCGTACGGTCGCTGCATACCGCCTGTTGGCTGAGCAGGTTGATTACCCCCTGCACATTGGTGTGACCGAGGCCGGAACGACCTGGAGCGGCACGATCAAAAGTGCAGTCGGTCTCGGTTCTCTGCTTTACGACGGTATTGGTGATACTCTGCGGATCTCTCTTACCGGTGACCCGGTTGAAGAGGTGCGGGTCGGCTGGGAAATACTCAAGAGCCTTGAGCTGCGTGAGCGTGGTCCGGTGTTTATCAGCTGTCCGACCTGCGGCCGGTGCCAGATCGATCTGATCAAAATTGCCGAGGAGGTTGAACAGCGTCTGCGTGACCTGCCCTGTCATATCAGCATTGCTGTCATGGGTTGCGTCGTCAACGGTCCCGGAGAGGCACGCGAAGCGGATCTCGGCATTGCCGGTGGTAAAGGCCAGGGACTTCTTTTTCGCAAGGGTGAAATGGTGCGTAAAGTTCCGCAGGAAGAACTTGCCGATGTCCTGGTTGCCGAAGCATTGCAGCTGGCGGAAGAACGGCAATCCTGAGCTATCATCACTGCTTGCAATCACCTGGAAAATACGCTAGTTTCATAGGCCCTTTTCAGCTCCTGGAAAAGGGCCATTATCTTACTTAAGAGGTTATCAGATGCGTTATACCCAGTATTTTTTGCCGACGTTAAAAGAGACCCCTGGCGATGCCGAAGTCATCAGTCATCAATTGATGGCCCGTGCAGGAATGATTCGCAAGGTGGCCGCAGGTATCTATGATTATCTGCCGCTTGGTTTGCGGGTGATCCGCAAGGTTGAGAATATTGTTCGTGAAGAGATGAACCGGGCAGGGGCCATTGAGCTGCTGATGCCGGCCGTAGTGCCGGGCAATCTCTGGGAGGAGTCCGGACGCTGGCAGGAATACGGCAAGGAACTGCTACGCCTCAAAGATCGCAAGGAGACGAATTTCTGTATTGGACCCACCCACGAAGAAGTAGTCACCGAAATTATCCGTGGGACGGTGAACTCCTATCGTCAGTTGCCGGTCAATCTCTATCAGATCCAAACCAAGTTCCGTGATGAGCTCCGCCCACGTTTCGGTTTGATGCGTGGCCGGGAATTCATCATGAAGGATGCATATTCCTTTGATGTTGATGATGCAGGCGCCGATATCTCTTATGAAAAAATGTACCAGGCTTATCGGCGGATTTTTGAACGTTGTGGTTTGAAATTCCGCGCCGTTGAGGCAGATTCCGGAACGATCGGTGGTACTTCCTCGCACGAATTCATGGTGTTGGCTGAGACGGGTGAAGACGCTATCGTTTCCTGCGATTCTTGTGAATATGCGGCAAACGTAGAAAAAGCCGAACTGAATGCACCCGTTGGTGATGCGCCGGCTCCATCGCAGCCGCTGGGTAAAGTTGCAACTCCTCATCTGAAAAGCATTGAGGATGTTGCCAGGTTCCTCAAGGAGAAACCCAGCACGATGATCAAAACTCTTGTGTTCCAGAATGAACACGATGAGGTTGTGGCCGTGCTGCTGCGCGGTGATCGAAAACTCAACGAGGTTAAACTTTGTAATTTTCTGGGATGCAACCATCTCCAGCTAGCCGATGAAGCCCAGGTAAGAAAAACAACCGGGGCGCCGACCGGGTTCTCCGGGCCTATCGGTTTGTCCTGCCGTGTGCTTGCCGACCAGGATGTTGCCGTCATGAGCGATTTTGGTCTTGGTGCCAATGAGGAGAATTTCCATCTGACCGGCGCTAATTATGGACGTGATTTCCAGGTCGAAGCTTTTGTTGATCTGCGTGAAGCCGTTGCGGGTGATGATTGCCCTCGCTGCACAGGTAAACTGGAGATTTGGCGGGGCATCGAAGTCGGTCACGTGTTCAAACTGGGAACCAAGTATTCGGAAACGATGAATGCAACGGTGCTTGATGATCAGGGCAAGGAAAGAATTCTGGTTATGGGTTGCTACGGTATCGGTATCGGCCGTACGGCAGCTGCTGCGATCGAGCAGAATCATGATGGTAACGGCATCATCTGGCCAATGCCGTTGGCTCCGTTTCAAGTGATCGTGACTATGCTCAATCCGAACGACGAATCGGTTTTCACCGCAGGAGAAAAGCTCTATCAGGATCTGCTTGACGAAGGCGTTGAGGTGCTTCTTGATGATCGTGATGAACGCCCCGGCAGAAAATTTAAAGATGCCGATCTCCTGGGCATTCCGCTACGCATCAATGTTGGTGCCCGCAGTTTGAAGGAGCAGTCCTTTGAATTTCAGGAACGGCGTAGCGGTGAGCGCATCATGCTGCCGATAGACGGTGCTGCCGCAACAATCGCTGAGCAGGTTCGCACGGCGCTCGCTGCTGGGTAGGGGATAGATTGATGACCGAAATACGGATTGAAAAAGGTGGCCGATTGGCTCTGCCGCTCAAGGTCGCACGGGTCCTGGGGAACCAGTCTCTGCGGTTGTCCGCCTGTTCTGCCCACCATCTTCTGCTGGAATCTGCTGCTAACGATGACAAGGTACAAATGACAGGCCTGATTGATGCTTCCGGGGTTGTCGATCTACTTTCCTTCTTCAATATGTTTCGCAAGTCCGGTTTGTTGTATTTCAACCTCCCCGGCGGGAGTAAGGCTCCTGTTTCCAGAAAGGAGAGATTGTTTATGCCACGAGCACTTTTCCCGAAGAAGAGATTGGTGAAATTCTCTATAGCCTTGGTAAGTTTAACCGGGAAATTCTACAGGGCGCTCGCCAGTTTGCCAGAGGTGCCCTGCCGCTTGGTAAAAGCCTGATAGCCCAGAATATCATCACCTCCAAAGACCTCTGGGCGGCAACCAGGAACCAGGTTGAAACCATCGTTTACAATTTGTTTTCCTTCCAGGACGGTTCCTTTGTTTTTGTTGACACCCCCTTGGATGATGACCTGGTGGTGAGTCTCTCCATGAGCACCCAGAACCTGATCATGGAAGGGTTGCGCAGAGTCGATGAGCGAGCTGTCTACATGCAGAAAGTCAAGTCGCTTGATGCCATCCCGGTAGCGGCCGGCGATATACCCAACGATCTCGACAGCGTTTCCCAGAAGATGGTGGTTCTGATTCAGGCGGGTGTCAGCGATGCTAAGGAACTCCTCCGTCGTTCCGGTTCCGGTGAGTTTGATTCTCTGCGACTGTTGAGCCAGTTGGTCGAACGGGGGATCGTCACTATGGAGGAAGTCCCAACGGTGGCTGTGGAAGGGGTCCTTGGTGAGGTCGTCAATATCTTCAACGGCATTCTGATTGCCATGTATCGTGTGGTGTCGGCCAAGACTCCCCGGTTCCGCGATGAAGTCTCCCGTTTTCTACGGGATCTGCCACAGCCTTTTTCCTATGTCTTCCGGCAAACCACCCTTAAAGAAGATGGCTCGGTTGATGGTGGACGTATTCTGGCCAATCTGGCCGGTCTCGAGGAAGGCGACAAACTTCGCTTGCTCTCTGAGTCCCTCAGTGAGCTGGTTTATATGGAATGTATCGCAGCGCGCCGAGAGCTTGGCGCAACTGACTCTGCCGAATTGATTAAGAGGGTCCAGGATGTATCTCAACGTGTGCAGGCTCTGGTAGGGAAGCGTGATGATGAATGATGCCAAGTCTAAATTGATATTCGCCCTTGATGTCGACAACCTGGATGATGCCCGCAGTTGGGTTGAGCAATTACAGGGGCAAGTCGGTGTGTTCAAAATCGGCAAGCAACTCTTTACCAGGTGCGGCCCGGAAGTTGTTAACCTGGTCCAGGCTGGTGGCGCTGATGTGTTCCTCGATCTGAAGTATCATGATATTCCGAACACTGTGGCCATGGCTGGGCTTGAGGCGCTGCGTCTTGGCGTTAGAATGTTTAACGTTCACGCCCTGGGTGGTTTTGAGATGATGGCTAAGCTGGTAGCGGAAGTCGATGCTGCTTGCCCACGCGACAATCCGAAGCGGCCGTTGCTGCTGGCTGTTACCATCCTGACCTCTTCGAATGACGAAACCTTGCGTGGCATAGGTATCGATCGACCGGTTGCCGAGATGGTGCCGCGTTTGGCCCGGCTGGCTCAGGATGCCGGCATGGATGGTGTCGTCGCCTCGCCGAAAGAGGTTGGTTTGATTCGTAAAGCCTGCGGCCAGGATTTCTTGATCGTCACGCCCGGAGTGCGGCCGGCTTTCGCCTCCCAGGATGATCAGAAGCGGGTCACAACTCCTGGTGATGCCCTGCGCGCCGGTGCGGATTACCTGGTCATCGGCCGGCCGATTTCTGCAGCGGCTGACCCCACAGTGGCGGCCCGGATGATTCTGGAAGAAATGCAAGCAGCTCTGGAAAACTCTTGAAAGTGAAAGTCGATTATATTTACGGGATTCATCCGGTCCGAGAGGGGTTAAGTGGCAAGCGTCAACCCCTCGAACTCTTTGTGGACGAAAATGGCAGCAGCCAACGTGTCGATGAACTGCTGTCACTGGCCCGGGAGCGAGATGTCCCTGTTCGGCAAAGAAAACGCCAGGATCTGGACCGCTTGGCGGGCCAACCTCATCACCAGGGGGCGGTCTTAAGTATGGAACCATTCCCTTATACGGAGATCGAAGATCTTCTTGCAGAATGGCAAGATTCAGGGGAGACGGGGTTCTTTCTGCTTCTTGACGGAATTATCGACCCCCACAATCTGGGGGCTATTCTGCGCAACGCTGATGCGGCCGGATGCCAGGGAGTGGTCATTACCAAAGATCGCAGTTGCGGAGTCACTAATGTGGTTGATCGTGTCTCGGCCGGTGCTGTGGAGCATCTGGCCGTCTGCCAGGTGACGAACCTCGCCCGAACCATGGAGATGTTGAAGAAGAACGGTTTCTGGGTTTATGGTCTGGCGGCAGGTGAAGGCGCACAGCCCCTGTTCACCACCGACCTGCCAGGACATCTTGCTTTGGTGATCGGCAGTGAGGGCGACGGTTTGCGTCATCGCACACGCGAGCTCTGTGATGGTCTGCTGGAGATTCCGATGATCGGAGGGGTGGCATCTTTGAATGCTGCTTCTGCGAGTGCGGTTGCACTGTTCGAGGTGGTGCGGCAGAAAATGACGTTTGCGAAGGATTAAGGGTGTTTCTTGACTTTACAGGAAAGTTTTGGGTAAGGTGACAAACCATATTTTCAGATGCCGTAAGGCTTAACCTGATTCAGGTTAAAAGGAAACCCGGTGCAAAACCGGGACGGGCCCGCCGCTGTAACCGGGGACGAACGTCGCTTTAATGTCACTGACTCTTTATAAAGGGTTGGGAAGGCGCGACCAGTAGGACGAACCGGAAGTCAGAAGACCTGTCTGAAAGAAGTAGCGTTGCTGTTCTCGTGGTTGATGGACAGTTGCCGGAAAATTCGTGGATATTACAGGGAATCCCCGGATCAATTTTTATTGACCGGGGATTTTTTTATTTTCCGTCTCCCCGGTCCCTTGTGTAACAGGAGCTGGCGATGTACAGAGGTTTAGTGGGAGTGTTGTTGAGTTTGTGGGTTTGCGGTTCGGTGTTTGCGGCGGAAGCTGATTTGTCGGCGGTGGTGATGGATGAGGTTGTGGTTACCGCGACTCGCATGGCCGAGCCGCTGTCGAAAGCCTCGGCCTCGGTTGCCGTGGTGACTGCCGAGGAAATCGCCGCACGCGGGGCGACTCGGCTGGATGAAGTCTTACAAGATGTTGTCGGCCTGCATGTGGTCAGCAGCGGGCCGGCTGGGTCGCTCTCCAGCGCGAGTATCCGTGGCTCGGAAGCGTCGCAGGTTCTGGTTCTGATCGATGGTATTCGTCTCAACTCACCGCAGTACGGCCAGTTCGACCTGAATCAGCTGCCGGTCGCTTTGAATGAGATTGAACGAATCGAAGTCCTGCGTGGTGCGGCTTCGGCGCTTTACGGCTCCAACGCCCTGGGCGGGGTCATCAATATCATTACCCGGTCTCCGGAAGAGACACCATCCACTCAGGTCAGCTGGACGGAAGGCGAGCGCAACACCCGGATCGTCAGCGGTTCGACCTCACGCCAGGTTGGTGATTTCCGCTATCGTCTCGGTGCCGAGTCACAGGAATCGGATGGCTACCGGAAGAATTCTGATTACGATCAATATACCATCAATGGATTGTTCGGTTACTCGCCGGCAGAGGATGTTGACATTGAGCTATCGGCCTATCACCTCGATTATGAGAGCAGCATCCCGGGCTCTGAAGTCTGGCCTAGTCCCAATGCCGAGCAAGAAGACAAGAGAACCGTAGCCTCAGTGAAACTGGAGGCGCCGGTTGGGCCGGTTAAAGTCGTGGCGCGTGGTATTTACGAACATCACCGTAACGATTATGAGAATCCGGACTTTTTCATAGACGAAACCCACAAGATCGATACCTATGGCGCTGAACTGCATGTTGAGAAAAGAGGTGACAACCACACCGTACTGCTGGGTGGCGACTACTATCGTGATGAGTTGGACTCAACCAACATTGGTGATGAGGATCAGGAGCATGGCGCCGTCTTTGGCCAATACCAGACCGACCTGATGCCGGCACTGACCCTGCTGCTCGGCCTGCGCTACGATATTCATTCCGATTTCGACAATGAGCTGAGCCCGCGTGCCGCACTCCATGCGGCACTGACCGATTCTACCCGTGTGCGGCTCTCGGCAAGCAAGGCGTTTCGTGCGCCCACATTGAACGACCTCTACTGGCCTGCGGACTTTTTCAGCAAGGGGAATCCGGATCTCGATCCTGAAACGGCCTGGGAATACGAACTGGCTCTGGATCAGACCCTTGGTGACCGTGGCCGTGTCTCGCTGGCCGGTTTTCTTCGTGACGCCGAGGATCTGATCAGTTGGCAGCCAGATGAATTTTTCATCTACAGCCCGGTCAATGTTAATGATGCACGTATCTGGGGTGTCGAAGTCGATGGCCAATTCACTCTCTGCAGTTTTGCCACAATCGGTGGCAACTATACCTACCTGCACCCGAAAGATCGCGATACGGATGAATACCTTCTCGGCAAACCGCGGCACGAAACCCACGGTTTTGTTGTCCTGAAGCCATTCGAGGAGACCACGCTGCGCTTCGATGGCCGCTATCTGCGCTACTACCCCGAAGCAACCCGCCAGGACAAAGACTATTTCGTCGCCGATCTGGCTTTGACTCATGCCATAATGCTCGGCGAGGTTGCCATCGACGCGACTGTTTCGGTGAAAAACCTGTTTGACAAAGACTATGAGGCGAATCCCGGCTATCCGATGCCGCCTCGTGAGTTGTTCGTCGGGTTGACCTCATATTTTTAGCATTTATTGAGCAGCCTGGGTCTAATACCCCGCCGCTTGCGGCGGGGTTACCCCCTGTTTCGTTCCAAGGCCCATGATGAAAAAGCCCTTATTCTTACTGTTCTTCTTTTTTCTTTTGGTGGCTCCCGCATACAGTCGGGAGCTGATCGATCAACTTGGCCGCAAGGTCGAAGTAGCGGAGCCCCTGACGCGGGTCGTGTCGCTGATCCCCAGCCTGACTGAGACCAGCTTCGAGGTGGGGGGTGGAGATGTCCTGGTCGGCGTGACCCGGTTCGCAACCTTTCCCGAAGCGGCGGCTCAGTTGCCGAGAGTCGGCTCTTATATCGCTCTTGATATCGAAAAAATCGTCAAGTTAAAGCCGCAACTTTGCCTGGCAACCAAGGATGGCAATCCGAAAGCGGCGGTTGAGAGGCTCGAAGCTCTGGGAATCCCGGTCTATGTTTTCGATCCCAAAAGCCTCGAGGAAGTCGTCGATACGGTAGAGCGGTTGGGAGATATTTACCGTACGGAAGCTAGGGCAGAGGCTCTGGTGTCTGTTTATCGAGAACGGTTGGACAGAGTTGCTCGTCAGATCAAGGGAGTTGCAGAAGAACCCCGGGTTTTCTTCCAGATTGATGCCCAACCGATTTTTTCGGCGGGTTCAGATACCTTTCTGCACCAGTTGCTGATCAGGTCCGGTGCCATCAATCTGGCCGCAGATCGCAGTGGCTATCCTCGCTATTCCTGGGAAGAGTTGTTGGTTCTCAAGCCTGATGTAGTTATTCTGGCCTCAATGGGAGGCGGCTACTCGGAGCAGGAGCTAAAAGCTCGCTGGCAGGCCTGGCCGCAAATCCCGGCGGTGAAAGAACAGCGTTTATACGTGGTCGATGCGGATCTGTTTGATCGTCCATCGCCCAGGTTGATCGACGCGCTTGAGCATCTGGTTGGCCTGCTGCATCCAGAACTTATCGAAATTCAGTAGTACCAGTTAACAACGGCCCTGAAAATGATTGGTTATATTCCGGTCTACAAAAAACTGATCCCTGTTACGCTGATTCTCAGCCTGTTGCTGGTTGTCTCTGTGTTGCTCGGCCTGACCATTGGTTCGTCCGGCGATACCGGTGCCGCCTGGAGATTGTTGCTGGGGCAAGGTGATCCGGATGCAACCATTGAGGTGATTGTCTGGCAGTTGCGCTGGCCCCGGGTGCTTCTGGCGGCGACCGTCGGCGCATCTCTTTCACTGGGCGGATTGGTATTCCAGGCCTTGTTGCGCAACCCTTTGGCTGAACCTTATATCCTGGGGGTCTCCGGAGGTTCGGCGGTCGGGGCCATCCTCGGTATCCTGGCCGGGTTCAGCCTTTTCCCCGGGTTAACTCTGAGCTCTTTTGTCGGATCACTCGCGGTGTTGTTGCTGGTGTTGTTGCTGAGTAAGAACAAAGAGGGCAACAGCGATTCTCTTTTGTTGGGTGGAGTGATGGTTAACGCCTTTTGCGGCGCGATCATCATGTTCCTGATTTCTGTCAGCAAGACGGCTCAGATGCAGAAAATTATCTTCTGGCTGATGGGAGATCTCTCCTCCGCCGGTGCCGACAGCTTGCCGCTGCTGCTCGGAGTTCTCCCTTGTTTCCTGATTATTTTTCTGCTTGCCCAGCCACTTAACCTGCTTTTGACCGGACGCGAAAGTGCCTCTGCTATGGGGGTCAATGTCGCAGCGATTATGCTGGTGTTGTTGTTGACCGCCTCTCTGATGGTGAGCTTGACTGTATGCCACTCGGGGTTGATCGGTTTCGTCGGTTTGACAATTCCACACGTTTTGAGGCTGTTGATGGGTTCCGATCATCGCATCCTGATCCCGGCCTGTATCCTGACCGGTGCGTCCTATCTGATCCTCTGTGATCTGCTGGCTCGTAGCCTGCCCAGTCAGGGCGAGATGTCGGTGGGTATAGTTACGGCTCTGATCGGTGCGCCGCTTTTCATCGGGTTGCTCTGGAGGGGGAGACGATGAGCCTGATTGAGATCCAGGGCGTCAGCCTTCAGTATGACTCTCTCCCGGTAATTAAAAGTGTCTCCGTAGATATAGAGCAGGGCGAATTCTTTGTCATTATCGGCCCTAACGGGGCAGGTAAAACTTCTCTGCTTAAAGCTTTGTCAGGTTTGCACCCCTTGGTTGAAGGTGACATCCAAATTCACCAGCGGTCAATCAGTGATTATTCAAGAAAGGAGCTGGCACGAACTCTGGCGCTGGTTCCTCAGCAGATCAACGCCGACTTTCCGTTTACGGTTGTTGAAACGGTACTGATGGGTCGTTATCCGCATCTCGGGCTGCTGGCCGTTGAAGGAAAGAAAGACCTGCAGTTAGCTGAGCAAGCTATGGAATTCACTGAAATCGCCCACCTGGCCGGACGGCGACTTGGCCAGCTCAGCGGCGGTGAACGACAGCGTGTCATCATTGCCAGGGCCGTCTGCCAGCAATCGAAAATTCTGCTTCTTGATGAACCGACCGCTTCTCTTGACCCGGCTCATCAACTCAGGATTATGGATCTTATGGAGCGATTGCGTCACAGGGAGAAGATTACTATCGTTATGGTCTCTCACGATCTGAATTTGGCGTCCACTTATGCTGACCGCGTGCTGCTCCTTAAGGATGGTGTGGTCGAAAAAATAGGCACTCCTCGTCAGGTCTTGACTCGGGAGCTGTTGTCACAGAGTTACGGCTGCACCCTGTTGGTCGACAAAAATCCTCTGCTTGGTACGCCGAGAGTCAGCCTGGTGCCGGAAAAGGTCGTTTCAACGGCCGGCAATGAACCGGTCGACAATGAGCAGGGTGATTTATGAAGAGAGCTACTATGCCGAATATCGCGGCCGACAATATGATCGCCAATTCCTCGATGATCTGCCTGCCGGTTGGAGATTAAGTCGTGTCTCTGGTCCTTTCGGGAATAACCTGGATTCTCAGTTATCGTTGCCAGCTAAATTGCGCACATTAGTTTATATGTAAAAAGCGGGTTTTGTTGTTTGACATGCCCTTTGATTTTCGTTATAACTGCGCACTTGTGGTGGCGTAGTTGAACTGTGGTGAGTTTTTCCTTGTAATTTGGTTGACTCTGTTGTATATAACGCCCCTTGTGCTGGCGTAGCTCAATAGGCAGAGCACCTCACTTGTAATGAGGATGTTGGGGGTTCGATTCCTCTCGCCAGCTCCATTGAGCTGCCGGGGAGCTTGACTCCCCTTAAAACTGAATAAAGATGCCCCCTGGAGGGGTTCCCGAGTGGCCAAAGGGATCAGACTGTAAATCTGACGTCGAAGACTTCGGAGGTTCGAATCCTCCCCCCTCCACCATTTAGAGACTTGCCGGAGGAAAGCAGAACTGTTTGCCGCAGGAGGTTTAGTCGCCGTAGTCACTGCGAGAATGGCCCTGCCGGAATCCACAAAGAAGGCCTCGTAAAGGTTTAAGGATAAGCCCAACGAAACGAATATTATGCGGGAGTAGCTCAGTTGGCTAGAGCATCAGCCTTCCAAGCTGAGGGTCGCGGGTTCGAATCCCGTTTCCCGCTCCAATTTCTTGATTGTCTCGAAAGAGGATGAGGCGACAGGCCCACATAGCTCAGTAGGTAGAGCACATCCTTGGTAAGGATGAGGTCATCGGTTCAAATCCGATTGTGGGCTCCATTTCACATCAGAGCCGGTAAAGACAATTATAAGGCGTTGGTTTCGTTTCAAGTGTTGCTTTGATTTAACGGGGGTTGGCTGGAGACCCAATAGTCGCAAGACATCAGCCTGCCGGCAAATAAACGCGAATATTATTTACGAACAAGACAAAAGCTAAAGGAGGATAACGCAATGGCCAAAGCCAAGTTTGAACGGACCAAACCCCATGTCAATATTGGGACGATCGGTCACGTTGACCACGGCAAAACGACCCTGACTGCAGCAATCACGAAAGTGCTGGCGACGAAAGGCGGCGCAGAGTTCATGGCGTTCGATCAGATCGATAACGCTCCCGAGGAACGTGAGCGCGGTATTACGATTGCAACAGCCCACGTCGAGTACGAGACGGACAACCGTCACTATGCTCACGTTGACTGCCCGGGTCATGCTGACTATGTTAAGAATATGATCACCGGTGCTGCACAGATGGACGGTGCCATTCTGGTGGTTTCCGCTGCCGACGGTCCGATGCCCCAGACTCGTGAGCATATCCTGCTCGCTCGTCAGGTTGGCGTCCCCTCGATGGTGGTCTTTCTCAATAAAGCCGATATGGTTGACGACGAAGAGCTGATGGAATTGGTCGATATGGAGATTCGCGAACTGCTCTCCTCCTACGATTTCCCCGGCGACGATATCCCGATCATTCCCGGCAGCGCCCTGAAGGCGCTCGAATGTGGCTGCGGCAACGATGGTTGTGAGGCCTGCGAGCCGATTCTGGAGCTGATGCGCCAGGTCGATTCCTATATCCCTGAGCCCGAGCGTGCGATTGACCGTCCGTTCCTGATGCCTGTTGAGGACGTCTTCTCGATTTCCGGTCGTGGCACGGTTGCTACCGGTCGTGTCGAGCGTGGCGTTATCAAGGTTGGTGAGGATATTGAGATCGTCGGCATGAAAGAGACCAGCAAGTCTGTTGTGACCGGAGTAGAGATGTTCCGCAAGCTTCTGGACCAGGGTCAGGCCGGTGATAACTGCGGGATCCTTCTGCGTGGCGTTAAGCGTGAAGAGATCGAGCGTGGTCAGGTCCTGGCGAAGCCGGGCAGCATCACTCCGCACACCAAGTTCAAGGCCGAAGCCTACATCCTGACCAAGGAAGAGGGTGGTCGTCATACGCCATTCTTTAAAGGTTATCGCCCGCAGTTCTACTTCCGTACAACGGATGTGACGGGTATTGTTGAGCTACCTGAAGGGACCGAGATGGTCATGCCTGGTGACAATATCGGCATCACCGTAGACTTGATCACCCCGATCGCCATGGACAAAGAGCTGCGCTTCGCAATCCGCGAAGGTGGCCGTACCGTCGGCGCCGGTGTTGTCAGTGATATTATCGAGTAGTATTGCAGTTACCTAAACATTCTACATGAACAGGCGGCCTTCCCCATGTGGGAAAGGAGCCGAGGATTGATCAATGCGCGATATCGTGACTCTTGCTTGCACCGAGTGTAAGCAGCGCAACTATACGACCACCAAGAACAAGAGGAATACTCCCGACAAACTGGAGTTTAAAAAGTATTGCCGTTTTTGTCGGAAGCATACGGCCCATCGTGAGACCAAGTAGTGCCGGCCATTAACGGACAGATTGTTTGAGTTGCAGGCCAGTAGCTCTAATGGCTAGAGCACCGGTCTCCAAAACCGGGTGTTGTGGGTTCGAGTCCCTCCTGGCCTGCCAATTAAATGAACGCTAACTCTTTTAGGTATAGGTTGCGATAGTGATTTCCAAGGTTACTGAATTTCTCCAGCTGGTCAAGGCTGAGCTGCAAAAGGTCACATGGCCAACCCGCAAGGAAACTTACGGGTCGACGATGGTTGTCATTGTTCTTGTCCTGTTGGTAGCGGTTTTCTTGTGGGTTGTTGACTCAGCATTGTCGGCAGCGATTAAAGCATTGCTCAACTGAGAGACCTGGTGAATCCCATGGGTGAGAAGAAGTGGTACGGAGTACATACCTACTCGGGTTACGAGAACAAGGTCAAACTTAACCTTGAAGAACGTATCCGCTCGTTAGGTGCGGAAGAGCTCTTTGGTGAGGTCTTGATCCCTGCGGAAACCGTGGTAGAGCTGAAAGATGGTGAGCGCAAGACGTCCACCCGCAAGTTTTTCCCCGGTTATATCTTTGTACATGTTGAGCTGAACAGTGAGACCTGGCATATCGTTAAGGATACGCCCAAGGTAACCGGTTTTGTTGGTGGCGGCATTTCGCCTCCGCCGATACCGGACGATGAAGTGGCCAAGATTGCTCAGCGCATGGAAGAAGGCGTAGAGCGACCGAAGCCGAAAGTTGAATTTGAAGTTGGTGAGACGGTGCGGGTTATCGATGGCCCGTTCCTGAATTTTACCGGCATTGTTGAAGACGTCAAACCTGACAAAGCGAAGCTCAAGGTCATGGTCAGTATCTTCGGCCGGGGAACCCCGGTGGAGCTTGAGTTTATCCAGGTTGAAAAGACCAGCTGAGTTTCTGGCGGAATATAGTTTTTAAGGAGTCATTTCATGGCCAAAAAGGTAACAGCACTGATAAAATTACAGATCCCTGCTGGGAAGGCAAACCCCTCACCTCCGGTTGGCCCGGCTTTGGGGCAACAGGGCGTAAACATCATGGAGTTCTGCAAGGCATACAATGCCAGAACTCAGGATCAGGCCGGCCTGATTATTCCAGTCGTTATTACGGTTTATGCGGACCGTTCATTTACTTTTATCACCAAAACGCCACCGGCATCCGTGCTTCTGCTGAAAGCAGCCAAGGTTCCAAAGGGGTCCGGCGTGCCGAACAAAGACAAGGTTGGCAAAGTCACCAAGGCCCAGGTAGAAGAGATCGCCAAGGTCAAGATGCCCGACCTGAATGCATGTAACATTGAGGGCGCCATGCGCATTATTGAAGGAACTGCTCGCAGTATGGGCCTTGAGGTTGTGGGTTAACGACTACACGAGATTGAAGCTGAATTATTACACGCTGAATGCGGAGAAGATAGACAATGTCAACAGGAAAACAGCTTAAAGCGTCCAAAGAAAAAGTCGACCGTAGCAAGACTTATCAGGTTGACGAGGCGTTGGCTCTGGTTAAGGAAACGGCATTTGCCAAGTTTGATGAATCCGTCGATATATCGGTGAAGCTCGGGGTTGACCCTCGTAAGTCTGATCAAATGGTGCGTGGCGCCGTTGTGTTGCCGAACGGACTGGGCAAGACGATCCGAGTTCTGGTCTTTGCCAAGGGTGAAAAAGCCTTGGAAGCTCAGGAAGCTGGTGCGGATTATGTCGGCGGTGATGATCTGGTCGAAAAGATCAAGGGCGGCTGGTTTGATTTTGACACCGCCATTGCTACTCCAGACATGATGGGAACTGTCGGTAAGATAGGCAGACTTCTCGGTCCCCGTAGCCTGATGCCTAACCCGAAGGTCGGTACAGTGACTTTCGAGGTCGGGCGTGCCGTAAACGAAGCCAAGTCCGGTAAGATTGAATATCGTGTTGAAAAAGCCGGTATCGTCCATGCCCAGGTTGGTAAAGTTTCGTTTGACGTCGACAAGCTGAAAGGGAACCTGGCTACCTTGATGGATGCCCTGATCAAGGCCAAACCATCAACAGCCAAGGGAACCTATCTGAAGAAGGTGACCATTTCTGCAACCATGGGCCCCGGCGTCAACATTGATATCCCGGCCCTGCAGGCACTGGTCAAGTAAATTGAGGGATCCCATTATCGCCAGGCGATGATGGATGTTTCAGGATAAAGCAGATCCTGGCCACAGACAGCAGGTACCACTTGAGGTTTGATTAAGAACAAGCGTGGTTTAATGGTACAACCACCTGCCGAGGCGAGATGGATGGTGTACGAGACATTTGGTCTCTTCTTTCACCTTCTTGAAGGCTAGGATGGAGAGCTTGTATAAGCTCGGAAATCTACAAAGAAAGGAGGAGAGACGTTGAATAAACAAAGCAAAGAAGCTCTGGTCAAGGAATTTGCTGAAAAGCTCAAGGCAGCTAAAGCCGCTTTCCTGGCTGATTACCGTGGGTTGGATGTCGAGCAGGCAAATGTTTTGCGGCGCAAGCTACAGGACGTCGGAGTCGAATATCGGGTGGTGAAGAACACCCTGCTTCGGCTGGCGGCCAAAGACACAGATGCTGCCTGTTTTGACGAGTTCCTTAGCGGTCCGACAGCAATCGCCCTGGTGAACGAAGATCCGGTGGCGCCTGCCAAGGCATTGGTTGATTTCGCCAAGCAGAACAAGGCCTTCGAGCTGAAAGCGGGTATGCTTGACGGCAAACTGCTTGCGCCCGATGACATCAAGGCGCTGGCTGCTTTGCCAGGTCGCGAAGAATTACTTGCCAAGATGCTGGGCTCTATGAGTGCCCCGGCTACCAATTTTGTCGGTGTTCTTGCGGCCGTGCCGCGTTCGTTTGTGCAAGTGCTGGCGGCTATCAAGGATCAGAAAGACGCAGCCTGAGTTCTCTCCGGCTGAAACTAATTACAGACACTAAAACTTATTGATAGAAAATTTACGGAGGATACGAACAATGGCTGATATCACCAAAGAACAAGTTATTGAATTTATCGAGAAAATGAGTGTTCTTGATCTGGCTGAACTGGTCAAGGAATTGGAGGACAAATTCGGCGTTTCTGCAGCGGCACCTATGGCTGTTGCTGTCGCCGGCCCTGCTGGCGGTGAAGCTGCTGCTGAGGAACAGACTGAGTTTGATGTCGTCCTTACTGCCATCGGCGAAAAGAAAATCAATGTCATCAAGGTTGTGCGTGCAATCACCGGCCTGGGCTTGAAAGAAGCCAAGGACCTGGTTGACGGTACCCCCAACACTGTCAAAGAGGCTGTATCCAAAGAGGAAGCTGAGGGTGTCAAAACGCAGCTGGAAGAAGCCGGCGCCGGCGTGGAGATCAAATAGCGGCCCGTTTCGGATAATCCCATCCTAGCCAAGGCTGCCTCAGTGTGGCCTTGGCTATTATACTTATAGTCAGCAAAAGGAGTCATCATGGCTTATTCGATTGCGAATAACCAGCTTCTTAGGAAACACTTTCAGGAAATCAAACGGATTATTGATATCCCTAACCTGATTGATATCCAGAAGAATTCCTATCAGCGTTTCCTGCAGGCGGATCTGCCTGCTTCTGCCCGTCAGAATATGGGAGTGGAGGCGGTTTTCCGCTCGGTATTCCCGATCCGGGATTTCAATGAGACCTGCTCTCTTGAGTATGTCGAATATTCGCTGGGAGCCCCAAAGTACGATGTTGAGGAATGCCACCAACGGGGGATGACTTTTGCCGCGCCGATGAAGGTTAAGGTGCGGCTGGTTTCCTGGGATGTCGACAAGGAATCCGGCGTCAAGTCGATTCGTGACATCAAGGAGCAGGAAGTCTATTTTGGCGAAATCCCGTTGATGACCGAGAATGGTACATTCATTATCAACGGCACCGAGCGTGTTATCGTCAGCCAGTTACATCGTTCGCCCGGGGTCTTTTTTGATCATGACAAGGGCAAAACACATTCGAGCGGTAAGCTGCTTTACAGTGCTCGAATTATCCCCTTACAGGGGATCCTGGATCGACTTTGATTTTGATCATAAAGATATTCTCTTTGTGCGTATAGACCGGCGACGCAAGCTTCCTGCCACCGTGCTACTTAAAGCTATTGGTTATTCTGCCGAAGAGCTTTTGAACCATTTCTACGACACTGAGGACATCAGTGTTGAAGATGGTGTGTATCGCAAGAAAGTCGACACTAAATTGCTGCTTGGTCAGCGTGCCACCGTTGAGGTGGTTGACGCAGAGGGCCAGGTGCTGGTCAAGGCAAACCGTAAATTTACCAAGGCGGCGATTCGCAAAATTGAAGAGAAGAAACTCGAATTCATTGTTGTCCCCGAAGACCAGGTTGTCGGCAAGATCGCCTCGACAGATATTGTCGACGAATCGACCGGCGAAGTGGTGGTCGAATGCAATGATGAGATTACTGCTTCCAAACTCGAAGATCTTGCCAAGCGCGGGTATTAACAATTTTAAAGTTCTCTTTATTGATAACCTGCTTGTCGGGCCTTTCTCTGCGCGACACCTTGTTGCTGGATAAGGTGAATTCGCCGGAAGAGGCTAAGATTGAGATTTACCGGCGCCTGCGTCCAGGTGATCCGCCGACGACCAAGAGTTCTGACACACTGTTCTCCAATCTCTTCTTCAACGAAGACCGCTACGATCTTTCGACCGTCGGTCGTCTCAAGTTGAATCACAAGCTGGCCTTGAAGTTGCCTCTCGAAGTGACCACCCTTACCAAGGAAGACATCCTTGCAGTGGTGCGTTACCTGATCGACTTGCGGAACGGTGTTCACTACTGGGAATGTTGAAGATGATAAAGGGCAACGTTCGCAAACTGCCGGTCAAAATTGACGACATCGATCATCTCGGAAACCGTCGTGTGCGAGCGGTTGGTGAGCTGCTTGAGAACCAATATCGGGTCGGCCTGGTACGTATGGAGCGGGCCATCAAGGAGCGTATGAGTCTCCAGGAAGTGGATAGCTTGATGCCCCACGACCTGATCAACTCAAAACCGGTTTCGGCTGTGGTCAAAGAGTTCTTCGGTTCGAGCCAGCTCTCCCAGTTCATGGACCAGACCAACCCGCTTTCTGAAATCACCCACAAACGGCGTCTCTCGGCCCTGGGACCAGGCGGTCTGACTCGTGAACGGGCCGGTTTTGAGGTACGTGACGTTCACCCGACTCATTACGGTCGTGTTTGTCCGATTGAGACCCCGGAGGGTCCAAACATCGGTTTGATCGCTTCGCTGTCGACCTATGCGCGGATCAACATCCACGGTTTTGTTGAAACGCCTTACCGGATCGTCAAGAACGGCAAGGTCTCGAGTGAAATCCAGTATTTCTCAGCATTGGAAGAAGAGGGCCATGCGATTGCTCAGGCGAACGCACCTCTTAACAAGAAAAACTGTTTTGTCAACGAACTGGTCAATGCTCGTAAGACCGGTGAGTTCATGCTGATCAATCGTGATGAGATCGGGCTTGATGGACGTCTCGCCGAAACAGCTGGTTTCGGTGGCTGCCGCTCTCATACCCTTCCTCGAAAATGACGATGCCAACCGCGCTCTGATGGGCTCTAACATGCAACGTCAGGCGGTGCCGCTATTGCGTGCGGATGCACCGCTGGTCGGTACCGGTATGGAGCGCATCGTTGCCCATGACTCCGGTTCCGCAGTGGTTGCATGGCATGACGGTACTCGTTGAAAGCGTTGAAGCGGGCCGTATTGTTGTCAAGATTGACGAACAGGAAGTTGACGAGACCGGCACCGGTGTTGATATCTACAATTTGATCAAGTTCATTCGCTCCAATCAGAACACCTGCCTCAATCAGAAGCCGATTGTCAAGATCGGAGACCAGGTCAAGCGTGGCGAGATTATTGCCGACGGTCCTTCCACCCAATGGGGCGAGTTGGCTCTCGGCCAGAACGTGTTGGTCGCTTTCATGCCTTGGCAGGGTTACAACTTTGAAGACTCGATCCTGATCTCGGAAAAGCTGGTCAAGGAAGACCGCTACACCTCGATTCACATTGAGGAGTTCGAGTGTGTCGCCCGTGATACCAAGCTGGGTAAGGAGGAGATCACCGATGATATTCCCAACCTCGGTGAAGATGCTCTGCGCGACCTTGACGAGAGCGGTATTATTCGTATCGGTGCCGAGGTCAAACCCTCAGATATTCTGGTTGGCAAAATTACGCCGAAAGGTGAAACTCAGCTTTCTCCGGAAGAAAAACTTCTGCGTGCCATTTTCGGTGAGAAAGCCGGCGATGTGCGTGATACCTCGCTGCGTGTGCCACCGGGGGTCGAGGGTGTCGTCATCGGAGCCCGGGTCTTTTCCCGCAAGGGTTTGGACAAGGACCCACGGACCGAGTACATCGAGCAGACTGAGATCGACAAGCTGCTTAAGGACCAGAATGATGAAATTCGCATTATCCGCGATGCCTCCCAGGGTAAGCTCGCGGCGCTGTTGAACGGGCAGGCGGTTTCTGCTCCGGTGAAGGGTCGTGATGGCACAACCTGGCTGCCCAAAGGTCGTAAAATAACTGCCAAAGCGCTGGAGTCGATTCCTTTCAGCCTCTGGGGAGGAATCTCCCTGGCTGACGAGGAAGTCGAAAGCAAGGTTGCCGAAGCTTCTGGACGCTTGAGAGATCGCGAAGAGATCATCAAGACGGTTTTTGCCGATAAGATCGAAAAGCTTAAACGTGGAGATGACCTGCCGCCGGGCGTGATCAAGATGGTCAAGGTTTATATCGCCATCAAGCGTAAGCTGTCTGTTGGTGACAAGATGGCTGGCCGTCACGGCAACAAAGGTGTCCTCTCACGCATCCTGCCGGAAGAAGATATGCCTTACCTCAAGGATGGCACTCCGGTCGAGATCGTGCTCAATCCCCTAGGTGTTCCGTCCCGTATGAACGTCGGCCAGATCCTGGAAATCCACCTCGGCCTGGCGTCTCACGGCCTGGGCCAGCAGATCCAGGCCGCCATCGATACGATGACGGAGCCGAAGAAACTGCGCAAGCAGATCAAGGACGCCTACGACAACAAAGAGCTGAACACCTTTATTGACGACTTGAGTGATGAAGACACCAAGAGTCTGGCCTACCGCCTCCGTAGAGGGGTTCCCATGGCCTCGCCGGTTTTTGAAGGTGTTCATGAAGACCAGATCAAGAGTGAACTGGAACGTTCAGGTATGCCGCGGGATGGGCAGATGATCCTGCATGACGGCCGCACCGGTAACGCCTTCAAGGAGAAGGTCACGGTCGGCATGATGTACATGCTTAAATTGCACCATCTGGTCGACGACAAGATCCATGCCCGGAGCATCGGTCCCTACAGCCTGGTAACTCAGCAGCCGCTGGGTGGTAAGGCTCAGTTCGGTGGCCAACGCCTCGGTGAGATGGAAGTCTGGGCCATGGAAGCTTATGGTGCTGCCCATGCGTTGCAGGAGTTCCTGACGGTCAAGTCGGATGACGTGACCGGACGGACCCGGATTTATGAGTCTATCGTCAAGGGCAAACATACCCTTGAGGCAGGTCTCCCGGAATCGTTCAATGTCCTTATCAAAGAACTTCAGGCACTCTGTCTCGATGTTGAGTTGCTGGAAGAGGACTGATACCGCAGCTGCGAACCCCCACCCTGAGAAGGAGTGATGCGTCTTGGAAGATATATACAGCCTTTTTGAACGACCGAAAGATCCTCTGAATTTCAACTCGATTCGCCTCTCTATCGCCTCACCGGAAAAGATCCGGGAGCGGTCTTTCGGCGAAGTTAAGAAGCCTGAAACGATTAACTACCGGACGTTTAAACCGGAACGCGATGGTCTTTTCTGCGCCAAGATTTTTGGTCCGACCAAAGATTACGAGTGCAATTGCGGCAAGTACAAGCGCATGAAACACCGAGGCATCGTTTGCGAAAAGTGCGGTGTCGAAGTCATTCCGAGCAAGGTACGCCGTGAGCGTCTTGGCCATATTGACCTGGCCTGCCCGGTGGCGCATATCTGGTTTCTCAAGTCACTCCCCAGTCGGATCGCTACTCTGCTTGACCTGACCCTCAAAGAGCTTGAGAGGATTCTCTACTTTGAGGCTTATATCGTGCTCGACAAAGGCGAAAGCGACCTGGAGACAGGGCAGATTATGACTGAGGAGAATTATCGCGAAGCGATGGACACGCATGCCGGGCAGTTTACTGTCGGTATGGGCGCCGAGGCCGTTCGTGAACTCCTGATTGGTATTGATCTGGAGGAGTTGACGACTACCCTGCGGGTCGAGATGATTGAAGCGACCAGTGAGGCCAAGCGTAAGAAAGTTGCCAAGCGTCTCAAGGTTGCTGATGCCTTTATCAATAGCGGCAATCGTCCGGAGTGGATGATCCTTGAGACCCTCCCGGTACTACCACCAGAGTTGCGCCCACTGGTACCTCTCGATGGTGGTCGTTTTGCCACCTCTGATCTTAATGATCTCTATCGCCGGGTGATCAACCGCAACAATCGCCTCAAGCGACTGATGGAACTGCGTGCTCCCGAGGTGATTGTCCGCAACGAGAAACGCATGCTGCAGGAAGCGGTTGATGCCCTGTTTGATAACGGTCGTCGCGGCCGCGCAATTACCGGGCCGAACAAGCGTCCTCTCAAGTCGCTCTCCGACATGCTTAAGGGCAAGGGCGGACGTTTCCGTCAGAATCTGCTCGGTAAGCGCGTTGACTATTCCGGTCGTTCGGTCATCGTCGTCGGTCCTGAGCTGAAGTTGCATCAGTGCGGCTTGCCAAAGAAGATGGCTCTCGAACTCTTCAAGCCCTTTATTTATAACAAGCTTGAGGAACACGGTTTCTGCACGACGATTAAAAGTGCCAAAAAGCTGGTCGAACGTGAGCGTCCGGAAGTCTGGGACGTGCTCGAAGAGGTTATCAAGGAACATCCGGTGATGCTGAACCGCGCACCGACCTTGCATCGTCTCGGCATTCAGGCTTTTGAGCCGGTCCTCATCGAAGGCAAGGCAATTCAGTTGCATCCTCTGGTTTGTACGGCTTTCAATGCCGACTTTGATGGTGACCAGATGGCTGTCCATCCGCCGCTTTCGGTGGAAAGTCAGATCGAGACTCGCGTCCTGATGATGTCGACCAACAACATTCTGTCACCGGCCCATGGCAAGCCGATTATCGTACCGTCGCAGGATATGGTCCTGGGTCTCTACTACATGACTCGCGAGCGGCCTTTTGTTGTGGGTGAGAATAAAATTTTCGCTTCTCCGGAAGAAGTCCGCATGGCCTATGATGCTGAAGAGGCTGATTTGCAGGCCAAGATCAAGGTTCGCCTGGTGCCTGCCGTTGGCCAGGACCCGGAAATTACGGAGACAACAGTCGGTCGGATTTTGCTGAGCGAGATTCTGCCCGAAAGCATTCCGTTTTCGGCAGTCAATCGGGTTATGAACAAGAAGAATGTCGGTGAACTGATCGATATCTGCTTTCGTTTTGCCGGTAACAAGGAAACCGTTATCCTGGCCGACAGGCTCAAGGAAACCGGCTTCCGCTTTTCCTCAATAGCGGGTGTCTCTATCTGCCTGGATGACATGGTTATCCCTGAGAACAAGGGAGAATTCCTCGCGGCAGCGGTCGATGAGGTCAAGGAGATCCAGGAACAGTACACTGAAGGCCTGATTACCGACGGTGAACGTTACAATAAGGTTATTGATATCTGGGCCAAGTGTACTGAAGATGTCGCCCAGACGATGATCTCCAAGCTGGCGGTTGAGACAGTCACTTCACCTGACGGTAAAGAAGTTGAGGTGCCTTCCTTCAACCCCATTCATATGATGGCCGACTCCGGTGCACGAGGCAGCAACCAGCAGATTCGCCAGCTGGCCGGGATGCGTGGTTTGATGGCCAAGCCGGACGGCTCGATCATTGAGACACCGATTACGGCAAACTTCCGTGAGGGGCTTACCGTGCTGCAGTATTTTATCTCGACTCACGGTGCTCGCAAAGGTCTGGCTGATACCGCGCTTAAAACCGCTAACTCAGGTTATCTTACCCGGCGCCTGGTTGATGTTGCCCAGGATGCAATTATCATGGAAGATGATTGCCGCACTCTGGACGGTATCAGTGTCAACTCACTGATCGAGGGTGGTGAAGTTATCGAGCGTCTGGGTGACCGGATTCTTGGTCGTACTGCTCTGGAGGATATTGTCGATCCGGTTACGGATGAACTCCTTGCTGAGGCTGACCAGGAAATTGATGAAGCTCTGGTGCAGAAAATTGAAGAAGCCGGTATCGAGAAGATCAAGATCCGGTCAGTGTTGACTTGCCAGAGTCAGCGCGGCATCTGTGCTTCCTGCTACGGTCGTGATCTGGCCCGTGGGCATGTCGTCAATCTGGGTGAAGCGGTCGGTGTTATTGCTGCCCAGTCAATCGGCGAACCAGGGACCCAGCTCACCATGCGGACCTTCCATATCGGTGGTACTGCTTCGCGTCAGGCGGAACAGACTGCGCTTGAAGCGCGCTCCGAAGGTTCTCTCAAATTCATTAATCTGACTACCGCTAAAAATAGTGAAAATTCCCTTATTGTCATGAACCGCAACGCCGAAGTGGCGGTGGTGGATAAAACCGGTCGCGAGCGTGAACGTTACGGTGTTGTGTACGGCGCTCGATTGATGCTCGATGAAGGCGGCGCGGTTACCAAAGGGATGGTCCTGGCAGGATGGGACCCCTTTACCATGCCGATTCTCTCGGAAGCTTCCGGTAAGGTTCGTTTCGGTGATCTGCTTGAAGGTGTCACCATGGAAGAGCAGGTTGATGATGTGACCGGTCTGTCCCGTAAGGTTATTATCGAAACCAAGGCGGCCGACAAGCGGCCGCGTGTTTCAGTCAAGGACGAGAACAATAAGACTGCCCAGCGTTGCATGATGCCAGTTGGTGCTAACATCATGGTTCAGGAAGACACTATGGTCAGTGCCGGTGATGTTCTGGCCAGTATTCCGCGCGAAACGACCAAGACCAAGGACATCACCGGTGGTCTGCCGCGTGTTGCCGAGCTCTTTGAAGCCCGCAAGCCGAAAGAGTTTGCCGTGATTACCGAAATTGATGGTATCGTTGCTTTCGGCAAAGACTCCAAAGGTAAGCGGAAAGTGGTGGTTACACCGGAAGTTGGTGAACCCAAGGAATATCTGATCCCCAAAGGCAAACACATCAGCGTACATGAAGGCGATTTCGTGCGTGCCGGTGAGCCTCTCATGGATGGGTCAAGTAATCCGCATGATATCTTGCGCGTACTTGGTGAAAAGGAATTGGCCAAGTATCTGGTCGACGAAGTTCAGGAGGTTTACCGACTGCAAGGTGTCACGATCAACGATAAACACATCGAAGTTATTGTTCGCCAGATGTTACGTCGGGTCAAAATCAAGGAAGTTGGTGATACCCGTTTCCTGGCTGATGATCAGATAGAGCGCTCACAGTTTGATGCAGAGAACCAACGCGTTCTTGCTGCTGGTGGCAAGCCTGCTGTTGGTGAGCCGCTTATGCTTGGTATCACCAAAGCATCACTGTCAACCGAATCGTTTATCTCAGCGGCTTCTTTTCAGGAGACCACCAAGGTCCTCACACAGGCGTCGATTGAAGGTAAAGTTGACTATCTGCGCGGCCTCAAGGAGAACGTTATTATGGGTCGCTTGATCCCGGCAGGGACCGGGGTTTCCAAGTACCGAAGTGCAACCCTGTTGATTGAGGAACCGGAGGAGCATTTACCCGAGGTTGAGGAAATCGACGAAGAGGATGATGGTACTGGCGGGGAAGTTGCTAAAACAGTGACTGCCGCTCCGGTTGCAGAAGGCGAAGCAACTGGCCTGGAATAGTTTGTTACCTGGTTGTAAAAAATAGCAATTCGCTTTAAAAGAGCTTGACAGGGATGACTCGCTTTGCTAAATTCAGCGGGTTTTCTCCTCTGAGAAAACTTGTTCTTTCAACATTATGAATACGCAAATTCGGGAGTGATTCGATGCCGACGATCAACCAGTTGGTCCGTATGGGTCGTGAAAAAAAGAGAGTTAAGTCGACTACGCCTGCGCTGAAGGGGAACCCTCAAAAGCGTGGCGTGTGCACCCGTGTGTACACCACGACTCCAAAGAAACCTAACTCGGCGCTTCGCAAGGTCGCCCGTGTTCGTCTGACCAACGGGATGGAAATTACCTCATATATCCCTGGTGTCGGCCATAACCTTCAGGAGCACTCTGTGGTTCTGGTTCGTGGCGGCCGAGTCAAAGACCTTCCCGGTGTTCGTTATACGATCGTTCGTGGAACTCTTGACCTGGCGGGTGTTAAAGACCGAAAGCAGTCACGTTCCAGATACGGTGCCAAGCGGCCCAAGTAAAGGGTGCCCCAGGTAAACGGGTAGCCCAGGTAACTGAGAGCCATTTTAAGAGGACGTTATGCCGAGAAGAAGAGAAGTACCTAAGCGGATTATTCTGCCTGATCCTAAATTCCATGATCAACTGGTGGCCAAGTTTGTCAACAGCCTGATGCTTGACGGTAAGAAAAGCACCGCTGAAAACATTGTTTATGGCGCTTTTGATCTCGTCAAGGAACGTACTGGTGATGATCCGGTGGAAGTCTTCAAGAAGGCTCTTGAGAACATCCGGCCGGTTGTTGAAGTCAAGTCCCGACGTGTTGGTGGTTCCACCTATCAGGTGCCGGTGGAAGTTCGTGTCGAGCGCCGTAATGCCCTGGCAATGCGCTGGCTTGTTAGTTTTGCGCGCGGTCGCGGTGAAAAAACCATGCAGGAACGCCTTGCGGCGGAATTCATGGATGCGGCCGGCAATCGTGGTGCTTCTGTCAAGAAGCGTGAAGATACTCATCGTATGGCCGAAGCTAACAAAGCCTTCGCGCATTATCGCTGGTAAAGCGGAGGAAGTACTGCTGTGGCTCGCAAAGTAGCATTAGACAAAACACGTAATATCGGCATTATGGCTCATATTGATGCCGGTAAAACCACCACCACCGAGCGTATTCTGTACTACACAGGCGTTTCCCACAAAATCGGTGAAGTCCATGATGGCGCTGCAACTATGGACTGGATGGAGCAGGAGCAGGAGCGTGGTATCACTATCACGTCTGCTGCAACCACCTGTTTCTGGAAGGATCACCGTGTCAATATCATTGATACCCCCGGTCATGTTGATTTTACTATTGAAGTTGAGCGTTCCTTGCGCGTACTTGACGGCTCCGTAGCTGTTTTTTGCTCAGTCGGTGGCGTCGAGCCACAGTCAGAAACTGTCTGGCGTCAAGCTGACAAGTACGGCGTGCCCCGGATTGCCTTTATTAACAAGATGGACCGTGTCGGTGCCGATTTTAATCGTGGCGTTGAGATGATGCGTGACCGTCTTGGTGCTAACCCCGTTCCTGTCCAATTGCCCATCGGTAAAGAAGATCTCTTCAGGGGTGTTATTGACCTCGTCAAGATGAATGCTGTTGTCTGGGCTGATGAAGCCCTTGGGGCCAATTATGAGGTGGTAGATATTCCGGCAGATTTGCTTGCTGAGGCTGAGATGGCCCGCGAGCTTATGTTGGAAGAGATTAGTGCTAATGACGAAGTCTTGATGGAAAAGTACCTCGGTGGTGAAGAACTGAGTGTTGATGAGATCAAGGCTGGTATTCGCAGGGCGACGACTAGTTTGCAGATCAATCCAGTCCTTTGTGGTTCCGCATTCAAGAACAAGGGCGTGCAGACACTGCTCGACGCAGTTATCGATTACATGCCTTCTCCTTTGGACGTTCCTGCTATCCAGGGTATCCATCCTGACAGCAAAGAAGAGTTGACCCGCCCTGCTGACGACAAGGGTCCTTTCTCTGCTCTGGCTTTTAAGGTTATGACCGACCCTTTTGTCGGCCAGTTGACTTTCTTCCGTGTTTATTCCGGGGTTGCCGAGACGGGTGCCCATGTCCTTAATACAACCAAGGGCAAGAAAGAGCGCTTCGGTCGCCTGTTGAAGATGCATGCGAACAAACGCGAAGAAATCAAACAGGTCTATTCTGGCGATATCGCCGCTGCCGTTGGCCTTAAGCATACCGCTACCGGTGATACTCTCTGTGACAATAAAAATGTCTGTTTGCTCGAGGCGATAGAGTTTCCCGAGCCGGTTATTCATATTGCTATTGAGCCGAAGACCAAGAGTGATCAGGAGAAGATGGGTTTCGCGCTTGGTAAGCTGGTACACGAAGACCCCTCCCTGCGTGTTAAGACGGATGAAGAGACTGGCCAGGTGATTATCTCCGGTATGGGTGAATTGCATCTGGAGGTTATCGTCGATCGTATGAAGCGTGAGTTCAAGGTGGAAGCCAACATAGGTGCTCCTCAGGTCGCCTACCGCGAATCTATCACCAGGACAGTTGAAGTTCAGGGTAAATTTGTTCGTCAGTCTGGTGGCCGTGGTCAGTATGGCGACTGCCGACTTCGTCTCGAGCCTCTTGAGTCCGGCGGCGGTTTTGAGTTTGTCGATGCGATCAAGGGCGGTGTTATCCCGCGTGAATATATTCCGGCGGTTGGCGCAGGGGCTGAACAGGCCGCCCAGAACGGTATCATAGCTGGCTTCCCGTTGGTTGATGTACGCGTTACCTGCTACGACGGTTCCTATCACGATGTTGACTCTTCTGAAATGGCATTTAAGATTGCCGGCTCGATGGGTTTCAAAGAGGGTGCTGCTAAAGCCCGTCCCGTCCTGCTTGAGCCGATTATGGCTGTCGAAGTGGTCCTTCCTGAGGAATACCTCGGAGAAGTCATGGGTGATCTGAGTAGCCGACGTGGTCGTGTTTCCGGTATGGAGGCGCGTGGTGGCGCTCAGGTTGTAAATGCTCACGTACCCTTGTCCAGCATGTTCGGTTATTCAACTGACCTGCGTAGTTCGACTCAGGGTCGTGCAACCTACACGATGACATTCGATCATTATGAACAAGTTCCCAAGGCGATTGCTGAAGAGATTATCAGCAAGGTCAAGGGTTAATTAAACAAGTTTTTAGCAAGCCAAGATAAGGAGATATGACCATGGCCAAAGCCAAGTTTGAACGGACCAAACCCCATGTCAATATTGGGACGATCGGTCACGTTGACCACGGCAAAACGACCCTGACTGCAGCAATCACGAAAGTGCTGGCGACGAAAGGCGGCGCAGAGTTCATGGCGTTCGATCAGATCGATAACGCTCCCGAGGAACGTGAGCGCGGTATTACGATTGCAACAGCCCACGTCGAGTACGAGACGGACAACCGTCACTATGCTCACGTTGACTGCCCGGGTCATGCTGACTATGTTAAGAATATGATCACCGGTGCTGCACAGATGGACGGTGCCATTCTGGTGGTTTCCGCTGCCGACGGTCCGATGCCCCAGACTCGTGAGCATATCCTGCTCGCTCGTCAGGTTGGCGTCCCCTCGATGGTGGTCTTTCTCAATAAAGCCGATATGGTTGACGACGAAGAGCTGATGGAATTGGTCGATATGGAGATTCGCGAACTGCTCTCCTCCTACGATTTCCCCGGCGACGATATCCCGATCATTCCCGGCAGCGCCCTGAAGGCGCTCGAATGTGGCTGCGGCAACGATGGTTGTGAGGCCTGCGAGCCGATTCTGGAGCTGATGCGCCAGGTCGATTCCTATATCCCTGAGCCCGAGCGTGCGATTGACCGTCCGTTCCTGATGCCTGTTGAGGACGTCTTCTCGATTTCCGGTCGTGGCACGGTTGCTACCGGTCGTGTCGAGCGTGGCGTTATCAAGGTTGGTGAGGATATTGAGATCGTCGGCATGAAAGAGACCAGCAAGTCTGTTGTGACCGGAGTAGAGATGTTCCGCAAGCTTCTGGACCAGGGTCAGGCCGGTGATAACTGCGGGATCCTTCTGCGTGGCGTTAAGCGTGAAGAGATCGAGCGTGGTCAGGTCCTGGCGAAGCCGGGCAGCATCACTCCGCACACCAAGTTCAAGGCCGAAGCCTACATCCTGACCAAGGAAGAGGGTGGTCGTCATACGCCATTCTTCAAAGGTTATCGCCCGCAGTTCTACTTCCGTACAACGGATGTGACGGGAATTGTCGAGCTTCCTGAAGGGAACCGAGATGGTCATGCCTGGTGACAATATCGGCATCACCGTAGACTTGATCACCCCGATCGCCATGGACAAAGAGCTGCGCTTCGCAATCCGCGAAGGTGGCCGTACCGTCGGCGCCGGTGTCGTCAGCGATATTATCGAGTAAAGGACGAGATCATGCAGAACCAGAAAATCCGTATTCGCCTTAAAGCATATGATCACAAGCTGCTCGACCAGTCAGTCAACGAAATTGTTGACACCGCCAAACGAACGGGTGCCCGTATTGCCGGCCCGGTTCCTCTGCCGACTGTGATCAACAAGTATTGCGTACTGCGTGGCCCTCATGTTGACAAGAAGAGCCGTGAACAGTTCGAGATGCGCACACATAAGCGTTTGCTTGATATCATCGAGCCGACCCAGCAAACGGTTGATGCTTTGATGAAACTTGACCTGTCTGCCGGTGTTGATGTCGAGATCAAGCTGTAATAGCGAAGTAAGGGTAAGATAATGATTCAGGGAATTTTGGGTAAAAAACTGGGCATGACCCAGGTCTTCGTTGCCGATGGTCGCCGGGTACCTGTGACTGTAGTGGAGGCAGGTCCCTGTACTGTTGTGCAGAAGAAGACGGAATCCACTGATGGTTATAGTGCCTTGCAGGTTGGTTTCCTGGCCAAGAAAACCCATCGGGTTACCAAGCCGATGATGGGCCACTTCAAGAAAGCTGATCAGGGTGCATTCACTTGTTTGCGCGAACTTGCTGCAGATAATGTCGATGATTACCAGATTGGCGATCAGATTACCTGCGACGCGGTTTTTAAGGCCGGTGACATCATTGATGTGACCGGAACAGGCAAAGGTAAAGGCTTTCAGGGTGTTATCAAACGCTGGGGATTTTCCGGCGGACGCGCTTCTCACGGCTCCAAGTTCCATCGCGGTCCCGGTGCGATCGGTATGAGTGCCTCGCCTGCACGTGTCCATAAAGGCAAGAAGATGCCCGGGCAGATGGGCAATGTGCGTGTCACCCTGCAGAACCTGGAAATTGTGGAAGTTCGTCCCGAGCAGAATCTGATTCTGATCAAGGGTGCGATCCCCGGGCCTAACAATGGCCTCGTGCTGCTTCGTAAGGGCGTCAAGGCTAAGTGATTAATTTAAGAGTAAGTTCCGGAGTTTAGTTATGGCAAAGATTGCTGTGTTTGATATGAACCGCGAGCAGGTTTCTGAGCGGGAGCTGGCTGACGAGGTGTTCAATACCGATGTCAAAGGGTACCTGTTGCACGATATGGTGCGCTACCAGCTGGCTGCTCGCCGTCAGGGAACTGCAAAGACCAAAAGCCGAGGTGAAGTTCGCGGTGGTGGTAAGAAGCCTTTTCGCCAAAAAGGTACTGGTAATGCCCGCCAGGGTACGCCAACTTCGCCGATTCAGGTTGGCGGTGGTGTTGCTTTCGGGCCTTCGCCGCGCGATTACACCTTTAAACTTAACCGTAAAGTCAAACAATCTGCACTGCGTAGCGCGCTTTCGGTACGCTACAAGGACGAATGCATGACGGTTGTCAATGCTTTTGATCTGGAGCAGATCAGTACTAAAGGCTTTGTTGCGGTGCTCGATCGGTTTGAGTTGAAGAAGGCGTTGATTGTCGTTGACGGTGAAAATCATACTCTGGAACTCTCGGCGCGTAACCTTCCATTTGTCAAAGTTCTGCGTGCCGAAGGTGTCAATGTTTATGACATCCTGAAGTATCCTAACCTGGTCATGACAGAAGCAGCGGTCGATCAGATTGAAGGAGTCCTGGCAAAATGAAGCCTTTACATCAGATTATCAGGAAGCCCCTGATTACGGAAAAGTCCAACCTGATGAAGGAGACTGATAACGTTGTTGCTTTTGAGGTATCTATGAGCAGCAACAAGGTCGAAATCAAGCAGGCTGTTGAACGCGCTTTCAAAGTCAAGGTGCAGGATGTTCGCACCCTGGTTGTTGCCGGCAAACGTAAGCGCACTGGTCGCAACTTTGGCAAACGTTCCAATGTCAAAAAAGCATATGTGACCTTGGCTGAAGGCACCATTGATTTCTTTGGTGTTTAGCAAGATTGATATCCATCTGACGGAGTAGCAATAATGGGGATCAAAAAGTTTAAACCGACATCACCGGGTCGTCGTCATATGACCGCCTCGACTTTCGAGGAAGTCACGACATCAACGCCTGAAAAGTCATTGTTGGCACCGCTGACAAAATCCGGTGGACGTAACAATACAGGTCGGATCACAAAGCGGCATACCGGTGGTGGCCACAAACGCAGGTACCGGATTATTGATTTTAAGCGCGATAAGCGGGAAATCTCTGCCAGGGTTGCGACGATTGAATACGATCCAAACCGGTCTTCACGAATTGCATTGCTGCATTATGTGGACGGTGAAAAGCGTTATATCCTGGCTCCGGTCGGTATTAAGGTTGGCGATGTTGTTATCGCGAGCGATACTGCCGACATCGTACCGGGCAACGCTATGTCGATTCGTGCAATTCCACTTGGTACCTGGGTTCACAATGTAGAGCTTAAGGTCGGCAAAGGTGGCCAGCTGGCTCGCAGCGCCGGGACTTACGCCATGATCGCGGCCAAAGACGGTAAATACGCTCAGTTGCGTTTACCTTCAGGTGAAGTTCGTCTGGTGCTGCAGGGTTGTTGCGCTACGGTTGGCCAGGTTGGTAATACCGATCATGAGAACATCAAAATCGGTAAGGCTGGTCGTAATCGTTGGCTCGGCAAGCGCCCGCAGTCTCGTGGCGTTGCCATGAACCCGGTTGACCACCCGCATGGCGGTGGTGAAGGTAAGAGTTCCGGTGGCCGTCACCCTGTGACCCCCTGGGGTGTTCCGACCAAGGGTTACAAGACGCGCTCTAACAAGCGGACGGATCGATTCATTGTCCGCCGTCGCACCAAGTAACGAGAATAGGAGACGACCGTGGCAAGATCGATTAAAAAAGGCCCTTATGTTGAACAGAGCCTGACGCGTAAAATTGAAAATATTGGTGATTCTGGTTCTCATAAGGCGATCAAAACCTGGTCGCGGCGTTCCACAATATTGCCTGATTTTGTCGGTATGACGTTTGCTGTACACAATGGTAGAAAGTTCATTCCGGTCTTTGTATCCGAGAACATGGTCGGCCACAAGCTTGGTGAATTTTCTCCGACCAGGACCTATTACGGTCATGGTTCAAACCGTACGAAGAAGAAGTAATCATTAGCGAGGGAGTACCGGCACATGGAAGCTAGTGCGAAGCTGAAATTTATTCGTTTGTCACCACAAAAGACCCGCTTGGTTGCGGACATGGTCCGTGGCAAGGCTGTTCAGGAAGCTCTTAATATCCTGAAGTTTTCGCCTCAACGCCCGGCGGATGTTGTTGCCAAGCTGGTGCGTTCTGCTGTTGCCAATGCAGAGCAGATGGGTGTCTCTGATGTTGACAGACTGTTTGTTAAAGCATTGTTTGTTGACCAGGGACCTGTTCTCAAGCGGTTTATGCCGCGAGCTCAAGGCCGGGCGACAAAAATTCGTAAGCCGACCAGCCACATTACGGTGATTTTGGACGAGAAGTAACCACCTTAGGAGGTTTAGTTTTGGGTCAGAAAGTTCATCCGATAGGATTTCGCTTAGGCGTGATTCGCACATGGGAATCCAACTGGTATGCTGAGAAGGATTATGCTCAGTTGCTGCATGAGGATCTCAAGTTGCGGGATTACTTGAAAGAGCGTCTGCACCATGCAGGCATTTCCAAGATTGAGATCGAGCGTGCTGCCGGTAAGGCCAAGATAAATATCTTTGCAGCTCGTCCCGGTATCATCATCGGTAAAAAGGGCTCTGAAGTCGAGTCGCTTAAGAAAGAACTGGCCAAGCTAACCGACAAAGAGGTCTTTATCAATATTCAGGAGGTTCGCAAGCCTGAGGTTGATGCTCAGTTGGTTGCTGAAAATGTCGCACTGCAGTTGGTGCGTCGTGTCGCTTTCCGCCGCGCCATGAAGAAGGCTGTCAACCAGTCCATGAAGTTTGGCGCTCAAGGGATCAAGATCGAATGTGCCGGCCGTCTTGGCGGTGCCGAGATGAGTCGTCGCGAATGGTATCGTGAGGGTCGCGTACCCCTGCACACTCTGCGTGCCGACATTGATTACGGATTCGCCGAAGCCAAAACAACCTACGGTATCATCGGCGTAAAAGTTCTTATTTTCAAGGGCGAGATCCTTGGCAATAAGGACCAGAATCCTAAGTAACAGGTCAGGAGCTTATTTGTCATGTTGATGCCTAAGAAGGTTAAGCATAGAAAACAGTTTAAAGGTCGTATGCGTGGGCGCCGCACGTGGCGGTACAGATCTGAATTTTGGAGATTTTGGTCTGCAGGCTTTGGAGTGTGGCTGGCTTTCAGCACGTCAGATCGAAGCTGCACGTCGTGCCATGACTCGCTATATCAAGCGTGGTGGCCAAGTCTGGATTCGTGCTTTCCCTGATAAATCGTTAACTCGTAAACCTGCCGAAACCCGTATGGGTAAAGGCAAGGGCTCTCCGGACAGCTGGGTTTGTGTTGTGAGGCCGGGGATGATGCTTTATGAAATGCAGGGTGTCCCCGAAGAAGTGGCGCGTGAGGCGTTTCGCCTGGCAGCCCATAAACTGCCAATGAAAACCAATATCGTGGTTCGTGAGGAGGCCAGTCATGAGTCCTGAGGAACTACGCGATAAGACAGTGGAAGAGCTTAATGCAGCGGTTGCAGAGCTGAACCAGGAGATCTTTAATCTCAAGTTTCAACTGCATACCGGACATCTGGAAAACACCTCGCGTATCCCTTTGGTGCGTAAGGAAATTGCCAGGATCAAAACTGTGCTTGTAGAAAAGCGCAGCTAATCCGATTGAACGAGGACGGCAATGATAAAAGAGCGTGGTAATAGGAAGATTCGAGTTGGGCTTGTCGTGAGCGACAAAATGGACAAGACGGTGGTTGTCAAGGTTGACAGCATCGTTAAGCACCCGACATACAAGAAATACATTAAACGTCACGTCACCTTTAAGGCACATGATGAAGAGAATGTCTGTGTCACAGGTGACAAGGTGTTGATTGTTGAGACGCGCCCCCTGTCGAAGAATAAACGATGGCGGGTCCGTGAAATTCTCGGCAAAGACGCCAGCGCTTAGGAGATACTGCTATGATTCAGATGCAAACTGTACTGACTGTTGCAGACAACTCCGGTGCCAAGAAACTGCGCTGCATCAAGGTTCTTGGTGGCTCCAAGCGCAAGTATGCCGGTGTCGGTGATATTATCGTATGTTCTGTAAAAGAGGCGATGCCAAATTCGAAAGTAAAGAAGGGTGAAGTTGTCCGTGCTGTTGTTGTTCGAACAGCTAAAGAGGTGAACCGCCCTGATGGTTCATACATTCGTTTTGATGGTAATTCTGCCGTCGTTGTTTCTGCTGCCGGAGAACCGGTCGGAACTCGTATCTTCGGACCTGTCGCTCGTGAGTTGCGCGCCAAGAAATTCATGAAAATTGTTTCACTGGCCCCTGAGGTCCTTTAATAGCTGGGAGTAAAGAAGCCATGGCAGTCATAAAACTGCATGTGAAAAAAGATGACCAGGTAATGGTCATTGCCGGGAAAGATAAAGGTAAAAGTGGTAAAGTCCTGCGTGTTTTGCCTGAGAAAGGCCGGGTTCTGGTAGAGAGCCTCAATCTGATCAAGCGTCACACACGCCCTTCTAAAAGCAATAATGAAGGTGGGATCATTGAAAAAGAAGCCCCGATTGCTATCTCCAATGTCCAGCTGTTGTGCCAGGGATGCAACAAACCTGCACGTACGGGCATCAGAGTTCTCGAAGATGGTAGCAAGGTTCGGTTCTGCAAGAAATGCAACGAGATTGTGAACAATTAACGGAGTTTTTCATGGCAAGGCTCAAGGAAACATTTCAGAAAGAGCTCATTCCAAAGTTGATCAAGGAATTGCAGCTTAAGAACGTGATGGAAGTCCCGCGCGTCGAGAAAGTCGTCATCAATATGGGGCTCGGAGAAGCGATCCAGAACGTTAAAATTCTGGAATCAGCGACTGAAGAGATGTCTCGTATTTCTGGCCAGAAGGCTGTTATTACTCATGCCAAGAAGTCGATTGCTCAATTTAAACTGCGTGAAGAGATGCCGATTGGAGTTATGGTGACACTTCGTCGTGACCGGGCTTATGAATTTCTTGATCGATTGATTAATGTTGCTCTGCCGCGCGTCAGGGACTTCAAAGGCGTTTCGGCCAAGGCGTTTGACGGCCGGGGTAATTACACTCTGGGGATTCGTGAACAGTTGATCTTCCCTGAGATTGATATTGAAGAAATTGATAAGATCAAGGGTATGAATGTGACGATTGTCACCTCGGCACGTACTGATGAAGAAGGGCGTGCTCTGCTTGCCGGGATGGGAATGCCTTTCCGGAAGATGAATGTAGCAGTTTAGCGGAGGAAACACGTGGCAAAGAAATCTATGCGCATTAAGGCCGCAAGGCCTCAGAAGTTTAAGGTGAGAAAGTATAACCGCTGTCCGATCTGTGGTCGGCCTCGTGCGTACTATCGTAAGTTTGATATGTGCAGAATCTGTCTGCGCAAGCTGGCGTCTCAAGGCAAGCTTCCGGGCGTAACCAAATCCAGCTGGTAAGCGGATAATTAAGGAGCAGTATTCATGGCTATGACGGATCCGATCGCGGATTTGCTGACCCGCATCCGCAATGCAGGCATGGCGCAACATCCCAAAATGGACATCCCTTCGTCCAATGTGAAAGTTGCTATTGCCGAAGTTTTGAAAGATCTTGGTTATATCAAGAACTTCAAGGTCATTAATGACGACTTGCAGGGAGTCTTGCGGGTTTATCTGAAATATGATGGGCAGAACACCGCTGTAATTCATGAAATTACCCGCGTGTCGAAACCAGGCCGTCGGGTTTATGTGGGGACAAGATGATATTCCCCCGCATTAAAAATGGTCTGGGTGCAGCGATTCTATCGACCTCCAAAGGCGTTATGGATGATGTTGCTGCCCGTGAAGCTAATGTCGGTGGCGAAGTTCTCTGCACTGTTTGGTAATTAATTGAGCAAAATGCTGATTCTAAGGAGTCGATAAAGATGTCGCGCATCGGCAAGAAACCAATAAATATCGCCTCGGGCGTTAAAGTTACTCTGGCTGGCCAGAAGATCACGGTCGAGGGACCAAAAGGCCGCCTGGAGAGGATCATTCACGACCAGGTTGAGGTTAAGATGGAAGCAGACCAGTTACTGGTTTCTTCTCGTACAGAGCGGTCCGGTGCTTTTCAGGGGCTCATGCGCTCACTGATTGCAAATATGGTGGACGGCGTTACTAATGGCTTCTCCAAAGTGTTGGAAATCAATGGTGTCGGTTATCGTGCCGAAGTGAAAGGTTCGACTCTGAACCTCTCACTGGGTTTTTCCCATCCGGTTGTCTACCCGCTACCGAAAGGGATTACTGCCGAAGTCGACAAAAAGGCTAATCGCATTACCGTCTCTGGAATTGATAAAGAACTGGTTGGAACTGCGGCCGCTGAGATTCGCGCTTTTCGCAAGCCTGAGCCTTACAAGGGCAAAGGTATAAAATATGCGGATGAGAGAATTATGCGTAAAGCCGGGAAGACCGGAGCGAAGTAAGCAGAATTAGGAAGAGGTGAAAGCGTGAATGTTTCGAAAAAGCGGCAGGTTGCCCGCAAGAAGCGTCAGAGAAGAGTCCGTAAAAAGATCGTAGGAAGTGTAGAGCGCCCACGCTTGTGTGTGTTTCGCAGTTCAAGACATATTTATGCCCAGATTGTCGAAGATGTCACAGGCAAGACTTTGGCTGCGGCTTCAACCGTTGCCAAGGGTGTAGATGACAGTGTCAAGTACAGTGGTAATGTTGAGGCGGCCAAGATGGTTGGCAAGAAGATTGCCGAAACAGCTCTGGCTAAAGATATTAAACATGTCATTTTCGACCGCAACGGCTTTCTGTACCATGGCCGTGTCAAGGCTCTTGCCGATGCGGCTCGTGAAGCTGGTTTGACTTTCTGAGCAGCAAAGGAGAAGAGCGTTGCAACGCGTTGATAAAAACGATACAAATTTAAATGATCGCGTTATCCACATCAATCGTACCTCCAAGGTTGTTAAAGGTGGTCGTCGATTCAGCTTTTCTGCCCTGATTGTAGTTGGTGACGGCAGTGGCAATGTTGGATACGGTCTTGGTAAGGCCAAAGAAGTCCCTGAGGCAATTCGCAAGGGTGTTGAAAAGGCCAAGAAGAATATGATCTCCATACCTATCCAGGGTACAACCATCCCTTACGATGTTATGGGTAAGTATGGTGCGGGCAAGGTTCTACTGTTGCCTGCGTCTGAAGGTACGGGTGTCATTGCGGGTGGTGCGGTGCGTGCAATTCTGGAAGTTGCCGGCGTCAGTGACATTCTTTCCAAGTGTCTTGGTTCTAACAACCCGCACAATGTTGTTAAGGCAACGATTCGTGCTCTGCAGCAATTGAAAAGCCCTGAAGAGATTCTTGCCAGACGTGGCCTTACGAAAAACACCTCAGAAGTAAAGTCCAGTGATGGGAGTGAATAATGGCTGAAATCAAGATTACTCTCAAGCGAAGCGGTATCGGCCGCAACATATATTTTACCAAGGTGCTTCATGGGCTCGGTCTGCGTCGTCTTCATCAGACGGTCGTGCGTGTGGATACACCTGAAATTCGCGGTATGATCAACAAGGTCAGCCACATGGTCACTGTTGAGGAATAATTGCAAGGATATCAACATGGATTTAAGTAATCTGCAACCGTCATACGGTTCGACACATAGTAGAAAGCGTATTGGCCGTGGTCATGGCTCCGGCACAGGTAAGACGTCCGGTAGAGGGCACAAAGGTCAGAACTCCCGCTCCGGTGGTGGTGTCAAGCCTGGTTTCGAAGGCGGTCAGATGCCGCTGCAGAGACGCCTGCCCAAACGTGGTTTTACGCCACTGAGCAGAACAGTTTATGTCCTCGTTAACCTCCGTGATCTGGAGCTCTTTGATACAGGGAGCGTGGTTGATCTTGAGGTGCTCGGTAAAGCTGGGTTGATTGGCCAGCTTAAAGATGGCGTTAAGATCCTGGGCGATGGTGAATTGTCCAAAGCTCTGACGGTTAAAGCTCATAAGTTCAGCAAATCCGCCCAGGCCAAAATTGAGGCTGCTGGTGGCACTGTAGAGGTTATTTAAAGTTGTTAGCCAGCATCCAGAATATCTTCAGTATTCCTGAACTACGACGGCGGATTCTCTTTACACTTGGAATGCTTGCTATCTATCGGGTCGGCTGTCACGTACCCCTTCCGGGGGTTGATCGTGTCGTTCTCGCTCAGTTCTTTGAGGGGACACAAGGCACGTTGCTTGGTCTGGTCAGTGCTTTTACTGGTGGTGCGCTGGAACGTATGACGGTCTTCGCACTGGGCATTATGCCTTATATCAGCGCCTCGATCATCATGCAGTTGCTGACCGTTGTCTTTGAGCCGGTTGAACGCCTCTCCAAAGATGGTGAGCAAGGTCGTAAAACCATGACCAAATGGACACGCTACGGCACAGTCGGCCTGTCGATTGTGCAGGGCGCCGGTATTGCTGTCGGTTTGCAGACCATGCGCGGTCCCGCTGGTGAACCGGTTGTTGCCATGCAAGGTGTCGGTTTCATTGTTTTGACTGTCATCACCTTGACCGCTGGAACTGCCTTTATCATGTGGCTTGGTGAGCAGATCACAGAGCGCGGCATCGGTAACGGCATTTCTCTGATCATCTTTGCCGGTATTGTCGCCATGATGCCTTCCGCCCTGATCAACAGCATCCGGTTGTTAAAAACCGGCGCTATGACCTTCACTGTTCTGTTGATAATCCTGGTTGTGATGGTTGCTGTTATCTGGGCTATTATCTTCATGGAGCGCGGTCAGCGGCGTGTACCGATTCATTATGCGAAGCGGGCAGTCGGTTCCCGCAACCTGGGTGGACAAAGTAGCCACCTGCCGCTCAAAATAAATATGAGTGGCGTTATTCCACCAATTTTTGCCAGTTCGATTATTATGTTTCCGAGTACAGTCGCTCAATTTGTCGATGTGCCCTGGGTACAGACGTTATCTTCCATGATGACTCCTTCTCACTGGCTGTATAACGTTGTTTACGTCACTTTTATTATCTTCTTCTGTTACTTCTATACGGCGGTCACCTTTAATCCGGTTGATGTTGCAGACAATATCAAGCGCCAGGGTGGGTATGTCCCCGGTGTCAGGCCGGGCAAGGCGACTTCCGATTATCTTGATACTGTGCTTGGCCGCCTGACTTTTGCCGGTGCGATTTACATCTCGGTTGTCTGTGTTCTGCCATCACTGCTGATTGGTCAGTTCAACGTTCCCTTCTTCTTCGGCGGAACGTCGCTTCTGATTGTTGTCGGTGTGGGACTTGATACGGCTTCTCAGATAGAAGCGCACTTGATTTCACGTTCCTATGAGGGTTTCATGAAGGGCGTGAATATCAAGAGCCGCCGCGGATAATCGAGGATAGCCCGATGAAACTGATTTTACTCGGACCTCCTGGAGCCGGTAAGGGAACCCAGGCTAAAATGCTGATGGAAAAGTTCTCTATTCCGCAGATCTCCACCGGAGACATGTTGCGTGCCGCAGTTAAGGACGGCACCCCCATGGGGCAGAGGGCCAAGGAATTCATGGACGCAGGCGGACTCGTTCCAGACGAAGTTGTTGTCGGTATTGTTCGCGATCGTCTGCAGGAAACTGATTGTGATAATGGTTTTATTCTGGACGGCTTCCCACGAACCGTCGCTCAGGCAGATGCCCTACAGAGCAGTTTCCAGGAGATGGGTAAAGAACTGGACAGGGTCATCTCTCTAGAGGTGGACACAGAGGCCTTGGTTGAGCGTTTGAACGGACGGCGGACCTGTCGTGATTGTGGCCGAGGCTACCATGTGGAGTTTGATCCTTCTCAACAAGCTGGAATTTGTGACGCTTGTGGCGGTGCTTTGTTTCAGCGGGACGATGACAAGGAAGAGACTATTCGCAAACGACTGCAAGTCTATGCAGAACAGACGGCTCCCTTGATCAGTTACTATCAGGATGCGGATGTGCTGATGGAGCTTGACGGGATGTTGCCGATTCTGCAGGTTCAGGAAAAGATGTTATCTCTATTGCAGGCAAGCTGACGTGATTGTTTTAAAAAACCCGGCAGAACTTGAGAAGATGCGGGTTGCAGGGCGGATCGTTGCCGAAGTACTGGCCCTGCTCGAAAGCCGGATTGCTCCAGGAATTACAACCGCTGAACTGAACCGTGAGGCGGAAAAAGAATGTCAGCGCCAGGGAGCAAAGCCGGCATTCAAGGGATATGGTGGCTTCCCCTATGCCATCTGTTCTTCACCGAATGAATGTGTCGTTCATGGCTTTGCCAATAATACGCCCTTAGAGGAGGGTGACATCCTGAGCATAGACTTTGGTGTCCTCTATAAGGGGCTTTTACGGCGATTCAGCTATCACAGTCGCTGTTGGCGAGTTGGACGATGAGACGCAGCGGCTGGTTACGGCAACACGCGAATCACTCGAGCGGGCTATAGAAAAAGCAGTTCCGAACGGCAGACTGTCAGATATTTCACATGCCGTTCAGTCCTGGGTCGAGCCGAAAGGGTTCAGTGTCGTCCGGGAATTTGTCGGGCATGGTATCGGTAGCAGCCTGCATGAGGCTCCACAGATACCGAATTTCGGACAGCCTGGTCAGGGGCCACGACTTAAACCCGGGATGACGCTGGCTATAGAGCCAATGATTAATGCCGGCGTCTCCGGCGTAAAGATATTGGAAGACGGGTGGACAGCAGTGACGCAGGATGGTAAGCGTTCTGCCCATTTTGAACATACAGTAGCGATTACTGACAACGGTCCAGAGATTTTGACACGGTTGTAAAAAGTAAAGGCGATAGTTGCCAGGGATCGTAACCGACACTGTTTAAAGGGAAGAATCATGAAAGTCCGAGCATCAGTTAAAACAATGTGTGACAAGTGTAAAATAGTCAAGCGCAAGGGTATTCTCAGAGTTCTCTGTGAAAATCCCAAGCATAAACAGAGACAGGGTTAAAGAATTTAGGAGGATCGGACATTGGCTCGTATTGCTGGTATCGATTTACCCAGAAACAAACGGATTGAAGTTGCTCTGACCTACATCTACGGTGTCGGGCGCTCTCTCTCCCAGGAAATATTGTCCAAAGCCGGTGTTGATTGCAATACCCGATCAGACAATTTGACTGAGGAAGAAGTGTCTAAGATCCGCAAGGTTATAGACAGCGAATGTAAGGTAGAGGGTGACATGCGTCGCGAAGTGACAATGAACATCAAGCGACTTATGGATCTCGGTTGTTATCGTGGTCTGCGACATCGTAGAGGGTTACCGGTGCGTGGGCAGAAAACCAAGACGAATGCCAGAACCCGTAAGGGTCCGCGCAAGACTGTCGCTGGTAAGAAGAAGTAACAGGAGGAACCATGGCTAAGCCTGGTAAACGTGTACGTAAAAAGGTTGAAAAGAAGAACGTCCCGAATGGCATTGCTCATATCCAGGCGACGTTCAACAATACGATTATCACAATCACTGACGTGGCCGGCAACGTGATTTCCTGGTGCACCTGCGGAACCAAGGGTTTCAGAGGGAGTCGTAAGAGTACTCCTTTTGCTGCACAGATGGCCGCTGAAGATGCAGCCAAGAAAGCTCAGGAGCATGGCATGCGTAGTATTGAGGTCTGGGTCAAGGGACCCGGTTCCGGTCGCGAGTCTGCACTACGGGCTCTACAGGCTGCTGGTTTGACCGTTACCATGATCAAAGATGTCACTCCGATACCGCATAACGGGTGCCGACCACCCAAGCGTAGAAGAGTCTAACCAGTTTATAAGGAGGACGAACGTTGGCGAGATACACTGGACCCGTTTGCCGCATGTGCCGTCGGGAAAACATGAAGCTGTTCCTCAAGGGCGACCGTTGTTACACCGACAAATGTGCATTGGAACGCCGCAACTATGCCCCTGGTCAACATGGCCAAGGTCGTATTAAGGTTTCCGATTACGGTACTCAGTTGCGTGAGAAGCAGAGAGTCAAACGGACCTATGGTCTGCTTGAGAAGCAATTCCGGGAATATTTCAAAAAAGCTGACCGCATGAAGGGCGTGACTGGCGAGAATCTGCTGGTTCTGCTCGAGCGCAGGCTTGACAGCATGGTCTATCGGATGGGTTTCGCTACGTCGCGCAATGAAGCCCGCCAGTTGGTTCGACATAATCATTTTCTGGTCAACGGCCGGAAAGTGAATATTCCGTCGTATCTCGTGCGTCCTGGTGATGTTGTGGAGCTACGAGAGAAGAGTCGAAAGATTGTTCGTATCAACGAAGCTCTTGACGGTGTCATGCGTCGTGGTATTCCTTCCTGGTTGGAACTGACCCGCGAATCATTTCAAGGCACGGTCAAAACTTTGCCTGTGCGTGCTGAAATGACGACACCAAGCTTCCAGGAGCATCTGATTGTCGAACTTTACTCGAAGTAACCGACAGCCATCTTGGCAGCTTAATACCTTATTGAGCAACCTCATAATGGAGGATTCGCATGTTTAAAAACTGGAGAGAACTGATCAAACCCAAGCGTCTCCAGGTTGATGCCGATTCGCTGACTGCCTCTTACGGCAAGTTTACAGCGGAGCCGTTTGAACGCGGTTTCGGCACGACTATGGGTAATTCCTTGCGCCGGGTTCTACTCTCCTCGTTGCAGGGGGCGGCAATCACCTCGGTTCGCATTAAAGGTGTGTTGCATGAATTTTCCATAGTACCTGGTGTGACGGAGGATGTGACTGACATCATCCTTAATCTCAAAGGTGTTTTGATCAAGTTGCATGGTCATGATGCTCGTAATGTCCGTATCGTCAAGAAGGGGGCAGGGGTTATCAAGGCGGGTGATATTGTTACCGATCCTAACGTCGAGATCCTGAATCCTGATCACCATATTGCTAACTGTGGCAAAGACGCCGATGTCGAAATAGACATGGTCGTTACTATGGGCAAGGGTTATGGCCCGGCAGAGCGTAATCGTGATGAAAAAGCTCCGGTCGGTACAGTGCCTATCGATGCTCTTTTCTCACCGATCAAGAAGGTGAATTTTACGGTGAGCAATGCTCGTGTCGGCCAGGTAACTGATTACGATAAATTAGTCCTGGAAATCCACACCGATGGTAGTGTTAAGCCCGACGATGCTTTAGCTTACGCAGCCAAAATTGTTAAGGAACAGGCCCAACTGTTTATCAATTTTGATGAATCTCTTGAACCTGAAATTACCGATGAAGCTGAAAGCACAAAGCAGCCTATCAACGAGAACCTCTATCGTCGCGTAGATGAGCTTGAGTTGTCCGTGCGCAGTGCCAACTGCCTGAAGAATGCCAACATCCGACTGATCGGTGAACTTGTCCAGAAGTCGGAGGCGGAAATGTTGAAAACACAGAATTTCGGTCGTAAGTCACTTAACGAAATCAAGGATATTCTTTCCGAAATGGGTCTTACTCTGGGGCTTACCCTCGAAGGTTTCCCGGATCCTGAATACCTGAAGATGATCGAAAAGAGTGAGGAAGAACTCTAAGAGTTCTTCCCCTACTGGAATGCTTATTAAGAAAGGATCTGATACCGATGCGTCATAGAAAATCCGGTAAGCGGCTGGGTCGCAATACCAGTCATCGTAAAGCCATGATGCGCAATATGGTGACCTCGTTTTTTGATTGTGAAAAAATAACCACCACAGATTCGCGCGCCAAAGAACTGCGTAAAATGGCAGAAAAGCTGATCACTATGGCTAGACGTGGTGATTTGCACTCGCGCCGTTTGGTCATGCAGGTTGTGCGAGACAAAAAAACGGTTGCCAAGCTGTTTGAAACTATCGCACCTCGCTACCTTGATCGTCCTGGTGGTTATACAAGAATTATCAAGTTGGGACATCGTGCTGGTGATAATGCTGCTCTTTCGATGATTGAGTTGGTTGAGGAAGAGTTCACCGCCAAGCCGAAGAAGAAAAAAGCTCCGGCAAAAAAAGGCTGTCAAAGCTGCTGAGCCAGTTCTTGAAGAAGCCCCCGCTGAAGAAGCACCTGCTGAAGAAGCACCTGCTGAAGAAGCACCTGCTGAAGAAGCACCTGCTGAAGAGGAAAAAGAGGAGAAGTAACTCCTCTAAAGATGGTAATTATATAAGATGGGCGGGATGACTTATCCCGTCCATCTTTTTTGGTTGTGCGCCCGGAAGGGTGACTCAAAAGCCCTCTCGTTCGCTTGCCATTTCCAAATCTTCATGTTAGTTTAATACGTTAATTCCTTAAGGAAATGGCATGTATTCCCCATCTCGTGAAGAGTTTCTAAACATGGCCCGCAAGGGCAACCTTATTCCAGTCTACCGGGAAATTCTCGCAGATATGGAAACCCCTGTTTCGGCCTTCTGCAAGATCGATGATCGGCAAAGTGCTTTTCTGCTGGAAAGTATTGTCGGTGGCGAGAAATGGGCACGCTATTCCTTCCTCGGAGTTGGTTCCGGACGTGCTTTCAGATGTCGTGGTGGTTATTTCGAGATCCTGGAGAATAGCGAACTGGTTGAATCCGGCACAACGGCAGATCCTCTGGCTGAATTAAAGAAATTCCTGTCACCCTATCAGCCGGTGACTTTGCCGGAACTGCCACGTTTTTTCGGTGGTGCGGTCGGTTATCTCGGCTACGACATGATTCGTCACATTGAGGAACTTCCTGATCTTAATAATGCGGAAATCGGCGCTTATGACAGTTGGTTCCTGATCACGGAAACGCTGCTGATCTTTGATAACATGGAACAGAAGATCAAGATCCTCAGTAATGTTCATTTGCGTGATGGCGATGATCCAGGGACCTTGTACGATGAGGCCATTGAACATATCGATAATATGGTCGCTTTGTTGCGCAAACCCTTGCCAGCTCGTTCTGTCAAGACTGAAACGGTTACTACAGAGGAACTGCAATCAAACTTCAGTCGTTCTGACTTTGAATCGGCCGTTGAACGCTGCAAGGACTATGTGCGCTCCGGTGACGTCATTCAGGTGGTCCTTTCACAAAGATTCTCCGGCGATCTCGATGCAGATCCTTTTGACGTCTATCGTGCATTAAGAACTATCAATCCGTCACCCTACATGTTTTACCTGCAGTTCAATGAGACCCGCGTCATCGGTGCTTCTCCCGAAGTGCTGGTTCGTAAGGAAGGCGACCATGTCGAAGTCCGCCCGATTGCCGGAACCCGACCGCGTGGAGCAACTCTCGATGAAGACCAGCGCCTCGAAGAGGAACTGCTTGCGGATCCAAAAGAGTTGGCAGAACATATTATGCTGGTTGATCTCGGTCGCAACGATCTTGGTCGGGTTTGTGCCGCCGGTTCCGTACAGGTCGATGAATTGATGGTAATTGAGCGATACTCGCATGTCATGCACATTGTCTCCAACGTCAGCGGCCGCCTCCTGCCAGAGTATGACGCACTGGACCTCTTCGCAGCGACCTTCCCGGCAGGAACCTTGAGTGGCGCACCAAAAATTCGAGCCATGGAGATTATTGAGGAACTTGAGCCGGTACGTCGCGAAATCTATGGTGGCGCTGTCGGCTATATCTCTTTCGACGGCAATATGGACTTGGCAATCGCCATCAGGACCCTGGTCACTCATAAAAACCGGGTCCACCTTCAGGCCGGTGCCGGTATTGTTGCCGATTCAGATCCGGCAGCCGAATACGAGGAAACCATCAACAAGGCGAAGGGTGTCAAGCTTGCTATCGAACTCGCGCGTCGGGGGCTGGACTGAGATGTTGCTGATGATTGACAATTACGACTCGTTTACCTACAACTTGGTGCAATACCTGCGTGAGTTGGGTGAAGAGGTCGTTGTTTACCGCAATGACAAGATTACGCTGGATGAAATTGAAAAGCTTCAACCGGAGCGGTTGGTTGTTTCCCCAGGGCCATGTACGCCGAATGAAGCCGGCATTTCGGTGGCGGTTATTAAACATTTCGCCGGACAGTTACCGATTCTTGGTGTCTGTCTCGGTCATCAGTCAATCGGCCAGGCTTTTGGGGGAAGGGTTGTACGTGCTGACCGGTTAATGCATGGTAAGACCAGCCCGGTCTTTCATGACGGACGCGAACTCTTCGTCGATCTCCCTGATCCTTTTGATGCGACTCGTTATCATTCCCTGTTGGTCGAACGGGCATCTCTGCCTGAATGTCTTGAGTTGACAGCGTGGACGGAAGAAGGTGAGATCATGGGGATGCGTCACCGTGAGTTGCCTGTCTGGGGAGTGCAGTTTCATCCGGAGTCTATCCTGACGGTGACTGGAATGGATATGCTAAAAAACTTCCTGGAGATGACGTCTTGAGAGGGACACGAAAGCTACAAGTCATAACCTGCTCCTGGAGGAGAAAATGATCAAGGAAGCGATCGGTAAAGTTGTTCTTCAGAGGGATCTGTCCGAGGCCGAGATGATCGAGGTGATGAACCAGATTATGGGTGGTGAGGCGACTCCGGCCCAGGTCGGAGCGTTCATAACTGCTTTGCGTATGAAGGGTGAGACTATCGAAGAAATCACTGGTGCTGCCCGGGTCATGCGTGCTCATGCCACGCCAATTCGGGTGGGCAAGGCGATTGATATCGATCGAGAAGAGATCAACCTTGATCGGGAAACGATTCTGGATACCTGCGGCACAGGTGGCAGCGGTACGAAAAGTTTTAATATCTCTACCACGGTCGCTTTCGTGGTCTCTGCCTGTGGCGTCAAGGTCGCCAAGCATGGCAATCGCAGTATTTCATCTGCATGCGGAAGTGCCGATGTTCTGGAGGAGTTGGGAGTCAATTTGGATGTGACCCCGCAGCAGGTTGAGTCTTGCATTAACGAAATCGGTGTCGGTTTCCTTTTTGCGCCGGCGTTGCATGGCGCCATGAAGCACGCGATCGGACCGCGCCGTGAGATTGGCATTCGGACGATTTTTAATATCCTCGGTCCCTTGACCAATCCTGCCGGAGCTGACCGGCAAGTGCTTGGCGTCTATGATGAAGGCCTGGTTGAAGTCCTGGCCGGGGTTCTGGTTAAGTTAGGCTGTCAGCGTGGTTTTGTTGTCCATGGTATGGACGGTATGGATGAGGTGACGCTGACCGGTCCGACGCGTATCGGTGAAATTTGCGATGGAGCAGTGTCTCTGTCAACAATTGAACCGGAAGATTTCGGTTTGCGTCGATGTACCCTTGCCGACCTCCAGGGCGGGGATGCTTCTACAAACGCCGCGATTGTCAGGGATCTCCTGGAGGGTCATCCCGGACCGAAGCGAGAGGTTGTATTGTTGAATGCTGCCTATGCTCTGGTTGCAGCCGGGCTGGCTAAAGATATCGAAGCCGGTCTTGTAAGGGCGCGTGGTGTGATTGACGACGGTCTGGCTATGGCCAAACTCAAAGGTCTGGTTACCCTGACGAATGCTTGAGTAGAGCGCTGCTTGCATTATCGTTACTAATCGAATAATTATTTTATGATTCTCGATAAGATTGCCGAACATAAACGACAGGAAGTCTCCCTGGCCAGGAGCCGTCGCCCTCTCATTTCCTTGCAGAATAGCGTTGCTGAGCTTGAAGATCAGCCAAGAGGCTTTTTGCGGGCTCTGCGTACAACGGCCGCTTCAGGCTGGACGGCTGTGATTGCAGAAGTCAAGAAAGGATCTCCAAGTAAAGGGGTGATTCGTGAGAACTTTGACCCTCTGGAGATTGCAGAAATTTATCAGGATAATGGTGCCTCCTGTTTGTCGGTGTTGACCGACGAATACTTTTTCATGGGGCATTTGTCGTACCTCGGCAAGATTCGTGAAGTTGTCAGTTTGCCCTTGCTGCGTAAGGACTTTATCTGTGACCCTTATCAGATTTACGAAGCTCGGGTTGCCGGTGCCGACGCCGTACTGTTGATTGCTGCCATGCTTGATGCCGGGCAACTGGCAGAGTACAATGCGCTGGCCAACGAGCTTCATCTTGATGTGCTGCTGGAAGTACACGATGAGTCGGAACTGGAGACGGCGCTGGCCACGGGATGTGAACTGATCGGCATTAATAACCGCAACCTGCAGACGTTTGAAACTGACCTGGAGATAACGGAACGATTGCTACCGTTGATTCCAGCCGATCATTTTGTCGTAGCCGAGAGTGGTATTGTCTGTCGCGCTGATGTCCTGCGTTTACAGCAAGCCGGAGCCAAAGGCTTCCTGGTTGGGGAGTCGCTGATGCGTGAAGACGATATCGGCACCAAACTACGTGAACTACAGGGTGAAACGAACTAATTGAGAAAGCCCCTTTCTTCCATAATAACGAACCTCAAGGAGATGTCTTATGCAGACTAAAATTCTTCTCAGCGAAGACCAGCTTCCCAAGCAGTGGTACAACATCATTCCGGATATGCCCGGGCAGATGGCTCCGGTTATTCATCCCGGGACCCTGCAACCGGTAACTCCGGATGATCTTCTACCTCTGTTCCCCATGGGGCTCATTGAGCAGGAGGTTTCTCAGGAGCGTTGGATTGATATCCCGGAAGAGGTGCGGGAGATCTACAAATTATGGCGTCCCTCTCCTATGTATCGAGCACACAGTCTGGAAAAAGCCCTCGGGACCCCGGCAAAAATTTATTACAAGTATGAGGGCGTCTCCCCGGCGGGCTCCCATAAGCCGAATACCGCAGTGCCGCAGGCCTATTACAACAAGATCGCCGGTACCAAACGAATTGCATCAGAGACCGGTGCCGGGCAATGGGGCTCATCGATAGCCTTGGCTTGCCAGCACTTTGGTCTGGAATGTACCGTATATATGGTCAAGGTTTCTTACGGTCAGAAGCCATATCGCAAAAGCATGATGCAACTCTGGGGTGCCGAGGTCTTCCCCTCGCCGTCAGACCGGACCAACGCTGGTCGGGCTATTCTTGCCGATGACCCCGACAACCAGGGTTCCCTGGGGATTGCCATCAGCGAAGCGGTGGAAGATGCTGCTACCCATGAGGATACCCGCTACTGTCTTGGTAGTGTGTTGAATCATGTCTGCCTGCATCAGACGGTTATCGGCCTCGAAGCCAAAGAGCAGTTCAAAATTGTTGGAGACTACCCTGATGTTGTTATCGCTTGTCATGGTGGCGGTTCTAACTTCTCCGGTCTCGCCTTCCCCTTCATTTTGGATAAGGCGAACGGTAAAGATGTCCGACTTCTGGCGATCGAACCGGCCAGTTGCCCGAGTCTGACCAAGGGTGTTTACGCCTTCGATTATGGTGATACGGCGAAGATGGCTCCGATTTCCATGATGTACACCCTCGGTCATGATTTTATGCCGCCTGGTATTCATGCCGGAGGCCTGCGCTACCACGGTGCCGCTCCGCTGGTGTCACAATTGCTGCATGAAGGGATCATTGAGGCGAAAGCTGTTCCCCAAGTTGCCAGTTTCGAAGCCGCCGTACTGTTTGCCCGTACCGAGATGATCATTCCGGCACCTGAATCGTCTCACGCAATTCGTGGCGCAATCGACGAGGCTCTGTTGGCCAAGGAAGAGGGCAAGGAGAAAACCATTCTCTTCAACCTCTCCGGGCATGGTCATGTTGATATGGCGGCCTACGATGCCTATTTCAACAACGAATTGCATGATTACGAATATCCGGAAGCGGCAATCAAAGAATCGCTGTCGCATTTGCCCAAGGTTGATTGATGGCAAGTTACGCGGTGCCGCGGGTGAAAATCTGCGGTATCACTAATTTAGAAGATGCGCGTCACGCTTCGATGTCTGGCGCGGACGCTCTCGGCTTTGTTTTCTATCAGGGGAGTCTGCGGTTCATCAATCCGGACCTGGCCAGGCGAATTATTGCCGACCTGCCGCCCCTGGTGACTACAGTCGGACTGTTTGTTAACGAAACCCCGACCCGTATACGTGAGATGGTCGAATTCTGTGGGCTGAACACGGTACAGTTGCACGGTGATGAAGAACCTGACCAGTGTAACTATCCTCCCTGTCGGGTGATTAAAGCCCTGCGATTGAGGCAACAGATGGATAGTGGCCTCTTCGCGGCATATCGGGTTTCTGCCCTGCTGCTTGATGCCTATATTCCTGGCCAGTTTGGTGGCACCGGCCAACGTTGCGATTGGCAGCAGGCGGCGGATATTGCTGCGCAGCATCGGGTGATCCTGGCTGGTGGGCTTAACCCGGAGAACGTTGCCGAGGCCGTGCGCCAGGTTCATCCCTATGGTGTGGATGTCTCCAGTGGGGTCGAAGAGAAACCCGGGAAGAAAGACCCGGAAAAGGTAGCGCGATTTATCCGCATGGCCAAGGAGGCCCTTTAAGTGAGTTACCAACAGCCTGATCCGCGAGGGCATTTCGGCCAGTTTGGCGGCCGCTATGTTGCTGAAACTCTGATGCCGGCTCTGCTGGAGTTGGAGGAGAGCTACAAGCAATGCCAGGCTGATCCCTCATTCCAGTCTGAGTTTGATACCTATCTCAAGGATTACGTCGGTCGGCCGAGTCCACTCTATTTTGCCAAAAGGCTTACTGAGCATCTCGGTGGTGCCAAAATATATCTTAAACGTGAAGACCTGAATCATACCGGTGCCCACAAGGTCAATAATACGGTCGGACAGATCCTGTTGGCCCGTCGCATGGGCAAGCGCAAGGTGATTGCCGAAACCGGTGCCGGGCAACATGGTGTTGCAACCGCGACTGTCGCAGCGCTCTTCGGGCTTGAATGCGACGTTTTCATGGGGACCGAGGATATCAGGCGGCAGGCTCTGAATGTCTTCCGCATGAAGTTGCTCGGTGCTCGTGTCCACGAGGTGACCAGTGGTACGGCTACACTCAAGGATGCCATGAATGAAGCCATGCGTTACTGGGTTACTCATGTACGTGACACATTTTATGTGATTGGCACGGTCGCCGGGCCGCACCCTTATCCACAGATGGTTCGTGATTTTCAGGCTGTGATCGGCTGTGAGGCCAAAGAGCAGATTCTTGATGCTGAAGGGCGTCTGCCGGATGTGGCTGTGGCCTGTATCGGCGGCGGTTCAAATGCCATGGGTCTTTTCTACCCGTTTATCGACGATTCCTCGGTGCGTCTGGTTGGGGTTGAAGCGGCCGGTCTCGGCGTGCAAACCGATAAACACGCGGCGAGCATCTCTGCAGGACGGGTTGGCGTTTTGCATGGCAACAAGACCTATCTCCTGCAGGATGATGATGGCCAGATTCAACATGCCCATTCGATTTCGGCAGGGCTTGATTACCCTGGGGTTGGGCCTGAGCATGCTCTTCTCAACGATCTGGGCCGTGCCGAATACGTTTCGGTTACAGATGATGAGGCTTTGGCGGCTTTCCGGATGTTAACGGAAATGGAAGGGATTATCCCGGCACTGGAAAGTGCCCATGCTATTGCCCATCTCCTCAAGCTTGCTCCGGAGCTTTCTGCAGAACAAGTCATTCTTGTTTGTCTCTCAGGTCGCGGAGACAAGGACATACACACCGTTGCCGAAGCAATGAGTATAGAACTCTAATACGGGACGTGGGACACGGAATGCGGGACGAGGAAAGAATAGGCTTTCTACGTTCGTTGCTTTGTGTTGCCGTTATCTTTTATGAAATTTACTGAACTCGATCTCCCATCGGAGATCATGCGCGGTCTTGAGCAGGTTGGCTTTGTTGACCTGACTCCTGTCCAGGAAGAATCAATCCCCCTGGCGCTGCAAGGACGTGATATTGCGGCACAGGCTCAAACCGGAACCGGCAAGACAGCGGCGTTCCTTATCGCGCTCTTTACCCGGTTACTGAAACATGAAGCTGTATCGAAGCAAGGGCCACGAGCCCTGATTCTTGCTCCGACCCGAGAACTGGTTGTGCAAATCTGTGCCGATGCCAACGGCCTGGGTGCCGGCTGCCCCTTCAAGGTGCAGGCGATTTTCGGCGGCGTTGACTACGAAAAGCAAAGGCGTGCCCTGCGGGATGGCGTCGATATCATCGTCGCCACTCCCGGCCGATTGATCGACTATGCCAAGCAGAATGTCTTTACTCTGAAACATGTCGAATCGCTGGTCATTGATGAGGCGGACCGGATGTTCGATATGGGATTTATTCGCGATCTGCGCTATATCCTGCGCAAACTGCCCCCTTTTGAAAAACGTCAGACGATGCTTTTTTCCGCAACCCTGTCACAGCGTGTTATGGAATTGGCTTACGAGTTCATGAACATCGCCGAGAAGGTGCGTATCGAACCTGAACAGGTGACGGCCGAAAGGGTTGAACAGATTGTCTATCATGTGTCCAGGCGGGAAAAATTTCCTCTGTTGCTCGGCTTGCTCAAGAAAGAGCGGGAAGAGGTCAGGGTTCTGGTTTTCATAAACACCAAGCGGGAAGGGGAGCATCTCTCCGGACGTTTGCGGCTGAATGATTTCAAGGTGGCTGTTCTGTCCGGTGATATTCCCCAGAAAAAGCGTCTGCGCATCCTCGATGATTTCAAGGCGGGCAAACTGAACTTTCTGGTGGCCACTGATGTTGCTTCACGTGGTCTGCATATCGACGGTGTGACGCACGTGATCAACTATGATCTGCCACAGGATGCCGAAGATTATGTTCATCGCATCGGCAGGACCGCCCGGGCGGGAGCTGGCGGCAAGGCGATCAGCTTTGCGGATGAAGACCTGGCTTACTTCCTGCCTGATATTGAAGAGTATATCGGCCAGAAGATTCCGAGCACTGTTCCTCACGACGAAGACCTCTGTCTGAATTACAAACGTGGTGTGCTCCACAAAAAGTCGCCTGTGCCGGACAAAAAAAGTGGTGGCGGCAAGTCGCGGCCCTCACGACGGCGGCGTCCTGGTGGCCATCCAAGGTCGAAGTAGGAACAGTAATGTGACCAGCATTTATCTGGAAGGTCTGGATGGTTGCACACGGTGCAAACGGCTGGAGGCCTTTATGGCCCAGCTTACACCGACCAAGGGGCGTTTGCGTGCCGATTACCACAATGCCCCCGTCAAGGGCTTTGGCGATCTAGAAGCGCGTATCTGTCTGGTCGGGCTGGCTCCGGGTGCTCATGGTGCTAACCGGACCGGTCGTCCCTTTACCGGAGATGGTGCCGGCAAGTTCATGTATCCTCTGCTGTACCAGTCCGGGTTTTCCAATCAGGCAGAAGCGGTGTCTGCCGATGATGATCTGGAGTTACAGGATCTCTATATCACCAATGCGGTCAAGTGCCTGCCTCCGGAGAATCGGCCGAACGCTGAGGAATTCACCACTTGTCGACCTTATCTCGAAAGAGAACTACAGGCCTTGAAGAGCCTGCGTGTGCTTATTGCCCTCGGCCATGGAGCCCACAACAGCTTGCTGCGGCTTTTTCAATCTCAGGGGTTAATTAAACGTCTGTCTGATGTGCCTTTTGGTCATGCGAACAGTTTTTTGCTGCCCAATGGGGTCTGGCTGGTCGATTGTTACCATACCAGTCGTTATAATGTTCAGACCGGGCGGATGAATGAAAAGATGTTTCTCGACCTGCTTGAGCAGGTCACATTATTAGCGCTGGGAGAAAACGGTTGATATTGTTCTCTTTGTTCCGATAAAATCAATCTTTTAGGGAAAATGTATTAGTTCATGTCAAATATTACCGCCACATTGAACACTCTGAAAGAGCAAGGTAAAAAAGCCCTGATCACCTTTGTTACGGCAGGTGATCCGGATCTGGCTACCAGTGAAAAGATCGTTCATGCTCTGGTCGAATCCGGTGTCGACCTGATTGAGCTCGGCTTCCCATTCTCTGACCCGGCGGCTGACGGTCCGACGATTCAGCTTGCTTCGGAGAGAGCTCTGGAGTCCGGAACGACCTTGCGTGGTGTGCTTGATATGGTTGCCAGAGTTCGTCAGCACAGTAATGTGCCGATTGTCTTGATGGGATATTACAACCCCGTTTTCTGCTATGGACCCGAGCAATTTGCTCGTGATGCGGCAACTGTCGGTGTTGACGGTTTGCTGCTGGTTGACCTGCCCCCCGAAGAAACCGGGGAGTTACATCCTTTTCTCAAAGAGGCCGGTGTCGATCTGATTACCTTGCTGGCGCCGACGACAGGTAGAAAACGCACTGCCCGGCTCGCCTCCGCAAGTGAAGGTTTTCTTTACTATGTGTCCATGACCGGCGTGACCGGTAGCAAACAGGTGGATGCCGGGGCAATCGCTGTCGCCGTTAATGAGCTGAAAGAGCAGAGCCCGGTCCCTGTGGCTGTCGGATTCGGCATCTCTACACCGGAGGATGCCGGAGAAGTAGCCAGAATTGCCGATGCTGTTGTCGTCGGCAGTGCCCTGGTCAAACGGATAGCTGAATTCAGCGATTCGCCGAGTCTGCTCGATGAAATCCGAGGTTTTGTACGGCAGCTTAAAGCTGCAATCTGATATATTTGACGACGGCGTTGTCGTTCGTGAGTTTTTCGATCCAGATAGGCTGACAGCCTTATGGAGAATCTGCAAAGCTGGACAAACCGGAAGTCTCGGTCAAAATGTTCTATAGGAAGTCTCAATGTCTTGAAGATTATAGTGCGAAGTTGGCCTTCTGCCAGAAACGCTGTCGGATATTGAGTGGCAATGAACGGTTCGTTTCCTAAAGATGGAACCGTCTGAATGCGAGGTAAATCATGGCCTGGTTTAAAAAATCCAAGGCGCCGCTTGCGCCGGTAGCAAACAAGAAAGTGCAGATGCCTGAGGGGCTCTGGACAAAGTGTAAAAATTGCGAGGAGATCATCTATTCCAAAGAGATCGAGCGTAATCTTAATGTTTGCCCAAAATGCGATTATCATTTCCGCATCAGCGCGCGAGAAAGGATCGCTCTTGTTATTGATGAGGGAACCTTTGCAGAGATTGATGCCAAGATGAGCTCTGTGGACTTTCTGAAGTTCAAGGATGCCAAGAAATACAGTGACAGGCTCAAGGCGGCCTTTAAGAAGAACGGTGATGGAGATGCCGTTATTACTGGTTCCGGTATGATGCATGGCCAGGAAGTTGTTGTTGCTGTCTTTGATTTTGGCTACCTGGGTGGCAGTATGGGGTCGGTTGTCGGTGAAAAGGTGACGCGGGCAATTGAGTTGGGTCTTGAGAAAAAGGCTCCGGTTCTGATTTTCTCTTCATCGGGTGGCGCGCGTATGCAGGAGAGCATCCTCTCTCTGATGCAAATGGCCAAAAGCAGCGCTGCACTCGCCAAACTGAAAAAAGCGGGGATACCGTTTATTTCGGTCCTCACTGATCCGACCACCGGTGGTGTCACTGCCAGCTTTGCCATGCTTGGAGATCTCAATATTGCTGAGCCTAAGGCTCTGATCGGTTTTGCCGGTCCTCGTGTTATCGAGCAAACCATCCGTCAGAAGCTCCCGGATGGTTTCCAGCGTTCTGAATTTCTCCTTGAACATGGCATGGTCGATATGATTGTCTCCCGCCAGGAGCTGAAGGCAAAATTGTCGCAGGTCCTGCGTATCTTCACCAGCCAAGCTGCTGTTGCTTAGTGGATTTCCCGGCAAGCCTAGACTACCTCTACGGGCTGCAGCGCTTCGGCGTCAAGCTGGGTCTGGAGAATATGCGGGCTCTGAAAGCTCGTTTGCCGCAGTTGCAAGAACCCTTACCCTGTATTCATGTCGCCGGAACCAATGGTAAGGGTTCGGTCAGCGTTTTGCTGGCTGGAATGCTCAGTCATTCCGGGTTGAAAGTAGGCCTTTACACGTCTCCTCACCTGCACTGCTTTACAGAGCGGATCCGGATAAATGGCGAACCGATTGATCGCAATGAAGTAGCAATACTCGCAGAGACCATATGTCAGGCTGCCGTGAAAATTCCGGTGACTTTTTTTGAAGTGACGACGGCGATGGCTCTCCTGGCTTTCAAAGAGCATCAGGTTGATATTGCTGTTATTGAAACCGGGCTTGGCGGACGACTTGATGCTACCAACATTGTCGAGCCGCAACTTTGCTTGATTACCCCGGTCAGTCTGGATCACAGTGAGCATTTAGGCGACACTCTGGCGGAGATTGCCGGCGAGAAGGCCGGTATCATAAAGCCCGGTGTGCCGATTGTCGTTGGCAAGCAGAGCCCTGAAGCGGCTGAAGTTATTTTAGCTGCGGCTGATGACCGTGATGTTGCTGTCTGTCTTGCCGGTCGTGATTTTAGTTGGCAGGGAGATCATGGCAACCTGTCGGTAGCTGTTGGTGTGAGTCGCCTCAACGGGTTGGCCTGCGCTCTGGCCGGGACACATCAACTTGATAATTTTGCTCATGCTGTTGCTGCAGCCGTGCAATTGCGTGAACAGGGTGTCGCGATAACCGATGCTGCCATACGCAAGGCCGCTGAGACAGTCACTTGGCCAGGACGCCTGGAATGGTGGTTGGGGGCTCGACAGCTTCTGCTGGATGTCTCGCATAACCAGGCAGGGATAACCTGCCTGGCCAATTATCTTGATGACCAGAAGATTGCCCGGATTCATCTTGTGATCGGACTGAGTGGTGAGCGTGACCCGTTTGAGACCCTGATGCCACTGGTAAAACTTGCCGCTGCAATATATGCTGTACCGGTTTCATATGGGCAGTCTGTACCGACGGCCCTGATAGTTGACTGGGCAGAACAGCAAGGGCTGCCGGTTTCTGAATATCACACGGCAGGCGAAGGTTTCGCTGCGGCACTCAAAAGTGTCCGATACAAAGACCCGGTTGTGGTGTGTGGTTCTCTCTACCTGGTTGCGGAGCTACGACAGGAGTTACTGGAGAGGGGATTGCCCGTAACTCTTGAACCTCTGGACTGCCTCTGATTTTTATGACGGATAAGGTAATGCGAAGTTTATCTGTGAGGGCAATGCTCACTGTGTTGCTTATTGTTGGCATGCTCTTATGGGGGCCTCTGAGCAAGCCCGCCGTTGCCCAGACCGGGGTCACGATCGGCCCATCCGGGATCACGCTCGGTCTTTCTGTTGATAATGCTGGAATGAGAATCTCGTCCGAGCAGGGCGAGGAGATTGGCCGCTATCTGGAAAGCCGACTCTCAATACCAGTTAAGGTGCGCAGTTTCGCTTCCGCAGACCAGCTTTACAAAGGGTTGGTCCATATTCGCGAAGTTGATGTCGCTTGGCTCAGTAAAAATTCGCTTGCTGAACTGCCTGTCGGTCAACTTGATTCTCTAGCTGAGGATCGTGATCATTCCTCTGGTCTCTTGCCTGGTGAAATAGTTGTTCGGCCAGGGATGAATGCCGACCTGCGTCAACAGCTGCGTGCCGCATTCCTGAATATGCACGAAAGTTCTTCTGGACAGGATTTACTGGCAAAGCTCGGCGTTTGCCGTTTTGTTTCTCCAGAAAGCCAGCAAGCATCGTCTGTAACCTCTTCACCAGAGTCTGACCCAAAGGCATCAATTACCCTGGTTTCTGATTACCTTGCCTATAATTCAGAGGATGATATCTACGAAGCCCGAGGTGATGTCGTTCTCAACAAAGCCGGAGTCGAGTTGAGGGCAGAGGAACTCCTCTGGCAAGCTACGACCCAGGATGCTGCGGCGCAAGGGTCCGTCCAGCTCAATGACGCCAACGCCGAGATTTCCGGCGAACGCCTACAGTACAATGTAGCAACCGGGCAGGGGCAGATCCATGACGGTCAGGTTTTTATCCCTGAAGGGAACTTCCATCTGGCGGGCAAGCAGGTTGAAAAACATAGCCGGATAAACTATTTCGTTAAAAATGGCACTTTCACGACTTGTGACGGCGAAGTCCCTGACTGGAAATTTACTGCCAGTGAAATCGATGTCACCCTGGGAGGCCATGCCAAGGCCAAGAATGCCTGGTTTTATATCAGGGATGTCCCGGTTCTCTATTCGCCTTACCTGGAATTCCCGGTGCAGACAGAGCGGGAGTCAGGGTTCCTAATGCCCGCGTTTGGTTATTCGGACACCAAGGGAACGCGGGCGTCTGTGGCCTGGTATCAGGTTATTGACCGTCACCTGGATGCAACGATCTATCTTGATTATCTCTCGGAGATCGGTCTTGGCAAGGGGCTCGAATACCGTTACGCTTTGGCCAACCAGAATAAAGGCAAGGCACTTTATTACCACGTAACGGGGTTGAAGGGGATTTCTGATCTTTCTTACGTGAAGTGGGGTCACCGCGGAGAGTTGCCCGCCGACTGGCGTCTTAACGTCGATATTGAATACACCGACAGGAAGATCTTCTTCGAAGAGTTTGGTGATACCGCCGAGGATTATAACCGTGACAAGACGGTTTCGACGCTGATACTTCAGCGTAATTGGCAGAGACTCAATCTGGTTGGTTATGCACGCTTCATCAAGGACCTGGAAACTGATAACGACGAGACTTTGCAGCGCCTTCCCGAAGTGGGCCTCAACCTGGCCCGCTATCGTCTTGGCGACACTCCTTTCTATGCCGATCTGGAAAGTTACGCAACCCGTTTCCAGCGCGATTCAGGTGTGGATGGTGAGCGGCTTTACTTAAGGCCTTCTCTGTCGGCGGTTTACAAACCCGGATTATGGCTTGAAATTGTTCCGGAGGTGGCTTTTTATGAGCGGCTCTACAACACTGATGCCAGAGGTGATGAAAAATTTGTCCCCGAATTCTCCCTGGCCCTTGCAACGCGACTGGTGAAAGATTTAGATGTCAATCGATGGGGCATTGAACGCATTCAGCACAGTATCGAACCGAAGGCGGTCTACACCTACGTGCCCGACGAATCACAGGATGACCTGCCGTTGTTTGATCTCTTTGACAGGATTGTGCGTCGGAATGATGTTGTCTATGCACTGGTTAATCGCCTGACTGCCCGCAGTACAGCCGCAGACGGCTCGAGAGTTTATCGTGAGCTCTTAAACTTGCGGCTTTCCCAAAGATACGATATTGACGAGGCAAGAAATAACCGCTCAGGGAAGAACCAGCCTTTCTCTGATTTGCGCGTTGAGCTGAATCTCCAGCCGACCCGGAATATCTCTTTGAAGGCAGAAAGCCTGATACCTGTTTATGGCAATGATGGCTTCCGAACCCTGAGGGTCGGTACGTCCGTCAGGGATAATAAGGGTAATGCCGTCAGAATCGATTACTCCTACGAGGACGTGGATTTTGCAAGTGTTGCTACAGATTTTATCAGGTTCCAGCTGGATACTTCTATTTTGAAACCTGTTTATGTTAAGTTTGTAGAGCGTTATGATTTCCGTGATGGCCGTGCACTTGAGAAGACTGTTGGCCTGGAATACCGTTCAAAATGTTGGAGTATCCTGATGTCATACCGCAATCGTTACCGGGAAGATAGTGAGGATGATAATGAGTTCATGATGACTTTCATCCTGGCCGGTCTTGGGCAGGACAAGGGTTTTGGCTACGGTTTCGGAGCGGTTGGCCGCTAACTTCAAAGGTATTTGACAAAGAGAGAAAGTTTGTTATCTTCATATAGCTGCCAGGTCTTGAAGAAGTTCGACGGGCGGCTAGTTTTGCCAGCCATCCGATGAGGTTCATAGTGAGCCGGGTTGGCGGCTATACTGATCCGGAAGGGAGGTGCTGTTCAGGAGGGATTGCAAGATTTTATGCCCACATCGGGTTCTTTTTATTCTAATTTTGGAGGGAAATGTAATGAAGCGTTATCTGTTAATGATGGCCCTGTTGGTTGTTGTCGCTATCGCCGGTTTATCGCCGGTTTCCGTTGTCGCGGCTGAAAGTCCTGTCGCAAGTACAGTCATCGAAATAATTCATCTCAATCAGGCTACTGCTGAACAATTGCAGGCGTTGTCTGGTGTCGGGCCGGCTCTGTCAGAACGAATTGTGGTCTATCGCACTGAGCATGGAGCATTCAGCAGCGTGGACCAATTGACCGAGGTTAAAGGGATCGGTCAAGCAAAGCTGGCGAAGTTCAGGGATCAGTTGATTGTTGATTAAGCGGTTAGAAAAGGCCTGCCTTTTGGCAGGCCTTTTATCCTCTCTGCACGTTGGTTTTTCTTGATTGTGGACTGCGACGTTCAACGTGTATCTGAACATCATTGCGAAAAACCTTGATTTTTAATGTGATTTGATGAAACAATCTCGGAGTTGAAAGGTTTAGTTTTGTGCATTGGCAGATTATCTGCGTAGGGGTTTATTATGGCGGGAAGCCCTGCTCAAGCTTCACGCCCTGATTGGGGGCGACTTAATCTCTGGCCGTTGGCACTGGTTGCGCTTCTCCTTGGCTTCGCCCTGTTCGGCGATCGAGGGATTCTTCACATGTTGAAGCTTTCAGGTCAAAAAGCAGGTTTGACCCAGAAACTTGCTGAGTTTGAAGCTCAAAATAGTGAGTTGCGTATTGAAATCGCCGCCTTGCGGAGTGATCGTCGCTACATAGAACGGATAGCACGCACTGAGTTGGGGATGGTTCGGGACGATGAGCTGGTTTTTCAGTTCTCCGATTGAAAGTAAATCTTTCGTGATCCAACAGATGGTTCCCAGGTTAATATGTCAGGCCCATTCCGCATCGGCGGAATGGGCTTTTCAACCTTCATGGGTGAAAAATGACTGAAGATAAGCGTAAATTATGTTCGAACTGTGCCTGGCGTGCCAATTGCGCCAAACGGTTCTCCATGGATGACAGTACCACACTGCATTGCCCTGATTATTCTGAAGATGTCACCTTGCGTAAAATTGAGAAGGGCCAGAACACCCCTGATGTTTAAGGAGGGTTGACTAAGTTATGAAGGATCGCCTGCGTCAGCAGATTGGCGACGCTCTACAAACCTGTTTTATGAATAAGACCCTGCACTCGGGAGTTGTCCCTGAGATACAGATCGAAGTGCCGGGAAATCCGGAGCATGGTGATTTTGCCTCCAATCTGGCAATGACCATGGCTCGCGCTGAGAAGAAATCTCCCCGCCAGATTGCCGAAGCACTGGTCAGTGCTCTGGGTGATTGTGCTTTCCTCAGCAAGGTCGAAATTGCCGGGCCGGGCTTTATCAATTTTACCCTGACTCCAGCCAACTGGCATCAGGTCCTGGATGAAATTGCCGCTAAAGGTGAGGAGTACGGGCTTTCACAGATTGGTCAGGGACGTAGAGTCCAGATTGAGTTTGTCAGCGCCAACCCAACCGGTCCTTTGCACATAGGGCATGGTCGTGGTGCCGTTACCGGTGATGCCGTTGCCGCAGTTATGCAGGCTGCAGGTTATGATGTGCAACGTGAATATTATATCAATGATGCCGGCAACCAGATGCGCACACTTGGGCTTTCCTTGCTGTTGCGCTACCGCGAAGTGTGTGGCGAACAGGTAGCTTTTCCGGAAGACTGCTATCAGGGCGATTATATTCTCTCCTTGGCTGAAGAGGTTCATGAGGCTGAAGGAACTCTCTATCTGGACCTCGTAGAGGACGAAGCAATTAAAATCCTGGGGCAGTACGGTAGTGATCATATCCTCGCCGGAATCCGCGAGGACCTGAAGTCCTTCGGGGTTACTTTCGATCGTTGGTTCAGTGAACAGGGCCTGTTTGATCGCGGTGAAGTTGCTGCTGGCCTTAAACTGCTGTCTGAAAAAGGGTTGACCTACGAAAAGGACGGTGCCACCTGGTTTCGCACTACCGATTTCGGTGATGATAAAGACCGCGTGCTGGTCCGTTCCAACGGCGACACCACTTATTTTGCCTCAGATGTTGCTTACCACCTGGAAAAATTCGGTCGCGGTCTTGAAACTGTGATTGATGTCTGGGGGGCTGATCACCACGGTTATGTCCAGCGTATGAAAGCGGTTATAAAGGGCATCGGTCGCAATCCGGATGATTTGCAGATAATCCTGGTGCAACTGGTCAGTCTGTTGCGCGAAGGTGAGCCGGTGGCCATGAGCACTCGCTCCGGTGAGTTTATTACTCTGCGTGAGGTGATTGACGAGGTTGGCAAGGATGCCGCTCGGTTCCTCTTTCTGCTCAGGCGTGCTGACAGCCCGCTTGACTTTGACCTGGAACTCGCCAAGCGCCAGAGCAACGACAATCCTGTCTACTATGTACAGTATGCTCATGCCCGGGTTTGCAGCATCAATCGCAATGCCACAGGGCAAGGTGTTGCGATGCCTGAAGCTGGTGCTGTTGATCTCTCCTGTTTGACTCTGGCCGAAGAGCTTGCCCTGGCTAAACAGCTGGCTCGCTATCCCGAAACTATTGTCGGTGCAGCCCAGAATCATGAACCGCATCGGGTTGTGTATTACCTGCAGGAGCTTGCCTCTCAATTTCATAGTTACTATAATCGGCAACGTGTTCTGGTGGAAGACTCTGCGACCACTCAAGCGCGACTTTATCTGGTCAATGGTATTCGAACTGTCCTAGCCAATGCATTGAACCTGCTCGGGGTCGATGCCCCCGAGCGGATGTAACCGCAGAAAGATAGAACTTATGGTACAAACGGTGGTGACACGCTCACAGAGACGTCTCGAGCGTAAACAGGTCGTTCTTATTACTGTTTTGATTCTCGCTGTGGCAGGGGTCAGCTTTAGTCTTGGGGTCATGTTCGGTCAGAGAGGTGGAACATTGCCGACTCTTGTCGCTGATGTTGGAAAATCGAAACTACCGATGGTGACCAATGTTGCACCACCGCCGCTACCGGCACCGGAAGTTGCAACAGAGAAACCGGAGAAGCTGACCTTTTATGACAATCTGCCCAAGGGGAACCAGGCCCCCCTTGGCAGTGGGATCAACTTGCCGCCAAAGCAGAAAAATACTGCTAAAAAAACTAAAAAGAACGTAGTTAAATCGGCCCATTTGGCGCCGGTGCCGAAGCCGTCAAAACCATTGGTCCCCTCGGCATCAACCCCGCCGGCAGCTTCTACTGGTGGTGCCTTCGTCGTGCAGATTGCCTCTTTCCGCACCCGTGAGGACGCCAGGAAGTTAGCCAGTCGTCTTAAAAGCCGTAAACTGGCAACTTTTGTTGAATCAGCGGATCTTGGTGAAAAGGGCGTGTGGCACAGGGTTCTGGCCGGGCCTTATAAAAGTCGTGAAAATGCCAACCAGGCGGCAGCTTTTCTGAAGGAAAAAGAGCGGCTTTCTGTTTTGGTCAGGCAGCGCTGAAGTTGGTGATTTTTTCTTGACATAGTGAAGAGGTACAGGTAGATTTCAAAATTCTTGTTGCGGGGTGGAGCAGTCAGGTAGCTCGTCGGGCTCATAACCCGAAGGTCGGAGGTTCAAATCCTCCCCCCGCTACCAACAGATATCAGGGACTTGCATTATATGCAGGTCCCTTTTCATTTGTCAGGGTATCTGGTAAAAAGAAGCGTACGGTGCGCTCCAGGTTTTTTTAACGTATATACAACTCATATTTTTTTAACCTTTTCTCGCCCCGAAGCTACAGATCCGGGTTTAATGGAGTTCAGTTTTGAACCTCTGTGGAAAGCAGATTATCGCTTCGGAATTTTGCCCGGAGGGTGAGCCGACGTTTGCTGCGATGAATCCTGCCACCGGGGCTGTTCTTGAACCGCAATTCTGCGAGGCGACTCACGATGATCTCAACAGCGCCGCTACATCTGCTGCCGCTGCTTTCGATCTTTATCGTAAACTGCCATCGGAGCAACGTGCAGTATTTCTGGAGAGTATCGGTGAGGAGTTAACGGCCCTTGGCACGGACTTGGTGACTCGTGCCCATGAAGAGACGGCCCTTCCTCGACCAAGACTCGAAGGGGAGCTTTCCCGTACCGTCAATCAGTTGAAATTTTTTGCACAGGAGGTTCGCCAGGGTTCCTATCTTGAGGTGCGCATAGACCATGCCCTGCCGGAGCGGACACCGGTGCCGAAGCCCGATCTTCGAACCATGCAGATTCCACTCGGTCCGGTTGCAGTCTTCGGTGCAGGCAACTTTCCATTGGCGTTTTCTGTCGCGGGCGGTGATACTGCGTCGGCATTGGCTGTGGGCTGCCCGGTTGTGATCAAGGGTCACCCGGCACACCCTGGGACCTGTGAACTGGCCGGACAGGCGGTGATGCAGGCAGTTCGGAAAAACAGGATCCCACCAGGGGCCTTTTCCCTGTTACAAGCGGAGAATACTGGTGTGGGCGCGGCCTTGGTGCAACACCAACTGATCAAGGCGGTTGCCTTTACCGGTTCGTTTACAGGTGGACGGGCACTCTTTGGTCTGGCCTGCTCGCGACCGGAACCGATCCCGGTTTATGCCGAAATGAGCAGTGTGAATCCGGTTTTTTTTCCTGTCTCAAATTATTGATAATAAGGGCACATTGTTGGCAGCAGAACTGGCCGAATCATTGACTCTCGGTGTCGGCCAGTTCTGCACCGCACCAGGACTGATCGTGGTGGTCAAGGGGGCCGCAACGGATACGTTTTTACACGAGCTAGAGGCCTGCCTTGCGGCTACACCACCCGGGATAATGCTGCATGACGGAATTAAGCGGAATTTTCTGTCAAAGCTTAAAAAGCTGTCATCGGTTGATGGCGTCGAGTTATGTGACCGGCCGCGCCCTTTGCTCGATGGTTGCCTGGTCAGTGCGGAGCTTCTTCGGACTGATGCGAAGACTCTGCTTGGCAACCCTGCCATTGCCGAGGAGGTTTTCGGACCATCGGCAATCGTGGTGGCCTGTGATTCCAGAGGTGAGATGCTGGATGTGGCGGAGAGTCTTCAAGGTCAGCTGACAGCCAGCGTGCATGGCACCAACAGAGAGCTTAATCAGTTTCGCGATCTTTTGGTACTCCTGGAACGCAAAGCCGGACGTCTGATCATGAATGGTTTCCCGACCGGTGTTGAGGTATGCGCTGCGATGCATCATGGCGGCCCTTACCCGGCGACAACTGACAGCAGGAGCACTTCGGTTGGTACTGATGCCATGAAACGGTTTCTGCGCCCGGTTTGTTACCAGAACTACCCGCAGGAATTTTTGCCTGAACCGTTGAGAACTCAGGCTCAATTCAGGAGTTAAATGATAATGGGTGTTACCGTTGTTATCCCGGCACGTTATGCCTCAACCCGGTTCCCTGGAAAACCTCTTGCTGACTTGTGTGGCAAGCCGATGATCCAGTGGGTTTACGAGCGTTCGTCCCTTTGCGAATCGGTTGACCGGGTTATTGTTGCCACTGACGATGCGCGTATCGCTGATGCTGTGGAAGCTTTCGGTGGTGTTGTTGTGATGACACGCTCTGATCATGCCACCGGTACCGATCGCCTGGCTGAGGTTGCTGCTGATCTTAGCGATGATCTGATCGTGAATGTGCAGGGTGATGAACCTTTAATTGATCCAGAGATGATCCAGGCGGCTTTGGAGCCGATGCTGGCTGACAACACGATCCCGATGGGGACGCTCAAAACACCCTTGACATCAATGGAGGAATACCGGAATCCAAACGTTGTCAAAGTGGTGACAGATCGGCAGGGTTTCGCGCTCTATTTCTCCCGTGCACCGATACCCTATCCACGTGATTTCAATGACGATCTCGATCAGCGCTGGAATGAACTGGCGACGGCCAAGCATGTCGGCCTCTATGTCTATCGGCGTGAATTTTTGCTTAAGTATCCATTTCTTAAGGCGACGCCTCTGGAAAGCCAGGAATGTCTTGAGCAGTTGCGTGCTCTTGAACATGGTTACCGGATCCGGGTGGCAAGTTCCGATCTGATGGGGCAGGGTGTTGACACCCCGGAGGATCTGGAGCGGGTGAAGGAGCTTCTGGCTTCCTCTTCACATGGTTAGCTTTCATAGGGAAGAGAATAAGGGGTTTTCATTTAAGCTTCGGCGGTGTAAAATTTCGTGTTTGAATTGTTTCAGTATGTTGCTTTAGTCCGTTTTTCTTTCAGGAGAATCTATGAAGACCAAGTTTATATTCGTCACCGGCGGTGTTGTCTCCTCTCTCGGTAAGGGATTGGCGGCCGCATCTATCGGAGCACTTATGGAAGCACGAGGGTTGCGGGTTTCCATGCAGAAGCTGGATCCGTATATAAATGTCGATCCAGGAACCATGAGTCCTTTTCAGCATGGTGAAGTCTTCGTCACTGACGACGGTGCTGAAACGGATTTGGACCTCGGGCATTATGAGCGTTACACCACGGCAAATCTGACCAAGAAGTCTAATTTTACCACTGGCCAGATCTATGATTCAGTTATCCGCAAGGAACGTCGTGGAGATTATCTGGGCGGTACAGTGCAAGTCATTCCCCACATCACCAACGAAATCAAAGAAAAAATTCTGGTAAATGCCAAAGATGTTGACATTGCCATCGTCGAAATTGGGGGAACGGTTGGCGATATTGAGTCTCTGCCTTTCCTTGAAGCGATTCGCCAGTTCCGTATCGATCTCGGCCCTGAAAATGTTCTCTATATCCACTTAACCCTGGTGCCGTATATTTCGACGGCAGGTGAGCTGAAAACCAAACCGACTCAGCACAGCGTCAAAGAGTTACGCCAGATCGGCATTCAGCCGGATATCTTGCTTTGTCGTTGCGATCGTGAATTACCACGTGACATGAAAGCTAAGATATCTCTTTTCTGCAACGTTCAGGAAGAGGCGGTCATTACCGCCCGGGACGTTGAGTCGATTTATGAAGTACCGATGGCTTTTCACGAGCAGGGGCTAGACGAAAGAATCGTTGCCTTCCTGAATATCTGGACCAAGGATCCGGATTTGAGTTCCTGGGAGCGGATCGTCAGGCGGGTCAAGGAGCCGGCAGGGGTTACCACGATCGCCATTGTCGGTAAATATGTCGGGCTTACAGAGAGTTACAAGTCGCTTGCCGAGGCGTTGACTCATGGCGGGATTGCCAACGACTGTCGGGTGGAGTTGAAATATGTCGATTCGGAGTCACTGGAGCGTCATGGTGTCGGTACCACGTTTGATGATGTCGACGGCATCCTGGTCCCGGGCGGTTTTGGTGAGCGTGGCAGTGAAGGTAAAATCGCGGCTATCCGCTATGCCCGTGAGAACAAGGTGCCTTTCTTCGGCATCTGCCTCGGCATGCAGATGGCTGTCGTTGAGTTTGCCCGTTCAGTATGCAATATCGAGGAAGCTTACTCGAGTGAATTCAAGGAAGACGCCAAGAACCCTGTAATCCACATTATGGAAAAGCAGAAAAAGGTCAAGGGCAAGGGGGGAACCATGCGCCTGGGGGCCTGTCCCTGTTCGCTGAAAGACGAGACCTTGGCCCGCAGGATTTACGGTCGAAAAGATGTAGCGGAACGTCATCGTCATCGCTACGAATTCAATAACGCCTACCGAAAAGAACTGGAAAAATGCGGGCTGTCGCTTTCGGGTGTTTACCCGGACGAAGATCTGGTCGAAATTATTGAAATTGCAGACCACCCCTGGTTTCTCGGCTGTCAGTTTCACCCGGAATTCAAATCACGACCGATGGCGCCACATCCACTTTTTGAGTCATTTATCGGTGCCTGCTTCAAGGCCCGGCAAGACCAGGAAGATCTCGGCAAGAGTGAGGCCGGGAAGGATGGGGCGGGCTCCGGAACGAGCAAGGAAAGTTCCGGGATGAGCAAGGAAGACAATGAATAAAATACTTTCGGCCGGCTCGGTCCGTATCGGTGGAGATC
>PVMK01119758.1_pt1 | contig 68521 bp, 67 predicted proteins | sample 1853481 | NCBI WGS metagenome assembly PVMK01 (sample SAMN08533507, study PRJNA380276) | Marine sediment metagenome, whole genome shotgun sequencing project.
CGTTTATCAATGCCCCTATCCGTTTGGACTATCTGCATCCCAGGGTTAACGGCCGCAACCCTTTTGAGCCACACTTTTTCAAAAGGCACCCCAATTGAAAAAAAAATCTTTGACCGCGCCATCTTTCTCATTTGGGCAGGCTTTGGCTCATAAGTGGCGGGATTTGCCCCGGGCGGGACCATCACGGAGACCTTTGCCAGGCCCCCGGCAACCTTCTCTGCAAAGTATTTCTGGGGGAGTATGCTGACCCAGACATCCACGGGCTCCCCGGCCAGGGATACCCCGGAAATAAGCGTCATCGGGAAAATAATGCAAATCAGGACCACAGTCCGCATCCGTATCATAAAAACATTTCCTCTGGACAACACCATCTTCTCAATTTTTTCACATCTTTTTTACAATTATCCGATGATCGCCCCGGACCAGAAAAGCCTTAAGACGTGGGTTTCTCCTCCCTCATATCACCGGTCTTCGGGCAGCCCCCCGCTACAAGAACAATTTCTCCGGCGGTCTCCTTTCAGGGACATATTCGTGAGCGATCTTTTCATCGTTCCAGGCCTTTGAGACATAGAGATTGCAGTAACAGCTCCCATAGGCTTCAACATCGTCGGCCCGGTAAACACAGGGGCATATGATGTCCTTGTCTTTTTCCCGTTCCCCTGACACCAATCTGCATGGACAGGCCATATAACCGTAACGTCCCCTGTTTAGCGCCAATGCATCGAGGAGTTCAAAGGCCTTGTCCTTATCCCTATTGAAATAGTATCCTTTGGGTTCTTGAACATTCTTTAGTGCATCATAGAGTCTTTGCGCCTCACTCATAACCCGATAGCCTCCCTTATTTCATCCTCCTTAAAACCTACGATCACCTTATCTCCTATTATAATGGTGGGAAAGGAACATCGCGGATTGAGTTGTTTTATATCTTCAAGGATTGCAGCCCTTTCTTCCCCTTTTAGCAAATCCACATCTTCAAACTCATACTGTACCCTGCAGTCATCCAGAAATTTCTTGGTCGTCCGACAATGACCACAAGTGCTAAGGGTATAAACCTTGATAATTTTATCCATAATTGACCCCCTTTTTTCTGACCCTTCACGGGATCTTTGTTAAACCCTAACGTTGCATAAAATTTGAGTTCAAAACGCTATAGATTGGGTCAGTCCCGCCCGGGGCGGGATTTGGCCATTTTCAAGGACGAAAACGTATTAAACATACGGTGAGGTCTTGAAAATGGCAAACGTTTCTTGATGGCCTGATATGGAGCGAGCGTAGCGGTTTTGGGCCAAATATTTATGCAACGTTAGGGTAAAGGCTCCATAGCCCTTTTTGCCGCCCGCCTCACCCTCGAATCCGGATCCCCCAGATATTCCTCAATGACTGTCTTTGCCTCTCCATCCCCGATCCTTCCAAGGAGATCCAACGCGATTATCTTAAATGGAGCCTTCTTCTTTTTCATCTCCGCCGTTATCGCCCGGATGGGAGTGTCCCCAAAAAGAGCCAGTGATAAGACAGCAGAATCTCGGCCCCATAGTTTTTGTGTCTCGATGAGTCTCAATAATCGGGGAATGGCCGGTCTGTAATTCATTTGCCCCAGAGAATAGGCTGCGGCCCTTTTCACCTCGGGGTCCGGGTCATCCAGGTATATCATCAATTGGGAGGCTACAGCATCTGATCCGTTGATATCCCTGATCCATGTTTTAAGGAGGGGGCGTATTTCCCCCAGATGATCATAGACAAAGACGGCATATTTATCTATGGCTTTTTCTTCCTTTTTACCCGCAGGTATTTTCTTCAGTTTTTTGTATAAATGATAGTCCATTGGAAGCGCCCGAACAAGGACGGAAAGAAGAGATGCCCTTTTCTTGTCATCCTCCAGATATCTCCGGATGGCATCGGGGGTTCCGCTCTTGGAGGCCTGATCAAGGACGTCCCTCATAGAAACCAGGGCCTTGAGCCGCCCATGATCCAGCACCTGCCCAAGCGCCCGCAAAGCGCTTGATCTTACTCGCCACGATGGATCCTTCAAGGCCTTAAGCAGGTGTTGACGGGTTCGAGTATCCCTTAGCAGACCCAATTGACGACAGGCCCGTGATTTAATTAGAGGATCAGAGACCCGGGTTTTACTGATCAGCCCCGGGATCGCATAGTAGGCATGTATCATAAAAAACGTTCTTAAAAAAATCAGACGTGAAACATCCGGGGTCCCTATAAAACTAAGCACAACAGGGACTGATTTTTCAGGTTCGAGACTCAGGATCTTTTCTCTGGCCGCTTTTGGCATTTCCTTCTCATGACCCCAGTGCGAGGCCACCGTAAGCAGACCATCAATCTTGAGGGAGTAGGGTAAGGACTCGGATCCTGCCAGTATCGCTGAAAGCCGTGTTTGTTCCTCTTTTTTTATTTCTTTCCATGCTCCGCCATCTGAAGCGGATTTTATCGGAGAGACCAGGTTGAGACCGCTTTTGCCATTCTCATCTTCATCCATGCCCACGCCCCAGCGGTTTTGTATCCAAACGGCGTTGTTTGCACCTCTAGTCGAATATCTGTCCTTTCCCGAAGCATCAACAAACAGACCGATTCCGCCGGCTCTTCGGCTTCCGGAAAGACTCCCTACGCCCATAGAGGCCTTGGTTTCATATCCATCATTTCCTAAATTATCAACAAAAATGCCCACACCATTGGCCTCGGACGCGCCCATGGAGAGCCACTCGGATACATAGGTATCCTGGCCGCTCTCATTGACAAGGATACCGATGCCATAGTCATGACCGCACCCTTGGGAAACGCCCCAGGAAAAGGTATGATCGCTGCCACCCACGTCCATAAGAATCCCCAGAGAAAAATGAATCCCCGCCCCTTGGGCATATCGGCGCGCTACATAAATATCTTTCCCTTCCTCATCATAAAGTATCCCCACCCCCGCCCAATAGGATGCTCCTTGACAAAAATACTGACACTGGTAAAGATCGTTCCCCGACCTGTCCGCAAGAATAGAGATCCCTCCGCCTGCCAGATTTCTTCTTCCAAAGGCGAACCCCTGCGAAAAACTCTGGTTCATATCCGGTTCCCTCGGATCGGAAGTCTGCCCGCCGGAGATATATTTGTCATCCCCATCGAGATCACAAAGGGCGGACGCGCCCCGCACCCCGGAATATGCCTGTCCTGAATGGTGGTTTCTGTATACATCGTCACCTTCGAGATCAATCAGCCCGCCCCATCCCCATGAAGAGGCTGCCTGCACAAATGATCCGCCCAGATAATTGTCATCGCCGCCGCCATCCATAAGAAGGCCGATGCCAAAAAGCGCTGCCCCCTGAGACCATCGGTCTGCCAGGTAGAGGTCATTCCCCTTGAGATCAAAAAGGACACCCACTCCCCAGAGACCTGACGCCTGGGTATTATCTTCTCCCAGGTAAACGTCATCGCCGCCGAGATCCAAGACTATACCGCACTTCCCGTCATTCCCTGATGCCACCTTCCCCTTATAAAGATCGTTTCCTCCCAGGTCCAGGATCAGGGTCGGGTTTCCTTCATGCACATCGTTGGATGTTCCGCCAATCCTCACAAGCCCCAGAGAGGTCATCAGGGAGAAAGAGGCCACCTCTTTGTACCCTCTGTCATCTTTTGTTAAAAGGGTCCGTGCCCTGACCAACCCATTTAAAACAATGAACCCTGCCTCAAGGATTCCCTCCCAATCCACATTTGCTGCAGCTTCGACGGCTTGTCTTATCTTTTTGGCGCTGGGTGTTTCCGGGATCTCTCTGCCCGGATCAATTGGTGATTGGGGGCCCGGGTAGAGATGTCTTTCAAATAACCTTATGTTCTGGGGAGAAACCTGACCTTTGACCTCGGCAAGAATTTTGTTGGCCTTGTCTATGGCGTTCATAATCAAATGTATGGCCTCAACTAACTGCCCTGGGAGATGTTCCGGCAGGTCAAGGTCTTTATAGCGTTTCAAAGACACCGCGAAAGATGCATGCGGGTCAACAGGCCTTGCCAGTTCCTGAAGCCAGGCGACAGGGTCCCCGGCAGTTCGGAAGAGATTTTTGGCTTTTTGTTGGGCCTCAAGGGGTGCCTTCAGTGGATTTTCCATCCCTTGTTTGAAAAGGTTTGAAACCAGGGGGGTGGAGAAGAGATCCGGCCTTATTGACAGATCACTCCTTTTTGCCGCAATGTCAGCAAGGGCCCGGTCAAGAAGAAAGCCTCCAGGGGTAGCTTCTGCCATGGAGGGAGGGGAAGAAGATATCACGAGACACGTAATTAATGGTAGGAGCCAAAACAATAGGGTCACAAGCGGGGTCTGGACCGAGGTCTTGGTTTTTTTGACCAATTTCTCAACTTTCTGGCCGATGGCATACGCCGCAGCGGTAGCACTTCCCCACACTGCAGACCTCGCTTTCTTGTTCCTTCAAGGACTGGTTGTATTCGGTTTTGAGATGTTCCTTTTTTATCCCGTGATCAATAAAATCCCACGGCAGACGTTCATCAAGACCCTTTGGACGGTGTACAAAAAATTCGGGGTTCAAATCAGAGATTCGTAGCGCCTTTGTCCAGTCACCCCCAGACTTATGACAGTTAAAAAGGATTGAACCGACCCGTCTGTCTCCAACTGAAATCAATGTCTGTATGTAGGCCCACTTGGGGAGGTCGACATTCACTTTAATCCCCCCCTCTTTAGTCAGTGTCTTCTGTAACCGCTTTTGTTTCTTTTTGAGGGAAGATACTTCTTCCATGGCACACCATTGAAAGGGGGTAAATGGTTTTGGCACAAAACAGCTAACACTCAATCTGATCCGGCCTATTCTCCCACGGGGGGCCGATTCCTTGACCATGTGGTGTTTTATAACCTTAACAAGATTCACAATTTCATTGACGTCTTCGCTGGTTTCTGTTGGAAGACCGATAAGAAAATATAGCCTTAACGAGAAATCATGTGTTTTGGATATAAGCCGGACTGCATCTGTGATTTGTTCGGTTGTGAGATGTTTGTTAATGACCCGTCGCAGACGATCGGAACCCGCCTCGGGTGCTATGGCGAGAGACCTTTGCCCTGCCTGTTTCAAGTCCCTGAGAAGTGACGGGGTCAGGCCGTCCGCCCTCAGGGAGGAAACGGAAAAACCGCACCCGTGACCGACAATTAAAGATGTCAACGTCTCTATATGGGGTATGTCGGAAACCGCCGTACCCAGCAACCCCACCTGACGACACCCCTCGAGGATATCTTCCACAAAGCAGCAAAGGTGCGATTCCCCATGAAACCTTGGAGGGCGGTACACATACCCGGCGGCACAAAAACGGCATGAACGCCCACACCCCCGCCCCACCTCGATCAGGACCTTGTTGGAAAACTCCGTCTCCGACGTGGTGACCACGGTATGGCCCACCTCTTCGCCAAGAGGGTCCTGACGAGGAACCTTGATTTTTTCAGGAATATTATCCTTGATAGGAAAAAATGCCCTCAAGGTTCCATCATTGTTGTATTCCGGTCGATAAAAAGCCGGAACGTAAAGACCGTGTATCGATCTGGAAAGGGTTTCAAGGGTCTCATCCTTGTCAACGCCTTTATTCGTCATTTCCTGAAAGAGATCAATAAACTCACCCAGGTTGGCTTCGGCTTCTCCCAGCAAAAATAAATCCACAAATGGGGCCAAAGGTTCGGGATTAAGAAAGGTGGTCACTCCTCCTGCCATGACAAGCGGGAAAGCGGAACTTCTTTCTTTTGCAAAAAGAGGGATTCTGGCCAGTTCTAATATCTTTAAAATGTTAGGATAGTCATTTTCAAAGGAAAGAGAAAAGGCCACAAGGTCGAACTTGTGAACGGGGGTTTGTGTCTCCAGTGAAAGAAGCGCCCTTCCCGACCGAAGGTAGAGGGACATTTCTTGACCTTCGGGCAGGAAGACGCGCTCCGCCACAACATCGGGCCGTTTGTTTAAGATGTCATAAACAATCTGAAACCCGAGATTTGACATCCCCAGACGATAGTAATTGGGGTAGGCCAGGGCAACGGAGAGCCTTCCCCCCCAATTCTTTCTGACAGTCCCTTTTTCTGCAGACAGTCTGCCCCGATAAAGAGAAATAATATCGCCTGTCATGCCATCTATCAACCGTATTGATCAATCTGCCTTGGCCCTGAGAAAGGTGGGATAGTCCAGATTGTCTTTTTTCAGATGGAACCTGCCAAAAAGGCCCTTCCCTCTTCCGTCCGGCTTTTCATCCGTGGAGAGTGCCGAAAGGCCCGCTCCCTGTCTTTGAAATGTAGGGACATCCAGAGGCTCACCGTTCATTTTTACGGTCCAGTCTTCTTCAACTTCCTCCGGACTCACATCTCTGAGATTTATTACGTTGCCATGATTGGATAACGCAAAGGCCTTGCCATAACGGCCCACATGTTCATCATCACGGCTATCTATGCCGGTGGCAATAACCGTAACCTGGACCTCGTCCTTCATGGTTTCGTCCAGAACCATTCCCCAGAAAATTTCCGCATCTTCATTCACTTCACCCTTGATAAAACAGGAGGCCTCGTCGACTTCATCCATTGTCAGGTCGGAAGGACCGGTTATGTTCATCAAAAGCCCCTTAGCGCCGTCAATGGTGATGTCCTCGAGGAGAGGGCTGTTGATAGCCATCTGTGCCGCCTCCAGTGTCCTTTTTTCTCCACTGGCTCTTCCCATCCCCATGATGGCGGTTCCCATTTTCTCCATAACCTTTTTTACATCGGCAAAGTCCAGATTTATAAAACCGTTACTCACAATCAGCTCTGAAATCCCTTTGACGGCCTGTAGAAGGACATCATCCGCTCGTACGATAAGATCTTTGAAGGTCGTTGTTTCGCTGCCTAGGGTCTTGAGACGTTCATTGGGGATGATAATGAGGCTGTCAACCTGCTCCTTTAGCTTCTCTATCCCCTCCAGGGCCCTCTCCATCCTCCTACGCCCTTCAAAATCAAACGGTTTGGTCACCACAGCCACTGTCAGAGCACCGCTCTCCTTGCATTCACGGGCGGCTATGGGCGATGCACCTGTTCCTGTCCCGCCCCCCATTCCGGCTGTCAAAAAAATCATATCGGCCCCTTCCACGGCATCTCGTATCTCATCGATGCTCTCCTCTGCCGACTTCTCACCAATTTCGGGGTCAGCCCCTGCACCCAACCCTTTTGTAATTGAGGGTCCGAGTTGGATCTTGCGAGAACACACGGAGCGGTCAAGATCCTGGCAATCTGTATTGGCTACGATAAACTCGACCCCACCCAGATTGGAAGCAATCATGTTGTTTATTGCATTTCCTCCTGCTCCTCCAAGACCCAACACCTTGATCCTGGCATCGTATTTCCCACTGGTTTCTTCCTCCACAAATTCAAATTTCATCTCCATCTCGTCCCTCCTTTTCTTTGTTTACACCCTAAACTCCCTCCCTCGATCTCCCAGTCCCTTCCCAAACCATCTCCTCACCACACAACTCAAATGACATCTTCAAACCATTTCTTCATTCTGTTCAGGACACGCTCAAAGATATGGCTGTCCCTTATCCTGAACTTCCTGGGCTTTTTTGCCGTCTTTGCCCCGTAGATGACCAAGCCCACAGCCGTCGCATACATGGGCTTGTTTACAACCTCCAGCAACCCGTTTACCCCCTGAGGATATCCGATACGGGCCGAAGCGTTAAATATCTGCTCCGCCATCTCCGTAATCCCCGCCAGTTCTGCTGAACCGCCCGTCACAACCACCCCTGAGCTGATTTGATCGTCGTAACCGGAACGTACCAATTCGTTGTAGATCAGAGAAAAAATCTCCTCGACGCGCGGCTCCAGTATCTCTCCAATGATCTGTCTCGATAGGGTCCTTGGTCTTCTCCCCCCCACCCCAGGGACTTCGATGGTTTCGTCCTTCCCGATCAGGGATGAAAGACCACATCCGTATTTGATCTTGATCTTTTCTGCCTCCGCCTTGGGTGTCCTGAGGCCCACGGCAATATCGTATGTAAGGTTATCTCCGCCCAGGGCGAGCACCGATGTGTGTTTGACAGCCCCTTTCGAAAACACGGCCATATCGGTTGTCCCTCCCCCGAAATCAAGAAGGGCTGTTCCAAGATTTCGCTCTTCTTTTGAGAGAACCGCTTCGCTGGATGCCAGGGACTCGAGAACGATATTACAGACGTCCAGACCTGCCCGATTGGCACACTTGATGATGTTCTGGGCCGAGGTAACAGCACCCGCCACCATGTGCACTTTGGCCTCCAGGCGAACACCCGACATCCCAAGGGGATCCATGATTTCACCCTGATCGTCCACAATAAATTCCTGGACCAGGGTGTGAATTACTTCCCTGTCCATGGGAATGGCAACTGCGCTGGCTGCCTCGATGACGCGCTCAATATCTTTTTTTGTCACCTCCTTTTCCTTGAGAGCGATCACCCCATGGCTGTTAAAACCCTTTAAATGACCCCCTGCAATACCTGTATATACAGAACTAATCTCGCATCCGGCCATGGTCTCCGCCTCTTCCACTGCCTCTTTTATGGAATTGACGGTCTGCTCAATGTTGATTACGACCCCTTTTCTGAGTCCTTCTGATGGGTGACTTCCCATCCCGATGATCTCTATGCCTTCGGGGCGAACCTCACCCACAACTGCGCAGATCTTGGTCGTTCCGATATCCAGACCGACAATGATTTCTTTGGCCATCTGCCTCTACCTCCCCCTTTCCGAGGGATCTGTTTTCCCCAACCCTCGGCCGATTGCCAAATCGAAAACCGTTTTTACCATATCAGCCGTCCGATACATCCGTTCCCTTGACACCATCTCGAAACGAAACCACCACCCCGTCGGTGTAGCTCAAATCAATTGTATTCACCTGATCAATTCGGCCGCTCCATTTTATGTGGTTTGCCACCTGCCTCAGTCTATCCACCACTCGCCCCAAATGGTTGCCTGTCAACTTGATCTCCGCCCCTATATCTTTGTAGTAAAGGGAGAATGTTTTTTCTTCCCTTACATTGACCTCAGACAGGTGGTTCAACGACCATGGCTCTTTTATCGTCTCTAGGGCCTTTATGAAATATGCTGCCCTCCGAAGCTTATTTCCTCGTTTTGTCTCTTCTTTGTCAACGCCGGTTATAAACGGAAGATCCACACTTTCCGATTGGGAAACTTCCTTAAACATTTCCCCCTCTTTGTTGATGTAGTAAAGTCTGTCCATAACCACCACGCCCAGGGGGTGTTCCTTTTCTACATAGACAAACAGGGAGTGAGGAAACCGTCTCTCCAATCTGACCGATTTTATCCAGGGATGCGTCTCCATCTTTTTTTTCAACTTATTCAGATTGAGGGCCAGAAGACTCAAATCAGAATTCAGACCGCTGACCGTTATGAGTTCATCTCGTATTTTTCTCTCAACGCCCTCCATTTCAACCCGCTCAAGTTTCATATAAGGAGAGGAAAGTAGGTAGTGATAGAGCGATATAAAAGATAAACTGATCACCGCGATTACAGCCAAAAGGGCGAAGACCTTGATCATCCCAACCCCAACCCAGTGAACCGCACTAGAAACGGGCAGGAGATATCGCCTCACCCCGTATGAATGGGTGCGCTGTAGAGATTTCCTGTGTCTCTTCTTCCGAACAGGTCGGTTTGTCAGAATGGGACGCTTTTTCATATTCTACCCGCCAACCACTTTGATTTCCGGTTCCAATTGAATGCCCGTCTCGTTTTTCACGGTTTGCCGGGCCAAAGACAACAGGGCCAATATGTCATTTGCCTTGGCCCCACCCGTATTAATGATAAAATTGGCATGCTTATGGGAAATCATTGCCCCCCCGACTCTCTTTCCTTTGAGCCCTGCTATCTCGATGAGTCTGCCTGCAAAATCATTGGGGGGATTTCTGAAAACGGAACCCGCGCTGGGATATTCCAAGGGATGTTGTTCCTTTCGCCTTTTTAGATACTCCAGGATACGCTCCCCTACGACCCCTTTATTTTCCTGTTTTACATCAAAAACAGCCCCCACAATCACTTCCCCCTTTTCCAGATTGAGGGACCTGTAAGAAAACCGGAGTTGAGAACGCTCTTTTGTCACCACATCGCCTTTCGGACTTATCACATGGATCTCTCTAACCCATTCTCCGATCTCGTATCCAAAGGCACCAGAGTTCATTGCCACAGCCCCGCCTATTGTCCCAGGGACCCCGGCCAGAAATTCCAACCCCCCGAGCCGTGAATCGCGACAATATGTCAGGAGGTCCGTGAGAGCCCCGCCCCCGCCTGCTGTGAGAGCCGAATCATCAGCATCAACCCTTCCAACAGATGCCAGTTTTCCACGGAGCAAAATGATCACCCCTCTCACTCCCTCATCCCGCACCAGCACGTTGCTTCCCTTTCCCATCACCAGATATGAGATCTGTTCTTTATTGAGATAGGCGATCAACCTTTGAAGTTCGTCGAGATCTTGCCCTTTATAAAGGGCCTCTGCCTCGCCGCCCGCCTGGAAAGTAGTGTATTGGTCCATCGGAACATCAAACCTGACGGCTTCCCCCACAAGCCTGACCAGTCCCTTTTTTTGCCTGTTTTCCATAAAGCTCTTCGATGGTTAACTGCAAACTCTAAGGCCTATTGGTTTTTATCCCCCAATTTTTCCAACAACCGATCGCCCACTTTATAAATGCTGCCAGCACCCAGGGTTATCACCAGATCCCCAGGCCTTGTTAGGGATAAGATAGTAGTGAGGATATCTTCCTCCCTGGCGCAAAAAATGACCTCCTTATGGCCGTGTTCTTTTATTCCCTGGGCCAACCCTTCCCCGGTCACGCCATCAATGGGATCCTCTCCAGCAGAATATATGGAAGTCACCACAAGGACGTCCGCCTCATTAAAGCTGATCACAAACCGGTCAAACACGGCCTTGGTGCGGCTGTACCTGTGGGGTTGAAATGCCACAACCACCCTCTTCTCCGGCCAACACGCCCTTGCCGTTTTGAGCGTCGCCACAATCTCGGTGGGATGATGCCCGTAATCATCAAGCACCAGGATATCTCGTTTCTGACCTTTAACATGAAAACGTCGTTCAAGACCCCCCAGGCTTTTTAGTCCTTCCCTGATCACCCCTGTGTCCAGGTCCAACTCGAGCGCAACAGCAATGGCCGCAAGGGCATTGAGCACATTGTGCTCTCCTGGCATTCCCACCACCATTCTACCCAGCGATTGATCCCTAAAACTCGCTTCAAAACTGACCCCAAGCCCTTCCTGCACCACATTGCTGGCTCTCAAATCAGCCTGAGAGGCCATACCATAGGTCAGACATCTTTTTCTGAGTTTCGGAACAATTCCCTGTATTTCCTCGTTGTCCAGACAAACGATCGCCGTTCCATAAAAGGGTATCTTGTTTATAAAATCGACAAAGGTCTGGCGAATCGCTGCCATGTCTCCATAGTGGTCCACGTGTTCATGATCCATGTTGGTAACCACCGCAATGGTGGGAGAGAGGGCAAGAAAAGATCCGTCGCTTTCGTCTGCCTCAGCCAGCAGGATATCCCCCTCTCCCAGTTTGGCATTTGACCCGCCCCAGATATCCAGCCTGCCCCCTATAACGACCGTCGGATCAAGATGTCCGCACATCAGGATAGAGGCAACCATGGATGTGGTGGTGGTCTTACCGTGTGCACCCGCGATAGCAATCCCATATTTGAGTTTCATCAGCTCTGCCAGCATCTCTGCCCTGGGTATGACAGGGATATTCCGATCTCTTGCCTCAAGGATCTCAGGATTGCCCTTGCCCACGGCCGAGGAGTATACCACCACATCTGCCTCACCCACGTGTTCTGCCTTGTGACCAATAAAGATATTTCCGCCCAGGTCTGAAAGACGCCTTGTGACAACCGTATCTTTCAAATCAGAACCGCTTACCTCATACTCCAAGTTGATAAGGAGTTCGGCAATCCCGCTCATGCCGATACCCCCGATACCTACAAAATGAATGCGTGTGGCCTTCCCAAATTTCTGCATTACCTGACTCGTGTCTGGTTGAAAATCTTGAGATATGATTTCATGTCTATCCCTTCACCATACCGGTTTTGCAAATTGTTATTATCTTTGACCCAAACCCGTTCAGTTGCCGCTGGCAGTCAAGATCCCCGCCAGTTGATCGACGATTGTCTTGGCGGCATCCCGCCGACCTACCCGACGTGCGTTTTCTCCCATTGTATCAAGGGTTGAGCGATCATCCATATATCGGCCAATGGCCTGTGCCAGGACCTCTCCGGTCATGTCCTTTTGCAGGATCATCACCGCACCTCCCGCCTGGACAAGACTGCGGCCATTTACCTCCTGATGCTGATTTGCCGCATAGGGATAGGGAATCAGAATCGAGGGTTTTCCCAAGGCCGCCAGCTCCGATATGGTGGTCGCTCCTGCCCTGCTTATCACCATATGTGCACGGTGATATGCCCGCGACATGTCTTTGATAAAAGGGACTATCTCCCCCTTCAGCCCCCTCTCCCTGTAGTCTTCCACCACCCGGTCATAATCTATTTCCCCTGTCTGATGGATAACCTTTAGATTTCGCCCCTCTTTTTTCAGATAGACCAAGGCCTCTGCAAAGGCCTCATTTATGGCCTTGGCCCCCTGGCTCCCTCCGACAATCAAGACAGTAAAATCTTTGCTTGCCTGAACCTGGGACCCCGTATCGTAACTTTTAAAGAGTTCCTGACGAACAGGATTTCCCGTTAGGAGTATATTGTTCCCTCCAAGATGGGGGCGGCTTTCTTCAAACGAGATCAAAACACATTCTACGACCCTCGACAGCAACCGGTTTGTAAGACCGGGAAAGGAGTTCTGCTCATGGATCGCCGTGGGTATCCCTTTAAACCTGGCTGCCAGACACATGGGGCCGGAAGAATAGCCCCCGACTCCCAAAACCAGAGAAGGAGAGAACCCCCTGATGATGGCCATTGACTGGAAAAGGGCTCTCGGCAGCCTTACCAGTACGGCCAAACCTCTTTTCCACCCGCGGCCTTTGAGCCCTTCAACCTGGATGGATGAAACACGGTAACCATAGCTGGACAGAATCTCTGCTTCCATCTTTTTGCGACCCACCACAAAAAGGATTTCTGCTTCAAACCGGCTCTCCAATTCCCTCGCAATTGCAATACCCGGGAAGAGGTGCCCTCCGGTCCCGCCACCTGCTATTATGAAACGGCCCATCCTCCGCCTCACGTCCTCGATGAAATATTCAACAGTACCCCTATGCTCAGGAGATTTATAATCAAGGACGATCCCCCGCTGCTTATAAAAGGGAGCGGAAGCCCTTTGGTCGGAAGCAACCCCATGACTACGCCCATATTCACCAACACTTGAAGACCGATCATACAAGTCAGACCAAAGGCCAGATAGCTGCTGTAAAGATCCCGCGCCTTGAGGGCCACCCTGATCCCTGAAATGATCAAGATCCCGAACAGAACAATGATCGCGGTTACACCCAACAACCCCAGTTCCTCTCCCACGATGGGGAGCACAAAGTCAGTATGGGGTTCCGGAAGATAAAACAGCTTCTGTTTGCTGTTACCAAGTCCCGCCCCAAAAATACCACCCGATCCAAAGGCCAGAAAAGAATGTATGATCTGAAAACCCATTCCATTTGGATCCTCCCAAGGGTTGAGGAAGGCGACCCATCTCTTGAGCCTGTAATCGGCATTCCAGACAAGCCAAAAAATAATTGGGACAGAAAGAGCTGTTAAAGACAAAAGCTGCCAGAATCTCACGCCTCCCACAAACAGCACAAGCAGGATCCAAACCCCTAAGATCAGTACTGTCCCGAGATCCGGTTGAAAAAGGATAAACACCATAAAGACCCCTACCACCAAGAGATGAGGCAAAAGCCCCTTTGAAAACGTCTTGATGTTTACCCCCTTCTTTGCCATGGAATACGCCATAAAGACTGCCAGCGAAAATTTTGCCAGCTCCGACGGTTGAAAAGAGACTCCCTTCCATCTCAGCCATCTGCAAGCACCCCCCACCTTGTGACCAACCCCTGGTATGAGCAGTACGACCAAAAGGCCAAAACTGACAAGCAAAAGCGGATAGACAAGCCTTGAGTAGAGCGTACACGGGATGTATCTTGCCAATATCATAAGGCCAACCCCCGACACGCAAAAAAAGGCCTGTCTCTTGAGATAGTAATAGCTGTCGCCCATGCGGTACGCCGCCAGATGGGAACTGGCGCTATAGACCACCACCAACCCCAGACCGATCAGAAGGATGGTCGGCACCAGAACAAAATAGTTATACCCGGCATTTGAGGCTTTTTTTTCAGCCATGAGCAATCTTTTCTACAGCGCTCCTGAACGCCCTGCCCCTGTGGGAATAATCGGAAAACATATCAAAGCTTGAACATGCCGGAGCCAGCAACACCACATCGCCCCTCTGCGCCATTGAGAAGGCCTTTGAGACCGCCTCTTCCATATCCCTGACCATGGCATATGGGATAGTTTTGTCAAAGGACTTGGCCAATAACTCCCTCGCCTCTCCCAGAAAAACGCCCCCCCTGACTTTGCCCCGGGAAGCGTCTGCCAGCGGGCCATAGTCAGCCCCTTTATCCCGCCCGCCTGCAATCAGCACCAACGACCGGTCAAAACTCCTGACCGCCTTGACCGCCGCGTCCACGTTGGTGGCCTTGGAGTCGTTGTAAAACTGAACCCCGTCAATCTCTCCAACCACCTCAAGTCTGTTTGGGAGCCCCTCAAAACTATCAATGGTCTTCTGGATAACCCGTGGCTCCAGCCCGAGCCTCAGACCAACAAGGACACTGCCCAGCAGGTTTTCCACATTGTGGTCCCCCGGGAGATCAAAGGAACCCAGGGGAAACCTCTTGCCGGTCATACCATTCAGGCATACGTTTATCTTTTTATCTTCAACAAAGGCGTGGCGCCCTTCTTTTTTCTTGATCCCATAACGTAAAACAGAAACCCGACCGGAGGGGTTTACAGAGGAGAGCTTTGGATCATCATCATTTAGTATAAGACATGACCCCTCCCCCTGATTCTTGAATATCCTCATTTTTGACTCAACATAGGCCTCATAATCGGGATAGCGGTCAAGGTGATCCGGGGAAATGTTTAAAATCATTGAAATAGCGGGGCAAAAGTCCTTGATCGTATCCAGCTGAAAGCTACTGACTTCAACCACCACATAGTCTGCATCCTGCCCCCCGGCAGCATAGGCCATAAGAGGGGTCCCGATATTGCCCCCCACAAAACACTCGAGGCCTGCATTCCTGAGCATTTGTCCCAGGAACTCCGTAACGGTGGTCTTTCCGTTTGTGCCGGTTATGGCAATCATAGGTGTCTGGATCAAACGGCTTGCAAATTCCAGTTCGCCTACAACAGACACCCCCTGCGTTCGGGCAGTTTCAAGAAGGGCCATATCATGCGGCACCCCGGGGCTGAGAATTATGAGATCCGCGTCCAGGAATGTCTTTTCGTTGTGCCCCCCGGTTTCAAGGATGACCCCTATATTTTGGAGCTCCTCCAGAGTCTGGTCCTGAAGAGATCCCCCCGGTCTCATTTCACTAACCGTGATCTCCGCCCCTTGACCCGCCAGCCACCGGGCAGCCCACAATCCTGAGACACCCAGACCCACAACGAGAATTTTCACCCCCGGCCCGAAAGAGATGCCCCTGTAGGATTCCATTGCTTGGATTTTCGAATCAGACGCTATCGATCGCATGCTTATCTCAGTTTCAGGGTGCTGAATGATAATAGGGCCAGGATAATGGCGATTATCCAGAATCTCACTATCACCTTGGGTTCCGGCCAGCCTTTTAACTCAAAATGATGATGAATGGGGGCCATTCTGAAGATTCTCTGTCCCCCGGTTAACTTAAAATATGCCACCTGAAAAATCACGGAAAGCGCCTCAAAAACAAACAGCCCCCCGACAAGGATCAGCAACAGCTCCTGTTTTGTGATAACCGCCACAGTACCCAGGACAGCTCCCAAAGAAAGCGACCCGACATCTCCCATAAAGACTTCCGCCGGATAGGCGTTGAACCACAGAAACCCCAGGCCGGCTCCTGCCACTGCGCCGCATACAACGGAAATTTCACCGACCCCGCTCATATAGGGAATCTGAAGATAATTGGCGATCTTTATATGTCCGGCAAGATACGAAAACACCAAATAACTTCCAAAAGCGACAACCAGGGGGCTGATGGCCAGCCCATCCAGTCCGTCTGTCAGGTTAACGGCATTGGAGGCCCCGACAATAACGAACATTGCCAGCGGGATATAGCTCAGACCCAGGTCCGGGACCGCGGTTTTGAAAAAGGGGATGGTCAAATGGGAATCGAACCCGGGATAAATATGGAGCGCCACGGCTGCAATGAAAGCTGCTAATATCTGAAGAGAAAACTTCCAGGTCATGCTGAGCCCCTTGCTGTTTTTCTTGATTATCTTCAGATAATCATCCGCAAATCCTATGCCGCCAAATGAAAGCATGACAAACATGACAACCCAGACATAGATATTGTGGAGTTCAGCCCAGAAAAGTACGGAAACCAGAATAGATGGCAAAACAAAGACCCCTCCCATCGTGGGGGTCCCTTCCTTGGATTTATGGGTGGGAGGTCCGTCATCTCGAATGTATTGACCCACTTGCATGGCCTTCAGCCTTTTTATGGCCCACCCGCTCATGATAAAACAGATCGTCAGGGCCGTAAGGGTTGAAAGTACGGTTCTGAAGGTCAAATACCTGAAAACGTTCAGCCAGGATATGTCTGTGTGAAAAAGGTAAATCAGTTTGTAGAGCATATGACTCTTTACCTATCCTGCAAGTCAGGCCGGGGCAGCATGCCAGCATTCACTTGTCTGTGAAACGTCCACACCGCCCATGGCCGAAATCACCGCATTTAAGAGCTTCTCCACCCCAAACGGTTTGAGAAGGTGGCTTACAATGTGGGGCATCTCCTTATCCGAAAAACTCAAAGCTGAGGGGTTTCCCGTCATAACGATCACCTTCTCCTTGCGACCGCTCTTTTTCATTTTCTTGAGCATTTCCATGCCGTCCAACCTGGGCATGTTGATATCTGTTATCACCAAATCAAAATCATCCATTTCCAACCTTTCGAGGGATTCCTGTCCGTCCCTTGCAAGAGCAACCTCAAAGCCCTCCATCAGGAGCGCCTCTGACAAGAGAAACCGTATGCCCTTTTCGTCATCCACCACCAATATCCTTTTTGGCCTACCCATAAAACACCCTCCTGTTATCTCCTACGAGATCTTCTCTTTCAGTTCGTTTACCACCTTTTCAAGTGCCATTTTCCGAGAACCTTTTAGCAAAATCAGATCGCCTTTTCGCAAATCTTCCATAATCTTTTCTGCCATTTCAACGTGGCCCCTTACCTCCTTTGCCTGATTTGATGTCATACCTGAGTCAATGGCGCCACGTATCATCTCGGGTGCATTCCCTCCCATCGCGAGAAAACGGTGGGCGCCAAGCCGCGCGACCCTCCTCCCGAGGTCATAGTGGGCAGAGATCGCTGCAACCCCCAATTCCAACATATCCCCAAAGCCCACGATTATCCTTCCATCATTTTCGGCCATGGCACCGACAGATTCCAAACTTGCCTTGATGGACAAAGGGTTGGCATTATACGTATCGTCTATCAGGACTATGCCGCCGGGGAGTGAGGTCACCATAAACCGCCCCGCCAGACCTGAAAAACCCTCCAGACCCTGGACGACCTGTTCCATGGGTTCATCCAGACACAACGCAACCCCGGCCGCTGCCAGGGCATTGGGTACATTTTGAAACCCCGGAACCTTTAGGGTTACACTACGGGACTTTTTCTTAAAGTGGAGGTCAAATGAGACACCTTTCAGACCCCTGTTTTGAATCTTGGTTGCCCTAAACGTATTTTCCCGTCCGAGCCCAAAGGTGACCAGCCTCTTCCCGTACGGGGCAGCCATCTCATCAAGAGGTCGTCATCGCCGTTTATGACCACTCTCCCCTCCGTGGAGATCTTTTCCACTAACTCCACCTTTGCCCTGGCCGCACCTTCCAGGTCTCCAACCCCCTCCAGATGCGCCATCCCCACATTGGTAATCACACCAACATCCGGGTCTGAGATCTCACTCAACCTTGAGATCTCCCCCGGGTGATTCATACCCATTTCCAGCACAGCATTCCTGTAACTGTTGTCCAGTTCAAAAAGCGTCAAGGGCAATCCGATCAGGTTGTTATAGTTTCCATGATTCTTGAGAGTCGGCCCGCCAAGCCCCAGGATTGCAGCCGTCATCTCTTTTGTTGTGGTCTTCCCCGTGCTGCCGGTGAGCGACACCACCCTCGCCGTGTGCTGTTGTCGCCACCATCCGGCCAGATCACCGAGGGCCCTCAGTGTGTCGTTCACAACAATCACTGCCTGATTTGGGAAGAGGAAATTTCTGAGCCGATCTTTCGTCTTTCCTTCCCGCCACCAATCCTTCTGAACCATTACCCCGGCTGCTTTGCGTGCAAGGGCCTGTTCTACAAAATCATGGCCATCAAATCTTTCCCCCTTGAGTGCCAAAAAGAGTTCACCGGATTCAATCTTTCTGGAATCAGTGCGAATCCCCTCCACCGGCATCTGGTCTTCTCCCGAGACCAATCTTCCGTTTGCCGGAGCAAGGATCTCTCCGGCCCTTATTTTACCCCACGAAACCGCCACCAGCCCCCCTCAAGACGGCCTCTGCCGCCCTACGATCATCAAACGCTCTTTTCTCCCTTCCGATGATCTGGTAATTCTCATGACCCTTCCCGGCAATCAAGACCGTATCCTCTTTACACGCCACTGTGATTGCACTGCGGATGGCACTTTCGCGGTCAAGGTCAATCAAATAACCGGTGACGTCAATCACTGAACCCGGCTGTCCGGGGAGCATTTTCAAACCTGCATCCCTGACCCCTTTCTCTATCTCGGCAGCAATGGCTGAAGGATCTTCGGTACGGGGGTTGTCTGAGGTAATAAAAACCAGGTCGCCATGTTCCCCGGCCACCCGACCCATTTGACGCCTTTTCCCCTTGTCTCGGTCACCGCCGCACCCAAAAACCGTAATGAGCCGCCCCTTTGTGAAAGACCTCAGGGCCTTCAAGACCTTTAACAGGGCATCGGGAGTGTGGGCATAATCGACAACAATTGCCAGCGACCGGTCGTTTTTGAGCCGTTCCAAACGACCCGGTATTTTCTCCAAATGTGTTATCCCGGATATAACAACGTTAAGATCAATGCCCAGACAAAGCGCTCCGGCAGTAGCTGCCAATATATTGTAAATATTGAAATCCCCTATAAGCGGGGATCGCAGGTCTGCCTCCCCGGAAGGGGTAATAAGCCTGGCAGACAGGCCCTCCTTGCTTCCTCGAACATTGTCTGCCCTCACATGGCAGTCTCTCCCCAAACCATATGTAACCACCGGGACATGGGTCTGTTTTACCAGCTCTCTTCCCTTTGGATCATCCACGTTAATGGCGGCCTTTGCCTTTTTCCCCAGCCCTCGGAAAAGGCGACTTTTGGCGGAAAAATATGATTCCATGGAGAGGTGGTAATCCAGATGGTCTCTGGAAATATTTGTAAAAATTCCCAGTCGGAAGGGGCAGTCTCTGATCCTCCCCTGCTCAAGAGCGTGGGAGGAGACCTCCATAACCACATCTGTAGCGCCTGAATCTGCCATTTTTCGCAAGATCCGCATAAGATCTAATGATTCCGGGGTGGTGACCGGGGCCTCCCAGGTCTTTCCTGCCACCCTGTAATTTATCGTTCCTATAACACCCGGTTTTGCCTTTGAGGCCAGAAGTATTGATTCCAAAATATAGCTGGTGGTTGTTTTTCCATTGGTACCGGTAATTCCGGTCAAAGTCATCTCTTCAAAGGGCCTGTGGTAAAACTTCGTAGCAAGCCCCGAGAGGGCCTCGCGGGTGTCCGGGACACGGACCGTGGCAGCCTTTCCATTAAAGTGACCGGGGTCTTCTGGGCTTTCACAAACCACTGCTGCCGCCCCTTTTTGAATTGCCTCCCCGATAAACTCATGCCCGTCCTGTTGTTGCCCCTTTAGGGCAACAAACAGAGAACCCTTTTTTACCAGCCGGGAGTCATACTCTATCCCCCCTATCTCCAACCCCGGATCACCGGAAAAATCACCGATCTCAATCCCCTCCAACAATTCTCCCAGCTGCATCTTGACCTTTTATTCGGACCTCAAGACGTCCCGTTTATTCTGATCATTCAAGTCCATCAGAATTTACCCGGAGGCCTAAAACTAATCCTCACCGCTGCGACCTCCTGAAGAGGGGTTCCGGCATCGGGCTGTTGTTTGACAGCCAGCCCTGTCCCCACCAGATGAACCTTGAGACCCAAAGCTCTTCCCCGTTTTAGGACCTCTCTCATCCCAAGACCGCTAAAGTCAGGAAGTGCCCCCTCTTTTAATTCCGAAGCGATACGCCCCACCTCTCCCGATACTGTGTTTGTTTCAGGTTGTGTTCCCGTCCCTGTGTCGATCTTTCGTCTCTTGCCACTCAGGAGGGTTACATTTTTGTCTAGTATGGGCGTAAGGGCCCGGACCACAGCGGATGACCTCTTGTTTGGATTGACCCGGAGGTGATTCAGCGCCCACCTTCCCACCTGTCTAAACACAGGGGCAGCCACTTCACCGCCATATGCGGTCCCTTTGGGTTCGTCAACGACCACCAGGATGACCAATTTGGGTTGTTCAAGGGGCACAAAACCCACAAAGCCAGCCACATATTTTGTCCTGGAATACCGCTTTGTTCTTGGGTCCACCTTCTGGGAGGTCCCCGTCTTTCCTGCCACCCTGAAGCCTTTGATGGCTGCCTTTGGGGCTGTCCCGTTCTGACCTGACACCCCCTCCAGAATCCTTGCTGACTCTTGGGCTGTCTTTTGGGAAAATACCCTCCTGATCACCTTCGGCCGCCTCACTGTGACTTTGCCCGTCGATCTATCCGTTATCGATTTCACCACATACGGCTTCATCAGTTTTCCGCCGTTTGCAATGGCCGCCATGGCCATGACGAGTTGGAGTGAAGTAGCGGTCATGCCCTGCCCAAAAAAGATTGTGGCCTGGTCTATGGTTCTTGTCTCTTTGATCGGTCTGATAAACCCCTTCCTCTCTCCCGGCAAATCAATGCCTGTCCTGCTGCCAAAACCCAATTTTTTCAGGTAGTCTGTGAATTTTTTGTATCCAAGCCGTTGCCCGATCTTGATTGCGCCTATATTGCTGGACCTCACAATGATATCCGACACACTCAAAACGCCATATTTGTGGGTGTCATGCACTACATTCTTGCCGATCCTAAATTTCCCCTGCTCACAGTCAAATTTGGTGCCGGGTGAAACCACGGATTCTTCGAGGCTCGCGGCCAGGAGAAAGGCCTTCATTATTGACCCCGGTTCAAAGCTATCTGTGATGCTCCGGTTTCTCCAGTGAGCGGGACTATATTTGGAAAAGATATTTGGGTTGAATTCGGGGACCACTGCCATGGCCAGGATTTCACCTGTCACGGGGTCCACAACAAGACATTGGCCACCCTTGGCTTTTGTCTTTTTTACCGCTGACTTGAGGATCTGTTGCGCCTTGTATTGGATGTCTTTGTCAATGGTGAGAGTCAGATCACGAATGCCATGGCCGAAAGGGTTTGGCCTGATGATGGCGAAGGGGCGACCCAGGGCATCACGCATGTGGATCAAGCTGTCCTGTGGTCCTCGTAACTGTTTGTCGTACTTTTTCTCAAGCCCCTCAAGCCCCTGATTATCGATGCCGGCAAACCCCACCAGATGGCCCGCGTTTTCACGACCAGGGTAATAGCGCCTGGTTTCATTGATGACACCCACGCCCTCCAAATCCAGGGCGATAACCTCTCTGGCTACTTCCGGAGCAATTCTTCTTTTAATCCAGGAAAATGAACGCTTGCTTTTTAACAGACCGAGGATTTTTTCCCGCTTCTCTCCCAGAATTCTTGACAGCTTTCGGGCGGTCTTGGCCTTTTTGCTGATCCGTCTGGGGTGAGCGTAGATGGATGCTACTTCAACGCTTAGGGCCAGCACGTGACCATCCCGGTCAAATATTGTACCACGTTTGGGGGGAAGCTTGGTTTTGCCTATATAGCCCGCACGCGCGATGGCTTTCAGATGATCACTTTCAAGGACCTGTAACTGATAGGCCCTTGCCAGTATGGTTCCAAACCCGAACAGGAAAAAAGCGACCACCACATAAATGCGAAATCGGATCCACTTTTTGTCCTTGACCTTCATTGTAAAATAATTATCTGTTCAGGAGTGGGTTGTCTCAGTCCCAACCTCGCAATTGCCTGAGTCTCCAGTCGTTCAGGTGACTTAAGTATTGCCAGTTCGAGTCTCAGCTTTTGGTTTTCTTCCATCAATTTGATTTCTTCGCTTTTTAACTGGCTCAAGTCATAGCCTATCCGTGTGCTTTGAAAATTTGACCAGACATACCCGATGCTGCTCCCCATAAAAAGGAAGAGCATAAAAACAATTAATAAGACCTGCCTTCGGGTCACATAAAACCGGGGCTGCCGGGGTCGCGAATTATTGACCCGCACCCCTGTCTTACCGTTCCGTGCCCTTACCATCTGTGAGACCCTTTCACGTCTTGTCATGGCTAGATCCTTTCCGCAGCTCTCAGTATGGCACTTCGGGACCTTGGGTTTCCTCAACCTCCCCCTGACCCGCTTTAAGCCCTTTTTTGAAAACACGTCTAAAAAAGGGAACCTTTCCGCACGCACAATCCGGAAAATCAGGAGGGCATGAACACCTCTGCTCCCAATTTACCATTGCCTGTTTCACGCGTCTGTCTTCAAGTGAATGATAAGAAAGAACAACCAGCCTGCCTCCCTTTATCAGCATGGCCGGTATTTTCTGCAGGAATGTCTCCAGATTTTCGAGCTCTGTGTTGACTGCAATCCTGAGGGCCTGAAATGTTCTGGTGGCAGGGTGTCTGGCCCTGAACCGAAGCGCCGGAGGATATACCTCTCTAATAAGCTCCGCTAACCGCTGGGAAGTTTCGATGGGTTCCCTTTTGCGCGTCTTTATTATGGCCTTGGAAATTGATTTGGCCCTCCGTTCTTCGCCGTAATCCCTTAGGATATTTTCCAGCTCTCTGCCAGAGAGGTCGTTTACCAAATGGCGTGCCGTCACCGGGTTTTCGGGATCCATTCTCATATCGAGCGGTTCTTCCCTCCCAAAGCTGAAACCTCTACCCGACTTTTCAAGCTGGTAAGAGGACATCCCCAAATCCAGCAAGACACCCTCAATCCTCGTAATTCCCAACTCCTCAAAGACCTTGTCAAACTCAGAGAAATTTGCCTGGGCGACAAAGACCCTCTTGCCAAGAATGGCCAACCGCTGTCTTGACAATCTGACGGCATCCGGGTCGCGGTCCAGACATATCAAACGGCCTTTGTCCGTCAGGGCAGTCCCAATGGCCAGGCTGTGCCCGCCTGAACCGGCAGTGCCATCAACATATGTACCATCCGGGGTAGTGACCAGATGCTTGACGACCTGGTCCACAAGGACCGGTTTGTGGGGATATTCCAATCGTTAGCCTTTTAAATCCCCAGTTCTGAAAGGGACTGACTAGCCTCAGAAAAACTCTCCTTAGCCCTCTGAAACTCCTCTTCCCACCTTTCCTTTTCCCAAATCTCAAATCGTTTCAATTCCCCTACAAGCACAACTTCTTTTTTTAGCCCTGCGATCTCCCGTAAGTCCGGAGGGATCGTTATTCGGCCCTGTTTGACTGGACTTTCCACTGCACCTGAGATAAAATATCTGAGATAGTTACTGGCGGCCGAATTGAACATGGGGAGGTTGGCCGCTTTTTCTTCGAGCACCTTCCAATCCTCCCTGGCAAACGCCCACAAACAGGCGTCATGATTGGTTACTACCAGCCAATCATCGGGTTTTTGTTCCAGCGCCTCCCTGAACCTGGCAGGGATGGCCAAACGGCCCTTATTGTCCAATGTATGCCTTGAACGTCCCCTAAACATCTGAATTCTCCCCCACTTTACGGGAAATTTTTCCACTCTGCGTCACATTGTGACACAAAAAACGCATTTGTCAAGTAAAAACCGACATTAATGCCAAAAAAAATGTTAGATTAAACTAATTTAGAATTAGTCCAGAGAAGAGTTTCAAGCCGCAGACCCATGGACAACCAAGGGCTGGGTCTATCTATTGGGGGGGGGAAAGAAAACAAAATAGATTATCGAAGTGATATAAACAACCATGGAAAGGATACTCAGGGTCAGACCGGAATATGCATAATCCTTATCGCCCTTTTCGGGGATTCGGGGGATCGATTTTATTGATGAAACCAGGCCTCCCAAAAGGATTGCGGGGACAACGACAAGATATGGCAGCAAAAATTCTAATGACCCCAGGTCTTCCCCCACGATCAGCAGCAGGGCACCCGTCACTGCCGCGGCAACAAAGGGCAGCAGAAACCCAAAAATGGCCAGATGATTGGTTTCATTAAATTCTCGGCGCATATTAATAAAATGGATAATTTTCTAACGGGGATCAACCGCAGATAATGGGGAAGATCCGGGGGACAATCTCAACAATTACAGGCAATTGCCCCGGTTGTTCCCCATCCATATCCAGCAGAACCCGCTGATTTGAGGTGGCCTCAATTCGTCTCCCCACCAGTTTCCTGATCTTTTTGTGTTCATATATCCTGCCGTTATACAGTTTTGGCAGATTCCAAAAAACCTCGGGTTTGCTCAAGGCACCTATCTCCGTCACCTGAAAAAGACCGTCATCCACCGAGGCACCAGGGGCCACGCACATACCACCCCCGTGGTACTGTCCGTTGGCAACGGCCACATTCCAACAGGTGACCTCCTTCTGGAAACCGTCGTCCACCTTCAATAGTATCTGTTTTGTATTGTAGAGCAAAATGGAAGCCAGGGTTGCCCATATAAAAGACACAAGCCCCCCAAACACCCTGGTGGTTCTGTTAACCCTGTCGTCCACTTCTCCGCCAAGTCCAAAACTGAGGACATTGTGAAAATAGCGACAGGACGTGTGCCCCTCATGATCCTGGAAAACAAGCCTTCCCAGATCTATTCGGCGAAAATTGCAGCCCGCGATATTCTCAAGGGCCTTATCAACGTCCTTGGGCAGGGTCACGGTTCTCACAAAATCGCACCCGGTGCCTCGGGGTATAAAACCCAAAAGAAGATCCGGCTTGCGCGGTTCTCTTTCACCCATGAGCCCGTTAATCACCTCATTCAGGGTTCCGTCCCCGCCAACGCAAACCACAATTTCGGCCCCCTCAACCACAGCCCCACGCGCCAAATCTGTGGCATGGCCGGGGCCCGTGGTTATCCGCGTTTTAAAAAAACCCAGCCGATCCTTTGCCCTGGCGCGGATATGAGGCCACTCCTTGCCCGTCAGGCCGTTGGCTGAATGGGGGTTGACCACAAATGTTATCTTTTTGAAAGGCATATCAATCCCCGGGAAAGAAACACCCGAGCCCCACGGTGCCCGAACTTATTGAGAACTTACCACGAGCCCCCTTTACTCCGGTTGTTTGCCATTTTATCCCATAGCCTTCTGAGCATAGCAAGTGCGCAATTTCTTACCATCATCTCACATGACATCTGGTTACGGTCTTCCCGTTCCCGTAAGTCCTCACCGGGGCAGGCATTGCAAAAGTGTTGTCGCTATGGTAAATAGGAAGGACCTTTTTGAGGCAGAGAAGGTGGTTGCGGATGGAAAGTTGATTATCAGCAGGCTACAACTTTGAACGTTGAACCCTGAACGTGGAACCGCTCACTTTAGGATAAATCAAGGTTTGTAGCACTTTTGCAAATGGGGTCTGTGATATGAATTTTCCCATTTCCCGAAGAGAGTCTATCAAGAGGTTGTTGCGCTTATCCGGGGGCGTTGCCCTTGCGGGAACAATGACGTGGCCGCTTAAGGCGCCCCTTTCTGTCTGGGCCGGTCCCGGGAAAGAGGGCTTTCTGGTTGAAGGGAAAGGTCAAACAAAAGGGTACGCTGTCAAGGACCTGACAAAAAAGGTATTTGATGCCGCAGGCGGGATCGAAAAGTTTATATCCAAGGGGGATGTGGTCGTCGTCAAACCCAATATCTCATGGGCCAGGGCCCCCCGGTTTGCGGCCACAACCAATCCCGAGGTCCTGGAGGCGGTCATTGAGCTATGTCTGGGCGCTGGCGCCAAAAAGGTCAGGATCGCCGACAATACAATAAATAATGCCAGACGCTGTTTTGCCATTACGGGCGCAGGGATGGTGGCAAAAAAAACCGGCGCAGATCTGATCTATCCCAGGTCGTCACTGATGCGCAACATGAAAATACGGGGCTACCGTTTGGATGTGTGGCCGGTATTTGTTCCACTGATGGAGGCCGACAAGATAATCAATCTGCCGGTAGCCAAGGACCATGTCACCAGCAGCCTGACCCTTGGCATGAAAAACTGGATCGGGGCCGTGGGCGGCAGAAGAAATGTTCTTCACCAGGATATCCATCAGACGATTGTGGATCTGGCCCGATTCTTTAAACCCACCATCACCCTGATAGACGCCATTCGGATCATGGTGAAAAACGGCCCTTCAGGCGGGAGCGCCTCTGATGTGGAAACCAGAAATACTCTGATATTGAGCAATGATCCGGTTGCTGCGGATGCTAGGGGCGCTCAACTTTTTGGAATTAAACCGGAGCGGGTAGGCTTTATCCGTCTTGGGGAAAAGCAAGGTCTGGGGACCTATGACCTTACCAAACTGGACCGGAAACAGGTGACCTTGTGAAGGCACGGTACCTGATCTGGATAAGAAGAATAAGCCAGGTCTTTTTTCTCGCCCTCTTTTTTTTCCTCCTGGTAGAGACTCGCCTTCCCCAGGATATTTATCTGGATTACTCTCTGGATTTTGCCATCGAACAGGATATCCGGTTAGACCACCCCATAACCTTTTTCTTTCAGCTCGATCCCCTCGTATGGCTCACCTCCCTCATTTCAGGAAACATCTGGATAAAAGGATTTCTCTGGGCCATTGGGGATTCTTTTCCTGACCATCTTCCTGGGCAGGTTTTTCTGCGGTTTCATCTGCCCCCTTGGCACCCTCCATCACATGGTCGGGTCCATTAAACCGACGTTGAAGGGGGAACGCATGGTCAAGGCCAACAAAAAGACTCCGGCCCACCGATTTAAGTATTTTCTCCTCATAATATTACTCGTTGCAGCGTTTCTGGGGATCAACTTCAGCGGACTCCTGGATCCCATCTCCCTTCTTTTCCGCTCCTTGGCCCAGGCCGTCTTCCCTGGCGTCGGGATTGGCCTCAAAGAAGGCTTTGACCTTATGGCCCAAAGTGACATCAAAATATTGAATCCCTTGATCTACAGTGGGGAGGTCCTAGTCTCACCCGTATTCGGTTATGGCTATCAATCATATCAGACCGGATGGTTTATGGGTGCAATATTTCTTCTGCTACTGTTTCTCAACAGGATAAAGCCGCGTTTCTGGTGCCGGATTCTTTGCCCACTCGGGGCGCTTTTGGGGATATTCTCCAGGTTTGGCATCCTCAAGTTGGCAAAGGACCAAGAGAAATGCACGGATTGTAAACTGTGCACCAGCAACTGCCAGGGAGCCGCCTCTCCCAAACCCGGTCAACAATGGGAGAACTCGGAATGCCTCGTCTGTTTCAACTGTTTTGATTCCTGTCCCGAAAATGCCCTCTCCTTTGGGTTCAAATGGTCGTTCAAGTCAAACAAAGGCCCTGACATGGGCCGTCGCGCCGTGCTGGGGGGGCTTGCAGCCGGCGTTTCACTCCCCCTTCTGGGAAGACTTGACGGCCAAATACACAAGGTGTCCGACCCCCGTTTGATCAGACCTCCCGGTTCTCTGGGGGAACGGGACTTTTTGGAACTCTGCCAGCGTTGCGGGGTCTGTATGAAGGCATGCCCAACAAACGTGATCAACCCAACCCTTGGAGAGGCGGGTATGGCCGGACTCTGGACACCCCATCTCATAATGACCATGGGATACTGTGAGTACACCTGTACCCTTTGCGGGAGCGTATGTCCCACCGGGGCCATAACAGAAATCTCGGTCAGGGAGAAGATCAAACGCCCCATAAAAATTGGTTCGGCCTATGTGGCTCGAGGGAGGTGTCTGCCCTGGTCAGGAAATACACCGTGCATCGTATGTGAAGAGCACTGTCCCACTTCGCCAAAAGCCATATACCTCCGAGATGATGTGGTTTCCGGACCTGACGGAAATGCGCTCAAGGTCAAACTCCCCTACGTAGACCTAAACAGATGTGTCGGATGCGGAATCTGTGAATACAAATGTCCCGTGATGGGAAGGCCGGCCATAGTCGTTATCGCAGCGGGAGAGTCTCGTTCCATCAAGAACCAGATTCTGCTCGGAATGTGACTGTAGTGGGGCATAAAAGACGGCTTGGCTACCCCCCCCTGCTGCCTGTTCCGAGACAACACAAAAATCGTTTTCCGCGTGCTCAGAGGGGCTGCTGTAAATATCAAACCTGTTTTAGGAGGCTAACATGTATAAGATAGTGTTACTTCGCCATGGGGAAAGCACATGGAACAAAGAAAACCGATTTACCGGGTGGACCGATGTTGACCTTTCGGATAAAGGGGTGGAAGAGACCCGCGATGCTGGTCGGGTTCTTAATAAGGAAGGATATGTATTCGATATTGCCTATACCTCAGTCCTCAAACGCGCCATCCGCACCCTATGGATCACCCTGGATGAAATGGACCTCATGTGGATCCCGGTCTATCGCAACTGGCGCCTGAACGAACGTCACTATGGTGCACTTCAAGGGCTTAACAAGGCCGAAACAGCCAAAATACATGGGGAAAAACAGGTCCTTATCTGGCGTCGTGCCTATGATATACGTCCGCCAGCCCTGGAAAAAAACGATGCTCGGTACCCGGGCAACGATCCCCGCTACAGGGATTTGACAGAGCAAGAACTCCCATTAGCGGAGTGTCTGAAGGATACGGTGGAACGATTTCTCCCGTACTGGAAAGAAACAATAGCGCCCGCGGTAAAGTCAGGCAGACGCGTTATCATCGCCGCCCATGGCAACAGCATGCGAGCCCTCGTAAAATATCTTGACAAAATTTCCGACGAAGAAATCGTAAAGCTAAATATCCCCACGGGTATTCCACTCGTCTACGAGCTCGATGAAGATCTAAAACCGATCAATAATTATTACTTGGGTGATCCCGAGGCCATAAAAAAGGCAGCCCAGGCCGTTGCAAATCAAGGGAAAGCAAAAGCTTAGAGCCCTATCTTTAAGAATTGATCGGGTCCTTACTGATGGGATTTGATACGAGAATGGAAACAAAAGTCGGAATTATCAATGCGGGTGCATGGGGAACTGCAATTGCAAAAGTTCTCTCAGAAAAAGGTATGGGTGTCCATGTCTGGGATCATAACAAAACAATCATACCGGATATCAACAAAAACCACACCAATAGCAGATATCTTCTCGGGGTTGATCTGCCCGAGTGCCTCACTGCACATACGGATATTAAAAAAGTTGCAGAAAACAAGCCATATCTCTTAATCGCAACACCATCTTTATACATTCGGGATACAATAAAAAGAATCCTGGATGTGCCCACCATAAAGAAGGGCGAGACCATAATCGGTATTCTTACAAAAGGCTTTGTTCAGACAGGCAATAAACCGCTGCTGATCACTCAACTCTTGGAGGAGATGTTGCCTTCCTGCTACAAGGATAACCTGGTTTACATCTCAGGTCCCTCGCATGCGGAAGAGGTTTCCCGGGGCAAGTTGACAGGACTTATCAGCGCATCTCGGAACGGGAAAAACGCCATACGATTCAGAAAACTTCTTCAGGGTTCGAATCTCGTCGTATTTTCATCTTTTGATGTTATCGGCGTACAGGTGTGTGCAGCAGTCAAAAACGTCATCGCAATCGGCTGCGGCATGTTTGACGCATTAAAAGAGCTCTCCCATATGTTTGGTGACAACACAGAATCGCTTTTAATCGCTGCCGGTCTAAATGAAATCCAGTTCATCGGTCAAGCCTTAGGATCCACTTATCCGGAAACTTTCACCTCTATTGCCGGAGTTGGAGATCTGCACGTTACCTGCAAAAGCAAATACGGCAGGAACCGGCGTTTTGGAAAAGAGATCATCCAGGACAGGATTACAGACCGTTACAAAGACCTTGATGATCTTATAAAAAACATCTCAAAAATAGGCTATCTCCCGGAAGGGGTGATGGCATCAAAATATGTCAAACAGATCTCGACAAAACATGACCTGCGTCTGCCCATATCGGATGCCGTGTATGAGATTCTAAACAACGAAGTCCAGCCACTCCAGGCCGTCAACAACATGCTCAACAGAATTATCGGAAACCCGAGAAACACCTGAGCATCCGCAATTACGCTTAGATCAGGCTATAGGATTGACAGCCGTCAACATTGATGCAGGCACCGGACACCAGGCTGGCCCGTCCGGAAGACAAAAAGACCACCACGTCGGCCACCTCTTCCGGTCTGCCAAATCGCCCAAAAGGCATATTCTGATCTACGAATGCCGCCATCTCCTCGGGATCGGCCTTCTGCCGTTCATCCCAGCCACCTCCTGGGAACAGGATGGAGCCGGGGGCCACCGTGTTTACCCGAACCCCCTTTGGAGCCAACTCTTTGGCCAGGTTTTTGGCCAATCCTATTTCTGCGGCCTTTGTCGTGTTATAACTGGATGGTCCACCCAGTTCGCGGCCCCATATGGAAGAAATCATAATAATGGACCCACTTCCCTGTTTTTCCATGATGGGCACAACCCGGCGACACATCCGTATGGCCGCAAAGAGATTGATGTCTATTATGTTTTGCCAGTCTTCGTCGGTGTGTTCAACAAAGGGTTTCCAGTTGCTGGCCCCCACGTTATTGACCAACACATCGATATGTTGAAAAGCAGTCATGGTTTTATCCACAATCTGTTTAATACCCGCTTCCTGGGTCACATCGACCGCGGCAGTCACCACGTCCACCCCTTTGGCCCTCATGGCCTGGGCCGCCTCCTGTAGGGCTTCATCATTGCGTGCACAGATAACAAGATTGCACCCCTCATCGGCAAGCCCCATGGCAATGGACCGGCCAATGCCCCGGCTTGCCCCGGTCACAATCGCCGCCTTGCCCCTTAATTCAAGATCCATTTCCCCCTCCTTGCTGTATCACGCGTGTTTTAAAGTCCCATAAAGAAAAGTCTATGTCAGCCACCGTTTCCGACGTTTGTAGTGCTTCACATCACGGTAACTCTTTTTCTTTCCCACCTCTGTGAGACCCAGATAAAACTCTTTTACATCGGCATTTTCCTTGAGTCTGGCGACGGTGTCATCCAAGACAATCCTGCCGTTTTCCATCACATACCCATGGGTTGCAATGGTGAGCGCCAGACGGGCGTTTTGCTCCACCAGAAGAATGCTGACACCTTCCTCTTTGTTGATACGATGAACGATTGAAAAAATTTCAGACACCAAAAGAGGCGAAAGCCCCATTGAGGGTTCGTCCAGAAGCATCAGATTGGGGGTTGCCATAAGGCCCCGTCCTATGACCAGCATTTGCTGTTCTCCGCCACTTATATAACCGGCAAGGACGTTTTTTCTCTCTCTGAGCCTTGGAAAATAGTCAAAGACGGCGCCCATGTCCCTTTTCATCTTGCTTCTGCTCTTGTTTGTGTATCCGCCGGCAATAAGATTCTCTTCAACCGTCAGGTCTTCAAACACCCGCCGCCCTTCCATGACCTGAAAGATGCCCATACGTACTATCTCTTCAGGATATTTCCTATCGATACGCTCCCCCATAAAGCGTATTTGCCCATCGGTGACCTCTCCGTCTTCTGACTTCAACAGCCCTGAAATGGCCTTCAGAGTAGTGGTCTTCCCGGCGCCGTTGTTCCCGAGGACAGTCACTATTTGACCTTTGTTTACCGCGAGGGACATCCCCTTTAACACGAGTATTACATTGTGATATATGACTTCAATATTGTTGACGATCAGCAACGGTTCCATTTAGAGCTCTCTTACGCCCAAAGTATTCGATTCCAGTTTTAACGCGGGACTCAAGGTTTATAAAGATGAACATCGAACATCCAACATCGAATGAAAAAACAAATACCCAATGTCAAACTTTGAATGACTATTTCCTTTTCTTTTCAGCCGTTTTGATACTCGTAACAAAAATTTTAATTAATTCTTCTGTTTCTTGTAAAATATCATCTAATAGTTCAGGCTTCTTAATTAGTGGCGCATGTTGAATAAGTTTTAACCATCTTTGGCTCTCTCGAAGTTCCTTTAATGAGATACGAAGCTTATGGATAAAGTCCTTTGGGGACTCTGCTGCCTGGGCTTCACCATGGTTTGGATACGGCGAAGTTCCCGCTCTTAACAGTTGGCCCGCAACATGGTTGCCTGTTCTGGTATTTGGAAGCTGCTCAACGATCTTTATGATTCACACTGAATACTCGAGCAGCCTTTCTTCCAGGTCATAAGTCTGTTTCTTCATTTTTTCCCATTCAAAATTCGATGTTGGACGTTCGATGTTCGATGTTCATCTTTATACCCAATACCCAATATTCAATATCCAACCTACGCCCCCAGCCTGGAATAGGTTAGGTCTTCCTCGCCAAGATATGCCTTGATAACATGTTCGTTGTGTCTGATTTCGTCCGGTTCTCCTTCCGCAATTTTTTGGCCAAAATCAAGGACACAAATTCGATCTGATATGTCCATGACAACTCCCATATCATGTTCGATGAGTATGATCGTGACCCCCCACTCTTCGTTGATATCAAGGATAAAGCGGGCAATGTCTTCTGTTTCTTCAAGGTTCATTCCCGTGGCAGGTTCGTCAAGCAGGAGTATCTTGGGCTTCATGGCCAGGGCACGGGCCAGTTCCACCCGTTTTTGCAACCCGTAGGGGAGGGTATGGACGGTTTTTTTTCTTATTTGTTCAATTTCCAGAAGGTCGATAATCTCTTCCTCAATATGTTGACGAAGGGCCATTTCCTCCCTTCTTGACGCCCCGTAATAGATCCCTCCCGAAATCGATCCAGACTTCAAATGAACGTGCGCACCCAGCTTGATATTGTCCAAAACCGTCATGTGGCCAAAAAGTTCCACATTTTGAAATGTTCGAGCAATCCCCAAGGATGCGATTTTGCTGGCCCTCTTCCGGCTGATATCCTGTCCTTCAAATAGGGTCTTTCCCTTCTCAGGGTGATAAAATCGATTGATACAGTTGAGCAAGCACGTTTTACCTGCGCCGTTGGGGCCGATGATGGAGAATATTTCACCCTTCCTGACTCCGGTTGTTACGCCATTCAATGCCTTCAGCCCGCCAAAGCTGAGGTGAATGTCTTCAATTTTGAGTTGATATTCTTCCCCGATGTCCATTTTCCTCATTCCGGATCTAGAGGTTCAACCTGTTTTACAGTGACCCTGGTTTTCATCCTAAATCCAGTCCCGTCCTGGTAGCGGATATCCGCCTCCACTTCCAACTCTTCCTCCTCCCCGTAAAGGGCATCAATCAAATCTTTGTATCTCTCTACAACGAACTTACGCCTTACCTTTCGTGTCCGTGTCAATTCATCATCATCTGCATCAAGTTCCTTGTAGAGAAGAACAAATTTTCTTATCTTGGCTACCCTGGGTAAAGACTCGTTGGTCTTTTTGACCTCTCCCGCAATGAGTTCGTAAATTTCCTTTTTCTGCGAAAGATCAGTAAAAGTGGTGTAAGGGAGTTGATGATTTTCTGCCCATTTCCCAACATTTCCCATGTCTATTGCGATCATGGCGGCAATAAATGGTTTTTCCTGCCCCACGACCACCGCATCGACGATAAAAGGGCTGAATCGTAACTTGTTTTCTATTAGCTGGGGAGAAAACTTGCTTCCATCTGTCAACTTCATCACATCAGACATACGATCTATGATGACAATGTGCCCATCGTCTTCAATAAGAGCGGCATCCCCCGAGTGGAACCACCCGTCACGAAGCGCTTTGGCGGTGGCCTCCGGATCCTTATAATAACCTTTAAAAACCGTGTCTCCCCTTGACAACAACTCCCCCGAATCGGATATCCTGAATTCAATCCCGGGAATCGGAGTCCCCACCGTGTCAAGACGTATGTCATCGGTTCGGTGAAGTATGGAGGCTGCCGTCTGTTCCGTCATGCCATAGGCCTGTTTGATGTTGACGCCCAATGCCTGAAACATATTGAAGATCTCAGTTCCCAAAGGCGCGCCACCCGTGTAGACATGACGCAGATGGGTCAGGCCAAAATAATTCCTAAGAGATCTAAAAAGCAGAAAATATGCGATCTGGTTTAAAAACTTCCATCCGAATGAAGGCTCTTTTTTCTTTAGTTTGAAATCAGCCATCCGGTATCCGACGGGTGAAAAAACGCGGAAGGCCAGTCGTTTGATCCAGGCAGCATCCTGTATTTTCACCTGAATCTCGGAGCATATTTTTTCCCATATACGCGGGGGCGCCAGCATTATGTGAGGTCCTATTTCCCGGATGTTCTCCTGGACCGTCTCCACTTTTTCCGGAAAATTGACTGTAAAGGCCTTGTAAAGGGCCCAGTAAACCCCAAACTCCTGTTCGCCGATCCACGGCAGCGGGAGAAATGATACATATTCAAAGGTGTCCGAAGCGGAATCGACGGTATCCTGGGCCCTGGCCACGCTAAACATATTTTTTTGGGTGATCATGCTTCCTTTGGGAAGCCCCGTTGTTCCTGAAGTATAATTGATCATTCCCACATCGTCCGGAGAGACCTTGTCGACCATCTCCTCAAAGAGATGGGGTTGTTTGTTGTGCAATTCACGGCCCAGTTTCTGTATATCCTTAAAATACGCCAAAACAGGATCATCATAGCGCCGCATGCCCTTGGGGTCATCCACGATAAGTTTTTTCACCCGGGGACATTTTTCCTTTATGTCCAGGACCTTATCAGCTTGTTCCTGATCCCCGGCCACCACAAAGATGGAGTCGGAATGATTGATGATATATTCCACCTGATCCAGGTGGCTGTCCGGATAAATCCCCACAATAGCACCGCCAAGAGATTGTGCAGCCAGCTCGGCGTAGAGCCCTTCCGGCCGGTTGTCTCCGGCATAGGAGAGATTGTCCTCCGGTTTGAAACCCAACATGTGGAGCCCAAGGGCAAAATCCCTCACGTTTTCATAGTAGGCTTTCCAGGTAACTGCCTGCCAGATGCCAAACTCCTTTTCCCGAATAGCGACCTTTCCGTCACCATATTTCAGGGCGTTTTCCCTTAAAAGACCTGGCATCGTCTCGTTAGCCATGTGCCTCAACCTTGTTTGTGTTGTTTCCACATGCCCCCCGACAATTATTGAGGGACGGGTCTGGTGCTGGTTTTCGGTCAGTCGTTACCAAACGATGGATTTTCCCCTCATTTTGGGCAAAATACTTTATTTGGCGGGGAAGGCACTTATGCCATTCCCCGCCGCTCCCTTTGAAATTTAAGAACCCGGGCCGATAAACTCCACCCGAATCCGACAATTCACATCCGGAAACTAATCCAGATAGATCCAGTCCGATACTGGCACAAAAGCCTTTTTGTTGACATCCGCCTCCCAGACCTTTGCAACGGGGATCTTATTATCTCTGAATGTGACCGGCGCCGTTAGGCCACCCACATCCCAATCCTTTATGGTTGCCAGGGCGTCAGCGAGCCCCTTTCCGGTAAGGTTCCCGGCTTTATCGGCACGCCTCAAAGACTCCGCAAAAATCATCCCGGTAAACCAGCCCTGGGTATAATACGTTGTCAGGTGTTTTGCCTTGGGGCGGTGTTTACTGATAAAGGCCTTCATCTCCCTGATGGCCGGGACATCGTACCAGGAATAGGTATAGGGCATGACACCGGTGAACCCCTTGGCCAGAGGACCCAGTTTGTCAAGCACCATCTTTCCCATCCCCCAGAAGGTGGCCATGGGAACCACCTTGACACCCAAATCCCTGCATCCTTTGAGCAGCGCGGGGACCGGGGAAAGGACAAATCCATGAATAATGACATAATCCGCCTTTTTCTGTTTGAGCTGAAGGACCTGGGAAGTGACATCAACCGCCCCTGGTTTCCCGATCATGTCTGCCACCAGCTTGAGTCCGAGTTTCTTGACCATTTTTTTTCCATAAGGAATGGGGTCCTTTCCAAACTCGGTGTTGCTATAAAAAAACGCCACACGTGCCCCCGGTTTTTTCTTAGCGATATATTTGAGGAGAATACCGACCATATCGCTGTACGTAGGGCCGGAGACAAAGACATAGGGGTTTTTGGCCCGATCCGCGAGTTCGCTTGAAAAGGAGGTGGACCCATACAAGATATTATACCTATCTTTGATCATCGGGGCGATTGCCTTTCCAAGACCCGTGCTGTCTCCGTAGAAGATCAAGGGGTTGTCCTTGGCCATGATCCGTTTGAAGATAGCCACGGCCTTATCCATCTTATATTCTGTGTCGTCAAATATGTAGACAAGCTTCTTCCCTCCGATTCCGCCTTGCTCATTGACATGGGTAATGTAGTCGGAGAGCCCCTCATGGATTCTTGCACCCGCAAAAGCGAATCTCCCTGTTATGGGCATGGCAGCCCCGATCTTGATAACATCCTGAGCCTGGGCAATCAAAGGTACCATAAGAAAGGTCATCAAAACGGCTGTGGACAGGGCCACACGGGTTAATCGGTTTTTCTTCATGACTGCACCTCCTTTTTTTGCGTATCAGTTAAACCCAAAACTGCCTGAGGAAACGGAAACCCTATGCCGATCTTCAGGGGATCGCAAATGACCTCCCTGAAAAACGCTGGGGGCTTCCTTCCCTCGTCCCTTCCCCTTCGGAATCTCAATCGGGTTTGAGATTTCCGCGTTATCCAATCACCTCCTCTCCTGTTTTTCTTAGGGCTTTCGCAAGCCCTTAGTATGAAAAAGGCCAAAGAAGAAAAAAGTTCTTTATCCTTCTCCACATCTCTGCAAGCCCCCGGGGTTCAAATATCAGAAAAAAGACGATAAGGGTCCCAAAGACCACTTCCCTCAAGGGTGCGAAGATATGCTGAAAGGCTGGTATATCTTTTATAAATTCTGTCCCGAATCTCAATAGCTCAGGCACAAGGACCATAAACATGGCCCCGTAGATAGACCCCAGGATACTTCCCAGACCGCCGACGATAATCATTGCCAGGTATTCGATGGAAAGGGTCAGAGGGAAATGTTCGGGTGTCACGATATTCATAAAACTGACCCAAAGGCTTCCCGCTACTCCCGCATAAAATGAACTGATGGCAAAAGAGGTAAGCTTGTACCTGAAAAGGTTTATTCCCATTAGCTCAGCAGCCAGGTCCCTGTCCCTGATGGCAATAAAGGCCCGCCCCACCCGCGTCCGGATCAAATTCCTGGCATAAAGCGTGCCGATGATGACAAAAAACAAAGTGATAAAATAGAATTTCTGTTCCGTATCAAATTGAAATCCAAAAAGCTCGGGATCAGGCACATTGATTCCCCTGATCCCACGGGTCATTGACTCCCAGGTCATAAATACATATTCAAAGATAAATTGGGCGGCGATGGTGGCGATAGCCAGATAAAGCCCTTTTATCCTTAACGAAGGGATCCCGATGATCATTCCGGCAAAAGCCGACATGATACCCGCCAAAGGCACGGTCCACCAAAATGGGATCCCCGCCCTCGTTATCAGGATAGCGGATGTATATGCGCCCACACCCACAAAGGCGGCATGACCCAAAGAGATCTGCCCTGTGAATCCGGTAAGCAGATTAAGACCATGGGCTCCGATTATGGCTATGCCAATCAGATTTGCAATGTAGAGAACGTATTCGTTGACCAAAAAGGGAAATATCAGGAGAAAAACAAAAAAGAGAACAAGCCAGAACTTTACAAAGAGAGACTGGAAAATTGCCTCATCTCTTACGTAGGTATCTTTGAAGTCGCCACAGCGCATAGTCTTAAGCCAGCCCCATTATCATGGGTCATTGATCACTGGGTTTTTCTCAATTTCATTCAACAATCTGCGATCTGCATTTCCTCAAACTCTCTCGATGATCTTTTTGCCAAAAAGTCCATATGGCCGGATCATCAGGATAAAAACCAAAATGATAAAGGGGGCAACCTCCTTGAATCCGGGAAGGAAGGGGTCGATGTACCCCCCTGCGAGGTTCTCGAGGATGCCGATGATAAATCCACCCACGATGGCCCCGCCAATGCTGTCGAGTCCCCCAAGGATGACGACCGGGAGGACCATGAGGCCAACGTGACCCAAATTGGGATGAATTCCACTTATATTTCCGACGACGATCCCGCCGATAACTGCTGCACAGGCCGCAAAGCTCCATGAAAGGGCAAAGATTAACTTGGTACTGATTCCCATGGACTGGGCGACCTGCTGGTCCGAGGCATTGGCCCTCATGGCAATTCCCATCCTCGAATATTTAAAGATGAGCATAAATATGACCACCCCAATGATGGCGAAAATAAATCCCCATTTGAGTGACGACGGGACAATGGCAAAACCAAGGTCCCAAGGCTCTGCCGGGAGGATCTCAGGAAAAGACCGAAAGTCAGCTGTCCAGATCATGTGGGCGAGGCCTTTAAGGATGCTCGACAGACCGATGGTCACCATGATTACGGAGATGACCGGTTCTCCGATAAGGGGTCTGAGGATCAATCGCTCGATGACAATCCCCATCAGAAAAGCAAATAAAAGTGTGAGGACAAGGATAAAGGCAAAGGGGATCTTTAGATAGGTTAGAAGGGTGAGGCAGACATAAGCGCCAACCATCATAAACTCACCGGTTGCAAAGTTAATGACGCTTGTAGCCTTATAGATCAAGACAAAACCAAGGGCAATTAGGGCATAGACACCACCGACCGCAATACCGCTCACAATCAACTGAGGAAAAATATCCATTCAGTTCTGGCCCCTTTTTTCTCGGGTTCGTGTCTTTATGGAAATGAATACGGTTCACGTTTCATCTCAAATAGTGTACATGTTGTCAAGAAAAACATTGCTCACTCTTCTATGCTGGAATATCTTATTCGGCGGGGGCAAATGGCGAAATACAGGTTCTTGTTGTATCGGACTGGAATTTATTATATGAGATATTAAGAACTGTCATTCGCCTGACCCTCGAAAAACACAAAAACCCTCAAATTAAATTATGCCTTGTCTTTTACTGTTGTCGGGAAAAGATATCCGGGGACAAGAACGTAACTTTGAACCCTTGAACGGCTAAAAAAGTGACTGTCATGTCCCATCAATCGAGATACTGGAATCCTCTTCTTGAAACCCTCAATAGAGAAGCCATAAAAGAGCTCCAGCTAAAGAAATTCAAGCGGATATTTCGCTGGGCTTACGATCATTCCAGGTTCCACAGGGCCCTTTATAAAAAGGCCGGTATAACACCTGATGACATCCGCTCCCTGGACGACATCAGCCGGGTACCCACCGTGGAAAAGGACATGATGCGGGACATCCAGAGAAAAGATCCCTTTCCTTATGGAGACGCGCTTTGTGTCCCCATTGAAGAGGTGACAGAGTTTCGCCAGACAAGCGGCACCACCGGGCAGCCGGTATACCAGCCCGACACCTGGGCGGACTGGGAATGGTGGTCGGAATCCTGGGCCTTTATTCTATGGGCCCAGGGCTATCGGCCAAAAGACCGCGTTTTCATTCCCTTTGGCTACAATATCTTTGTGGCCTTCTGGGCCGGTCATTATGCGGCAGAGAAGATCGGATGCGAGGTTGTCCCCGGAGGCGTTCTGGATACCAAGGCCCGAATTCTCAAGATCCAGGAACTAAAGGCAACAGCCATGATGGCCACTCCCACTTATGTCCTTGGGATGGCTGATACGGCCAAAAACAGCATGGGCCTGGAACCGGCTGAAATGTCTATTAACAAAATAACCTGTGCGGGTGAGCCCGGAGCCAGTATCTCCAGCACCAAAAAACGGATGGAGGAAGCATGGGGGGCAAAGGTCTACGACCACGCAGGCGCAACTGAAATTGGGGCATGGTCATATGAGTGCGAATACCAGCCAAAAGGAATGCATGTGAATGAGGCGTTCTTTTTGGTGGAAATAGAAGATAGGGAGACCGGTGAGATCATCAAGGGACCGGGGAAAAAGGGAAAGATGATTATCACTGCCCTGGACCGTCATGCCCAGCCATGCATCCGGTTTGACTCAAAGGATATTATTGAATGGGCAGAGGATCCGTGCCCTTGCGGGCGGACATTTGGTTTGATAAAGGGGGGCGTAATCGGAAGGGCAGATGACATCACTAAAGTAAAGGGGGTTCTCCTTGCACCAACTGCCATTGAGGAAGTGGTCAGAGGCATAGATGGGTTGGCCCACGAATATGAGGTGATTGTGGATAAAGTGGGAGACGTAGACAGGATTTCTCTAAAGGTTGAACTCCTGACAGGTGCCCAAGAACAAAAGGACACCATAGAGGCCCGGCTGCGAGATCAGCTGAGACTAAAAACCAATCTGGGTTACAAGATCGAGTTTCATAAGCATGGGACCTTGCCCAGATATGATGTAAAAGCACGGCGGTTCAGGGATTTGAGAAAGATCCATTAGGACAGCCTTCTGGCTGCAAGATGAGGAAATAAATGTCTAAAAAAACAGACCTTGAAGAAATTGATACCAAGATCCGGTCCTTAAAAAAGAGTGCTGAGGAACTCCATCAAATATCGGACAATTTTCCTGCCCTGGCCAGAAACATGACCCGCATCCTGGCAAGTATAAAGATGTTGGAAATAAATATTACTGATGTTGTCGGGTTAGATAGTGTCCGATGGTAACTTCTCAATAAGTCCGGCAGAAAGAATAGGATATCTGGAGTGCCCGAACCTATTGAGAACTTACGTCCGATAAACCAAACCGGCTGTAAACCCAGTGAAATATTTTGATGGTAGGACTTTTTCCCGCTGCCGCAGCTCAAATTTGGGGCACCCGAAAAAAGCTGCGGATTGCCCTCAAGCCAGGGTTGCCTGTAATTCCTCTTTTATATACTCAAGCCTGTCTGTTTCGTCCTCCCCGATCTTGCCTTCCAGTTCACCGGAATTTACCCGTCTTTTTATGATTTCCAGCTCCCTTTCCAGATCTACAATGGCGTTTAACATGGCTGTTTTGACGTCCGGCAGTTTTTCTGCTTCTTCAGCCTTCTCAAAGACAGTTTCTTTGGCCCTTAAAATAAGTCGCTCTTTCCATTCTGGGATGTGAGCGATCAAATTAAAGCGTTCCTGAATTTCTTTTGCCAGGGCCCTGCTGGCCTCCGGCTCCCCGTGTGTCACAAAGACACGGGGGTTTGACTCAAAGTGGGAAACCCATTCAAGGAGGTCTTCCCTGTCAGCATGTGCAGAAAACCCGCCAATGGTGAATATCTTGGCCCTGACGGCGACATCTTCTCTGAATATCCTGACCTTCTTCGCCCCGTCCACCATCTTTCGGCCCGTGGTTCCCTTTGCCTGGAACCCGACGATTACTATGCTTGCGCCCTTGCGCCAGAGGTTGTGCTTTAGATGATGTTTGATACGTCCCGCAGTGCACATACCGCTTCCCGCAATTACGATGGCAGACCCTGCCTCTTCGTTTATTGCTATGGACTCTTTTGTCGTGGAGGTAAAGCGAAGACTCGGCATATCAAAAGGGTCGTAGCCTTTATCCACAATGGCCTGGGCCTCTTTATCATAGTACGTTTTGTTTTTTCTGAAAATTTCTGTGGCCTTGATGGCCAGGGGGCTATCCAGATAGATCGGGATCTCCCCAATCAGACCTTTTCGATAAAACTCGCCCAGGATATAAAGGATCTCCTGTGTCCTTTCCACAGCAAAGGCCGGAATAATGATCTTTTCCCCTTGGGAGACACTGTAGCGAATCGCCCCCAGGAGTTCCTCTTTGCTTTCATCAAATGAATGATGTTTTCTGTTTCCGTAAGTGGACTCTAGAAAAAGATAGTCGGCGTCAAAGATTTCATGGGGGTCTCGTACGATCAGTTGATTGTTCTTTCCCAGATCTCCGGAGAAGACGATTTTTATGGCGTCGTTGCCTTCCCCCACCCACAATTCAAGGATGGAAGAACCCAGTATATGCCCTGCATTTCTTAGTCGAGCCTTGATCCCCGGTTCAACTGTGACTATCTGATCCCTCCTTACGGGGTTCAAGAATTTCAAGCTCTCTGCGGCTTCCTCGACGGTATAGAGGGGGTAGATATCTTTTTTTGCTTTTCGTTTGTTTTTTCTGGTCTGCCACTCTGCATCCATTTCCTGCACATGCCCCGAATCCAGCAGCATGATCTCACACAGCTCCGCGGTGGGAGGAGATGTTATGATTTTCCCCCGGAACCCGTCTTTTACCAACTTGGGGATCCTGCCGCTGTGGTCAATATGGGCATGGGTCAGAAAAAGCGTACTTATTTCTTTTGGATCAAAACCCCACTTCTCCCAGTTACGCTCCTCCATCTGTCTTCCGCCCTGAAAAAGGCCACAGTCAACAAGCACCCTTTTCCCCTGCGGGTTTTCAACCAGATAGCAGGACCCTGTGACAGACCCTACGCCACCCAAACAAACTATTCTGACCATGGTTTTTCTCCTTTTTTGTGTCGGCTTTTATCCAATCCTACCCCACCGTGTAACGGGTAACGGTATTCTTCACCCACATAATTTCTTATGACAAGATCTCCTTCATCCACACCCTTGATATATTCAGGAAGCAAGGGAACCTTTCCTCCGCCTCCGGGAAGGTCGACGGCAAAATGAGGGACACAAAGTCCCGAGGTATGGCCCAGCAATCTTGCCATGATTTCAAGCCCCTTATCAAGGGGTGTCCAAAAATGCGAGGTCGCCTTTGCAAGGTCGGACTGAAAGAGATAGTAGGGCCGCACCCGGATTGACAACAGTTTATGCATCAGCTTTTTTATAATCACCGGATCATCATTTACCCCTTTGAGAAGAACGGTTTGGCACCCCAAGGGGATGCCCGCATCGGCAAGTCTGCCACAAGCAAGAGCGGCATCGGGTGTAACCTCCCGGGGATGATTAAAATGGGTAAGGATATAAAGCGGTTGAAATTTTCGAAGAATCCCCACAAGTTGCGGTGTAATCCTCTGCGGTAATGTGCACGGGACCCGCGTACCAATACGAATTATCTCCACATGGGACATGGAGTGGATTTCGGTCAGGATATGAGATAATTCCCGATTCTCAAGCAACAGGGGGTCCCCGCCTGAAAGAAGGACATCTCTGATTTCTCTGTGGTCCCTGATATATAAAAGGCCCTCCCTGATTGACTCCCCGGTCACCATAGAGGGCCTGCCGACCTTTCGTTTCCTGTTACAAAACCTGCAGTATACGGCACAGGTGGCGGAAACGAGAAAAAGAACCCTGTCCGGATATCTGTGTGTCAACCCCGGGACCGGAGAATCTCCTTCCTCGTTCAGAGGATCCTCAACCCCCTTTTGACTCACCACTTCCTGACGATCGGGGACGCATTGTTTGTAAATGGGATCCCCCTTGGTTTTAATAAGGCTCAGATAATATGGATTGATCCGCATGGGGTATCGGGCAACCACATCCTTTAGTTCCGTGGCATCAATCCCAAAAAATCTGGCAAGATCCCCCGGTGTCGTAATGCTATGGGACAGAAGCCGTTTCCACAAGGGTCCATTCCCCTCACCCATATTTTCCAGACCAAACAATCTTCATCCCTTCGTGATGATCTTCTGTGCCTTGAGGCCACAGTTGAAAAGAAAATCAAATGCGGAAAGATTTGGAATAAAATTTCCCCAGACACTCTTTGAAAGTCTATCTCTTTGGAAAACCTTTTTCAAGCCCTCCAGAGGCTAAAGAAACTTAATTTTCTTGACCTCTAACCCCATCTATGTTGTTAAATATCACTGTTCTGCATTGGTTTTACTTGACAACAATCCAATAAAGGAGGGGCGACCATGTTGGTGATGGACTGGATGAGCAAAACGCTTGTTACTGTTGACGCAAATGGTTCCATGCACGAGGCCATGAAACTGTTAAAAGAAAACAATATCGGCATGCTTCCTGTCATGAAAAATGGAAATCTTGTGGGGGTCATCACCGACCGTGATCTAAAGCAGAGATCCCCGTCCGATGCAACCACCTTGGAAATACACGAATTGCTCTATCTTGTCTCAAAGATCAAAGTCAAGGAAATCATGACCGAAGATCCTGTCACCGTTCCCGTCGACAACACGGTTGAGGAAACTGCTCAGGTTCTCTTAAACCACGGCATATCCGGGGCACCGGTCGTTGACCGCGAGGGAATACCTGTTGGGGTAATTACCAAGACCGACTTGTTCAAGGTCTTGATCTCTTTAACCGGCGTGGGGAAAAGAGGGATCCAGTTTGCCCTTCAACTCGAAGACAGACCAGGATCAATAAAGGACATCGCCGATATTATCCGAAAGCATGGCGGCCGGATAGTAAGCATATTAACCGCCTACAAAGGGGTCCCAGAGGGTTTCCGCGGGATCTATATCCGCGTCTACGGGCTTGATCGGGTGGAACTCCCCCAGATTGAGAAAGCATTTAAAAAAACGGCCACCCTGATATACATGGTGGACCACCGGGAGAATAAAAGGAAGATTTATTAAGGGAAAACGTGACTACTCAGGTTCAGAGGTTCAGGGTTCAACGTTCAGGGTTAAGGACAAGGACGGCATTGAAGACCCGATATTGTCTAACGAATTCAAACATGTCTATGAGCAGGCGAGACGAACCCGTGCCGTCGTTCGTGGTTTCATTAACTATTTCAAGAAATATGAGGAGCAAAAAGCGACCAACCGTGAACCCTGAACCGTGAACCCGACAACCTGAGTAGTTACGGGAAAACGCCCTTTTTCACCAAAGATACTTTACCGTGCAGCAGATGACTCTATGGGATTCGGCTGTTTCTCGAAACCGCTTCCTGTCCATATTTAGATTTAGAGAGCGGGGCTGTTATTTTAACCGATTATAATTTCATCCAACGGCCGTTTTGGCACATGGTGGACATCCTCGTCGTCACGCCAGTATTTGATATCTCCATCAGGCCCCACAATATCTATCACGACCGTCTCCTTTGGTTTACCAAGGGCCAGAACAAGCAGTATCTCATAGCGAGGGGAGTATATTCAGGTCCTTTCTAAGTCCCTCCTTTTTGGTGGGGAAAAGAGGGATCCAGTTTGCCCTTCAACTCGAAGACAGACCAGGATCAATAAAGGACATCGCCGATATTATCCGAAAGCATGGCGGCCGGATAGTAAGCATATTAACCGCCTACAAAGGGGTCCCAGCGGGTTTCCGCGGGATCTATATCCGCGTCTACGGGCTTGATCGGGTAGAACTCCCCCAGATTGAGAAAGCATTTAAAAAAACGGCCACCCTGATATACATGGTGGACCACCGGGAGAATAAAAGGAAGATTTATTAAGGGAAATAGAGTGGGATTTGGCTGTTTCTTGAAACCGCTCTCTCAAATGGGATTTACATCTCATCTTGGCAGTGGCTGATATTTGGGCTTCCGGCTCGTAGGGCCTCCAGTTCGGAGAGGTTTTCTCCTGTTGCCCCCTATCAGTTTCTCCATGCTTTCGTCAAAACCCCAAATATCGGCCACGCTTCTACTACAGGCTTAGAGAGCGGTGGAAAGAAATGGCCAAACCCCACGGTGCCCCAGGTTATTGAGAACTTACGAGAAAAAATGTTGACTTGTTAAATGGATTCGGCTGTTTCTCAAAACCGCTTCCTGTCCATATTTAGATTTAGAGAGCGGAGCTGTTGTTTTAGCCGATTATAATTTCATCCAACGGCCGTTTTGGCACATGGTGGACATGCTTGTCGTCACGCCAGTATTTGATATCTCCATCAGGCCCCACAATATCTATCACGACCGTCTCCTTTGGTTTGCCAAGGGCTAGAACAAGCAGTATCTCATAGCGAGGGGGTATATTCAGGTCCTTTCTAAGTTCCTCCTTGTTGATTGTGGCAATCATACAGCCACCAAACCCCCTCGAAGTGGCGCCCAGAATAATGGTTTGGGCCGATATCCCGTGGTCCAAGGCAACCGACTTGCTTATCTCGGTGTCTCCGAGCAAAATTATATACGCAGATGGCCTTTCCCCCTCCTCCGGGCCCGGCCAGTCTTTAAGATAACCGGCCCAAACAAGATGCTGAAAAATCAGACCATTCTTTTCGGGGTCAGCCGAAAGTATATATTTCAGCGGTTGCAGATTGCCCCCTGACGGCGAGTATCTCGCAAGATCCACAAGTTCTCTCAGCGTATCCATCCCTATGGCGGTTTCCTGATAAAATCTCCTGTAACTTCTGCTTCTTCGTACCACATCATCAATCATCTTATCCTCCTTTTGTTCGTTTTATCTTCGTTATTGTCATTTTCCGGCACATATTTACTCGCTTTCACCGGGACTTACGAAATAAAACAAAATCCCGCCTGTTATAAAGAGAAGCGAGATTGAGCTAATACTCAACCGGGATGCCACATCACTGCTATATCCCATGGATCTTACCAGCAGCCCGACGCCCCCCACCAATAGAGGTCCAAAGACAGCAGCAAATTTGCCCACCATATTATAAAAACCAAAGTACTCGGCGGGTTTGTCAAGGGGAATCATCTTTGCATAGTATGAACGGCTCAGGGCCTGAATCCCTCCCTGCACAAGACCCACAACAATAGCCAGCATATAGAATTCATATGTATTTTGGATAAAACTGGCCCAGATGGAAACGGAAAGATACACGGCTATGGCAATAAAAATGGCCTGTCTGGCACCAATCTTATTCCCGATGTAACCAAATCCAAGGGCAGAGGGGAAACCTACAAACTGAGTGATCAGCAACGCAACAATCAAATCTTTGGATTCAAACCCTATGGAAATACCATAATCTACTGCCATACGAATAACCGTATGTACCCCATCAATATATAACCAGTATGCGAACAGAAAGAGAAAAATGGTCTTTAGATGACGGACTTCCCGAAAGGTATCTCTCAACTGCCAAAAACCTGCTTTCAGCGCACTTACCCTGGGCGCCGTCTTTCCATCCGTTGGCTCTTTTACAAACAGGATGAGCGGAATTGTAAAGACCGCCCACCAAACCCCTACAGTGAGAAACGAGAACCTCACGGCATTTCCAGCATTTGCGAAACCAAATGTCGAAGGACTGAGAGTCATCCATACGTTTAAAGCAAACAAAAGCCCTCCCCCGAGGTATCCCAATGAATAGCCCAGCGTGGAGACAAAATCGATTTTCTTATATGAGGCTACCCCCGTGAGCAGAGAATCATAAAAGATATTTCCGCCGGAAAAACCGATCGTTGAAATCACATACACCGCCACTGCCATTGGCCAGTTTCCCTTTGAAACCATGTAAAGAGATGCGGTCATCACCACACCCATATATGCGAAAAAGAGCAGAAACCGTTTCCTCGAACTTCCCCTGTCAGCAATCGCGCCCAGCAAAGGTGCCGCCAGGGCAACAGCGATACCCGCAAGGGAATTTGCCAAACCTAACCTGGCTGTACTCACAGTGGCATCTGCGCCAACGCTCCAGAATTCCTTAAAAAAAACAGGAAAGAACCCTGCCATAACAGTGGTCGCAAAGGCCGAATTGGCCCAGTCATACATACACCATCCGAATATGGACCGCTTATCGTTAAGCTGCATAACCCGTCCCCCCGACTCCACCAAATATAAAGGCCAGAAAGGCAGAGAACAATAGTTGAACAATCAAGGCAATCACGCAGACACCAACGGCTCGAAAGGTACTCTGATAGTCAAGGGCCTGCTTGACAGCCACGACTGTGGCTACCAGCATCCAGACTGTGGTGACAAAGAATACAGGCCCCATGAGCCCCGGAATAATGCCCAATACCCCAATCAACCCGGGGGAGTTGGCAAATCCGATGGTACGGAGCAATTCACCGTAATCTGACTGGGTCTGTGGTTCTGGTAGAAGATTTGTCCCCACCATGTAAGTGATGAAGGCCCAGATGACCCAACCCACGAGGGCCATCACTATTGTCATGAAAATGCCACCCAGCCCTGCCTTTGAAATGCTGCCAAATCCAGCTGAAATACCATAAAGAACCACCACTAACAGGGCTTGACGAATGGCTCCCTTGTCCGCTTCAACCTCCTCATAGAGACCTCTATCCAGTTTGGCCGCTCGAAAAACGCGATTTCCAAAAGAGCCCATTTTATCGTCTCCCCTGATATCTCAAGTATCGAGGAATCTCTCCTCCATAACCCGACGACTATCCGATGATAACCGATTCAATCTGCAAGAGACGTTATGGTTGGCCTTTAAGCCCGATCTCTTCGGCTACATCCTGCATCCCTTTGATCGTATCCGAAATCAGATCTGAGAGCTCCATCCCCAACATCCCAGCACCTTTTTCAATAACAGATCGGTTTACACCGGCAGCAAACCGCTTGTCCTTCCACTTCTTCTTTACGGATTTTGTCTTTAGATCCAGCATGCTCTTGGATGGGCGGACCAGGGCCGTGGTCACCACCAGCCCGGTAAGCTCATCTATAGCATAGAGGACCTTTTCGAGTTCTGTCTGCGGTTCCACATCTATACAGAGCCCCCAACCGTGGCTTATGGCTGCCCGGATATACTCCTCCGGCCAGGAGTGTTCCTTGAGAATCTCCTCGGTCTTACGGCAGTGTTCTTCCGGGAACTGTTCATAATCAAGATCATGGATTAGACCGATAATCCCCCATTTTTCCTCGTCTTCTCCCCGCTTTCGGGCGGAATACCGCATGACCCCTTCAACTGCCAATGCGTGTTTGACAAGGCTCTCGCTCTTATTGTATTGCTTGAGAAGTGCATACGCCTCTTCACGTGTTGGAACCTGTGCGTTCATCACATACCTCCTTCATTATCTGTGTGATATCATGTATAATAAAAAATTCTGACCCAGAAGACCGGACTTTGGGCGCCCCTGCTGCCCTGTTTGAGTGAAAACCCATCATTATAGCGCCGAGGACAAACCAATCATGAACGTCAATTGCCAGGACCACCGTAAATCAATGGTGCTTCTTAGCCTTCGCCTGAGACTAAAGCAGGGGTTGTCCGATCCCAAAGAGCGAAAGGACATAGAAAAGAGGATCAGACAGCTTGAAAAAGAGCTAGAGCTCGATTGAGAAATCAAAAGGCCTTTGAACTGTCAACCATCAAGGTTACGGGTCCATCGTTAACCAGATAGACATCCATCATTTCCTGGAATTGGCCGCTGGCGACCGGGATCTCCTCCTCACTCAAAAGCCAAATAAAGTGCTCGTAGAGTTTCTTTGCCTTTTCCGGCCGGGCCGCATGGGCAAATGAGGGTCTTCGTCCTTTTCGGCAATCCCCCCAGAGGGTAAATTGAGAAACCACAAGGGCAGCCCCCCCTGTCTCCTTCAATGAAAGATTCATAAAGCCCTTTTCATCCGGGAAGACCCGCAAATGAGCTATCTTCCTGGTCATGTATTCACAATCCTTATCTGAATCATCCTCTCCAACACCCAACAAGATCAAAAGCCCCTTCCCGATGGAACCGACGGTCCTCCCCTTGACTTGGACTTTAGACTCTTTTACCCTTTGGATTACAGCTCTCATAACTAATATATTCCCGTTATTGAAACCAGCCCACCGTGCTCCGGTGGAGAGTGATAACATTCCGATGAACCCTTTATTGATTCTTATTAACCCCTGGATCTACGATTTTGCGGCCTATGATCTTTGGTCCAAACCGCTGGGGCTGCTCTATGTTGCGGCAGTTTTAAGAAACTGCGGGTTTCAAACACACCTCATTGACTGTCTCGATACACATCATCCCCTGATGACAGGTGATCCCTCCATAAAAACCCCAAAACGGCGTTTATATGGGACCGGCAAGTATTGGCGGAAAGAGATCCCCAAACCAGCTCCGCTCAGGGACATCCCCAGGTCTTACAGCGTCTACGGCATTTCGCGGAAAATATTTGAAAAAGAACTAAAATCAAACCAGCGGCCCGCCGCGATACTTGTAACTTCTCTCATGACCTATTGGTATCCAGGTGCTGTGGAGGCTATCGCCCTGGCCAGGGAACACCACCCGGGAGTCCCGGTTATACTGGGGGGCATATACGCCAGGCTGTGTAATGAACATGCCAGAAAGCATTCGGGCGCAGATAGTGTTGCAACCATCTCAGACCCTGCTTCCTTTCTGGGGGCCCTCGAACAACATGGTATCGTAGCGCCGGAACCATTGGCCAACCTGCACCCTCTTCCCTACCCCGCCTTTGACCTCATGAAAAAGATTGAATATGTCTGTCTCCTGACCTCGACCGGGTGCCCCTTTCGCTGCCCCTATTGTGCCAGTCATTTCCTGAATCCCGAAATGAACCGCAGGGATCCCGCTGAAGTCCTGGGCGAAATACTGTACTGGCACAAAGATTTTGGTGTTCGTGACTTTGCATTTTACGATGACGCGCTCCTGATCTCATCGGACACCCATCTGGGCGTTCTGCTGGAAGACCTGGAAAGATTGCGTCTCGGTCTTAGATTCCATACCCCGAATGCGCTCCACGTAAGAGAAGTCACCGCAGACATGGCAACCCTTATGAGGCGAAGCGGGTTTCGCACCATCCGCCTCGGGTTGGAGACATCGGACTTTGCTTTGCATCGCAACCTTGGCAATAAAGTCGCTGAAGGTGACTTCGAACGGGCCGTCGGCAATCTTCTGGGGGCCGGCTTCACAAGAAATGAAATCGGCGCCTATATCCTGATCGGGTTGCCCGGGCAATCAATGGATTCCGTGATAGCTACCATCGACTTTGTGGACAGTTTAGGAGCCACTCCCTATCTCTCTGAATACTCTCCCATACCCTGTACACCGCTTTGGGAAAAGGCAGTTTCTTATTCCAGATATGATCTCTCAGAGCCCCTCTTCCACAATAATATCCTTCTGCCCTGCTGGCGTGGGGCTCAGATAGCAGAACTTCCCCGGCTAAAAAAACATGTATTAAAAATCCGGGACAAAAACAGATAACCCACCCATTTCAAAACAAATCTTATACTCATTTAAAACCCGATTTTCAAAAATCTACCGTAATTACTCAGGTGGGTAGGCTAAAGGTCCCGCGAAACGCGGGATTAGGAAAAGCGGGAATACTGCGCACTTTGAAGCCATGTTTCATGCGGAAATCTGCTGCTTCTCCGCCAACGTGCGGCAATCGTTCTTTTCGTACCCCTTCAGCCTTCAGCCTAAACAGCTTCAGCCTGACTACGTGAGTAGTCACAATCTACCTATGATCTGTTAATCACGCTGGCGGCATATCCCGCACCAAAGCCATTGTCAATATTCACAACAGTCACACCGGACGCACAGGAATTCAACATACCCAACAGGGCGGCAACACCCTGGAAACTCGCACCATACCCAATGCTGGTCGGAACCGCGATCACCGGTTTGTCAACCAATCCCCCGACAACACTCGGAAGGGCCCCTTCCATTCCCGCCGCCACCACGATGACTGACGCGTTCATTAACCTCTCATTGTGGGCCAGAAGTCTGTGAAGACCAGAGACCCCCAAATCAAACAGGGTGTCAACCTCGTTTCCCATAAACCTGGCAGTGACGGCGGCCTCCTCTGCCACAGGGATATCAGATGTCCCCGCACTTATGACCAGGATCTTCCCCTTGCCGGTGATCTCTATATCATTCTTTATCAGAGTCAGAACTCTGGCCCTATCGTGGTAGGTGCTGTCCGGGAACTCCTTTCGGACCATTTCGGCCTTGTCCGTAGAAAGGCGTGTGACAAGGATATCATCACCATTGTCAAACATCCGTTTCATAATACCCGTGATCTCACTCACTTCTTTCCCCTCACCAAATATAACCTCTGAAACACCTCGCCGGAGGCTTCTGTGATGGTCGATGCAGGCAAAACCGAGATTTTCAAAAGGTAGGGTCTTAAGCCTCTCCAGACACTCGTCTACCGTGGTCTCCCCTTTGCTCAGACAACCCAGAAGTTCTTTTAGAGAATTTTGATCCAATTTTTTATTACCTCATTTTCAATTATTAGACCTTGAGTTTTTTTGCCAGCGCCGCAACCCGTTGGCCAAGTTTCATACCATTTTCTTCACTCTTTCTGTCGGGCGCACCCACACAGGAAGTTCCATAATGACCGGTGGCAGACATAGGGTCGCCCACAATCACCATTCCATAGATCAAAAATGCCTGGATAATCGACATCATGGTCGTCTCTTTACCACCGGATGGGTCCTTTGAGGTAGCGAATGCCGCGCCGATCTTACCCTCCATTTTCTTCCTCACACTCAGAAAATCATCAAAGACCCTTTTTAAATCAGCAGCCATCAGACCAAAATAGACCGGGGAACCCGCAATGATTCCATCCGATGTCACAAAATCCTCCTTTGTAACTTCATCTGTTTTCTTCAAAACAGCATTCACCCCCGTCTCTTCCAGCACGCCCCTGGCTATCGCCTCTGCCAGCTTTCTGGTGTTCCCGCTCTTTGAAAAATAAAGGATCAGGACCTGCATCTGCAGCCTCCTCTTGATTCTGATGTTCACAATTGATGTTCACGCGATCAGAAGGGGATGATAATGTGATCGTGATAGGAAATCAAGGCCCTAAGTTTCCGGCAAAGACGGCAATCCTTTTAAAGTATTCTTCCCCGCCAACCACGTAGGTATCGTTGTGCCCGGCCCCCCTCAAGGCGTAGAAGGATTTTGGCTCCTTTGATGCGGCAAATAGTTTTTCTCCCATAGAAAAAGGGACAAGGCCGTCTTTATCACCATGTATGATGAGTTTGGGCGCTTTGATATGAGCAATCTTGGCCAGGTTATTATAGTTGGCAGGCAAAAACCAAGAAAACGGCATAAACACAAACATACTCTTTGCCATTCCCTTTGTTGAAGTAAACCCGCTTTCAACAATTATGGCCTTTATGTCCTTTTGGACGGCTATCTCTATGGCGACCACCGCTCCAAGGGATCGGCCAAAAAGGATGATTTTGTTTGAAGGGAAATGCTCTTTTTCAACCAGATAATCGTACGCGGCCAGCCCATCCATATAAATGCCTTTTTCAGAGGGTTTGCCACCACTCTTACCATACCCCCGATAATCAAAGATAAAGACCGCAAACCCCTTTTCCAAAAGCAATCGGATATTGTCAAGACGGCCCGAGATATTTCCTGCATTTCCGTGACAGAAAAGGATGACGGGTGCCTCCTTTTTCTGAGGAAAAAACCAGCCGTGCAGTCTTTTCCCATCTCCGGTATCAAAGAAGACCTCCTTGTAGGTGAGGTGAAGCGCTTTTGGAGTTGGATCGAGTGTAGAATCAGGAAAGAAGACAAAGAAATTTTCGACCTTGGAATAGAAGAGATAAAAAACGGCCAGTAACAGAGCTATCAGACATACCAGGACTGCCCATTTTGTCATCATAATCAAACCTTATAAAAGGCTGCCGTATTTGAAAGGTCCAGTTATACTCGAGTTGAAACAACACTCAACAAAAACTCTTTGACCCACTCGGGGCTGGTAATTACTCTTCATCATCAAAGGAGTCCCTGGTCTTTCAGGTAAGACATGGAACGTTGACCTATGTTTGTCACCTTGCTTAGAGCTCGGGTAAGATGAACCACAGATTCCATCGCCACACCAGAGTTAATCATCACCATCCCCTGATCGATGTCTTTTTCGATTCCCTCCCACGCCTGGTCACCTGTCAGTTTCTTGGCCAGCCCGATTTCCTGCAAGACCATTCCGGTTATCATCTTGACCACCATCTCTGCACCCTGTTTTTCAGGCTCGGGAAGACCATTGGCCACCGAAATGACATGAGAGATCCAAATAAGTCCTGATTTGATTTTCTCACTCTGTGAGAACGCCATTATTGCCTCTTTTTTGCTCATATCCATCTCTCCTGACCCTGTCACGGATCAAATAATGCCCTGATTGAAGCAGTTTGGTTAAAGCAATTTATCCCTTTCCGCTTGGGATCTCAAGATCTTTCCTTTGCCTTCCAGTGCCTTTTTCCTTGACCAGGTCCTCTTTTTTCTTTATATGGATGCTCCGGATCTTTACTTTTCCATTAGATCCGACAGCTAAAAACCATGGAAGGATAGATAAAATGTATGCTGCAAGTGACTTGAGAAAAGGTTTAAAAATCCAGATTGACAACGAACCCTATGTCATTATCGATTTCCAATTCTCAAAACCTGGGAAAGGTCAGTCCCTTTATCGTTGTAAACTAAAAAATATGATTACGGGTGCTATCATCAATCCCACATACCGGTCCGGAGACACTTTTGAGCAAGCCGACCTGGAAGAGCGTAAGATGCAGTATCTCTACGGCCAGGAGGGTGAGTTCTGTTTTATGGACGTGGAAAACTATGAACAGACCTTTCTTTCAACGGACCAGGTGGGCGAGGCCAAAAATTTTCTGACCGATAACCTGGAAGCGAATATCCTATTCTTTGGGGAGAAGGCCATAGGGATTACCTTGCCCAATTTTGTTGACCTCACCGTTACAAAGGCTGATCCCTGGGCAAAAGGGGATTCTGTTACCGGTGACACCAAGCCGGTCACAATGGAGACCGGCTATGTCCTCAGGGTGCCACCTTTTGTCGAGGAAAATACAAAGATAACCATTGATACGCGTACCGGCGAATATGTCACCAGGGTCAAAGAATGAGTTTTTGAATGAGAGACAGAGGTTGGCCGGCCGGAGGCATTACCTGTGGCTCCGGGCCAAAACAATTCAGTCAATCCGGCGTTTTTTTGTTGAACATGATTATCTGGAGGTTGAAACCCCGCAGATTATCCCCGCCCCTCCCCCTGAACCTCACATAGACGCAATCCCCACAGGCGCCCTCTATCTCCATACCTCGCCTGAGTTATACATGAAGCGGATGCTTTCAGCTGGATATCCCAAAATATTTCAAATCGGCAAGTGTTTCAGACAAGATGAACGGGGGGCTCTTCATCTGCCTGAATTCACCCTTCTGGAGTGGTATAAAGTCGGAATAGACTATATTGCCCTTATGGAGGAATGCGAGGAATTGATATTATCTGTTTGCCGGGATCTGGGCATGGGACAAAAAATTGAATCCCAGGGGAAGATAATCGACCTCAAACGCCCCTGGGAAAGGATATCTGTTAGTGAGTCCTTTAACCGCTATACCCATTTAACCCCGGATACGGCCCTTGAACAGGGCGTTTTTGATGAGGTTATGGTGACGGAAATAGAACCCTGTTTAGGCATGACCGCACCTGTTTTGCTTTATGACTATCCTGCGCCCCTCGCTGCCCTGGCCCGTTTAAAGAAGGGAAATCCAAAACTTGCCGAGAGGTTTGAGATTTACATTGCAGGGCTGGAGTTGGCCAATGGCTTCTCCGAACTTGTTGATGCGAAGGAACAGAGACTGAGGTTCGAAGAACACCGGAGACAGCGGAGCAATTTAGGAAAACAGGCCTACCCCATGCCCGAGAGGTTCCTGAAGTCGCTGGGACATATGCCCGAGGCCGCAGGCATTGCCCTCGGGGTGGACAGACTGGTGATGATCCTGGCCGGGAGATCCAAAATTGATGACGTCGTATCCTTCACCCCGGAAGAGCTGTAGGATTTACTTGCCATAGGATTTACTTGATTAATACAGTGTATCAAGATATAAGAGATACAGGCAAGACAGATTTGTAATGCACATCCCGTTAGATGTGGAGCAGTATATATTCGGATGTCGTACCTTAGAGCAGGCAAATGGATTCTCTTCAAATTTCGACGCACCCGGCGTCATGCAATAAAGTTACCAGGCGTACAAAGCCCGCCAAACCGAGGAGATGCATCTCTTGCGGGACACCGGCCATCAAACCCGGCAGGCGGTACTGCTCAAAGTCCTGTCGTGAACAAATCAACTGGGTTCTTTCCCTTTCAAAAGGATTGCTCAAGACCTTTAGCGCCCGGTATGCTGCCTTCTCTTTCACCAACAAGCACGTGATATTGGATGTGCTGCCAACCTGGTCAAAAGAAATCTCGCGATTTAGTTCGAAGAGGAACAAAGGCAGCAAGCCTTCGGAAGACCTGAAAAACCTGATACTCGATTCAGGACGGGAGTGGCATCAATTGGTAGGCAACAATACCTCGAGAAGCTACGCCTCCCTTTCTCTGCTTACAAAAAACAACAAGAAAAACATTGATCCTTGCAGTATAAAGCCTGACAAGAGGACTCGCCCAAGGCTGTCCAAACACGAAACCAGTTGTTTGAAGGTTCTCAAGCTCGACAGAAAAGACCTGCTCTCTGTCGATCAGGAACGCAAGATAAAGGCTGCATACAAGAAGATGGCCAAGATATACCACCCCGATGCGGGAGGAGATGCCAAGAGATTCAGACAACTGGCAGAGGCACACCAACAGATGCTTCTGTGGGTAAAAAACCCTCAGTTTTCATCCAGAAAGGCGCTTAAAGGGAGTTGGGCCTATGACGGCTATACCAACAGATGGGCGCCCCCCCTATGACCGAACCCCATAGAAACCTCTGTTTAGGGCTTCATTTCTTTTTCAGCCTATTGATCCTCTTTTGGATCTCGCCCTCAAACCCCCTGCCCGTAGGCCGGTAAAAGACCCTCGTTCCTACTTCTTTGGGCAGATATTCCTGCTCCACCCAACCCGCCGGGTAGTTGTGAGGGTAGCGGTATCCCCGGCTGTAGCCCAGCTTTTTCATCAGCCGGGTAGGGGCATTCCTGATGTGCAGAGGGACGGGCAGAGGGCCGGATTTCCTGATCTCTTTTTTGACAGACTTCTCTGCCAGATAAAGAGCGTTGCTCTTGGGTGCGGATGCCAGATAGACGGCAGCTTCTGCCAGGGCCAGTTCAGCCTCCGGGGGGCCCACCTTTTCCCACGCCCCAAACGCCGCCATGGCTACCTGTAGTGCATTGGGATCAGCCAGGCCAACATCCTCCGTGGCAAACCGGATCATCCTCCGGCATATAAACAAAGGATCTTCTCCTGCCTCCAGCATCCGAAAAAGCCAGTATATGGATGCCTGTTCGTCGCTTCCTCTGAGGCTCTTATGAAAGGCTGAAATTATATTATAGTGCTCCTCACCATCCTTGTCATATGGTAAGGCCTTGACGTCGAGGGCCTTTTCAGCAGCTGCCATGTCAACAATCCCGACGGGGTGTTGCTCCTGACCCCCCAGAACATAGTAAACCGCTGCCTCAAGATTATTCAGCGCCACCCGCGCATCCCCGTGGGAGACATCAACCAGGTGGTCGAGTGCCTCGGGCATGATCTCAACATTTAGATTTCCCAACCCCACTTCCGTGTCCTTATGGGCCCGATTCAGGAGGGACTTCAGCTCTTCTCTATTCAGGGGATAAAGAGTCATGACCCTGGTTCTTGAAAGAAGCGGTGAAATAACCTCAAAACTTGGATTCTGAGTTGTGGCCCCTATAAGAACGATAAGGCCGGTCTCAACGTGTGGAAGAAAGGCATCCTGCTGCGCCTTGTTAAACCGATGTATTTCATCCACAAACAGGATAGATCTCTTGCCAGTGATGTTCTTAACCCTTTTAGCCTCCTCAACGATCTTCCGGAGCTCCTTCACCCCCGAGGTAACTGCCGAAAATGCATGGAACGAAAGTTGTGCATATTGACCAATGAGCCTTGCAAGTGTGGTCTTTCCGGAACCGGGTGGCCCCCAAAAAATCACTGAAAAGACACGCCCCGTTTTGAGGACCCTTGGCAGAATAGACCCGGGGCCGAGCAGGTGCCCCTGCCCCACCACATCCTCGAGTCTTTTCGGTCTCATTCGCTCTGCCAAAGGCACCCCGAACTGTATAACAGGATTGTTGGTCATGAGCGTCCCTTCAGTGCCAATGTCGTGGTAAAAAAGGAGAAAATTTTGTCCATTTCCAAGGGCCTCCCAACCACCAGGTCAACCCCAAGGTCCTTTGATCTTTTGAGAGACATGGTTTTCGCCCCATGACTAACCAGGATAGTCGGCAGGTCATGACCCATTTGTTTGATCTTTGGAACCATGCTTGAGTGCTCAGGCCGGTGTTTGTCAAGGCTCTCGATAATCAAATCAAACTTGTTTTTTTTCAACAATTTAAAGACTTCCTTGGCAGTAGAGGCACCGCTCACCCTGGCCCCCTTCTTTAGGAATGACTTAAAAAGAAGGTCCTGAACGATCTCTTCATCTGCGATGACCAAAACGTGCGAATTTTTTATTCCGGTCCTTTTGTTTTTTCTCTTGGACACCAACACTTCCTGAGCGAGTGGGAACTTCACGGTAAAGGTCGTCCCTTGCCCTTTCTGACTGATAAACTCAATCTCACCACCATGACGGGTTACGACGGCGCGGCAAAGACTTAGCCCCAGGCCTTGCGCGGATCCGGGTTTGGTCGTAAAAAAAGGGTCGAATATCATATCCTTGATACTCCCCTTAATGCCCACACCGTGGTCCTGGAAATAGACGTGGGCAAAACCGGAATACTCCTCGGTGCTCACATAGATCTCACCGCCCTCGGGCAAAGCATCCACCGCATTCAGGATGATACTTTCAAAGACATTTCGTATCTCTTGAGGATGGCCTCGCACGGGTGAAATGGGTCTCAGGGAAGTACTGACCTCAATCTTTGCGCCACGTCCTTCGGGGGTCCTTGCCCACTTTGACCTTGTATCATTTATGGCGTCCTCAACAAGTTGTTTTATGTCCACCTGAAAAAGATCGGACGGATCATATTTGGTTGCAGTAAGACAGTTCAATTGTTTGAGAACGAGATGTCCTTTCTTATATGCCGCCTCAACCCCCTTTGCTGATCCGATCTCGTCTGTATCTCCCTGAACCTCAGCACCCCGGACATACCCTGCCTCACCGACCAGAACCCCCAGACATCCCTTCAATTCCCTGCTCAAACCAGAGGCCATGCGAATCAAAGAATCCATCCGTTGGGTGTATCTGATCCCTATCTCTGCCTTTTTTGCCTGTTCTATTTCCAACATGTTGATCAGAAACGCCTTGCGTCCGCGGTACCTGATCTTGTTGACCCGTGAATCATAGCAGAGACGCTTTCCCTCACTTGTCACCAGGTATATCTCATATGGGCACTCTAATGTCTTCACCGAGACTTTTTTCCCTTCAAGCATCTTTACAAATCTGGCAGAATCAGAGTGAACGAGCTGCGCAAAATTTCGATCAAGAAGTTCTTCCGCCGAGTACCCGAGTTGGTCCCTGAAGGCATCATTGGTCAAAATGATCTTGCCTCCCTGGATCACCACGATAGCACCGGGAACAAGCCTGAGTATTTCCATGGACTCCCTGAGCCTCTTTTGAAAAGTCCTTTTTTCCTTTCCGGCAACAGTCAGCGCCTCTCTGAGAAGACGTTTTTCTTTTGAAAACCTTTCAATTCTTTCCTTTAGAATGTTAACCTGTCTGGTGTCCATGGGTGACCCTGCTGTTAAGATGTTGTTCTTGGAAGCGGCGCCCCCAGCCTTCCCGAATGAAGGGACGCGTTTGGACCGAACATATTCGGCGACCAGATGGGAGAGCCGGCGCCGGGTTAGAGTTGCCATATCAAGAAAACATTCTTGATGATCGGTCAACTATAGCGTATCATATTTTCTGATTTGCTTACAACCGGTAAACATGATCGGGTTTTCATTTGAGGAGATAAAGTGACAGAGATTTCACCCTTTCTACACCTTCATGTCCACACCGAATACAGCCTTCTTGACGGGGCCATTCGCACTGATCAGATGTTGAAGAAATCAGGGGACCTGGGTATGGAAGCCGTGGCGATTACCGACCACGGCAACATGTTTGGGGCGGTTCAGTTTTACGACCTCGCCACCAAGAGGGGAATCAAACCCATCATTGGATGTGAACTGTATGTTGCGCCGGGGGACAGGCGGGACCGCTCCCCTTCCCCTGCAGGAGGCCCCAACGCCCACCATATTCTCTTGTTGGTTATGAACGACAAAGGCTACCGAAACCTGAGCAAACTTGTTACCCTGGGGCATTTAGAGGGTTTCTACTATCACCCTCGTGTGGACCTGGAACTGTTGAGGGAGCACAATTCCGGGCTTATGGCATTATCGGCCTGCCTAAAGGGAATCGTTCCCTTCTCTATCAATTCCGGCCGAATCGAGACTGCCAGGGAAAAAGCCCAGGAGCTGGCATCAATATTTGACAATGACCGATTTTATCTGGAAGTGCAGGCCAATTATCTGCCCGAGCAGATCAAAGTGAACAAGGTCCTGAAAGAAATGTCAAAAGACCTCTCCATTCCTCTGGTGGCAACCAATGACTGTCATTATCTTGACCAGTCTGATGCAGAGGCGCATGACGTGCTTCTGTGCATTCAGACAGGCAAGAACATAGATGATGAAAAAAGGCTCAAATTCTCCAACAATGAATTTTATTTCAAGTCCCCCGCAGAAATGGCCCAAGCCCTCCCGGGGTTTCAGAACGCCTTGAAAACACCATCCATATCGCGCACAGGTGCCAATATGAAATGGAATTTGGCAACTACAAATATCCGGTATTCCAGGTACCTGAAAACCGAAACCTAAACGAGATCCTGGTGGATGAATCCAAAACCGGTCTTGGAAATAGACTGTCTGGGGATGGGGGCATATCAGGAACGATCTCTGAAGAATCAAAACGGGAATACCAGGAAAGGCTCGATTATGAACTGGGTATTATCCAGGACATGGGTTTTGCCGGATATTTTCTGATCGTTGCGGATTTTATCGATTATGCCCGCCGCTGTGACATCCAGTTGGCCCCGGCCGTGGCTCGGCAGCTGGATCTCTGGTTGCCTATTGTCTGAATATAACAGATCTTGACCCCATCAAATATGGGTTGATCTTTGAAAGGTTCCTAAATCCCCATCGCATAAGCATGCCGGATATCGACATCGATTTCTGCATCAACGGCAGGGACGAGGTGATCCGTTATGTTTCGGAAAAATATGGCCGCGATAACGTCGGACAGATCATCACATTTGGGACCATGAAAGCCAGGGGAGCCATAAGGGACGTGGGTCGAAGCCTCAACATACCGCTTGGGGAAGTGGACCGCATTGCAAAGCTGGTGCCGGAGAGGATTGGTATAACACTGGAAGATGCCATCCAGGAAGAACCTGATCTCAAACAGCTTGAAAAAAATGATGGCCCCGCAAAAAAGCTCTTAAAGATATCCCGGGCCATCGAAGGGCTCACAAGACATGCATCGACCCATGCATCCGGGGTGGTCATCTCAGACAGACCGCTTGTAGAATATCTGCCCCTTTTCAAAGGCTCGAGAGATGAGATCGTGACCCAGTTTACAATGGGGCAGATTGAACAGTTGGGTCTCATAAAATTCGACTTTTTGGGGCTTAAGACCCTGACGGTTATAAAACATGCCCTCAAACTGATAGAAGCCACCACTGGAAAGCGTATCCAGATCGATAAAATCCCAATGGATGATAAAGCTGCATATGAGCTCGTGAGCGAAGGAAAAACAACGGGTGTGTTTCAGCTGGAAAGCTCGGGAATGAAAGATCTCCTGAGAAGACTAAAGCCAGGGGTATTCGAAGACGTGGTTGCCCTGGTGGCCCTTTACAGGCCCGGCCCCTTGGGCAGCAACATGATTGACGATTTCATCAATGGGAAACACGGGAAAGTCAAGATCAAATACCCGCTCCCCCAGCTTGAGCCGATCTTAAAAGAAACATACGGGGTCATCTTATATCAGGAACAAGTCATGAAAATCGCCCAGGTGCTGGCAAAATACACCTTGGCAGAAGCGGACGAACTCAGAAAGGCCATCGGAAAAAAGAAACCGGAGGTAATGGCCAAACACAGGGCCCGTTTTGTGGAAGGGGCGGTAGAAAACAATGTGGCCTCAAAAAAGGCCGAAAAACTCTTTATGCTGATAGAAAAGTTTGGCGGTTATGGTTTTAACAAGTCCCATTCTGCCGCATATGCATTGATTGCTTACCAAACCGCGTATCTAAAGGCCCACTATCCGGTTCAATTTATGGCCGCCCTTCTGACTCAAGACATGGGTAATCAGGACAAAACCATCAAAAACATCGCCGAATGCCGGGAAATGGGGATCGAGATTTTGCCTCCGGATATCAATGAAAGCCAGGCGGATTTTTCAGTGGCCGGAGGAAAACTCCGATTCGGTCTCGCCGCCGTCAAAAACGTGGGTCTCAAGGCAATGGACTCACTTATTGAAGAGCGCGAAAAAAACGGATCTTTTAGCAACCTGTTTGAATTTTGTCAAAGGATAGAAGGGTCTAAAATAAACCGCAGGGTCCTTGAGGGTCTGATCCAGTGCGGCGCTCTCGATTTTACAAACATTTACAGATCCCGTCTGCATGCAGCCCTTGATGATGCGCTCAGAATCAGCGGTGCCAACCGTGACCCCAATCAACTGAACATGTTCGGAGCCCTGGATTCAGAAAGCAATGACGTCGGGGGCCTTTTTGAACTTCCTGACATTGAGGAATGGGATGAAAGTGACAGATTGCGGAGGGAAAAAGAATCTCTCGGCTTTTACATTACAGGGCACCCCCTGGCAAAGTTCAAAAGTGAATTGGAAAGGCTGGACAGATGCGATATTGACGCACTTCTTTCACAAGAGGATAGAAGCCAGGTCAAGATTGCCGGTGTGGTTGAAAGCCTGAAGATAAAGCGAACCAAAAGGGGTGACAAGATGGCCAACATACATGTGGAAGACCTCTCGGGTTCTGTTATGGTTGTCATATTCCCTGACCTCTTTAATCGAATCGCACCGCTACTAAAGGGGGAGTATCCTCTCTTGATAAGCGGGACCGTGGAAACGGGCGACAACTCGGCCAAGATACTTGCCCAGGACATTGTAACCCTGGACTCAATCCGCCAAGAAAGAATAAAGACAGTGGAGCTCCCACTTGACTACAACAAAGTATCAAAGGATCTTTTGGAAGATTTACGGGATATAGTGTTTAGATATCCGGGAGAAGCTGCTCTTTGTTTCAAGATCGATATGCCTGAAGATAAGAAAGTGTTAATTTCGGCCCACAGCCGTTTCAAGGTACTTCCCTCCCATGAACTTATATCAGACATTGAAGCCCGAATAGGGGGAAAAGTTCTTCTCTCTTTTAACTGAGGTTCAAAATCTGTAACTACTCACGTAGTTAGGCTGAAGCTGTTTAGACTGAAGGCTGAAGGGGGCAGAAAAGCACGATTGCCGTACTTTGGCGGAAATATCTGATTTTTGCACCAAAGATGTCTTCAAAATGAGCTTTTTCCTAACAGCCTTCAGCCTATCCACCTGAGTAGTTACAAACCCCGATTCTACTGTTTCTCAGAAATTTCCAAAGGTATTTTTTGGAGGCACCGTGAAGAAGTTAGTCCTGTTTGACATAGACGGCACTTTGATGGACCCGGGTGAGGCCGGAGCCAGATCAATGAAGAGAACCTTCTACGAGCTCTTTTCTATCAAAGACGCTTTCGCTGGAATTGAAATGGGGGGCAAAACAGATGTACAGATAATAAAGGAAAGCGCATCTATCCTAGGCATGCCTTTGAAAGACGGGGCGTTGCGCGCCATCTTGTCAAGGTACATTGAAAACCTCAAAATAGAGATAAACAATAAACGAAAACATCTGAACCCTGGGGTGATGGCGCTTTTAAACGAGTTGACGGCAATGGATGGCTGCTGGGTCGGGCTTTTGACAGGCAACATTGAAAAAGGCGCCCGGATAAAGCTTGGGGCATTTGGCCTGAACGACTATTTTTTTGTTGGATCATTTGGGAGTGATAACGAAGACAGAAACGCCCTTCTTCCAGTGGCTGTCGAAAAATTCAGAAAAAAAACAAAAATTGACCTCTCCTTTAGCGATTGCATTGTTATTGGTGATACACCGAGCGATGTTGTTTGTTCAAAACCATATGGTGCTACTTCAGTTGCCGTTGCCACGGGACCCTATAGCTATGACGTATTGCTGCAAACCGAGGCGGATTATGTTTTAAAAACCCTGGTAAATGCCATCGACTCAATACCAGAATTGAATACCGGTGAAACCGCCCGTTAGGGCTTGGGCCGTAAAACTCCAGAAAACTCCTGCCTCTCCCCCTCAAATTGTTTTGAAAACCAGGGGAGGGTAACCATTGCCGTAAATCGATTTTGCCTTGATTTTCCCTTCATTTTCAATATAATCTAACAGCTCTTATTTCCAGGCCTATGAACATCAAGCGTGCAGTTGCAGCCTTGAGCAATATGAGAGAGAGATTGAGTCTAAGACGTTTTGTCCAGAAACATAAAAGCCTGCCGTATCGAGCGATATGCATTCAAAATTGAACTGATCAGGAGGATTTAATAATGGCAAAGAACCTCAGAACCTATCTGGATGAAATTGAAAAAGCCTATCCGGAAGCAATCTTGAGAATTCAAAAACCCATGAGGGTCGCATATGAAATTTCCGCGCTCCAGCGAAAACTCGATGCTGAAAAAAGATATCCGATCATGATCATCGAAAAGCCCATCCTGGACAACGGGGATGTGAGCCGATTCCCTTTGGTCACCAATCTGACAGCCAGTCGTGAGCTTTGTGCGGAAACCCTGGGCATCCATCCACAGCGTGTCGCCATGGAATATCGAGATCGGGTTGCCAATCGTATTGACCCGGTGATGGTTTCCCGAGACGAGGCACCGGTTAAGGAAGTAATAGAGACCGGAGGGGAAGTTGACTCTATTGAGATTCCCCATTTGCACCCACAATTATATGGATCCCGGGCCTTACATCGGGGCAGGGTTTGCCACGACCTATGACCCGGACACCGGAATTGACAACACCTGCCTGCAACGAATTTGGGTAAAGTCCCCCAAACGGACCGGATACTGGCCGGCGATTGTATCCCACAGCATGCAAAATCTTATGAAATTCTGGGAACGTGGCGAGGACATGCCCATCGCGGTGTGGATCGGTCACCATCCGTCCGGCGTCTCAGGAGCCCAATCCCGTCTCGGCCACCCTGAAAGCCATTATCCCGCAATGGGAGGGGTAATGGGAGAAGCCGTCAAATTGGTGCCAACGGAGACCTTTGGCGAAAAGTTGATGGTCCCCGCAGAGGCCGAGATGGTGATTGAGGGCTACGTACCCAAAGACATATACGAAGCTGAAGGCCCTTTTGGGGAATACCCGGGTTACATCGGGCCCCAGCGGCCCAGTCAGGTCATTGATGTAACCTGCGTTACCTACCGCAAAGACGCCATCTATCATGGAATTGGTGTGGGTCTGGCAGACCATTTGGTGATGTTGGGGAACTTCCCTCTTGAGGCGCGCATCTATGATATTGTAAAACAGGTGGTACCCGAATTGATGAACGTGTTTGTCCCTATTTCCGGCAGAAGAAACCATGTGTATCTGCAGGTTAAAAAGACGCGCCCGGGCATCGGGAAAGAGGCCATTATGGCAGCGCTGCCATGCGATTCACGTCTCAAGCACGTCATCGTAGTGGATGAAGACATTGACCTTTTTAATGAGAGCGATGTACTCTGGTCCGTGGCCTATCGGAGCCAGTGGGACAAGGATCTCGTCGTGGTCAAAGGGGCTGCCGTATTCCCCCTGGACCCAAGCCTTTCTGCCCCGGGAAACATCGGAACAAGGGGCGGCATAGACGCCACGTGCCCGCCTCCCATTGGACCGGGCTTGCCCAGGTACTACCAGATGAAAAACAAGACCCCGGACGACGTGGCAGAACGTATCCACATCTCGGATTACGTAAACCCCGACCATATTGGAAAATACCCCACGTCCTATTAACAGCCGCGCCCACGGGATTTAAAAAGGAGAAAAAATATGCAGAACATTGAAAAGGTTGGAATACCCAAGGACGTCTGGGTCACCTGCCCCCATTGTGAAGAACTGTATTATATAGACAGGTTATTTTACGAACCGAACTTTAACGACATCAAGCTTTTTTGTCCATTTTGCCACAAAAAATTCGCAAAAGAAGACTCCCCCAAGACCTGGGGCGTATAAAGGGAAAGGAGCAAGAACCGGGATGGATGACTACCAAACACTCAATTTTGAGGAAAAAGGTGGAGTGGCCTGGATCCGCATGAACAGGCCTGATGAACTCAATACGTTAAATCTGTCGATGGCCAAAGAACTCTGTCAGGCAGCGGCTTATTGTACAACTGAGAAAAACGTCAGGGCAGTGATGGTCACCGGTACCGGCAGGGCCTTTTGCGCTGGCGGGGATATCAAAAACATGGCTGAAGAACTCAGAAACAAAGGGCGCTCCGATCTGTTCCTGAGAGACCTGACCCTTCACCTCCATTCGTTTATCTCAGAGATTGCAAGGATGCCAAAACCGGTCGTCGCCGCGGTAAATGGTGTTGCCGCAGGCGCAGGGTTTAGTATCAGTCTCGCCTGTGACATGAGCATAGCCGCCGAAGACGCACGATTTGTCATGGCCTATACCGATATTGGCCTGGTCCCGGATGGGAGCTCAACCTTTTTTTTGAGTCGCCTGGTTGGCCCTAAAAAGGCCATGGAGCTGATTTATCTGAATGAGCCCATAGATGCAACTGAGGCACTCAAACTGGGTATAGTAAATCGCGTGTTACCATCTGACGACTTCGAAAAAGGGGTATCCGACGTTGCCCGGAAATTGGCTCAAGGACCCACAGCCACCTTTGGCAGGGCCAAAAATCTCATGCGGAAAGGAATTCTGGAAACACTCGAATCCCAAATGGAAAATGAAAGGCAGGGTATTGCCCATAGCTCGCTTCAAGGCGAATTCCAGGAAGGTATCACCGCCTTTACGGAGAAGCGAAAAGCCGATTTTCTGTCTGTCCCCTGATTTCACTCTGAAGTTGGATCGCCATCAGCAGGCGGCCGGAATGTCATTATGATGGGGTTCTTCCATGAATATGACGCCTCCATTTCAAACCTACAACCCCTCTACGACCTTTTTTAGCTTGGCCTGGACCTGATCGGCTATATCCTGCAACCCCGGATTCTCAATGGCCTGCATCGAAGCAATAGGGTCTATAGCGGAAACTTCTATTTTTCCCTCTTCTGTTTCCTGAACTATCACATTACAGGGCAACATCGTTCCTATTCTCGGCTCCGCTTGAAGCGCTTTGTATGCAAAGGATGGGTTGCACGCCCCCAGAATTCGGTACTTTCTAAAATCCACATCAAGTTTTTTCTTCAACGTCGTTTGGACATCAATATCCGTGAGAACACCAAAGCCCTCTTTCTTAAGTTCATCGGTAACCTTGTTTACTGCATCATCAAATGACATTTCCAGTGTTTTGTTAAAGCTGTATTGCATGATTCCCCTCCTTCCTTGGGGCCTGCGCAGAAATAACTTCGCAGAATTGGCGCCCGGATTTGGGTCAGATTTGGCTGTCCCTGGCATTATCTCGCAACCGATTTGGATTTTCAATAAAAAATCGGGTTTTGGGTATGCTCATGATGTCTTCAATGCCTTCCATAACCCCTGACTTCGTTTCCACCCGGAGGGTACCGGCGATCCTGTCTGAGACCACATATGTTGCGGTTGTTTTTTTTACTTGACTCACAATGGGGATTTGATTATAGACCATTAGGGAACTAATGCCTACTTGCAAATGGCCGACCACTCTGTTACCTTGCCTATTTTTGGCCTTTTATTCATCATCAAAATATGTGCAGGGCGGTCAAACCGCAAAGGAGGAATGGGATAATGATCGGCGGCTATATGGGCAAAATACTCGAAGTAGACCTTTCAACAGGCAGGATTTTGGAAAATGAACTCCCTTCCGAAGAAACCCTCAGAAAATATCTGGGCTGTTTTGGTCTGGGGCTCCACTGGCTCTACGACAGATGCCCCCCCGGAACATCGGCTCATGATCCTGAAAACCCCCTGATTTTTTTGACGGGTCCGCTCACAGCCACGGACGCACCCGGCGCAACCAACCTGACCCTTGTTACCAAGAATCCTGACACCGAGTTTACCGCAGGCCGTTCCCATACCCACGGATTTTTTGGTCCCAACCTCAGGTTTGCCGGCTATGATGGACTGATCGTGACCGGCAAATCTGAAAAACCCGTATTCCTCTGGATAAACGACGGCAAGACCGAGATCAGATCGGCTGAAAAGATTTGGGGTCAGGACACCCATGAAACCGAAGACCTGATCAAAAAAGAACTGAGGGCACCGAAGGCGAGCGTGGCGGCCATTGGACCGGCAGGAGAAAATCTGTGTGCCGGGGCGCTTATCGAGAACGACTATAACCACTCCATGGCCCATGGGGGACTGGGCGTGGTGATGGGGTCAAAAAAAACTAAAGGCCATTGCGGTTTACGGCACCAAAGAGGTCCCGGTTGCTGACAAGGATTTGGCACGT
>PVMK01125541.1_pt1 | contig 68436 bp, 67 predicted proteins | sample 1853481 | NCBI WGS metagenome assembly PVMK01 (sample SAMN08533507, study PRJNA380276) | Marine sediment metagenome, whole genome shotgun sequencing project.
CTACGCTGATTGAGCCAGCAATACAGGAATCGGTAAAAGCAATTACAGCACAGTACAATGCTGAGCAGCTAGTAACACAAAGAGCAGAAGTAAAACTACAGATCCAGCAGGCAATCAATAACTTTATTGATATCACGCTTAAGGAAAAAGGCGTTGTTAATTCTCTAAGAATAGCAAACGTTGCAATTACTGATTTTGATTTTTCTGATGAATTTAACAAGGCTATTGAGCTAAAGGTTAGAGCGGAGCAGGACGCATTGCAGGCACTGAATGAAAAAACCAGAAGGGTAACCCAGGCAGAAGCTGCTGCAGCAGAGAAAGAACTAGCCGCTGATGCTACGGCATATGAGATTGAAGCTGCTTCAAGGGCAAGGGCCGATGCTATTGAAAGGGAAGCAAAGGCACTAAAGAATAATCCAGCGCTTATTCAGCTCAGAATAGCTGAGAAATGGGACGGTGTCCTCCCAAAATTTTCTGGTGCCAGTGGGGTACCTCTTATAAATCTTGATACGATATTGAAAGAATGAAGAAACATTGCCCATATTTGCAATACCAGGGCAGAATGGTGAGCAGGCAGCACAAAGAGGGGATACAGGTCAGGGATTATTCAAATCAGCAAAGAGTCAGTTCTCTAGAATATTAAATAAGTTCCATAATATCATTACTCAAAAGGCAAAAGCACAAACAGTTGCGGAAAATGTTAAAACGCTTAGGTGGTTTGTGATTATTCTCATATAGTTCTCCTTAAGACATCTAGCCCTCTTCTTTTCACTCCACTTTGTTGTACCTGAATTTTTTGCCATATATATTAGAGCGATAGAGTCCCACTATATCGGTGCGGGGCGGGGTCATGGTCAAGTGTAGGGGGATACCCCGGGCTTGTTAATTGAAATTTCTTTGCTAAAGCTCTAAAAAAAGAAGCTGAGATTAAACCTCATCTCTTAAATCCTCCCGATCTAATTTTGCAGTAATCGTAGAAACAATAATACATTAATTAACTAATAATGATACAGTAGTTCTCTAGATTATTCAAGTTATTTACTATTAATCGTTTTATATATTTGGTTGTTCCCTAAAATTACATGGAATTATTTATTTTCTTATTATAAAGAATATAAAGAAATTATTTGTATTCTTTATAATATTTGTTATACTTATAAATATATGTAAAAATAAACTTCATGAGCAAAATATCAGATAAAAAAATGGACAAATTGTTTAATCTTTATATAACGCAGGATTTTCACAAGATGCTTAAAGAACTAAAGTGGGAAATAAAAATGGATGTTTCAGATATATTCAGAAAAGGAGCAATAGAATATCTGAAAAGCAATCTTAGTAAGGACCAACTTAAGAAATACAAAGATATTATTGAGGAAGAACTCAAGAGGAAAAAATAAGCTATGCCCTATCAAAAAAACAAGAGATGGTATACAGAGGTTTGGGATAACTATAATAGGAAAAGGATAAGAAGAGTTGTAAAAGTGCAAGGTAAGAGGCCAGAAGATGTTACACGAGCCGATGCTTTAAAGGTTGAAAAGGTCATTAGGGGCGAGATAGAAAAGGGGACCTTCAGTCTTCCTACAAATCGTCAGAAGTTAAAATTAAATAAATTGGTAGAACTATTTCTCAATTGGTCAAAAGAAAATAGGATTTCATATAGAACTGATAAAAGCATTTGCAAAGGGTTGTTAGAGTTCTTTGGAGAAAAAAATGTTAATGATTTAACACTTTGGGAAATTGAGCAATTTAAGCAGAAAAGAAAAAAAGAGGGTAGGACCCCTGAAACAATAAACAAAGTCCTTGGCGCACTTAGAAGAATGATTAACTTGGCCATAGAATGGCAGTTATTAGATATCAATCCACTTCTAGGAATGAAACTATTAAGAGTTCCTGTAACAATGCGTAGAACAATTAAAGATTGGGAATTTGCCAAATTATATGGAGTGGCTCCCGAGCATTTTAAACCAATACTCTTATGTGCCTATTTTACTGGTATGAGAAGAGGAGAAATACAAAATCTTAAATGGGATGATGTTAATTTTGAGGAAAACTATATATTAGTTTCCCGTTCAAAAAATAACGAATACCGAACAATACCAATTTGCGAGAATTTAAAACATGTTCTAAATGAATTGAAACAAGATAAAAACAGTGAATTTGTATTCAACACTCCAAAAGGGCTACCATACAAGAGTAATACAGCCTGGAAAAGGGTATGGAACAATACAATAATAAAATCTGGAATTGAGCATTGTAGGTTTCATGATTTAAGACATACATTCGTATCTGATTTAATAGTAGGCTGTAAAGAGGATTTTGCTACTGTTATGGCTCTTTCGGGTCATAAGGATATAAAAATGCTTAAAAGATATTCTCATACAAGAGAAGATGCCAAAAGAGCTGCGGTTAAAAAGTTAGATGATAGGTTTAGAAATTTTGATGAAATGAAAGAGAATAAAATTATTAAAATTATTTCTAATGCTAATAGTTTAAGTGCAAATTAACTAACTATTTCTTTCCCCTTATTCCGAATTATTCCAAATATTTTTTACTAACAAAAAATTAAAAAACAAAAATTATTGCCACCTCTATTGCCACCTTGTGTAAAATAATACATTTATAGAAATGCAATTATTTACTAATTGACTGTAAACATTGAGAAAAAATGGAGCGGGAAACGGGAGTCGAACCCGCGACCTTCTGCTTGGCAAGCAGACGCTCTAGCCAACTGAGCTATTCCCGCATTTGGTCAGACCAAAAAGTTAGCTTGATGTTTATTTAATGTCAATAGATACAAAACTCTCTTTTTTGGTAATATTATTGCTCAAATGGCAAATTTTGACCGTAAACAGTTCATATCCGGAATAAAAAGAGTCGTCTTAAAGATAGGGAGTAGCATGCTCACAGATTCAGACGGCAATCTTCTTGACACCAGGTTTGGTGATATAGCCGAACAGGTATCAGGTCTAAGGAAAAGCGGGATAGAATTTATTATTGTGTCCTCGGGGGCCATTGCGTCAGGTATGAAAAAGCTTGGCATTGAAAAACGGGCTACCGATATTCATACCAAGCAGGCAATCGCTGCCTGCGGGCAGAGCTCACTAATGTGGAGCTATGAAAAAGCATTTTCCATTTTTGAATTAAATGTTGCACAGATACTGCTGACACATAATGGTTTTTCCGACAGGAAAAGATTTTTAATTGCACGCAAAACTATACAGCGTCTCCTCGAGATGGGAATTATCCCGATTGTAAATGAGAATGATACTGTTGCAATCGAAGAAATAATGATTGGTGATAATGACAACCTTGCTGCGCTTGTTACTTCGATGACAGAGTCTGATTTGATGATACTTCTCACTAATATTGACGGTATTTACAGTGATGACCCAAGGAAAAATAAAAACGCTGAATTTATTCCGGTGATAAAAGAGATAGATAATGAAATAAAAAAAATAGATGGGGGGACATCTGGAAAAACAACAACAGGCGGTATGAAAACAAAAATAGAAGCAGTTAAAAAAGCCTCTGCGTTCGGTGTAGCATCAATTGTAGCTAATGGCGAAAAAAGTGATGCAATAAAAAGAATATTCAGCGGGGAAGATTATGGCACATTTGTCCTTCCTTCGCAGGACAAACTACGGGCGCGTAAGCACTGGATAGCATTTAATCTTAAAGCAGCGGGAAATATTGTCCTTGACGATGGCGCAAAAGATGCAATTCTGAAAAAGGGCAAAAGCCTCTTACCCTCCGGTATATTGAAGACACAGGGCAACTTTGGGATTGGTGATTGTATTATCTGCCTCGATGAAAACGGAAATGAGATCGCAAGGGGCATTTCGACTTACAGCGCAGAAGAAGTCAGGAAAATAGCGGGTAAAAAGACAGGCGAGATAGAAAAAATCCTTGGTTATAAATACAGCGATGAGGTTATTCACAGGGATGACCTTGCTGTTGTTTCAAAAAAGAATGAAAAATAGATTATTACTTTATACTGTACCGGGATTAGTTCTTTTCCTGATTATATTTGCAGCAACTTTTTATTACCTGTTTTTTCTCGACGACTATTCAAAAGAAACTACAATAGTTGAAATACCTAAAGGGGCAAGCCTTAGAAAAATTGGCAGTATACTCGAAGATAATAAACTGATCAGGAGCAAAACATTATTCCTTGCTTCTGCATATTTAAACGGAAAATCCAATAACTTAAAAGCAGGTGAGTATCAAATTCCTGCAAGTAGCAGTATCGAATCTATTATAAAAAAATTTGCAAACGGCGATGTATATCTCAGACAGGTAACGATCCCCGAAGGAAAGTCCATAAAGGAAACCGCCGAGATATTTGATAAGAAGGGGTTTGCAGATAAAGATGAATTTTATAAACTCGCTACGGACCCTGTTTATGCTAAGGATTTAACAGGGAAAAATATTTCAACCCTGGAGGGTTACCTATACCCCGATACTTATTCCTTTCCGAAATCTATGGACACCGATGATATTCTCGTGGCAATGGTAAACAATTTTAATAATATATATGAAAATCTGTCCAGCGAAAAAAATACCCGGCTTTCAGATCACCAGGTGATAATTCTTGCTTCCATGATAGAAAAGGAAACCGGGGCAGAGTCGGAAAGAGAGAATATTTCTGCTGTTTTTCACAACAGGCTTAAAAAAGGTATGAGGCTGGAATGTGACCCGACTGTTATTTACGGAATGGGCGATAGTTATAAGGGAAATATCAGAAAGAAAGATTTGCTTACAAAAACACCTTACAACACTTACCAGATTTACGGACTTCCGGCCGGGCCTATTGCTAACCCCGGAAAGGAAGCATTGCATGCTGCCCTAAACCCATCAGATGTAAATTTTCTTTATTTTGTATCAAAGGGAGATGGCAGTCATTACTTCTCATCAGATTACCGAAGTCATGTAAACGCAGTAAATAAATACATCAGAAACAGGAATAAATACTAGTTTGAAAAAAACTTATCAACTAGGTCTACCTGGGCTTTTACCTCTTTTCTGTTGCTAAAGAACGTATCTTTTCTTTCAATTTTAATTAGTCCGTCTTTTCCCTTTGATGCTACAAACTGAGTCCCGACTGTTTCATGGGATACTTGCTGTAGAATTTTTGGATAGTTCTTGGAACCTATAAAGATTGAATGAATGCAGACACCAAGTTTTTTTGCAAGGACTCTTTCACTAAGTACATCACAGTCCCCTGATGTAGGTATTCCATCAGTAATAAAAAGGATATGCTTGTTCCTCATACCCCTGCCCCTGAATTCTGAAAGGGATTCTTTAAGAGCGTCTTCATAGTTAGTATTTCCGGAACATTCCGTATTTGATGAAAGGTTTAATACCCAGTTGTAATCACGTGTAAAAAACTTTGCGTTCTTTTTATATTTAAATGATTTATGATTAAATTCCACATAACCCACTCTCATGCTCTTAGACCTTGCAAGTTCAATTACACCCTTTACTACTGAAGAGGACCATTCACTGTATACTCCCATCATTGAGGTACTTACGTCCCGGAGTATGGCTATTTCTCCTCCAAGCCTTTCTTTCTCTCTTCTATGTACCCTTGGGAGCTGGGGTGAAAGATTGTCTGCCCATATAAATGCATCCATAGGATCAACATCTTCGACTTCGTCGAAGTTAATCATCTTTTTCCAGGTCCTTGGAACACCACCCGGATGGAAGGCCTTCCTTGCAATATTTCTCTGGAAGTTCCCATCCAGGACTTTCATAATCATTTTTATATTGTCTGCAGTATCGAGGTTTCTTTTTCCGGGTGTGAGAAGATCATCATCTTCGCCTGAATTTTTGGATTTACTTGCGAATATTTTATCAGTGCTGGAATCCTTGTCATCAGTGCTGCCGTCATCAAACGGCAGGCCGTTAGGGTCGGAAGGAAAGTTCAAATCATCGGGAAGATTCATCTCATTTTCCTGATTAATATTTTCCTTTAATTCTTTAAGGGCCTGGAAAAAAGTTTTCCTTGCATCGGATATTTCATCTTCCGACTGCTTGTCAGATTCATCATCAGGCTTTTCTTTAAGTTTCTGGTCGTCAGGTAAATCCTGATCAAACTCGGACATAGGCTCATCAGCTTCGTCTCTTAGCTTGTCATTTGGATTTTTTTTTACGGTCAAGATTTTGCAGAATGTCATCCAGCTGGTCATAGATATCCTCTGGAATTCTGAATGCTGTCATGTATTTTAGAGCCTGAAGGTCTTCCATGGTACATACATCCCTGCCGGATATGAGTGCATGAGCACGAATTATCTTGAGTGACTTAACAAAAAAAGTTCTGTCAGATATAAGTGAATTTGTTTCATTTAATCCGTAATCTTCAATCAAGATTGTAACAAAGTTGGCAAGTCCTTCCTGAACTTCAACCGGTATTTCCAATTTGTGAATTTTATCATAAGACTCATCAAGCAGTTCCTTACTTACAGACACGGGTATATCTTCATCGAATGATTTCTTAGTATAAAGTTCGATTACCTTCCTTGCATCATCCCAGTCCTTACCGTATGCAAGCCCAAGGGCTTTTACCTGAAGTACAAACCTGTCAAGGTTAGCAGGGTCAAGAGGTTCATTATAATACTCGTCTGCTGTTGGATTGCTTGTGGCAATAGCCGTCATAAGCGGGATTGATTCGTTAAAAAACTTTCTTTCGTTGAGAATACGGAGTAGTACGTTTAAAGATTCTCCTGGTGCCCTTGAAATATCATCAAGAAGGCAAATTTCGGATTTTAAAATACCACCCTTAACTATCTTCTGTTTTATTATTTCGCCTTCATCACTTTTTTCCTTGGATATTACAAGATCACCAATTAATTCGGAAAGCCTAGTGTCCCTGTGAAGCTGATAGAAAAAGAAATTGAGCTGAGCGGAGGCGGCGATAATTTCTGCCAACATAGTTTTTGCCGTTCCGGGGGGCCCTTCGATATATATATGCTCCCTTGATATTATTCCAAGCAGCAGGGCCATTTTTACCTGGTCATGCCCAACTACATGTTTGTCCATCTCAACCTTTAATTTTAAAATTGGGTTTTCATTATCCATTATGTAAGGTAGCTCCGACGTAATTTGTAGTAGGAAATTCTACATAAGTAATAACTTCATTGCAATCTATTTAAGTTGATTTAATTCAGAAAATACATTTATAATGAAAAATAAACTATAATAAGCATTATCTTTTTTACATAAAATTTTTTATTTAAATTAAATATATTTTTGTTAAATAGGATTTTGATCTTAAAATTAGTATTAACAATCAAAATGATACATTTTGTTAAACTATGATAATCCAGTGCGAAGCATGTAAAACGAAGTTCAGGGTAGGTGACGACAAGGTCAAGCCACCCGGAATCAAGGTAAGATGTTCAAAATGCGGTGAAGTTTTCTTTTTTGAATACAGCCTCCACGAAGAGCACAGCCTTGAAGCTGAGCCTAATCCATTTAACGAGGAGCAGCAAGATGAACTCATACATCCTGATATACCCTCAATAGATATAAATGAAACACCGGAGGTACAAAATAAACCGGAAGTTGAAACACATCCCGAAACAGCAAGTTTTGCTTCACGAGTAACTACTGATGAACAATTTAGTACATCAGAAACTGAAGAAATTTCCCCTGTCAGCAGTGAACTGCAGATAGAGAATTTAGAGATATCCGACAGTAGTATTGATTTTGATAGTTCGACAGATAATAAAGAAATTTTATCAGATTCTTTTCAGAACCTGGAAATAGACCACCTTGATGATATGGCTGAAAATCCTGAGGCCCTGCAATCTAGTTCCAAGTCGGAAGTATTTGATAGTCCGGCGGACAGGCAGGAAACAGCTGCTGATGAAGTAGATGGAATTGAATTTCAAAGTCCTGACCTTAGTATTGACCAGGATGTGCTCGAACAGACTTATACAAAAGGTACCGTTGCATCGTCTTCCGATATACAAGAGCCGCAATATGCTGCATCTGAAAAACCTGCATCTGTAAAAAGATACAGCAGAGGTAAGGACAGTGGTTTTATTAAGAAATTTTTTGGCTGGTTCTTCACTATATTGCTAATTGCAGCACTTTTCCTTGTATCTTTATTTTTATTAAATGAAACTAAGATATACCCGAATGATTATTTCAATAGATTCGATAATTATGCCAGAAGTTTCTATATAGGAATTGAAGGACGTGGACTAAGAAAGAATATCAGGATTAAAGATGTTAATGGAAGTTGGCTAAGTTCTAAATACGGCCAGGTTTTTATTGTTGCCGGAGCAGTGGTAAATATATCAACAAACCCTGTAAACTATCTTAAACTCAGGGTTTATTATATATCTGAGGGTAACAATATTTTTATACAGGAACTATATGCCGGGAATACTTTGTCTAAAAGGGAAATCAAGAACAGTTCATTTAACAGCCTTCAGGCAAAGCTGAATAGAAAAAACGGTGATATTGACTATGATGATGTCAATAATCTTGACGGACTGAACTTTGATATACAGCCTGGAGAGAAAATCCCGTTTTATTCGATTTTTCCTGCGAAAGAAAAAATCCTTGGATTAAAATACCGCGTTGAAGTAGTAGGATATGATTCAGTGGGAATTAGTGGAAATCCTTGATGTATCCTTGCTTAATAACTCTTGTTCTTGTAATATAACCGTTTTAATACTTTGGAAAAAAGCAGTTATTCTAATCAAATAGAAATGGAGTGTAATAGTATATTATGAAAGCTACAAAGATAAAAGTAAGCGTGAGCCAGGACGGATTATTACCACAGGAAACGGCTGAAATTGCAACAGTAGATTTTCCGGTATTCCAGAAAAAACTGCTTAAAGCACTTGGATTTGAAAGAGTTGATTCTGAGACATTTGTTGGTGTATTACCTGTATTTATACATCTATTAGATAAACAGCAGGAGATCGAGGTTGAACTTGGAGTAGGGCTTCCCGAGATGAGGAAAAAAGTTCTGGAAATATTATTAACACCGAGTACCGCAAAGCAAATTATAATTGAAAAGCCTAAAAAGAAGCCAAGAGCTTCAAAGACAGCTGCCCCGAAAGCACCACCAAAAGCACCACAAAAAGCACCTAGGCCTAAAAAAACCGTAACGAAAAAAGCAACTGCAAAAAAAACTAAAGGAACTAAATAATGAGCGTAGGTAAGGTTGAAGAAGCCTTAACATTTGACGATGTTTTACTCGTACCTTCTTACTCTCAGATTTTGCCCACTGATGTCGACGTATCAACCCAACTAACTCCCGGAATAAAATTAAATATCCCACTTGTAAGTGCAGCAATGGATACCGTTACTGAGGCCCATACTGCAATAACAATGGCCCAGGAAGGCGGTATTGGTATTATTCATAAGAATATGTCGGCTGACTTTCAGGCATCTGAAGTAGAAAAAGTAAAGAAATTCGAAAGCGGTATGATTGTAAACCCACTTACTGTAAAACCAAACCAGCTCGTGGAAGATGCCCTTAATATAATGAATAAATTTGGGATAACGGGTCTTCCCGTTATTAAGAATGACGGCACATTAAATGGAATAATAACAAATAGGGACCTCAGATTTGAAAAAAACCTTGATTATAAAATTGAAAAGGTAATGACCCCTAAAAAAGATCTTGTAACAGCAAAAGAAGGAACAACACTGGAAGAAGCTAAGGAACTGCTTCACAGATTTAAGATTGAAAAACTCCCTGTTGTTGACTCCCGTTTTCGCCTTCGTGGACTTATAACCATGAAGGACATTGAAAAAATTGAAAAATTCCCTAATGCGTCCAAGGACACCATGGGAAGACTAAGATGCGGCGGTGCTGTTGGCGTTTCATCAGATATGGATGAAAGGGTGGATAAGTTGCTATCTGTAGGCTGTGATGTAGTTATTATTGATACCGCGCATGCTCATACTAAGAAAGTAGTAGACAGTGTTAAATATATAAAGAAAAATTTTAAAAATATTGAAGTAATCGCCGGTAATATTGCAACTTCTGCTGGAGCAGAAGCATTAATCAAAGCCGGTGCGGATGCCCTTAAAGTCGGGGTAGGACCAGGATCAATCTGTACTACACGAATTATTGCCGGCATAGGAATGCCGCAAATTACTGCTATCAGTGAAGTCTCGAAAGTAGCTTCAAAAAAGAATGTCCCCATAATTGCTGATGGTGGAATAAAGTATTCAGGTGATATTACAAAAGCCCTGGCATCAGGTGCATATTCCGTGATGATCGGCAACTTGTTTGCAGGTACGGACGAAGCACCAGGGGAAACAGTGTTGTTCCAGGGAAGGACCTACAAGGTATACAGGGGAATGGGCTCAATAGAAGCTATGAAGCAGGGAAGTAAAGACAGGTATTCCCAGGATAGTGTAGATGACGACTCAAAATTTGTACCTGAAGGAATCGGGGGAAGGGTACCCCATAGGGGATCGCTCGGAAGTATAATATATCAATTAGTCGGCGGAGTGAAGTCTGGTATGGGCTACACGGGGTGTTTAAATCTTAATAAACTCAGATCCAATGCAAAATTCGTAAGAATAACAAATGCAGGCTTTAAGGAAAGTCATGTACATGATGTAATTATTACCAATGAAGCTCCTAACTACAGGATAGAATAGAATCCATCCATTATAGAAATGTCAGAAAATGTACTGGTCTTAGATTTTGGTTCTCAGTACACACAGCTCATAGCAAGGCGTGTAAGAGAGCTTGGTGTATATTCAGAGATTAAACCCTTTAATACTTCAGTTGATGAAATTATAGAACTGTCTCCAAACGCAATTATTTTTTCCGGAGGACCTTCAAGCGTGTGGGATGATGGTTCACCAAAAGTAGATAATAAGATATTAGGTCTTGGTATTCCGGTACTTGGAATCTGCTACGGCATGCAGTTAATTGTCCAGTCGCTTGGCGGTAAAGTCGAAAAGTCGGATAAAAGAGAATTCGGACCCGCTACCATTAATACCAGCAAAACTGACGATCTTTTTTCAGAAATACCAGCGGCAACGGATGTTTGGATGTCTCATAGTGATAAAGTCCTTGAAATACCCGAAGACTTTATTTCCGTAGCATTTACTGACAATACCCCTGTAGCGGCTATAAAAAGTAAATCCCTCAAAATTTATGGTACCCAGTTTCATCCGGAAGTAGTACATACACTGCTTGGAAAACAAATATTGTCTAACTTTATTTATAAGATTTCTGAATGCAAGGGTCTGTGGAACCCGGAGTCATTTGTTGAAAGCAGTATAAGGAATATCAGGGAAACTGTGGGGGATTCAAAAGTAATATGTGCACTATCCGGCGGTGTGGATTCAACGGTAACGGCAGTTTTATTAAAAGAAGCAATTGGCAATAACCTCACATGTGTATTTGTGGATACCGGACTTATGAGACTAAATGAAACTGAAGAGGTTGTTAAAAACTATAAAGAACTCGAACTTAATCTCATAGATGTTGATGCAGGAAAAAGGTTCTTATCAAAACTCAGCGGTGTAATTGATCCTGAAAAGAAAAGAAAAATTATAGGCGAAGAATTTATTAACGTATTTGATGAAGAAGCACATAAATTTTCCAATGCTGAGTTCCTTGCACAGGGCACCCTGTATCCCGATGTGATTGAGAGTGTGAGTGTTAAGGGGCCTTCGGCAACGATTAAATCTCACCACAATGTTGGCGGATTACCCGAAAGAATGAATCTAAAACTTGTCGAACCATTAAGAGAACTATTTAAAGATGAGGTAAGGAAAGTAGGCCGTACTTTAGGTGTACCCGATGGACTTTTAGACAGGCACCCCTTTCCAGGGCCCGGTCTTGCTATCAGAATAATAGGTGAAATTACAGAGGAATCTCTCCTGGTACTTCGTCAGGCCGATAATATCTTTATTCAGGAGTTAAGGCAGGGCGGTGAATATGATAATATATGGCAGGCATTTTGCGTATTCCTCCCAATACGGACTGTAGGTGTAATGGGTGATGAGAGGACTTATGACAACGTAATTGCCCTAAGGGCCGTTACAAGCGTTGACGGTATGACAGCAAGCTGGGCAAGGATACCCCCCGAGCTTCTTGAGAAGATATCAGTAAGGATAATTAACGAAGTAAAAGGTGTTAACAGGATAGTATACGATATTTCGACCAAACCGCCGAGCACAATCGAGTGGGAATAACTTTACGGATTTAAATATTAGATTTTTTAAATATACAGAATTCACCAAGCACCGAGATAAGTTCCCAGCCATCGTGACCTAAAATATTAAGGGATTTTTCAATACTGCTTTTTGAAAATTCTTTCCTTTCATTACTTGCTTCCTGTGAAACAGCAATGTCATGGTTTTGTGGTTCCTGCACTAAAGAATCAGTTGTGACAACTTTATATTTCCATTTCTGGATTTTATTCAATTTCAGTTTCAGTTCCTTCATGATTCTCGGTTATTAAAGATTCTTCTTCAATGTCTGCGCTTTCTTCCGTAATTTCATCTTCATCAATGTTTAGAATTTGGCTTTTCTCTGTTACGTCGGGAAGTTTCTTAATATAACTTTCATAATTCTTCTGTGTAAGCATACCTTCTTTAATATATCTTTCGGCAACTCTTACATCATATAATTTATCATTTTTGGACATAGTTAATTCCTCCAAGTCAGGTAAAGATACCAACAAAGAAATTATAATCAACCATATACATAAAGTTTTTATGACGAGTTGTTATTGAACCAGTCCCATGTTCTTTTAAGGCCGCTATCAAAACTGATCAGAGGTGACCATCCCAGGACCTTGCCGGCAAGTTTGTTATCAAGTGAAATATGATTAACTTCTCCTGATATTGCAGGAAGGTGTTCTGATTTAAAATCTATGCCAGAGAAATCTTTTAGCTTGGTAACAATGTCATTTACCGATGTACTTACTGAAGTGCCAATATTGTAAATACCACTAACTGAATGAAGGCTAAGAACATTAGCCCTGGCAATATCATTGCAGTGCACATAGTCCCTTGTCTGTTCCCCGCTTCCAAAAACCTTACAACCCGTACCATTAAGAATATTTGTACAAAATATCGCAACGACACCCGCTTCGCCATGTGGATTTTGCCTCTCACCGTATACATTTGAATATCTGAGTGCAGTGTAATCCAGATTGTAAATTTTATTGTAATAATTTAAGTAGTTTTCAACGCATAGTTTTGAAGTTCCGTAAGGCGATAAAGGTTGTTTATCCGTTAATTCATCTGCCGGGATAATACTTGGCTCACCGTATATTGCACCGCCGGTTGAAGCAAAAATAAATTTACTGATGTTGTATTTCACAGATAGTTGTAAGAGATTGATAGAACCTATAATATTTGTTTCTGCATCAACAACAGGATCATCAACTGAAACTCTTACATTAATTTGTGCTGCATGGTGGTTGATTACTTCAGGCCGGAATTTCTTAAAGGCTTCTTCCAACATACCATAGTCGAGAATATCACCCTCAATGAATTCTGCATCTTGTGGTATATTTTTGACAGTTCCTGAAGACAAATTATCGTAAATTAATACTTCATGTTTTTCTTTAAGATAATTTTCAGCCACCCATGAACCAATAAACCCTGCTCCGCCTGTTAATAAAATTCTCATGATCTGTACAAGTTCTGATATATAGTTTATAATATACTTTAAAAAAATCAACGTGTGTATTTTTGTCATTTGGTGTATAATTATGTGCAAGATAATTCACATCACAATTTCTTATGTGACAAAATAATGTGTATTGATTAATTTTTGCACACAAGATGTGGGATCTAAAATTAAAGTGCAGTCAAAATTTTGTTGGCATATAAATTGCACTATTCTTGTGTATATCAGTTTTGATGGAGGAATGATATGTCAGAGTTAGTTCAAGAGTATGTAGCTTCGAAAGGAGATTTTAGCTATGATTCGTTAAACTCTCCGGACTCTTCGGAGGATAAGTCCCTAAAGTTTAATACGAATACAAAGTCTAAAACTATTTCTGAAGATGATTTTTTTACTCTTCAAAATTATTTTAAGGAAATAGGTTCAGAGAATCTTTTAACTGCAAAGCAGGAAGTTGAGTACTCTATTCAGATAAAACTATTTGAAAAGAGTATCAATGCTATCAACAAAAAGATAGAACTTATCAGTCAGAGAAGATCTTCTGGAAAAGCAAAAGATATCAACAGGCTCGAGATTCTAAGGATCATTAATGAAAGAAAGATTCTTGAGTACAGGAACAAATTTATTAAAGGTAACCTCAGACTGGTTATCAGCATAGCAAAAAACTATTTAACAAGAGGCCTGCCTCTGGCGGATTTAATCCAGGAAGGAAACCTTGGATTAATGAAAGCGGTAGAGAAGTATGATTACTCAAAGGGCTACAGATTTTCAACTTATGCATCATGGTGGATTATCCAGAGAATCTCAAGGTCATTGCTTGATCAGACAAGACTTATCAGACTACCTGTCAGGGTACTTGAGCAGGCAAATAAAATTAACAAGCTAACACATCAGTTAATTAATAACGGGAGTGATAACCCGGGTGTTGATGAACTGTCCAAGACTTCCGGGTTGAGTATCAAGAAAATTAAAAATGCTATGAGTGCTACAAGCACAAATATTGTTTACCTTGATGCGGAAAATCCATCAAAGAACGGAAGAACAAATATTGCAGAAACTATCCCTGATTTAAAACCAGTGCCGGATGACTTTATTGCTCAGATTTCACTGAATAAAGCACTTAAGGATGCACTTTCTGATCTTAGTGAAAGAGAAGAAAATATAATTCGAATGAGATACGGCATAGGTGACGAGGACAAATGCACATTGGATGAGATTGGTTCAATGTATAACCTGACCAGGGAAAGGATAAGGCAGATAGAAAGAAAGGCTTTAACCAAAATCAGAAAACGCGATACAAGACTGGCCCTTAGGGGATTTGTAAACAACTAAAAACAATTTTTTATAAATTTAACGGGAACTATTATTCTTTATTTATTTTTAAAATAAAGAATAATAGTTCCTTATGTTACTAGTTATAGATGTTGGAAACACAAGTATTACCTTCGGTGTTTTTAACAATGACAATTTAATTTCATCCTTCAATTTCAAGACAAATAAAAAATCAAATACAGAACGATTTTCATTAAATCTGGTAAAAAAATTTAGTGAAAACAGTCTTGACCCTTCCCTGATAAATGCTTCAATAATATCGAGTGTTGTACCTGAGCTTAAAGTTGTCATTGACAAAACTATTAAGAATATTACAGGCCTTGAACCGATCGAAGTCAGTCATTCTTCCAAAACAAATATGAGTATCCTTTATGATAATCCGAAAGAGGTCGGAGCTGACAGGATTGTAAACTCGGTTGCAGCATATAGCATATTTAAAAAAAGTATCATTGTTGTGGATTTCGGAACAGCAACAACTTTTGACTGTATTTCAGCAGAAGGTGCATACCTGGGGGGTGCGATTGCACCGGGAATCAAAATTTCATCAGATGCATTGACACTTAGTGCCTCTAAATTACCGAGAGTAAATATTGAAAAACCAAGAAATATAATTGGTAAAAATACTGTTGAAAGTATGCAGGCAGGAATTTTTTATGGTTATGTCTCATTGGTAGACGGAATGATTCGATATTTGAAAAAATCAATGCAGACTAACCCTGTTGTTATTTCTACCGGAGGGTTTTCCAAAATCATTTCGGACGAATCCGAATTTATTAAACACTGCGATGAGTTTCTTGCGCTAAAAGGACTTCAAATATTATATAAATTAAATGGATAAAATTAAAATCTATAAATACCCGGGTGCCAAACCGGCATTACTGCTTATGCTGAGTATTAACGGGGAGAGGAAATACTGGATTATACAAAACAGCGTGGAATTAAAAAGTACAGGAAACAAAATAGCATTTGAATTTGATTCTGAAACATTAAAAAAAGAAAAAGAATTTGAACTTTACGGGGAAGGAAAGCTTAGTGTTGAATATTACAAGAAAAAAAAGATAAAATTTACATCAAAGGGATTAAAAAATATTTCAGGCAACTATATCTTTTACATACCAAGCTGGGGATATCATACCCAGAAAAAGATATGGGTGTTGATTCCTGTTGTTAATATGTAAATGATATTAAAATACTTTAAGTACTAACTGCAAGCCGGAGGAAATTAATGATAAAACATATAGTAATGTGGAAGTTAAAGGACAGTCATAACGGGGAATCAAAAAGCGAAATTATAGACCATGTAAAAAATATGCTTGAAGAGCTGAACTCAAAAATCAGTGAAATTGTAGAGCTTGAAGTTGGAATAAATTTTAATCCCTCGGACGCTGCATACGATGTGGTTCTTTACTCAACATTTAATTCCGGAGATGATCTTGATATTTATCAGAAACATCCTGACCATTTAAATGTGGCCGGATATATTTCCGAGGTAAGAACAGAGAGGACCGTAGTGGACTATGAATGCTGACCAGTTTTACTAAAACTTTTCTGACCACGGACTATTTTTGTTTTTAAAGTTGAATATGCACCTATATTAAGTTGAGACAGGTCTCCGTCCCGGAACCTGTAATAACCCAGCGTTGCAATCATTGCAGCGTTATCGGTACAAAGTGAAGGTGAAGGGTAGAAAAGTTTAATATCATTTTCTTTACCAAACCCGGCTCCAAGTTCCCTAATCCTTGAATTACATGCAACCCCCCCGCATATAACTACTCTTTCTATATGGTACTCATTTGCAGCATTAAAAGTTTTATTCAGGAGGCTCCTGACGATTGATTCCTGGTAGCTTGCACATATATCATTTAAATCATTTTCATTTTTTACTTCATTCTTTTTTAAGAAGTAAACGAGTGACGTTTTAATCCCGCTGAAACTGAAATCATATGATTTTTTTGTATTTAACGGGAGAGGGAATTTATATTTGTTTCGGTCCCCGCTTTTTGATAGTTTGTCTATCATTACACCTCCGGGATATCCAAGACCCAAAGCCTTAGCAGCTTTATCAAAAGCCTCCCCTGCAGCATCGTCCCGCGTTTTACTAATCAGTTCGAATTCTGTATAACCCCTTACAATATAAAGGTTTGTATGCCCTCCTGAAGCAATCAGGGCTATAAAAGGGAAATCAACTTTATTTTCAAGGTGCACTGCTGAAATATGTGCTTCAAGATGGTTTACTCCAAGGAGTGGTTTATCCAGGGAAAATGCAAGTGATTTTGCCGATGCCAACCCTACCAGGAGAGACCCAATCAGCCCGGGGCCCTGTGTTACGGCAATACCGTCAATATCTTCAAAATTTAATTCCGCTTTTGCAAGGGCTTCATCAATAACAGGGAGTATAGATTCAAGGTGCATTCTTGATGCTACTTCGGGTACAACTCCGCCATATTTTGAGTGTGTCGAGATCTGGGAAGCCACAATGTTTGAAAGAAGTTTCTTTCCATCTCCTACAACAGCCGCGGCGGTTTCATCACAGGAGGATTCTATCCCTAAAATATATTTATACATTTGGTTCCATATATTACTTAAAATTACTCCTGACTCAATAATATAAATTTACAAAAATTATTACTTATACTTCATTTTAAAAATAATGCGGTTAACCTTATTTTCAGGAATACCGAGTTGGAGAATATCAATGGCATCAAACTATAAAAAAGAAAAAATACCCCAATCATCAATAATAACCCGTCAACCTTTTCCTAATTCAAAAAAAATCTACGTTCCCGGTCAAATTCATAATATCAGTGTCGGTATGCGGGAGATATCCCTCGAAGATAAAAGTATCCCGGGAATGACTGTTTATGATACAAGCGGGCCTTATACGGATTTGGATAAAAAAATAGATGTTCATAATGGACTTGAGCCCATAAGGGACCAGTGGATAATGGGAAGGGAAGATGTGGAGCAACTTCTTAATTTTACTTCGGAATTTACCAGAAAAAATTCTGAAAGCCTGAACGGAATTAAATTTTTATCACAAAGAAAACCTTTAAGGGCCCTTAAGAATTCTAATGTTTCGCAGATGCATTACGCCCGGAAAGGCCTTATTACCGAAGAGATGGAGTACGTAGCAATAAGGGAAAACCAGAGGATTGATGAGCTAAAAGATCACTATGGAAACATGTCCAGCTTTCATAAAGGCCAGAATTTTGGAGCCGGTATGCCGGGTGAATCAATAACCCCGGAATTCGTAAGAGACGAAGTAGCATCGGGAAGGGCAATAATACCAAACAATATCAACCACCCAGAATCAGAACCGATGATTATAGGAAGGAACTTCCTTGTAAAAATCAATGCCAATATTGGGAATTCAGCAGTTACCTCAAGTATTGAGGAAGAAGTTGAAAAGGCAGTTTGGTCCTGCAGGTGGGGTGCCGATACAATTATGGACCTTTCTACCGGTGATAATATTCACGAAACAAGAGAATGGATTATCAGGAATACACCAGTGCCTGTGGGGACCGTACCAATTTATCAGGCGCTTGAAAAAGCCGATGGAAAACCTGAAGAGCTTACATGGGAAATGTACAGGGATACTCTGATAGAACAGGCCGAACAGGGAGTAGACTACTTTACGATCCACGCCGGAGTGCTACTTAGCTATATACCACTCACTGCAGGCAGGCTTACGGGCATTGTATCAAGAGGCGGCTCTATAATGGCAAAATGGTGTCTTGCACACCATAAAGAAAGTTTTTTATATACTAATTTTGAAGAAATATGTGAAATTATGAAGCAGTATGACATAGCTTTTTCTCTAGGTGATGGCCTGAGGCCGGGTTCTCTTGCGGATGCAAATGATGAAGCCCAGTTTGCAGAACTAAAAACAATTGGTGAGCTTACGAAAATTGCATGGAAACATGATGTCCAGGTTATGATTGAGGGCCCGGGCCATGTCCCAATGCATATGATAAAAGAAAATATGAAAAAGGAGCTTGAATATTGCCACGAAGCACCTTTCTATACGCTTGGACCTCTAACAACTGATATTGCCCCGGGTTATGACCATATAACTTCTGCAATAGGAGCAGCCATGATTGGCTGGTTTGGTACTGCAATGCTTTGTTATGTTACACCAAAAGAACACCTTGGTCTGCCGAACAGGGAAGATGTACGCCAGGGGGTAATAACATATAAAATTGCAGCTCATGCTGCTGACCTAGCCAAGGGCCATCCTACGGCACAGCTAAGGGATAACCTGCTTAGTAAGGCAAGATTTGAATTCAGGTGGAAAGACCAGTTTAATCTTTCCCTGGATCCCGATACTGCAAAGGATTTTCATGATGAAACACTTCCTGCCGAGGGTGCAAAGGTTGCACATTTTTGTTCTATGTGCGGACCAAAATTCTGCTCCATGAAAATAACACAGGACATTAGGGATTATGCAAGGGAAAATGGACTGGGAAATGCGGATGCTATACAAAAAGGTCTTGATGATAAATCACTAGAGTTTAAAAAATCCGGTAGTGAAATTTATGTAAGTAATGATCTGTGAGATAAAGCTCAGTTACTTATAATTATTTCAATCTTCATTTAAAATCTGTTTTTTTTGCCTGTAAATAAAGAATTAGGTATAAAAATGCGATTTCATTAAATCGCATTTACCTGTAGCTACATATAAAAAGTAAAAAAATTAACTGGTTAAAAATAAAATATGCCTAAAAGGGAAGATATAAAAAGTATATTAATTATTGGGTCGGGGCCTATTGTTATCGGCCAGGCTTGTGAGTTTGATTACTCCGGGACCCAGGCCTGTAAGGCCCTTATGGACGAGGGGTACAGGGTGATTCTTGTAAACAGCAATCCTGCAACCATAATGACTGACCCCAGCCTTGCTGACAGTACCTATATAGAACCGTTAACACCTGAAATTGTGGAAAAAATAATAGTAAAAGAAAAACCTGATGTGCTTTTGCCAACCCTCGGTGGACAGACAGCATTAAATATCTCCGTAGAACTTGCTGAAACCGGGGTGTTGGATAAATATGGGGTCGAACTTATAGGAGCTAAACTTCCCGCAATTAAGAAAGCTGAGAACAGAGAACTTTTTAAGGAAGCAATGTTAAAGATCGGTTTAAAAGTCCCTGAGAGCGGAATTGCTCATAATATGGACGAAGCCCGGGAAGTTGCTAACCGAATCGGTTACCCGATAATTATCAGGCCTTCATTTACTCTTGGGGGTACCGGGGGCAGCATTGCGTACAATAAGGAAGAGTTTGATGAATTTGCAAAATCAGGCCTCGACCTAAGCCCGGTATCCGAGATTCTTGTTGAACAGTCCGTAATTGGGTGGAAAGAATACGAATTTGAAGTTATGCGTGACAATATGGATAATGTTGTAATTATCTGTTCCATAGAAAATTTTGATCCTATGGGTGTGCATACGGGTGACAGTATTACCGTAGCCCCGGCACAGACGCTTACAGATAAGGAATACCAGCAATTACGTGACGCTTCTGTTGCAATAATAAGGGAAATTGGCGTTGATACCGGCGGCTCCAACATTCAGTTTGGAGTAAATCCTGAGAATGGAGAAATTGTTATAATTGAGATGAACCCCAGGGTTTCAAGAAGCTCCGCACTTGCTTCTAAAGCTACCGGGTTTCCCATTGCCAAGATTGCTGCAAAACTGGCCGTTGGTTATACACTTGATGAAATATCCAATGATATAACACGGTATACTCCCGCTTCATTTGAACCAACAATTGATTACGTAGTAGTTAAAATTCCGAGATTCACATTCGAAAAGTTTCCGCAGACTGACCCGACATTAACAACAATGATGAAATCAGTTGGTGAAGTCATGTCGATTGGAAGAACCTTTAAGGAATCTCTTCATAAGGCTATAAGGTCTTTGGAAATTGATTCTTACGGGTTTGAAACAGTAACCGATGACATAGAAGAAATAAGAGAAAAAATAAGAATTCCAAACTCAGCAAGGCTATGGTATATAGCAGATGGTTTACGCCTTGGTATGGAAATTGAAGAAATTTTTGGGTTAAGCAAAATTGACCCCTGGTTTTTACATAATATCAAGCAGATAATTGACCTCGAAAATCAAATAAAGGAATTTAATATAGATTCTATTCCTGAAGAATTAGTAAAAAAGGCAAAGGAATACGGATATTCAGATCTATATCTTTCGGGCCTCATTAATTGTAGTGAAGTAGAGTTGGCTGAAAAAAGGAAGAGTATTGGAATAAACCCTGTATATAAAATGGTTGATACCTGTGCCGCAGAATTTGAAGCATTTACTCCTTACCTTTATTCAACATATGAATATGATGATGAGTCCATACCAACTGACAAAAAGAAAGTAATTATTCTTGGCGGAGGGCCCAACAGGATAGGGCAGGGAATAGAGTTTGATTACTGCTGTGTTCATGCCTCTTTTGCTTTGCAGGAAGAAGGCTATGAATCAATAATTATTAACTGTAACCCCGAAACGGTAAGTACAGATTATGACACATCTGACAGGCTATATTTTGAACCATTGACACTTGAAGATACGCTAGCTGTTATAAACAGAGAAAAACCTGAAGGGGTTATAGTACAGTTTGGCGGCCAAACCCCTCTAAAACTTGCAATCCCTCTGGAAGAACGGGGTGTAAAGATTCTTGGGACATCACCCGAAAATATTGACCTTGCCGAGGACAGGGAAAGGTTCCGGGACCTCATACTAAAATTAAACTTAAAACAGCCCCGTAACGGTATTGCCAGGAGTGAAGATGAAGCCCTGAGTATTGCAAACGATATAGGTTATCCGGTTATTGTACGGCCATCATATGTCCTTGGGGGCAGGGCAATGGAGATTGTTTACAGTGAGAAGGCACTAGTAAAATACATGAATGAAGCTGTAAGCGTTTCACCAAATCATCCTGTACTGATCGATGAATTCTTAAAAGATGCAAAGGAAGTGGATGTCGATGCAATAAGTGACGGCGACCATGTTGTAGTTGCTGGTATATTAGAACATATTGAAGAAGCTGGTGTACATTCCGGTGACAGTGCTATGGTACTTCCGCCATTTTCTATTCAACAGGAAATAATTGACGAAATTAAAAAACAGACAAAAGAACTTGTGCTTGCACTAAATGTTAAAGGTCTGTCTAATATCCAGTTTGCCATTAAAGACAAAGAAGTATATTTAATAGAAGTAAACCCCCGGGCCAGCAGGACCATTCCTTTTATAAGCAAAGCTATCGGTGTTCCGCTCGCGAATCTGGGTACAAAAATTATGATTGGGAAAAAACTTGGGGAACTCGGGTTTTCAAAAGAAATTTATCCTAAACATTTTTGTGTAAAAGAATCTGTTTTTCCCTTTATAAAGTTTACAGGAGTTGATACAATTCTTGGGCCTGAAATGAAATCTACCGGAGAGGTTATGGGGATTGACCCCGAACTGGACAAAGCATTTGCTAAAGCACAGATTGCCTCAGGCAATTCACTGCCACTTGAGGGTGTTGCATTTATCAGTGTTAAAGATGAAGATAAAAATGATACAGTATTAAATATTGCCAGAAAATTAACCGAACTTGACTTTCAAATAATCTGTACCGGAGGTACTTCAAAATTTTTGTTAGAAAACGGTATAGTAAATGAAAAGGTAAACAAAGTATCAGAAGGACGGCCTGACATAACCGATTATTTGAAAAATAATGATGTACAGTTGTTAATTAATACTACATTCGGCGAGAAGGAAGTTGCCCAGTCTTTCTCAATCAGGAGGAATACTATTATTTACAATGTTCCTTATTTTACTACTTTGGCCGGGGCAAAAGCAGCAACAGGTGCTATTGAAAGCATGAAAAAAACTGGACTGGAAGTAAAAGCAATCCAGGATTACCTGTAAGATTGGAGGAAAAAGATGTCAGTAGAAAGAGTACACATGACACCGGGTGGTTATAAAAAACTTAAAGAAGAACTGCATAAACTTAAAACCGTTGACAGGCAGGAAGTAATAAAGGCAATATCTTTTGCAAGGTCTCTTGGTGACCTTTCTGAAAATGCCGAATATGAAACGGCTAAGAATAAGCAGTCCTTTATAGAAGGCAGGATCCAGGAAGTGGATGCTAAGATTGGAAGGGCAGAGGTTATTGACCCGGCAAAAATAACCAATAAGGACAGGGTAGTGTTCGGTTTGTCAGCTACACTGGAAGACGTTGAAAGCGGGGATGTCCTGACATATCAAATTGTGGGAGAAGATGAAATCGATCCTGACAATGGTATTATTTCGATATCTTCACCTATTGGCAGAGCCCTTATTGGCAAGGAGATTGATGACGATGTGCAGGTACGGACACCAGGGGGAATCAGGGAATTTATTGTTGTGGATATTAATTAATACTAACTTGTAAACAAAGTAAATTAGAATGAAAAAATATTTGTTTTATTCGGTTTTTATTCACCTAGTCCTAATTTTTGCCCTTCTTCTTTCGCTGCTGGAGCTTGGCTATCTTAGTCTTGATAAAAATGGTGAAAGTGATTACACGCATGTCAGCGTTTATAAGAATCCGGTAAATATTAATAGTCCAAAAAGCTCTGACAACTACCGCAATCATTCCCCCATTCAAACTGGTAACCGGCAGCTGGGTAAAAAGAAAACAGACCCTGCCATATCAGTATCTCAAGAAAAAAGGTCATTAAACTCTAAAAATAAATATAAAATCACCAAAAACAGTAGTAAAATCTCTATAGAGCAGAATAAAAATAATAACAACTTATTGCAGAAGGAAACCGGCGATAAAACAAATAAAAAAATTGTAAAAGGTGGAAATGAAAATAATGAAGCAGGAACTATAAACTCCAGTGCTAAACCTGAATACGGTGCTAACCAAAAACCAGAATATCCTCTTGTAGCAAGACGCAGGGGTTATGAAGGAGAAGTTGTTTATAATGTGCAGGTCCTTGATGACGGCAATGTCGGTGAGGTGAAACTTGTAAAGACTTCGGGCTATACCGTGCTTGATAATTCAGCACATAATGCCTTAAAGAAATGGAAGTTTGTACCCGGTAAATTTAACGGCAAATATGTGCCCAGCTGGGTTAAGGTCCCAATACTGTTCAGGTTAAACGATATCTGATTAGGTTTAATCAATTCGCATAATCCATGCTTCAACTATTATAAAAATTTTCAATCCAGTAATCTATTAATGTTTCTAACCAAAAAATATTTAGTATGTGCAATATTAGTGTTTATTTTCTCGGTAATTCTGAGCCTGTTTCCTTTGATAGGTGTTCTGGGCTTTGAGTATGCGGTTTTTTCATCTGTCTTTCTTTCTTTTATTGCCGTATTTATTTCGGCCGAAGCAATTAACGACAGTCTTAATAAGTCTTATATTAACTTTAATACTACGGATTTTCTTTCAAAGCTGTTCCTGGTAAACCTTATTCTTGTTGCCATTAACTTTATTGTAGGGTTTATAAGTTCTTTAATAAATAAGGACTGCAGTCTGGAATCAGGAATCTATTTTTATGTATTAATCCCACTAATATCTGTTGTTTATTCTATGGCGATTGGATCATTCGCAGGTTTAATCTTCAGGAAAAGAGGATTTCTTGTCGGGTCTTTAATCCTGATTATAACAATATTATTATCTTTGTACGAACTCTATTCTCAACCTCACATCTTTTTCTTTAATCCCATTATAGGTTATTTCCCCGGTTCCGTTTATGACAAATTTATTCCTGTCACTTCAACCCTGATTGTGTATAGATTAATTATTCTTGGCTGGGCGATACTAATTTTTACATTATTGAATATTTATCAGAATTATAAAAAAGGTTTTTTAGACATCGCTACATTTATTTTACTAATCTTCTTATTGATATTATTGGTATTCTCCAATTACAATGAGGAAAACATCGGCATAAGGTATTCGAGGGATTATATTCAAAATAACGTACTTACTAAAACATATGAAACAGAACATTTTCTGATCCATTATGACCCGGAATCAGATGCCGCAAAAAACATAGAATTAATAGCAAAAGACCATGAATGGAGGTATTCCGAGGTAAGTGAATATTTAGATGTTGATATCAGAGATAAAATTAATTCTTATATTTATCCTGATTCACAAGTAAGGAAAAAGTATTTCGGCTCCCTACACGCAACAGTTGCAAACCCTATACACAGGGAGATTCACCAGGTCTTCAATACCTATCCTATAGATGAACTGAAACATGAACTGGTACATATAATTTCTGCGGATTTTGGCACCAGAACACTAAAAATAAGCCCTAAAAAAGGCTTAATCGAGGGGATTGCAGTTGCAGTAGACTGGCCGGTGAATGTTATGGATAAACACCAGCTTTCTAAAACTCTTTTAAACAAAGAGAGTGTGAATAAGAACCTCAGTGATTTCCTTGGTTACGGTTTCTGGTATTATCCACCATCAGTCAGTTATACATTGATGGGCTCATATTCACGATATTTATTAGATAATTTTGGAGTTGAAAAATTTAAAGAATATTACAGGACGGGAAGTACTGATAAGTATAACAAATCTGAAGAAGAACTGCTTACTTCATGGGTCAACTACCTGAATAATGAGATAGAGCTTCCGGATAATGCAGATAAGTTTTCGGAATACAAATTTTCAGATAAAAGTATATTTGAAGACAGTTGTCCAAGAAAAACCGACTATTATCTTTCTGAAGGATTTAAAGATTATGCATCTGATAACTTTTATGGATCAACCAGTGATTTTGAAAAAGCAAATGAATTGAATCCTCATAACCCAAACATCAAATCAGCCCTTGCTTACTCATACTATTTTAATAAAGACTATGATAAACTGTTAAATCTGAATACAGATGGACTTACCAAAATTGATATAAATATAATAAATATATTAAAGGCAAATGTACTTTGGGACAGAAAAGGTTACGAATATGCATATCCTCATTTTGTTAAGTTAAAGGGCCGTAGTTTGCCAAATGATATACAGAGATCAATTGACCTGAAAATAGATCTAAAAAGGTTCAATAAAAATATAAAGAATGCCTATAAAGATTTTTTACTTACGAATGATACTATAGAAAAGATCGCTATACTTGAAGACCTAAAACAAAGATACCGCTCTTATGTTCCTGCGTATTACCTTCTTGGAAGAATATATTTAAGGCAGGGAAATTTTAACAGGGCAATAGAACATTTAGAATTTTCAGAGATAAGAAGACTGCCAGGGGACAACCTTCGTATGGAGAATTTAAGGTCTCTTGGAGTTGCACAGTATTCTGCGGGTGATTATTATGGTGCAATCAAGACATTTAATAAATTAGCTAGAATGGACGAGAAAGGCGGTGAATTTAAATCATACGCTGAAAACTTTATAGACAGGGCAAACTGGGAGCTGAATAATTAAACTTCAAAAAAAATGAATAAATATATACTTACTTGTATTATCACCATTACGGCAGTAGCACTGGACCAGATTACAAAATACCTGGTACGCCTTGATATACCGCTTTATTCATCCATTGATGTTCTGCCGGTTTTTAACCTTACTCACCTTAGAAACAGCGGTGTGGCATTTGGGATGCTGCAGAATCTGCCCCAACAGTTCAAACTTCCATTTTACATAATGGTATTCGCGATTGCACTATCAGTTTTATTTATGATCATAAAAAATACTGAAGAAAAAAACAGGTCAATGATTATTGGGTTATCGCTTATACTTTCAGGTGCTATCGGAAACTCTATCGACAGGTTCAGACTTGGATATGTTACCGATTTTCTTAATTTTCACTGGTTTAATAATCCTTCATTAAACTGGCCGCCCTTTAATATTGCTGATAGTTGTATTACCGTTGGGGCTATACTTGTAATAGCAACGGGGCTGTTCAGAAAAGGTTGAATATTATGTTTACGGGATTAATAGAAGATATTGGAACTGTTCATGAGGTTGAAGCAGGTGAGAAAGAGAACAGGTATATAATAGAATTTAATAAAATTGTTTCGGAAGAACTAGTTATTGGTGAAAGTATTTCCGTAAACGGAGTATGCCTTACTATTGTTACTTTATCCGGGAATCTATTTACCTTTGATGCCTCTCATGAAACACTTGCGAGAACTAACCTTGCCGGACTTTTGCCCGGAGTAAGGGTAAACCTCGAAAGGGCGCTTAAGGCTGACGGGAGATTTGGCGGACATATTGTAACAGGCCATATTGACGGGGTAGGGAAAGTTTCAGATATCAAGAATATTGGAAAATCCATTGAATATTCATTTTCAGTGGGTAATAATCTTGAAAAATATATAATTACCAAGGGGTCAATTGCAGTTGACGGTATCAGTCTTACAGTTAATGATGTCAATAAAGATATATTTTCTGTAAACATTATTCCACATACCCAAGTTGAAACTGTAATAGGTGATTTGAAAATTTCTTCTATAGTAAATATTGAATGTGATATAATCGGGAAGTATGTTGAAAAACTTACAAGACCTGAATATACACAGGATAGTTAATATTTTTCTGATAATTCAACAAATTGAAAAAATTAAGTAAATTGTATCTTATTGGCTTTATGGGTGCCGGAAAGTCAACGGTAGGTAAGATCCTATCAGCTTCAATTGGTTATAAATTTATAGATCTTGATGATTTAATTGAAAAAACGTCTAATGAAAAAATAACAGATATATTTTTAAATCAGGGCGAAGAATATTTCAGGAACCTGGAAACGGATTGTTTAACAAGTGTATCAAAGGATAAATCAAATACGGTAATATCAACAGGGGGAGGCATTGTGTTAAAACCTACTAACATAAACATCATCGAATCCTCCGGTACAAGTATTTATCTAAAAGCTGGTATTGAGACTATATGGGAACGTATTAAAGAAGAAAAGGGAAGGCCGCTTCTTGAGGTTGAAAACCCTTATGAAACGGCAGGTGACTTACTTGAGAGCCGAAAGGTACTGTATGAAAGTTCAAATATTGTAGTTGAGACGGAAAGTCTCACGCCTCAAATGATATCTGACAATATAAGTGAGCTATTATTTACTTGACCTGGAATATATTGACAAAGAACATTCAAAAAAAATTTAGTAAATTAAGCAGGTATGGATATCCTTGCCTATAGTATTTACATGACTATATTTATTTAAACTTTTAAGTCAGGAGGCTTATAAATGACCAGGTTGTCTTCATTATTGTTAATTACAGTTTTAATTGTCTCTATTTCTGCTTCATGCAAGCGTGCCGATGATTCCTCGACAGAAAAAAAACAGGAAAAAAGTACTGAATCCATGCAATCCAAAACAGGAGAGCAAAACGATAAACATAAAAATAAAGATAAAAAGAAATCCAGCGTTATTTCAAATAAAAATAGTTCACCATCAAAATCACCTTTGATACGAAACGGCAATCTGCCTTCTTTTGCCGACCTGGTTGAAGTGCTAAAACCATCAGTTGTAAATATAAGTACGACCAGTGTTGTAAAACAAAGAGGATTTTTTCAACAGGCTCCTAAGTCGCCATATGGCGGTCAGAAAGACCCGTTCGAGGACTTCTTTAAAAAGTTTTTTAGCGGTAATAACCCTCAGCTAAAGGAGTTTAAAAGAAAGGGACTTGGGTCCGGGTTTATTATCAGCCAGGATGGATACGTGGTTACCAATAATCACGTTATTGAGAGGGCTGAAGATATTAAAGTAATACTTGAAGACGGCACGGAATTTAAAGCCGAGGTAATAGGCAAGGACGCAAAAACCGATCTTGCAGTTCTCAAAATTGAGGCTGAATATGATTTTTCAGCAGTTGAGATTGGGAATTCTGAACAACTTAGAATAGGAGATTGGGTAATGGCTATAGGTAACCCGTTTGGATTAGGATACACGGTAACCGCCGGCATAATTAGTGCCAAGGGCAGGTCTCTTGGACTGGGTGCTTATGATGATTTCATACAGACAGACGCGCCGCTAAATCCAGGTAATAGTGGTGGACCATTATTTAATCTGAATGGTGAAGTTATCGGGGTCAATACAGCCATTTCTGCACGGGGCCAGGGTATTGGTTTTGCAATTCCTATAAACCTAGCTTCTAATGTAATTAATCAGCTTAAGGACAGCGGTAAAGTAGTGAGAGGCTGGCTAGGTGTAATAATTCAGGAAATAACACCCGAATTAGCCGAAGGTATGGGCCTGGAAGGTACTAACGGTGCATTAATTGCCGATGTCAGTCCGGATAGTCCTGCAGATAAAGCCGGGCTTGAAAGCGGTGATGTTGTAATCGAGTTCAACAATCAGCCTATTGAAGAGTTTGCCGACCTGACACGTTTTGTTGGTGCAGCAAAACCAGACAGCGATGTTAACTTAATTATAATAAGGGACGGTAAAGAAAAGGTTCTTAATGTACATCTTGGTGAATTAAAAGATACAAAGAAAGCAGCTCCAGAGCCGGAAGAGAATACCGATAGTAAAATTGGTCTGAATATAAAGGAAATTACTCCCGAACTTGCGAAAAAATATAATCTTGACCGTGATAGCGGTGTAATTTTGTTTAATGTCCAAAGAGGCACCAAGGCATATGATGCCGGTTTTAGAACTGGCGATATTATAACAAATATCGATAAAACCGAAATAAACAGTATTGATGACTACAATAGTGCTATAGAAAAGGTGGTCGAGGGCAAGCTTGCTCTTTTCCTTGTAAAACGGGGCCAAAATTCTCTATATATTGGCTACAGATTTGATAACAATGAAGATAAAAAGGGTGATGATGAGAAGGATGAGTAATTATATATATGGCATACTTTCCAGTTTTTTAATTACTTCGTCAGGGGTTCTGACAACTTTACGGATTTCATAATCAAAGAATATTATGGAAGTCAGAACTCTTGCAATAGGTACATTCTTTTTCTTATTTTCAAGCTGATAAACAAAATCCAGCCCATTTTTATGAATACCGGATAGTGCTATCTTTATTATCACAGTATCTCCATAAAAGGCTTCATTTATATACTCGATAATTGCACCGGACAGAACAATACCGGGTCCACCGAAGTCCATTTCAGTGTATTTTAATTTTTTAAGGAACTGAACCCTTGCTTCATGAGTAATTGGTAAAATTGCATCGTGACCAAGGTGTCCGCCGTAATTAATTTCACTGATTCTTACTGGTAATTCGGTTGAAAATATATAATTTCCCGGTTCTTTTACCCTTATTCTTGCCATCGTATTACAAAATATATAATTTTTGATTTTATACAATTTTTATTATTATTAAGCCACTTTTTACTGCTTGATTTTTTGTTTTGAAAGGTTATTATTTCCAACCCTATAAAAATTAGAGACGGTTTGAGGAGGAGGCGGAATAATGGATAAATCAGAAAAAGAACTTGCAAGTAAACATGTAGATATCGAATCTAAAAGATTTTTTTTCGACATTAAAGAGAATCACAAGGGTAAGTACCTAAGGATTACCGAACTAAGCGGGGGCCGTTCCTGCATAGTAATTCCACTGGATGGTATAAATCTTTTCAAAGACAGGTTTATAGAGATTGTCGACGAAGCTTCTACCTTTCTTAGTGTAGAAGCTGAACCATAACAAGCTGTTTTATTTACTAATCTACGCTGCTCTTAGCATCTTTTACGCTTATTATCATATCTTTTTCATTGGGCAGCACAACTATTAATCCAAGCTTTAAATCTTCAAATGTTTTACTGGAATGCGGAGGAAGTACATCTATTATTTTTACCTTGTTAGATGCTAATGGCACTCCTGTTGAGGATACAAACTCTACTAGCAGTTCAATTTTTGAATAAGTAATACCGCTTAGATTCTGCAGCCTTACTTCTTTAAGAACCCCTTGTGATCCGGGAACACCGCTTCCCCATTTAAAATCTTTTACAATGATATCATGTTTTGGCAGGGCGACATCATCATCGGAAACATATCCTATCTCTATTTCTTTTGGAATTATCTGATCACTTGGTTTATTCTTTAGCATATCTTCCTTATCAAACACTGTTTGCTTGGATCTTGTAGCTACAATCTCTGATGAAGAGTTGTCTTCTAGTGATGAAGTTCCGGCAGGAATTTCTACCCCGGGGGCCTCATTAATTTCTGAGTCGGCAACTTCCGTATTAAAATCTACGTCAGTTTCTTCCAGTTTCTGCCTGTACCTTTCGGCAATTGAGAGCCTTTTTTCAGGTTCATCCTCAAGTGTAATCTCAACTTTCTTGGCAGTTTCGTAGTTACCCTCTTTTGTTTCTTTTTTGATTATATACCTTAGCTCTTTATTTGAGAGCTGGTATGCATCAAGGACGTAGATGTGACTTCCTGTAGCGTCAGGGTGCCTGAATCCTACATTAACATTCTTATATGTTGAGCTCGACTTTGCAGGCAATATGTCATGAATAACTACATTACTTGTATATCCTTCCACACCCACTTTTGAAGAACCCCTTACTCCGAGGTCATTAATCCTGATCTTAATATCTTTATAGTTCTGGTCACTTCTATTATCCAGTGTGATTTCCTTTAATATTCCCTCTGTACCGTACTGGCCGCCCTGCCATTCCCAATTTGTTACCAAAATCAGATCGGATGGCTGATCTGGCGTTCCTGTCTGAATATAGTCTGCACTTACCACCCTTGCTATTGATCTTTGCATATCGGTATGAAGGAGTCCAAATTTTATTTTTTCAAAAGTTTTAGTAGCACCTGCGGGAAGGACATCATGAATAGTACCTCTCAAAGAACCCTGCGGAATGCTGTTAATAGTAAATAGTTCAATTTCTATATCTATGTTCTGGAATTCCTGAAGACTGGTATTTTTTAAAGTTATATCTCTAAGGATAGCCTGGCTGCCCATAGAGGAAGCACCCCATGTATAGTCTTCTATAACAATTGCTTTATCAGCTTTTACTCTTTGTGAATAACAAATGGTGGGAATAGATATAAACATGATCAGAACTAGTAGGGAAAATAAAAAATTATTTTTGCATTTGTTTGACATATGTGTCCCCGCATGGATTTTTTTAAGGGTTAAATTATACATTATAAAAGTGGAAATAGAACAATTATGTTAATGATCTATTTTTACTGTTAAAATCTATAATAAAAAATATATAATAACAACATTATGGGAATATATATACTTTTGAGCAAATTAACTCCTGACGGCCGTAAAACCCTACAGGAAAGGCCCCACAGAATAAAGGAAGTGGACAAAGAACTTGAAAAAAGAGGAGTTAAGGTATTAGACCAGTTTGCCACTCTTGGCCAGTATGATTTTGTAAATATTGTTGATGCCCCCGATAATGAGACAATAGGTGAAGTCTCAATAGATCTTTGTGCAAGGGGTACTGTCGATATAATAACACTGCCGGCAATCCCGGTAGATTCTTTAATTGAGTTGTTTAAGAACGCTAAAATTGAAAAGAAAATAGTTGAGTAAAATTAAATATATGAATATCCATTATTTTTCTTCAATCATTATACTTTTTTTATAAAATGAGCTAATAATCTCATGGCCAAAATAAGAATTCTTCCCGACATACTCGTATCAAAAATTGCTGCCGGCGAAGTTGTCGAAAGACCGGCTTCTGTGGTGAAAGAACTTGTTGAGAACTCTCTGGATGCCGGGGCGAAATCCATTAAAATAGAGCTGAGGGCAGGCGGGAAGAGGTATATCTCAGTAACCGATGACGGGCACGGAATGTCAGGGGACGATGCACTGATGAGCCTTGAGAGGCATGCTACAAGTAAGATTAAATCCATTGATGACCTTTTTTCACTCGGCACACTGGGTTTCAGGGGTGAAGCCCTGCCAAGCATTGCAAGTGTATCAAGATTTAAACTCCTAACCCGCCAGAGGGATGATAATTCAGGGACTTCAATTATTATCGACGGAGGAAAAATAAGAAGAGTTGATGATGCAGGATGCCCATTTGGTACTGCAATTGAGGTCAAGAACCTTTTTTTCAATACTCCTCCGAGACTCAGGTTCCTTAAAAAGAATGAGACTGAGTTAATAAGGACAATTGAGATTATTCAGAGGGAAGCAATTTCAAATCCCAATGTAGGGTTTGAAACAATAAACGATGATAGGGTAGTTTTTAAATTTGAACCTAAACAGAAAATATTTGAACGGTTAAAGGATATAGTGAACTCTAAAGAGATATTTGATGTTGATTTTAAATCCGAAGGTATTAAAGTCCATGGTTTTTTAAGCAGCCCGTTATCAAACAGGACGAATACACAAAAACTGTATACATATGTAAATTCCAGGCCGGTAAAAGACAGGTTTGTTACCAGGATTATTATGGACTCTTATGGAAAGATGCTCCCATCAGGGAAGTTTCCCCAGGGTGCTTTATTTATTGAAATAGATAGTGGGGATGTAGACGTTAATGTACACCCTACAAAACATGAAATAAGGTTTCGCAACCAGTCCCATGTTGGAAGTATTATAAAGCAGGCCATAGGCAATATGCTTTCAACTGCCCCCTGGATGCTGGGATACGGTGATACTTTACACAAGAGAGACAGTTCATTTTATGAACAAAAACAGGGATATATTAACCCACGAGGATTTTCCGACAATGCCCCTCCCAAAAGTTATGTTAATAAAGAACCTTTTAATCCTGCTGTGAATTTTGAGGAAAGTTATGAAGAAGCCCAAAGACACTTTATTCCCGATACAATTTCCGTTTCCAATGAAAATTCTCAGCAGCTTTTTGAAAATCCAGGGTATTTTTCAAGCCTGAAAATACTTGGACAGGTAGGTGCACTTTATTTAGTCTGTGAAAATGAAAACGGACTTATATTGATAGACCAGCATGCTGCACACGAAAGGGTTAATTATGAAAAATTCAAAAAGGTGTATCTTGAATCAGGAAAAGTTCAAAAACAGGACTTGTTAATTCCTGAAATTGTAGAAGTTTCACCGAGAGAGATTAAACTTTTTGAAAAATTCATGGCCGAACTTGATGAGCTTGGTTATGGATGTGAACTTTTTGGTGATTCAGCCATACGTATTATCTCAATACCAGCAATACTTGAGTCCCAAAGACCATCTGAAGTAATAGTAGACCTTCTTGCTGAACTCGATGAGTTTAACGAAAGCAGATCACTTGCAGACAAATTTGATCTGATATTTGCCACAATGGCATGTCATGGCTCCATAAGGGCAAATCAAAATTTAAGTAAAGAAATGATATTTGCACTACTACAGAGCCTGGATGCAGCCGAGTTTCCGCATTCCTGCCCACATGGAAGGCCAGTAGCAAGGGTTGTTACATTCCCTGAACTTGAAAAAATGTTTTGGAGGACATAAATTTGAAAGAAAAGATTATATCCATACTTCGAGAAAGTGCAGATCTTAAACTTAAATTTGCACAGGATTCACTCGACAGTGTGATTAATGCCACAATTCTAATAAATAAATGTTTTAAATCAGGGGGGAAACTTTTAATTTTTGGCAACGGTGGAAGTGCCTCGGATGCACAGCATATAGCCTCGGAATTTATAAACAGGTTTATGTTGGAAAGAAAAGCACTTCCTGCTATATCCCTGGCAACTGATTCATCGGTTATAACCTCTATTGCAAACGATTTTGGTTATGAGAACATATTCTCAAGGCAGATTGATGCACTCGGGAAGAAGAATGATGTTGCAATTGGCCTTACAACAAGCGGGAATTCGGTAAATGTGTTAAATGGCCTGAAGGCTGCAAAATCCCTTGGAATGACAAGTATTGTATTTACTGGAAACAACTTTAATAAATTAAAAAAACTGTCAAAATGTATAATTTCAGTTCCCTCTGAGTCTACAGCCAGGGTCCAGGAAGTACATATCACTGTAGCACACATTATTTGTGAACTGGCAGAACTGCAAGTGGGGAATAAATAGAAATGAAAATCAAATGTCCGCACTGTGGTGATATTACAAAGTGGGAGGATAATATGTACAAACCCTTCTGCAGTGAAAGGTGTAAACTTGTGGACCTTGGTACCTGGGCGAATGAAAAATTTAAAATTGAAGACAATTTAAACAGTTCGGGTATTAAGATCGGACTGGTAGGTGAAGATGATGAATAAGTTTGGAGGAAAAAGTAAATGGGTGTAGATACAAGCAGGTTTTATAAAGGTTTGAAAATTGAATATGAAGGAAACATTTGGGAAATAGTGGAATTTTCAAGTTCCAAGATGGGAAGGATGGGAGCTATTGTAACAACCAAATTAAAGAACATCGTAAATGGTGCTGTTCAGGAAAAAAAATTCAGGTCCGGAGAATCCTTTGATGTTCCGGATATTGAAAGAAAAAATATGCAGTTTCTTTATAAAGACGATATGGGTTTTCATTTTATGGATACCGAAAATTATGAGCAGATTAGTTTCAACGAAGAGCAGGTCGGTGACACTCAGAAATTCATGAAGGAACAACAGGAAGTCGAGGTGCAGATATACCGGGATAAACCCATCGGGATTGAGCTTCCTACCAGCGTGGAATTTGAAATTACTTATACTGAACCCGGTGTGAAGGGTGATACTGTTTCAAGCACAACTAAACCTGCTACAATTGAGACAGGGGCAACAATAAATGTTCCGCTTTTTGTAAATATGGGCGACAGGATTAAGGTTGATACGAGGAACGGAAACTATATTGAAAGAGTTAAAAAATAGCTCATAAGATTGTAACTATTTTTTATTAAACGGATCATTAATCTCCGGATGCCACAGTTTGAAATGCTCTTTGTGCATTTTATGATATGAATCTTCCCTGTAATGTTTGTCATAAAAATCCAGGTCAAGATGGTGGGCCTGGAATACAAGCCTTGTGAACATTGGATCAAGGAAAGCCGGGAACCTACCATAGTTCTCAAAAATATAAGTACAAAAGTCTTTAACAATCTGGATCCTGACTTCCGATGGATGGTATTCATCTGCAAGTACATCTTTGGGTTCTTTATAAGGGGAGGGGTTTTCTTCTTTCCAAAACTCTCCTCTCATCTGTAAAAATTTATCTACTGCTTCATCCATATTTTTCACATACGGCGGGCAAAGGGATTCAAATACTCCGTCTCTTCCTACAGGGTAAGGGGCTTTGGTTGACCTGACAGAATTCTCAGGCTGATTGAACCTGAAACCCAGACCTTTGTATTTTGGGTCCACTCCAAGAGCATAGTGCGGTAGAAGCCCAGTAAACGTCCAGCCTCCAAGCCCAAGTGCCTGTAATGCGAGGTTCATATTCTGGCTTATAAATGCCTGCTCTACATTCAGTGTGGTTAATACCCTTAGTTCAAGGTCAAAAAGAGACATTTCCACGTCTTTTCTTATATAACCCTTTTCGATCCATTTATCGAGCCCGCATGATCTGCCGCCATTTAGTTCATCTACAATGTTAAAGCCGTATTTAGAACCAAAATAGATAAACATAAGTACCATGTATTCAACCGTGGTATTGGTAACAGGAATAAAAAATGTTGTACCTGGCTTATTACAGTTCCAGGCATTAAAATCAAAAAGGCCTGGTTCTCCCTTAGGTAAATCCGCCCTGTTATTTTCAAGCTTGATTTTGCTGGTATTAAAGAGGCTGAGGACTTTTTCCATCTGCTGTTCCCGGCTGAGGTTTGTAAAGATCGATGTGTCTTCGGGCATAAGATCAAACAGTTTTACCATATACATACCATCATCATTTGTATAAAAGAGTTCGGTTGAATGTGAATTACAGGAGCATGGCCAGCTTCTTCCTGTCCACTGAAATAGCCAGGAAATGCCTGTTCCTGGCAGATCACCAAGTGAAAGGCCGGTAGTCCCGGTCCCGGACCATATAAGGAAAGCTTCTTCTAATTCTGAAAGTGGGTGAGGGTCATGGCTGGACTTATATTTTAGAGTGCCTTCGGATATTTCCATTCCAAGCCCGAATCTTCTTGATCGTCTTGAAAAGATGGAGTCGAGCAGTCCAAAGTTTATGGCTTTATCAAATCCTTCCGGAATTTTCATATAAATCTCCTGTAACGTTTTTAGAAGAGGTTTTTAATTTAGTAAAATGTTTTGCCGGATAATATAAATAATTCAGAAAATAATTTGATCAGGACAATTTTTTAGAACAATCTGAACAAATCCCGTTAAACAATACAGAATAACCGACTACTTCATAGTCCTGGATTTTATTGTATATTTTAGTATGGTTTACGGAATTGTCGTAGATATCTTCGATCTTCTTACATTCAACACATACTATATGATGGTGAGGAGCAAGATTAGCGTCATACCTGGCAGCATTGTAAAGCTGGTTTACTACCGAAATAAGTCCATGTTTCTCAAACGTTTCAAGTGTCCTGTAAACAGTGGTAAGAGATATGTTTGGGAAATAATCCTTAATGTTTTTGTATATCATCTCCGTACTTGGATGCTGGTCTGTTTTGGCAAGTTCCTTGTATATAGCTGTCCTTTGTGGAGTAACTTTTAACCCGAGATCTTTACTCTTTATCACAAATTCGGAGACCATGTTTTCAATTTGCTGATTATTTATTTCCATAATATTCTTATTGTAAGAGTTTTGTCTATCAAAATTTACCTAAAAAAATTACATAATCAAAGCATGAAAAATAAAGGTATAAACAGTTATTATTAACAAGATTGATATTATGAATGAAAAAAACATTATTGCTGTCGTTAAATTTGATGATAAACAAACTCCACTCGATTTTTCAAATGCCTGCATGCAGGGTGGGATAAATCTCCTTGAAGTAATTACAACCAGGAAAAACTCATTTGAAATCATAAGTGAACTATCGCATATGGAAGATGTAATTGTCGGTGCCGGAACCGTACTCAATGTGGTGTCTGCCGAGCAGGCTTATAACGCCGGGGCAAAATTTATTGTTTCGCCGCATACCGATAAAAATATTATAAATTTTACTAAATCAAAGGGACTAATCTCTATTGCAGGTGCCTATACATCATCTGAAATTGTGAATGCATATAATCTGGGTGCAGATTATGTGAAAATATTTCCTGCTTCATCAGGAGGGCCGGATTATGTGAAAGCAATCAAAGAGGCACTTCCATTTGTGAAAATCCTTGTTACAGGCGGAATTAATTTGCAAAATTCCCTGGATTTTATAAGAGCAGGGGCTTCACTGCTTGGCATTTCAACTGCTTTAACAGGGAAAAGGGTTACATTTGATAAGGATGTGGTTTTAAAAAATTCTGAAAACTTCTTAAGTTCTATTAATTAAATAAAGTAGATTAATGTCATTTACTAAACTACACCTGACCGATATTAATGAATTCCTTATTACGAAAATTTTAAAATATAAAGCTCCTGTTGAGGCAGATATCAAAGAATTTACTACTGATGGTTTTATAAAAATAGATGTAATTAAATCTGACAAACTTTTTGATAATCAGATTTTAGATTTTGATCTTCAAGCATGTGAATGTTCGGGATTAAATGAATACGATGATATCTCGGAATATATTGGAAAAACCCTCCATACAAGCTCAGCATATGAATTTGTAGAATTTCTTACAGCTTGCAGCAGCAATTCAAAATTACTGGTAAATGTTGAGAATGATTCCTGGGTTATAAGGCTACTTAATTATTCCTAGCAGCATAGTTGTATTTAAGGTAGTCAACTATCTCGTCAATTGCCCGGACATCGGCAAATACCATCCCACCGCCAAGTAATCCCCACCTTGCTTTTCCTTCAAAAGATGATTCTGCAATTACAAGGCTCTCGGCTTTATCAATAAATCTTACGGTAATGACGATGGTTCCCGTTTTTATAACCTGTTTATACCATTCAGGAGGCTGAATTTCAGTAATTGTGGCGTCAACTATCAAAACGCCGTTGGAAAAATCCAGCTGCGATCTGCTAACACCGTCGTATATGTTTTTTGATTTAAGTTTTTTTGCAAGCGAATTTGGCATTCTCCACAGCGTATCTGCAGGGGTATTGGGTATATCAGATTTGAAATCCGGCACTTCCACTATTGCAAAAGATGAAAAACTTTGAGTAGGGGCCTGAGTCTGAAATGTTCTCCTTGAGCCGCATGATACTACAATTAACGAAATGACTAGAATAAGGGCAATTTTTCTGGGCACTTTACTATTCCCTCCTCCGGGATATTTATCTAGAAAGTATCTAATAAAATTAATGTGTTGTAAAGAATTATAAATATGGAGTAATTTTAAAAGTATTCGATAACATCGTAATACGTGTTTCTTTGTGCCGGTTTAAATCCTGCACTTTTTATCATATGTACGAGTTCATCAATTGTAGAGCGTCTTTTATTTTCTGCGCATGCAAGCACGTTTTCGTCAAACAGTGTGCCACCGAGATCACTTGCACCGTAATGCATGGTTATAGAACCCATTTTCTTACCCTGGGTAAACCATGAGCCCTGAATATGTTTGAAGTTGTCAAGGAATATCCGGCTTACTGACAACACTCTAAGGTACCTGTCCCCTCCGATTTCATTGGGGATTTTCCTTTCAAGAAAAGTGTTCTTTGGTTTAAAAATCCACGGGATAAAAGCAAGGAAACCACCTGTTTCATCCTGCAGCTCTCTTGTGCGCCTGAGATGCTCCATTATGTCTTCATCTTCTTCAAAATGGCCAAACATCATAGTAGCTGTAGTTTTAAATCCAATCTCGTGGGCTTCTTTTGTAATTGTTATCCATTTATCAGCATCTATTTTCAGAGGGCTGATTTTTTTTCTTATTTTATTTGAGAGTACTTCCGCACCGCCGCCTGGAATGGTACGAAGCCCTGCATCCCAAAGGCTTTTTAAAACCTCTTTGGTTGGAATATCTTCATATTTTGAGATAGCAGCAATTTCGGGTGCGGAGAATGCATGCAAATGAAGATCAGGTATTTCGGTGATAGCCCTTCTTACAATTTCAAGGTAATAATCAAGTTTTAATTCAGGGTTATGACCTCCCTGAAGCAGCACCGTTGTAGCTCCGTTGTGAAAGGATGTTCTCATCATGCTAATGAGTTTGTCTACAGAAAGTGTATATGCATCGTTTGCACCGGCTGGTCTCCAGAATGCGCAGAACAGACATTCAGTATCACAGACATTTGTATAATTTGGATTAGTATCGGCGACAAATGTAACAATGTCCTCCGGGTTTAACCTTTTCCTTGCAAGGTTTGCTAGTGCTCCAAGCTGGAGAATATCGCCTTCCTTTAAAAGGTAAAGTCCTTCTTCCTCGGTTATTCTTTCTTCTTCGATTACTTTTTTATATATTTTCTGAAGATCCATGAGCATAAATCAACCTAATTTATAATTCTGTGTCAATTGAGAAATTAAACAAAATTGCCTGTATATAGTTTATTAAATATAAATGATTTAATCAGCTATTATTTTACTTGAATAATCTCGGCCGGCCTATGACTAAAATGTGGAAGACTTATATTTTTTTAATACCAGCTTTTTTAATAATTTCAGCAAATATTTCTTCATCAAAACCATTAAATGAAGTTTGGATGGAGATTTATTCCGGCAATAATAAGGTGGGGCATATTCACAGGACAGTTTCAGGAACTGAGAGCAAAACAAAGATTAATGAACAAACAGTAATTAACCTTAATTTACTCGGTACGGAAACTGAAATGAGTATTAACTCCGAATACTTCCTTAAGGACAATAAAATCAGTTCATTTTCTTATGATGTGAGTTCATCTTCTGCCGTACTTACTCTCAAGGGGAAGATTCAAAGTGGAAAACTTACAATTGTTGACCTTGCGGACAATAAGAGCCAGGAATTTATTTTAAAACACAACTACATTGTACCATCTGTACTCCCGGAATATATTTATCAAAAGGGGTTAAAGGAAGGGTCGACATTTGAAGTATATTTATTTGATCCGGTAAATATATATACAGGTTATGATCCGGAATTATTAAAAGCACGGGTCAAAGTGCTTGGAACGGAAAAAGTGGATACAAAATCAGGAATATATGCCGCTAATAAAGTATCCGTAATTTTTCTCGGGGCCGAAAACACAATTTGGATTACAAAAGAAGGCAACACTGTACTTGAAAAATTTGAACCATCTCTCACAGCAGTTGTCAGCAGCAGGAGTGATGCCCTTAAAAAAAGAAACAAGGCATTCAATATAACAGAAAAAACTTCAATTGCTTCAAACAGATATATACATAATCCGCGTGAAGTAAGAAAGATGGTCGTGATGATCTATGGCTTGGAAAATATTGAGGGACTGACTCTGAATGATGGAAATTCTCAGATTTTATCTAATAAAGTACTCACGATAACAAGTCCGGATCTCTTAAGCCCAGATTTATACAGGCTTCCGTATGAAGGGAGTATTTTCACGGAATACCTTGAGTCATCAAGATTAATTCAAAACGATAATCCAGCGATAATACAACAGGCAAAAAAAATTATTAATAGTGAGAATAATCCGGTTTTAGCAGTTAGATTAATTAACGACTGGACATACAACAATATTGAAAAGATACCTACTATAAGCATACCGAGCGCTGTTGAAGTATTAAAAACCCTAAAGGGAGACTGTAATGAACATGCTGTACTTTTTGCTGCATTAGCAAGGGCAGCAGGTATTCCTGTAAAAGTAGCCCTGGGGGTTGTGTATCTGGATGGCCGGTTTTATTATCATGCATGGAATGAAGTATATATTGGCAAATGGGTGCCTGTTGATTCTACCTTTGGGCAAATGCCTGCCGACGCTACTCATCTGAAAATCATTGAAGGTGATATATCGAGAAGTCCTGATATCCTGAAAGTGGTTGGTAAAATTAAACTTGAAGTAATTGAAACTAAATAAGAAATGATTAATAGGGCAGAATTAATAAAATTAACATTTATTTTGTTACTACTTGTGTCATGTACACAGAAAGTTGTTAGCAATAAGGCTGTTGATAAAAAGATTTTAGTATATGAGGATTCGGTATCTTATGAATCATATTATAATTTCACAGTCTCAAGGATGTATCTTTATGATAATGACCTTGCAAAATCTATCGAGTATATGGAACTGGCCGAAATTGCCGACCCTGAATCAGCCTACCTTAAATATAATCTTGCACAGCTCTATATTTCAGCCTATTTAACTGAAGATGCAAAGGCCAAGCTGAAAGAAGTCATAGAAATTGACGAAGACAATGTAGAATCCTACAAACTTCTCGGCAGGTTAATGTCTACATCCACAAGTGAAAAAGATAAAAAGGAAGCAGGGATGTATTTGCAAAAAGCTGTAAAGATTGATCCTGATAATTCAGATTCCTATTTTTTACTGGCACTTCATTATCTTCAGATAGGTGAAAAGGAAAAAGCAAAGGAACTTTTGCAGAAGTCGATTAAGCTTCAGCCTGATGATGAAGATGCATATTTCTTTCTGGGTGAACTATTGAAGGAAGATGAAAATCTCGAAAGTGCACTGACCCTGTATTCAGAATTACTTACTCTTGACCCTAAAAACTTTGCTACCCTGCTGACATTGGCATCAATTGAGGAAAAGATGCTGAATTATATTAAAGCAGAACAGTATTTTACTCAACTTCTTAAGTACCACCCAAATAATTCAAAAGCTTACGAACAGTACGTGAATTATCTTTACAGGACTAAAAGGGTCGAAGAAGCTACCAAGCAGTATCAGAATGCAGAAATACTTGATTTAAATAACCCGGAAATAAAATTTAAGCTTGGAATTATATATCTGGAGAATAAGGAACCCGAAAAGGCAATTGAAAAATTTGATTATATATTGTCAACAAAGAGTACTAACGAAGCGGCCCTTTACTATAAGGCACTGGCCCTTATTGAATTAGAAAATTATTCTGATGCCGGAAATATTCTTAATAGTTTATCAGGTTCTACCGAGTATTTTGACAGGGCCATAATACAATCTGCATATATTCTTGAAAAGCAGGATAAGTATCCAGAAGCAAAAGAACATATGGAAAAGGCTTATGTGGACTATCCAGGTAACGTAAACATCACCAATTATCTTGGGGCAATCTACAGGAAAAAGGAAAATTATAAAAGCGCTATTGAGCTGTATAACGGTTTTTTGTCTAAAAACCCCAATAACGAGGCTATTTTGTATTCGCTTGCAGTGACCAATTTCTCAGCCGGAAAAGAGACTGAATCAATAAAAGTTATGAAAGATTTACTTGAATTAAACCCGGATAACGCTGATGCATTGAATTATATAGGATATACATATGCGGATAAGGGAGTTAATCTCGATGAGGCAGAATCATATATTAAAAAGGCTATGAAACTGGCACCAAATACAGGTTACATTATTGACAGCCTTGGATGGGTTTATTACAGGAAAGGTATGCTTAATGAGGCTATTGTAAATCTTGAACTTGCAGCAAAGCTTTCACCTGAAGATGCTGCTGTCTGGGACCACCTTGGAGATGTATACATGGAATCCGGAGACATTCCGAAGGCACTTAAGTCCTACGAATATGCTCTTAAGCTGTTAAATGAAAATGAAGATAAGAACAAAGAAGATAAAAAGCTTGAAGCAAAAGTCAGAGATAAAATAAACGGTATCAATGTTAAACTTAGCCCGTAATTATACTTATACTATGCGTTTAGCCATCTTATTTGCATTCTTATTCTTTTATACCGGTTGTGTTCCGAAGCAGGTCCCAATTAATTATGACGAGATTAAGGTTGACGAAATTTTACAGCTTGTAAAAACCAATCAGGAAAGTCTCCGTTCACTGCGTGGAGTAGCCAGGGTAAAGGCAAAGAGCAGGTACGACGATTTAGTTGTAAATCAGGTTACATTGCTCCAGCTGCCTCTAAAATTCAGACTTGAAGCACTTGCCGCATTTGGGCAGAGCATAGCTGTATTAACATCCGATGGTGAGAAAGTAATATTTAGAACCTCAAATGACCAGGTTGTTTTCCCGGATGTCAGGAACTTCAATCTTTCAAATTTCTATCCGGGTATTCCCTCGGAGCTAAAAACTGAACAGCTAATTGACCTTCTAATCGGGAAAATACCTTTGGTCTCTGGCTGGAAAACTACAATATAGGTTTTGATAAGGAAGCTCAGAAGTTAGCCGTAGAATATAAAAACTCAAACAACCTCAATACCGTATTGATAATAGATCCCTTATCGGGCTATATCGAACATGCTGAAATAAACCTGGATGAATCTAATATATTAAAAATAGACTATACAAATTTTACTAAATTAGATAATTTAGTATTCCCAAAGAGCATTAATCTTAAATATCTCTCTTATGAATTATCGATTAAATACGGTGAAATAAACCTGAATGACAATATTGATTACAGTTTATTTTTTCAATAAATGATTTAATATTTTGTTGAGGAGTGATGATATAAATTGGCAGGAGCAAATTCTAAAAGCTTTGAAGTAAAGAATAAACTAGGCCTACATGCCCGTGCTGCAGCACAGTTTGTGCGGGTCTCGAGCAAATATGATTCTGATATCAGAATTAAGAAAGATGGTTATGAAGTAGATGGAAAAAGTATCTTGGGTGTTTTGTCACTGGCAGCAATAAAAGGGTCCACCATAGAGATATTAACAGAGGGTGATGACTCTCAGCAGGCTTTCGAAGAGATCAGCGCATTGATTGAGTGTGGTTTTGGCGAAGGAATTGAATAAAAGCCGGTAGATTTTAACCCATTTATACTGTAGAATTTTCTTATGAAAAAATCCCTTTTTATAATTATTTCATTAGCTGTAATTGTAGCGATTGGTGCATACGCTCTCTTTTTAAGCCCCAAAGTATCCGGGGGTATAGAGAAGGAATATACTTTAGTATCGCCTATTTATCATGTTGATAAAATATATAAGTCTATGACGGGCCCTTCCAGCGTCAGTAATTTTAAATTTCCCGGCGTTGAAGATAATGAAATAGTATGGATTACCGGGTTTAAGGCAGTGATGGTTGGTGAGGATGGCAAGACCCCGGTATCACAGGAATTTATGTGTCATAGTAATCTTGATATAGATATAAAAAGACACAGAAAACTTGTGGGGTGGAACAAAACCAGAACTTCATCACGCCTGTTTACACTTTCCCAGGGGCAGTACGAGATTGAATTTCCTGAGGGTTATGGAATTCCACTTTTCGGTAAAGAGAAACTTAAACTTGCTACCCAGGTCTTAAATCTAAACGACGAAGATAATAAACACAATGTAAGGCACCAGATAACTGTAAAGTATATACGTGATAAAGATGCGAAAGAACCATTAAAACCACTATTACAAACCGGGGCTGTTGGAGTTAAGCTGATTGACGGCAAAGATGGTTATTTTGGCCATGAAAATCCCAATGAAGATATTCATGGCTCAAGCTGCCTTGCTGGTGTATCTGCCAGCGGACATCAGTATAATGATAAGTTTGGCAGGACTTTTACCGGCCATTGGGTTGTAGAGCCTGGGATTGAGAAAAACAAAACAAATGTTACAAAGTTTATAAGACTCCCTTATGATACATCAATCCATTATATTGCTGTACACCTTCATCCCTTTGCCGAATCACTTAAATTAGTGGATATTACTACCGGTGAAACCCTTTTTAAGAGTAAAGTCAGGGCCCCTGAAAACAGGATTGGGATAGAATTTGTCGATTTTTTTGAAAGTAAGGAAGGGATACCCGTTTACAAGGACCACCAGTACCAGTTAATAAGTGTTTATAACAATACAAGTGGTGAACCCCAGGACTCAATGGCGGTTATGTACCTTTATATTCTTGATAAAGAGTTTAACAGGGACCTTCTTGTTTCCAGGAATAATGATAATTAATAATTGTTATTGGTTATAAAATACCCCGAATGTTATAATTATTTCCGACTACCAAATACCGTTTCAAGGTAAAGATTTGTATTTTCCAATAATTTTTATACACTATTGAAAAATAGTAAAAAATTTATTACCATAGTGAACCTATTAATAATTTTCTTAAAGGAGGAAAATTGATGATTAAGAAAAAGGTTTTAACACTTTTATTGCCTATAGCAGCCTTGCTTATTGTTTCCTGCGGTACTGCCCCAATTCCAACATCTGATAACCCAAGCATACAGTTAACAGCTTTCTTTGACCTTAGAGACAGGCACAGCTTTATACAGGTTACCAATGTTACAACGGGTGGTATTACATTACATGTTCAGGTATTCGACGTTGAGGGCAATTGTAATGAAAATAACTTTTACGATACATTGACAGGCAATGATACCCATGTTTATAACATGAGCGACGTTAAGACAAATAACGGCGATCCTTCCGGTGTTAGTCTACCCGACGATGCATACGGATTTGTTGTGATATCTGTGGTCGAGGGCGTATTAGGTCCGATAGTTACCATTGAGGACGGAGAGTTCGTGATGGGTAATTTCAGGGTTATAGATAATTCAGGATATGAGTACAGGACTAACATGTCAGGTTATAATACCCAGGAACCATGGTGTATCGGCCTTGGAAGCGTATTAAACTTCAACTTCAACCAACTCGGAGGTGCAAATTTATCCGATTTTGTGGGCATAGCTTTTGAAAACGCCGGACCAGGTTGTAATAACGATGAATTAGATTTTTTGTGTGAGGGCCCGTTTACTGAAGTAACAGCAGCAAATATTTTGGCTACAAACATTACATTTGATATTGATATCATTGACAATAATGAAAATGAATTTTCATGCAGGGACGTGATGTTTGCATGTGTAAACGAGGACAGTCCCAGGTACGAAGAGCTACTTAGCTCTGCTGCAGAAAATGGCATTGCCGTTACCATTGCAGGATTTGAATACGGAATTAACGAAGCATTCCCCCACAGTAAGGGTTCACCGCTTCTTTGTCCTGCGAACAATATCACAGAGGGTATAGTACGCCTCAGAGTTGAAGATTTATTCGGGGAGTTGCCTGTTCGTGGCGAGTTCCTTGACGGAGACGAGTTCTTTACAGCTTTTATAGGATTAAATAATGGTAACGGACGAGGCAGTATGGATGCCATTTGGTTTCCCGGTGTTGCTGAACCTACGATTTCATTTCCGGAAGATTGTGATTTCCAGGTAAATTTTTGATTCATTATTAAAAAAATATAAAATTGTTTGAAAGGCCGGGAATATAAACTTTTCCCGGCTTTTTTTTTATTCCCGCGGTTGTGTATAATCCTTTGCAGCAATGAAAATAATAAATATTGATAATAAGAACCTGGATAGAATAAAAAGTTCTATAAAGAAGGGATATTCTGAGTTTGATTCCGTGATTGTAAAAACAACGGAAAAGATCGTAGAAGATGTAAAAAAGAGAGGAAATAAAGCACTTTTTTCTTATACAAAGAAATTCGACCGTTTTGACATAAACAGCAGAAATTTAACTGTGAAGAAAAAGGAAATTGATAATGCTGTAAAGTCGATACCGAAACAGCTATTAAAAGACCTTAAAATTGCTGCAAAAAGGGTGGAGATCTACCAGAAAAAGAAATTGCCTGCATCATATTCTTATAAGGACCCGTTTGGCAATGACCTTGGCTGGGAAGTACGGGCAGTGGAAAAAGCAGGGTTGTATGTGCCGGGAGGGAAAGCAGCTTATCCTTCCACGGTATTGATGACTGCAATACCAGCAAAAGTAGCAGGGGTAAAGGATATATCAATAGTTACTCCGTGCCCGAATGGTGAAATAAATCCTACTGTACTGGCGGCAGCTTCAATATGCGGAGTTGATAAGATTTACAAGGTCGGCGGGGCACAGGCTATTGCCGCACTTGCATACGGTACAAGTTCGGTTGATAAGGTAGATGTAATTGCAGGCCCCGGGAATATATATGTAACAATTGCAAAAAAGCTTGTATTTGGTGCAGTAGATATAGATACGCTTGCCGGGCCAAGTGAAGTACTTATTATTGCAGACGGCTCCTGCCCTCCCAAATGGGTAGCTGCTGACCTCCTGGCACAGGCAGAACATGATGAAATGGCGATTCCTACTTTAATTACAACTTCAAAAACTTATTCAGTAAAAGTAAAAAAAGAAACTGAAAAATTACTTGCATCATTACCAAGAAAAAAAATTGCAGGTGAATCAATAAAAAGAATGGGCCGTATTTACACGGTAAGAAACCTTGAAATTGCAGCCGAGCTCTCGAACACTATTGCCCCTGAACATCTGGAACTTTGTATAAAAAATCCTAGATCCCTTTTAAAGAAAATAACACATGCAGGCGCGGTCTTTCTTGGATCAATGTCTACAGAATCTTTTGGTGATTATATAGCCGGCCCGAGCCATGTCTTGCCCACAGGCGGGGCTTCAAGGTTTGCTTCCCCTCTTAGTGTTTATGATTTTATAAAGATGCCAAGTACCATTCAGATTTCACAAAAAGGGTTCAGTGCACTTTCAGACCAGGTAATGAACATGGCAGAATCCGAAGGGCTCCAGGCACATGCTCTGTCCGTTAAGGTAAGGCTTGATAAATGAGTAAAACAAAAAACAGCCCACTTGAAAGGGTAAACCCTGAAATACTTGATATTAATTCCTATTCGGTACCTATAATAGAATGTTCAATCAGGCTTGATGGCAATGAAAGCCCATTTGAAACGAACCCGGAAATTTTAAGCCGTATTTCTAAAAAGATAGCTTCAATCGAGCTCAACAGGTATCCCGATCCTGAGAGTACTGAATTAAAAAAAATAATCTCTGAAAAATTTAATTTCCCCAGGGATGGTTTACTGATTGGAAATGGTTCTGATGAACTGATTCAGATGCTGATTGAAACTGTAACTGGGAAGAGCGGGGTCGTGTTAGTTCCGAGCCCTACATTCTCAATGTACAGACTGACAAGCCTAATCCTTAATAACAAAGTAATTGAAGCAGACCTTGATAATAATTTTGATCTGGATACTGATGATATTCTTAATAAAATAACGCAGTATGATCCTGACCTGTTATTTTTTGCGTCACCGAATAATCCAACTGGGAATGCATTCTCACCGGAAAAAATTATAAAAGTAATCGAAGCAACTGCAGGTGTTGTAGTTGTGGATGAGGCTTATTTTGATTATTACGGTAAAACGTTTATTCCGCTAATCCAAAAATATAATAACCTTGTGGTACTTCGCACATTATCAAAGATAGGATTTGCTGCAATCAGGCTTGGTGTATTATTCGGGAGTGAGGAAATCGTAGGACAGGTAAATAAAACAAGGCTGCCATATAATATAAATACTCTTTCACAGAAAATTGCCGAAATAGTTCTTAGTAATGAAGAGCTTTTAAAAGAAAACTATAGCAAGATTACCGGGGAAAGAGAAAGGATATTTGCTGAACTTAATAAGTTGAAGGATATAAAGGTGTGTCCCAGTGATGCCAATTTTTTCCTGATCAAAGTACCTGATGCAGATTATTGTTTTAATGAAATGACTGATAAAGACATACTTGTCAGAAACCTTAACGGTTCGGCAAAGCTTAAGGGCTGTATACGTGTAACAATAGGGACAAATGAAGAGAACAATGCTTTTCTAGATGTTATATCAGCTATATCTTTTTCTTAAATATTTATTGAACATGTAAAGTAAAATTGATGCGAGGCAGATCCAGGGAAAAATATCTCCTACCCTGGTATAGAGAGTGTTTCCATAAAGAAGTGCTACCTGCTGTGTCATAACTTCTTCTTTGAAAATACCTGTCTGAGATTTTATGTTCCCGATTGAGTCTACCACCACACTGACGCCGGTATTTGTAGACCTGATAAGATACCTTCTTGTTTCCACGGCCCTTGGTATAGCTACCAGCAAGTGCTGATATGGTGCAAATGATTCTCCAAACCAGGCATCATTGGTAAGGTTAATTAATATATTTGCTCCTTTTTTTGCGAATTCTCTGCTGAATCCCGGGATTATATCCTCAAAACAGATAAGCGGGCCTATTTTAATCCCCTTCTCATATATATTCATGATATTGAGTTCTGTGCCGGGAGTGAAATCACCTGAGGCCGGGCTAAGCATTTTTATTGCCGGAAATATACTGGAAAAGGGTAGGTATTCCCCAAATAGCAGCAGCTTTATTTTATTGTATTTACCCAGTATCCTGCCCTCTCCATCAGTCAGGAAGGCACTGTTGTACTGGATTACTTCATATTCGCTGCCCTCACTTTTCGTATCATCTAATTCAAAAGACAATCCACCGGTAAGAAAGAAAGTATCTTTTATTTCAGGGACTGCCATTACACCCTCGATTTCAAGGTATTCTGAGTCGGGCGGTAAAAATTCAAGTACTGCTGATTCAGGCCAGATTATCAGGTCCACTTTTTCGAATTCAAGAGACATCTTTTTATGTGCCTGGATAATAAGATAAGAGTTATTTTCTATTTTTTCGAGAAAATCAAAATTTGCCTGTACAATGCCAACATCAATTTTTTCAGCTTTCAATATATTATTTTTTTCTGCCTGAATTCTGATATTGCCATAAATAAGTAGAAAAACAAATATAAGAATTGCAAAACCAGCTACCACGACAGGTCTTTTCCCGCCCAAAACAATTGATTTTAATATTGAGTACACAGCGAGGTTAATAAATACTATAAAAAAACTTAGAAGACTTATACCAAAGAGGTCAACAACCTGAATGATATTAGTAGTTAGTCCCTGGGAGTTACCAATGCTGTAAGGGAAAAGATGGGGATAGAAATAATCGAGAGTGACCCAGATAGCTGCAATAAAAAATAAATTTTGAGGGTTATGTTCCTTAAGTAATTTAAACTTGGCCACAAGGTACGTAAAAATCCCATACTGAATGCCGAGAAAAATGCAGTACACAAGTATAAACAGTATTCCAACAGGCAGTGGAAATCCCCCGAATCTTGATAATGTGCCTACCAGCCAATACTGGCCCAGGTAGTTTACTGCTGTGCCGAAGATGAGTCCTGTTATAAAGTAACTACCGGATTTTTTGTGTTCTATAGTATAAAAAAACGGTATAAGGCAGATCCAGGCTAGAATCGAAAGACTGCTGAATATGAATGGGACAGTGAATAATACGGAGGATAAGAATATTAGAATATAGCTATTACTTAGATATCTCTTCATAAAAATTCACAAGAGTAATGTTTATACAAAAAGAACAGAGTCATACAGACTTTAGTCTGAAAAGCTTATATAGTCCAAACAATATTATAACGGCAGCCATTACCTGGGCTATTGCCAAATTTGGTACAGAGCTCCGGGTCGTATTTCTTAGAAACTCTATAATAAACCTCTCGCTGCCGGCAAGTATTAAATAAAGCGAAAAAATATAACCTGTCTTATAAATGTCTTTCCTTATTTTCCAGAGATAAAGAAATACAACCAGCATTATTAAAGCTTCGTAAATCTGTGTTGGATGAACAGTTTCTATAGTTGGGGGCAGGCCATTCGGAAATGCTACTGCCCAGGGCAGGTCAGATCTGATACCGTAGTCATCTCCAACTAAAAAACAGCCTAATCTTCCAATTGAATAACCGATTGCCATAGCAGGTGCTACAGAATCTCCAAGTAGCCAAAAATCAAGTTTGCTTCTTTTGGCAACAATCCAGGTTAATAATATGGCTCCAAACAAGCCACCGTAAAATGTAAGGCCACCGCGTGCAAATATATGCTGAACTGGATTTTGAAGGATTTCTTTAATTGGTATATTCTCAAACAGGTAGAGAAGCTTTGCGCCTGCTATTCCGCCTATCATGGCTGCAAGAAAAAGGTTCCCCAGCAGGTCTTCCGAAAGATTTTTACGCCGGAATTCCTTAAGGCAAAGCCAGTATGCCACAAGGAATGAGATTGCAACCATTACGCCAAATGATGATATTGAAAAGTTACCAATTTTTAATAGTTCAGGGTACATATGATTTTATTTTTCTGCTTTTATTTTGTCTTCAAGTTCATTTTTCAACTTATCAGATGATCTCATAAGAAAGAAAACAGGGATAAAAGCAACGATACAAAGTACCGCCTGTATATAGAAATTAGTATAAATATCCATTAATTAACTCCTAACACTTCAATATTAAGAAATAAAAGTAAAACCATAAAACTATTATAAGTAAAGATTATTTCTTGAACCACAAATTTTAAAAAGGTAAGTTGATACTCTGTTATGCTCACAACACAGGTGTTAGTCCTAAACAGGTTTTTTATCCCGGTTTCAGTCACCAGTCTTAAGAGGGCATTTATACTCTTGTATGGCGGCGCAGCTAAAGCCGTATCTGAAGATTACGAGACATTTGATTTTAATTCATGGGCAGACGTTTCCATTGCACGTGAAGCAGACTGTGTTAGGACTGTTTCTAAAATTATAAAGGCCCCAAGGGTTATACTGCTAATACGCTATGAAGGTTACTTTAAAAAACAGCCAAGGTTTAACCGAATTAATATATTCAGGCGTGATAACTCAGTTTGCCAGTATTGCGGTAAAACTTTTATGAAACAGGAACTTACATTAGACCATGTAATCCCCAGATCGCAGGGAGGTAAAAGTATCTGGGAGAATGTTGTCTGTTCATGTGGAAAGTGTAACAGAAGAAAAGGCGGTAAGACCCCTGCACAGGCTAACATGAAGATGCTTAATAAACCCGTAAAACCAAAATGGGGGCCATTTTCCAATATATTTATCAAAGCGGTAAGGTACAAAGAATGGGAACCATTCCTGAATTTTGTTGATGTGTCCTATTGGAATGTAGAGCTGGAAGACTAAAAGTAATATTCTTGATAAATTTTGTATATTCTTTCAATAATTTTATTTATATTATTCTAAATTAACTTGCACCGGAGGCAATAGTGAAAAGATTTTTTATTATTCCCATATTATTTATTTCTATTCTTTTTTCGGAAATTACTTATTCTCAGATTGTTTTGCCTGATGTTACCTCCCCGACAGTAGAAAAAATAAATATCCTGATACCGCCGCTTCAAAGTCTCGGTTCAAAAAACAAAAATGCAACCAAATTTATTGAAGTATTAAGGAATGACTTAAAAAATGCAGCCCTTTTTAACCTTGTGCCGGGAACTACTTCTGCTATTAGAGGAGAAAATGTTGATTACCAGGCACTGTTCGAAGAAGGCATAGATTATGTTGTTGCCGGCCAGTACAAGGTAACAGGCACGAATCTTAAAATTGCACTAAGAGTTTTTGATGTTAGACAGGAACGTCCCCTTGGGGGCAGGACCTATGACGCGAGTCCAGGAAAAATAAGGGAAGCAGCTCATAGGTTTTCTAATATAATTATGAAGCAACTTACCGGAATTGATGGGTTCTTTACTTCAAGGGTTGTGGTTGTTGTTGGAGGAAGAAAAAGGGATCTGTTCATTATGGACTATGACGGATTTAACAGTGGACAGTTGTCTGCACATGATGCACTTGTAATGTCTCCCAACTGTTCCAGGGACGGGAGAAAACTTGTTTATAATTCTGATAAGGTTTGGGACCAGGACCTTTATGTGATGAATTTGACTCCCAGGGTAAGAGATACAAAAATCTCATCAACTTTTTCTCTGGAACAAAGCGCTGAGTGGTCTCCGGATGGGTCAAGACTGGTGTTCAGTTCTAATAGTGATATTTATACGTCTAATGCAAGCGGTAAGAATTTAAAAAGGTTGACAAAGGGGTATTCGATTGATGTTTCACCCACATGGTCCCCGGACGGCAGACAGATAGCATTTACTTCTGACAGGTCTGGAGGCCCGCAGATTTATGTCATGAATGCAGGAGGGGGTAATATCAGGAAGATTACATCAGGGGGTTATAACACAGACCCATCGTGGTCCCCTAACCCGAAAGTAAATAAAATTGCATACGTGAATGTTACTGGTTCGGTAGCAAATATTTTTTCAGTTAATCCTGATGGAAGCGGTATAAAACAGTTGACTTCCGGTACACGGAGAAATGAAACACCTTCATGGACTCCCTGACGGGCATTTTATTTCATTCAGTTCAAACAGGAATGTTAACAGCGATATATACTTGATGTACTTTAACGGTGAAAACCAGGTAAGACTTACAAAAGGCGGAGCAAAACGCTTTCCAACCTGGTGCAAAAGATAATATTCTTTAAGGAAAATTTTGCCTAGAATATTTGTAGCTGCTTTACTGCCCGATAACATAAAGAAGGAAATTTCCCGGATTTTACTCAATGGGGATGAATCTTTTTCAGGGGTTCAGGCGGGAAAAAGCCGAAAAAATTCATATAACACTAAAATTTGTGGGCAGTGTAAAGAATAATACTAAGGATGATATTCTTTGTAAGGTAAGAAATATTGCTAAAAATACCCAACCAATAACACTATGTTTCTCACATATTGATGCATTCCCTGATTTTAGAAGGCCGAGGGTACTGGTGCTCAGGCTAAGTAATAGTAAAGATTTACATGATCTTTTTACATTAATTGAAGATGACCTTTTTGACTTGGAGATAGAAAAAGAGGAGAGAAATTTTATACCTCATATTACAATTGGCAGAATAAAAAAGGGATTAGGGATCAAAGAAAAAACTCTTAAAATAGACAAAAAAGAATTTCTTATTGATCACATAGCTGTTGTTAAAAGTGAATTAAAAAAAGAAGGTTCCGAATATATTAATTTAGGTGTTTACAAACTGTCATAAGTCATTAAAATATAATGGAATTTTATATGAAAAATTTAGTATTTCAGAAATAGTTTGACAACCATAACCTTTACATGGCAAACTGTTTTTCTTTATAAATTCTGGAGATTATTATGTTAGCAGTAATAAAAACAGGCGGTAAACAGTATCTGGTTAAACCAGGCGATATTATTGATATTGAAAAAATTGCAGGTGACGAAGGTTCCGAAGTCGAATTCAGTGATGTTCTAATGGTTTCTGATGGAGAGGGGGATGTGAAAGTTGGTACTCCTGTTGTTGAGACTGCCCAGGTAAAAGGTACGATACTTGGTGAGAAAAAAGGAATTAAAATTATTGTATTCAAATTTAAACGTAGAAAAGGGTACAGAAAGAAGATGGGTCACAGGCAAAAATATACATCAGTAAAGATTAACAGTATTGATAGTTAATAGGAGGGCTTCTTATGTCAACTACAAAAAGTGGCGGTAGTTCGAAAAACGGAAGAGACTCGAGGGGAAAGGGACTCGGTGTTAAAAAATTTGGCGGAGAAACCGTTAAAGCCGGGAATATTCTTGTAAGGCAGAGAGGGACTACTTTTCATCCCGGATCAAACGTGGGTGTAGGTAGGGATTATACTCTTTTTGCATTAAGTGACGGAGTAATTTCATTTGAAAAATTCACCAAAACCAGAACAAGAATAAGCGTAAAACCAGCTTAAAGTTTTTTATTCGCTTTATAACATTTAATACTCTATTAATTATTTTTCCTGTAAATAAGCTTTTCTCTTTTTTATAGCTTTACTTAATATTCCTTAAATTGTATTATGGAGTATTAGAAAGTTCCGTATCAAAGTAGGTTACTATTGATGTTTCTTAAATCATCAAAAGGCAATATAAACTTATCAATACTCATATTTACTTTTCTCATATGTATTGCAATTGCTTTAGGCGTTGCATTTTTTCATCACTACAATTCACCTTCCAAGTTTCTTGAATACAAGGTTTCGGATATAACTGACAAGCTGACAGGTGTCTCGAATTTTCCTTCTACAGCTAATAATATTCTTAACTCTGATAAATCAGTGAGTTATATAAAGCTGCTTGACCGCAATGGTGTACTGGAGGAAAGTTTCGGGAATGATACTCTTGGCAATACTAAAAGATTTACAATAAGCGGCCCTAAAAATAAAACAATAGTCTTGGGGTTAAATCCCCCTACAAACCTTAAACTTGATATGTCTTTGCTGGTATGGAGTCTACTGATCGGCTTAGCTTTATCACTCTTTCTTATCTTTTTTGCCTTTATGAGGGCCCCCCCCCAATTCTACGGTTTCAACCGAATCAATGATTAAACTGACAGATGCTATGAATAAAATCTCACTGGGTGATTATAGAGAACGGATCGATGTAAGTTCTGCTACAAAGGAAGACATCTCTATTCTTAATACCTATCGGAGCTTTAACAGGATGGCAGAAAGCCTGAATAATAAATATGAATCAGATGTAAAAATAGAGAAGGATACTATAAAGACAGAAGAGCCTGGGTCCGGGTATGCAGAATTGTCAAACGGCAAGGGTAATAATATTACAGATAATGGGAGTCATGACGAAACCGATGTTATTTTAATGGACGACTCTGATAATGAAAATGAGGTTGAAGATGATTCTGAACCTGAAATTATTTTTAATGAAGTAAACGATAATGCAGATGAATCTGAAATCCAGCCTGATGAAGTTGAATTTGACCTTGGTGCAGAGATGGAAGATGAACAGATATTTTCTGAGCAGGACAAGGTTGATATTGAAGATACAGAGGAAGATTTTAATGAAACGGAACAATTATTATTGGATACGGTGCCTGAAGGTGAGTCTGGTGAAGAAGTGTCATCATTTAAACCCAAAATTGTTTTACCCCAGTCAGGTGTTTATCCCAAGAACAGGAATGTAACAGTAGTTGTTGCAAAAATTGATAATTTTGAAAATTTAACACAGAAACTTGATTCATCTGACTTAAGTTCATTTCTAACGCAGTACAGAAAATCGGCATCACAGATAATATCAAGTTACGGCGGTGTAATAGAAGCACTTCTACAGGATGAAATTGTAGCTATTTTTAATGCTCCTGATGAGCAGATTAATCCCGAGTTAAGGGCTATTTGTGCATCTGTTGAAGTTCTGCATGAACTTGCAACAATGGCAAAGAAAAGAAGAACTGAAGGGAAAGAAATGATAGCCGGCAAAATCGGCGTTAGTGTACAATCACTTGCATATTATACCGAGACAGGTGTTCCTGACTCTGTGAAAAATGTAATAAAAGATGCAAGATTTGTATGTGAAAATGCAAATTTATGGAAAGTTTATGTTACTTCCGAGCTCCACGAAATTGTAAATGATAATGTTGATTCAAAAGAATTTTTAATTGAAGGTGAGGTTTTATATTCTATTACCGGTGTGGAACAGGGTGTGGTCGAACGTGATAACTTTTCTTAGCTTTATCACAGTACATTATTTTAATCTCTATATTCTCTAAACAAATGCAAGTAAGTAAAATCAGGGATTTCAGCCCCAAAAAGCTTGAGAGCTTTATTGTTGAACTTGGTGAGAAACCCTATAGGGCCAGGCAGGTATGTAAATGGCTATATCAAAAGGAAGTTACATCATTTGATGAAATGACTGACCTTTCTGTTGAGACAAGGGACAAAATCAAATCCATATTTGATATTGAACCCTCGCTTAAAATCCTTGAGGAGCAAAAATCTACTGACGGAACTATAAAATATTTATTTGAACTTTCAGATTCCAACCGGATAGAAAGTGTCATTATTCCTGAAAAAAAGAGGTTTACCCTTTGTATTTCGTCACAGGTTGGCTGTGCACTGGCATGCAGGTTTTGCCTGACTGGCACTGTAGGGAAGATCAGGAACCTTGATACTTCTGAAATTATTGACCAGTACCTGTTTATTAGTAACAGGTTGCCGGGACCTATAACCAATATTGTCTTTATGGGTATGGGTGAGCCCCTGGATAACATTGAAAAAGTTATTGATTCAATAGAGATACTTACAGATAAGAATTCGATTGGCATGTCTCCAAAAAGGATTACGGTTTCTACCGCGGGACTGGTTTCTGGTATTAAGGAGCTGGGTAAAAGAATAAGTGTAAACCTGTCAATATCCTTAAATGCTTCCAATGATAAAACCAGGGATGAAGTAATGCCAATTAATAAAAAATATCCAATAAAAAAATTGATAAATACAGCCGTAAAATACCCTCTTCCCAGCAGAAAAACCCTTACGTTTGAGTATGTATTATTAAAAGGGGTAAATGATTCAGCACAGAATGCATATGAAGTAGTTGAGCTTCTAAGAGGAATAAACTGTAAAATAAACCTTATACCTTTTAACGAGGCATATCCACTGCCATATAAGACACCTGAGATGAATAGAGTATATGAATTTCAAAAGATACTGGAAAATGCTAAAATAAATGCCAAAATCAGGAAAAGCAGGGGGAGGGATATACTTGGTGCTTGCGGACAGCTTGCTGCTAAATACCCTCATAAAATTCTGGATAGAAAAAAAGTACAAAACGCAGACATATAGATATGACAGGAAACGAAATCAGAAGAAAATTTTTGGATTACTTCAAGAATAAAAACCACACGGAAATAAGCAGTTCCAGTTTGATTCCAAAAGATGATCCTACGCTTCTTTTTACCAATGCCGGTATGGTCCAGTTTAAGAACGTGTTTCTCGGGCTTGATAAAAGGAGTTACAAGAGGGCCACATCTTCCCAAAAATGTGTCCGTGCAGGCGGTAAGCATAATGACCTTGATAATGTCGGATACACAGCAAGGCACCATACTTTTTTTGAGATGTTAGGAAATTTTTCTTTTGGGGATTATTTTAAAAAAGAAGCAGTGGAATTTGCATGGGAACTTATTACAAAGGTCTACAAACTGCCTGAAGACAAATTGTGGATTACTGTCTTCAGGGAAGATGATGAAGCCTATGATATATGGAAAGACCATATTAAGGTTTCCGGGGACAGGTTATTAAGATGTGATGAAGATGATAATTTTTGGTCGATGGGTGATACAGGCCCATGCGGCCCCTGTTCTGAAATACTGATAGACCAGGGTGAGGAGTTCAGCTGCGGAAAGGACAGTTGCCAGCCGGGCTGTGACTGTGACAGGTATCTTGAGCTCTGGAACCTGGTGTTTATGCAGTATGACAGGGACGCCGCGGGGGAATTAACTCCTCTTCCTAACCCGAGCATCGATACAGGTATGGGACTTGAAAGAATAACTGCAGTAATACAGGGTGTTAAAAGCAATTATGAAACGGATCTCCTAATAGGAATAGTTAACAAAATATCAGCTCTGAGTAAGACTGAATATAAAAACGGGACCATTGACAGTGATTTCTCTATTCGTGTTATTGCTGACCATGCAAGGGCTGTGAATTTTTTATTGTCAGATGGAGTTTTCCCTTCAAACGAGGGAAGGGGCTATGTCCTTAGAAGAATACTCAGAAGGGCTGTAAGGCATGCAAAGATGCTTGGTATGAACGAACCTTTTCTTTACAAGGTACTACCCGCCGTGAATGAAATATTTGGCGAAATCTACACCGAACTGACAGAGAGGTCCGAATTTATTTCAAATGTTGTAAAAAATGAAGAAGTAAGGTTTTTGGAAACAATAGACAGGGGTTTGGAGCTTCTTGAAGCAGAAGTAGGGAAGTTGAGAAATGAAAAAATCCTTTCAGGTAAAGTGGCATTCAAGCTTTATGATACATATGGATTTCCATATGATTTAACTGAAGATATTACTTCGTCCCAGAATATTTCAATAGATAAATCAGAGTTTGATTCTGAAATGGAAAAACAGAGAGTGCAATCCAGGAAATCATGGAAAGGTGCCGGGGATGAGTCTCTTTCTGCATTATATAATGAATTTATTTCAGGCGGGCTTTTCGTCAATTTTGTAGGTTATGAGAGGAAAGACTCGGAGGCACAGGTCAGTATTATTATAAAAGATAATTTAATTGTCGATAGTGCAACCGAAGGGGATGTAATTGAGCTTGTTACGGACAATACACCTTTTTACGGGGAGTCCGGTGGACAGATAGGTGACAGTGGAAAAATAAGTTCTGAGAAATTTACAGCAAATGTAATTAATACAAAAAAGCCATTTCCAAATTTCATTGTCCATGTTGTCGAAATAAAAAAAGGCACAGTATGGGTAGGAGATAAGGTTAAATTAGAAGTGAATAAAAAATTGAGAAAGGGCACGGAATCTCATCATACTGCCACTCATATACTTCATGCGGCACTAAATGAAATACTCGGGGACCATGTTAAGCAGGCTGGTTCACTCGTCACTGCCGATAAACTAAGGTTTGATTTTAGCCACTACTCTGCGGTAGATAATAATGAATTAATAAAGATTGAAGAACTGGTTAATGAACGGGTAAGACTTGATGATAGGGTCACAACCGAGACCGACGTACCGTATGATGAAGCAATAAAAATGGGAGCAACTGCTATATTTGAGGAAAAATACGGTGACAGGGTAAGGGTTGTATCTATAGGTGATTACAGCAAGGAGCTTTGCGGCGGAACTCATCTCGATACTGCCGGTGAAGGAGCATTAATTAAAATTATAAATGAAGAGGCATCTTCTGCAGGAGTACGAAGGATTGAAGCAGTTTCTTCGCACGCAGCTCTTAACCACATGAATGAAACAGAGAGTCTGATTAAAAGCGCCACATCATTATTAAATATAAAAAATTCGGAGATTATCACTCAACTTTCTAAATTATTGAATGAAAATGAAAGATTAAAGAAAGAATATTCTTCTTTAAAAAACAGGTCTCTTGGTGATTCTGCTGTAAGCCTGCTAGAAGATGTGTCAGAAATTAACGGAATAAATTTTCTTTCAAAAGAGATTCCAGGGTCCGGCTCCGGGGAACTTAGGACAATATGGGACAATCTAAAACAAAGAATTAAATCAGGTGTTGTTGTACTTGGAAGTAAAGACAGTAATAAGGTGTATTTGCTTGTCGGAGTTACAAAAGATTTAACTTCAAAATATCATGCCGGAAATATTGTAAAAGAACTTGCTGAAGTTGTAGGAGGGCGTGGTGGCGGTAAACCGGATCTTGCCCAGGCAGGGGGCAGTGAGCCAAAGAAACTGCAGGATGCGTTATTAAGATCAAAAGAAATAGTACAGAACATTAAAAATTAATTTTCTCTATACCTTTTTCCTTAAAAGCTTTTTTAATTTTTTTAAGGGCTGAATTCTCAATTTGCCTGACTCTTTCACGGGATATCTCATACTTTTTGCCTATTTCATTGAGAGTTTGAGGGGTGTCAGTCAATATTCTCTTTTCAATAATATATCTTTCCCTGTCTTTTAGAGATTCAAGTATTGGCCCGATATTGTCCTTAATGCTATTTTCAAGCTGTGATTTTGCAAGTAAATCTTCCTGGTTAAATCTCTTGTCCTCAAGAAGGCTTATATATGTATTGTCCTGGCTTTCTCCTATTTTGGAGTCGAGTGAAAAATCTTTTTTTGACATCCTTTGGTCCATTTCAATAACGTCCTTGTTTCTGACACCAAGTTCTTTGGCAATTCTTGAATAGTCTTCTTCAGATATAAAATCGCCGTCTTTCTTCAGAGAATTTTTTGCAGACCTTAATTTGTAGAATAGCTTTCTTTGAGCCTGGTTTGTCCCTACTTTTACAAGGCTCCATGATTTCATCAGGTAGTTCTGTATATAAGCCCTGATCCACCATACGGCGTATGAAATAAGCCTGTAGCCTTTTGTCGGGTCAAAACCCTTTACCGCGTTCATAAGGCCTATGTTTCCCTCCTGGATAACATCCATCATGTTGATGCCATAGTTTTTGTATTCATTTGCGATCTTTACAACAAATTTCAGGTTAGAAGATACAAGTTTTTTTGCAGCATCAAGATCACCCTCATCCCTGTACTTTACAGCAAGTTTGTATTCCTCTTCGCGGCTTAAAACAGGATGATTACTAATTTCTATAAGGTATCTCTCTAGCGAAGTGGTTAACGCGGGTAAATTCGCAGGTTTTGCCTTTTGTTCATTTTTTTCTTTATTTTCTGCCATGATATTAAAATATTATTATTAATAATATTACCATTTTATCCGTCATATAATTAAATATTCTGATCAAATACTGTGTTTATAGATTCAATTATATATAATAAAAGGATCTTTCTTGACTGTTTTATCACAAACGTATAAATTATCAGGTCTCAAATGCGGATCCGGCGTAGCTCAGTTGGCAGAGCGGATGACTGTTAATCATTAGGTCGCAGGTTCGAGCCCTGCCGCCGGAGCCAATCTTTACGGTAGTTTATGTAAATCCTTCCTCACTTCGGCTAGTCACTGTCTAATCATAGTCTAACTAATACTAGGAATTATGGATGACATCACTAGTTAAGAAACACTCAAGTTACTATGCTATTTTTTCTAATGGAAAGAAAAAGAAATGGATAAGAATAGGGAACGTATGTAAAACTGAAGCTAAGAAGATTCTAAAGAGATTAGAACTTGAGAATAGTATAGAGTCTCTTTTCATAGAGAAGAAATGTATAGATTTAAAGAGTTTTATAGTTAAGTACTTAGAACACTCCAAGATAAATAAAGCTACAGTTACATACAAAGGTGAACTTAGGTCTTTGAAAAACATACTAAAATTTATAGGCAATATAGACATAAGTAATTTGTCATCGGAGATAATAGAGAACTATAAAGCAATGAGGGTAGAAAAGGGATTGAAGCCTAATAGTACGAACAGGGAATTAGCATACATTAGAGCAATGCTATATAGAGCTAAGGATTACGGGTATTTAAATTCAGTGCCAAAGTTCAGGATGCTAAAAATACAGAAGCTCCCACCTAAAGCACTAAATGATAAAGAAGTAGAGTTACTACTTAATAGGGCTTCTCTGTACTGCTCCCCTTTTGTCAAGCTGCGTTTAAGTTGGAATTATAAAAAATAAATGCCTTCTCGCGATTCTCATGAACTCGCTTCCCATTGTGCTCACTGAGCCTATACCTAACTTATGGTAGTATTATAGGCGGGGCAGGTCATCCGGCGGCGGAATTGCGATCTAAAGGATCGTCGCTTGGTTCAGGTATCGCTTACCGAGCAGAGCAAAGTTCTTGCCAAAAATGCCCTCTTCCCCCTGCAGGGCACTCTCGCAGAAGCTATTGGCAAGCTGCCGGAAACTGGGTTAGAGTTTCTCGAGTGCATTGTTGGACTTATTCAAATGCAACACGTTGACGCCGCACCGATCTTGGAGGCCGGACCGATTGACCTAGTGTTGAGAGATACGGGAGCATGAAGAGGATACGAAGAACATGACAGGAGGATACCTTTGACATACGAAACAGAGAACAAAGCCAAGGTCTGCTTTGACGACGTATATACCGCGCAAACACTTCAGCAGTCCACCGACGATGAAGCGTTCCAGATAATAGAGCATTTTACCAATGAATACTGAGGTGATGGGGATAAAGTGTCTGATTATTGCGGCAGGCAATGGCAGCCGACTACGGCAGAATGGTGACAGCAAGCCCCTCATCCCCATTCTGGGCATTCCCCTTATCGAACGTGTAATCCGCTCCGCCATGGAAGCCGGTGTGGATGAGTTTTACGTTGTCATCGGCTGGCAGAGCGACTTGGTCCGTGATTTTCTGGAACGGCTGGCGAAACGTCTAACAATTCGGATCACGCCACTGGTGAATGAAGATTGGGAGAAAGAAAACGGCTTTTCAGTGCTCAAGGCACGGAACGTTCTGCAAGAGCCGTTTCTGCTGCTCATGGCGGATCATCTCTTTGATCCGGAGCTTGTCCGCGCCTTGACGACCCATTCCCTGCCCGATGGAGAAGTAGCGCTCGTAGTGGATAGCAATATTCACAATCCCCTCATTGACATGGATGATGTGACTCGCGTTAGGGTGAAAAACGGGAAGATCTGTGATGTCGGTAAAGGGATGACCGATTTCAACGGCTTCGATACCGGTATTTTTCTCTGCTCTTCTGCCATCTTTGAGGTATTTGAACAAAATAGAGAAAAAGACGGCGATATGACACTATCCGGGGCGATACGTGTCCTGGCTGAAGATGGACGCGCCAAAGCGATCTCTTCAAACCGTTTCTGGACTGATGTGGATGATCCTGCGGCCTTCAAAAGGGCGGAGAAGGCCCTGCTGGACCGTCTCCGAGACAAACCGACCGACGGGCCGGTATCACGGTACTTGAATCGTCCCCTTTCCGTGATGGTTTCCCGCCATTTGGTGAAACTCAATATTACGCCCAATCAAGTTTCCCTGTTCTCGTTTCTGTGTTTCCTGGTGGCCACAGGATTGTTTATGATGGGTGGATATATTTCCTTGCTCATCGGTGGTGTTCTGGCACAGTTCGCATCCATCATTGATGGTTGCGACGGCGAAGTGGCCAGACTTAAGTACCAAAGCAGCGACTTCGGCGGCTGGTTCGATGCAGTGCTGGACCGCTATGCCGACGCCTTCCTGCTGTTCGGCTTGACCTGGCACTTGCTGGCAAGGGAAGTGAACGGCTGGGTTCTCTTCATCGGCTTCATGGCCATTATCGGCTCGTTCATGCTGAGTTACACCGCCGACAAATACGACAACCTGATGCGCGAGCGCATCAAAGCCGGGGGTGGGGCCTGGCTGCGGATGGGGCGGGATGTACGTGTGTTTCTCATCTTTCTTGGGGCAGCGACGAATATGGTACTCCCGGTGCTTGTGGTTATTGCCATTGTGATGAATGTTGAGATCATACGTCGTGTCAGGGTTGCGTCTGTTGGCTAACATCGAATGTGCGAAACAGAAAATCCGACTGATCATTGCAGGCTCACAAGTGCCTGAAGATCAGTGTCACGCTGACAACACATTGGAGTGGCTTTTGCGGCTGGAACCGGATGCTAGCGAAGCCTTACAGCTGGCGGCACTAGCCCATGACATCGATCGGGCAATCGAGAGAATCAAGGTAAGACGAGCAGACTTCGACAATTACGACGCCTTCAAAGCAGCCCATGCCCGAAACAGCGCTGAAATACTACGCCCGATTCTGACCGCTTGCGGTGTGGAACGAAATATTGTGGAGGAGGCCTGTCGGCTGGTAGAGTTCCATGAGGTGGGTGGCGATCCCGGCTCCGATCTGCTCAAAGATGCAGACAGCATTTCCTATTTCGATGTCAACCTGCCGCTTTATTTTCAGCGTGAAGGTTGGGACGAGACCAAGCGGAGATCACGCTGGGGTTACCGCCGGCTTACTCCAAGAGCGCAAGAGATCGTCAAACACATCGACCACGAGGACAAGGAACTGTCGCGTCTGCTGCAAGAGGTGATTCATGAAAGCATCAGCTGATGTGGTGTTTTTTCTTGGCCACGATAATGATTTTGCCCTTTAGCCTTGGATTGTATGTCAAGCCACCGAAAACAGGCCCACCATTAAAGTCAGAATTTCGTCCAATTAGAGCTTCATCACAATTACGACCAAAAAGAATAAGAAAATCCGGTTAATCATACATCTATAATATTAACGTCCATATACGTCCCTCTGTTTCCCTGCCTACTTAATCAAGCAGCATTTAACAGACTCCGACCTCTATCTTTGTAATAATCCTCTTCCGCCTGGAATCGGCGTACGATATCCATGTGCTGAATGCAGGTAGTTTATATTGTAATAATCAACCCATTTATCAAGCTCTAGTGACCTGACCCCCTATAATAGGTCCATAGTTTAAGTTGGATTTTCGATACTTAACCCCAAGCAGTAGTGATTCAGGTCATTGCTCCTTTTTAGGTTATAATATTCAATTATGACCACAGAATTAAAAGAATTTCCACCAAAACTGCAGAAATTAGCCAGATTTATAGAAGAAAACCACTCCTTTAAATCCCTGAAAGAAGCATGCGAGTTAGCAGGTGTTAACTATGACAGTGTCAGGGTAACCATAGCCAGGTACAAGAAAAAAGGCAATGATTTCTATGACTTGCTCTATAGTTTGTTGGATAAGCGAAATAGAAAAAGACTGATTTATATAGATGATATAGTTGGAGATAAAGCTTTAGCAGGGGATATGCGGGCAGCAGAATTATTCTATAAGAGAGCCGGTGAGATAAAACCTATCAATAAGACTGAGATTAACTTCAATCAAACCTCCTTTAAATGTCAATTCGATTATACTATAGTTTTTATTTAACATTCAACCTATTAGACGATTAAATGAGCAATCCTGAAAAGAATATCTCGGCAAGGATAGACAGGCTTCCTGTCTGGCCGTATCCATGGCTTGTGCTGGTTGTGGTTGGTGCAAGTTTTTTCTTTGCTTTTTTTGATATTGTAACAATCGGATTTGCACTGCCCGTAATAATCAAACAGTTTAGTGTAACTGCCGAATATGCATCGTGGGCCGTGACAAGCAGCCTTATAGGGTACATAATCGGGTCCTTATTTTACAGCCGTATAGGTGACAGCTTTGGAAGAAAAACGGGCCTATATCTTTCAGTAAGCACGTTTTCAGTAGGCGCACTCATATCAGGCTTCAGCCCGAATATGGAGTGGCTGATATTCTGGAGGCTCATAGCCGGCATGGGTATAGGGGCTGAAATATCCTTAGCCACTACTTATCTTGGGGAACTTTCACCTGCAAATTTAAGGGGCAGATATACCGGATGGGCAATATCTACAGCATTTGCAGGATTTGCTGCTGTTCCGTTTCTTGCCCTTGCCCTCGTGCCAAATTACCAGTGGGGTTGGAGACTACTCCTTGTTCTTGGCGGTATTGGAGGAATCCTGATTACAATAATGCGAAGAAATATCCCTGAATCAGCGCGCTGGCTGAATTCTCATGGACAATATGAAAAAGCTGATAAAATTGTATCGGTATCGGAAAAATATGTAGAACTTAAAACCGGAAAGAAACTGCCTGAAGTTGATACTGTAAAAATATTAACTAAGGAAATAGACTTTAATGTTAAATCTTTATTTCGTGCACCTTTGATATTCAGGATAATACTTTTTGGGGCTATCTGGTTCTTTTATTATATAGGTAATTATGCTTGGCTTACATTAACACCCGAACTATTACAAAAGAAAGGTGTTGAACTTACACAAAGTATTTCACACCTAACCTTAACAGGAGTTGGTTTTCTTGCAGGGGCTATTATAGCGGTATTTATCAGTGATAGAGTTGAAAGAAAAAATTCAGTGGCATTTATAGCTTTTATATGGACGTTACTGCTATTGCTTATAGGTTATTTTCCAAGTGACACTATGCTTGTAATCGCAGGGTTTTTGGCTTCCGCGACAATAGGACTCTTTATACCTATTTTATACACTTATACAGGAGAAAACTTTCCCACAAAAATAAGGGCAACCGGTATTGCTATAACCGACGGGGTAGGTCACATTGGCGGAGCTTTTTGCGGACAGATAGTATTTCTTATTTATAACCATTATGGATATTCAGGGGCACTTGCAGGTATGGCGGCTACCGGTTTTATAGCAGGGATATTGGTACTAGCCGGTGTTAAAACTACGGGCCGTTCACGCGAAGAGATTAATTAAGCAGTTTCTTGAAATTATAGGGAGGGCAAAAATTTGAAGCTAAAAGACAAGGTAACAATAATAACCGGGGGATCTTCAGGTATCGGGCATGCCCTTTCAATTGGATTTGCGAAAGAAGGGGCAAAAATAGTAGTAGCTGCACTTCATGAAGAGGGCTGCGTTGATGTTGTAGATGAAATTAAGGATATGGGCGGGGAAGCAATACCTTTTGCACTTGATGTTTCAGATCTTAAAAAACAGGAAGAACTTCTTGAAGCAACGTTAAATGCATTTGGCAAAATGGATATTCTTATAAATGATGCAGCATATTCCAGGAGGGAAAAAGTGCTTGATGTAACCCCGGAAAGCTGGGACAAGCAGATGGATGTAAGCCTTAAGGCATTATTTTTTCTTTCCCAGTCTTTTGCTAAACAGGTTATTAAACAAAAAAGTCATGGACGGATAATAAATATAGGTTCAGTGGCAGGTGTTATGGATTTTCATCCTGTATCTATTGCTTATCATGCTGCCAAAGCAGGGACAATACATGTAACAAGGGTCATGGGTGCTGACCTCGCAAAATACAATATTACCGTAAACTGTATATCACCTGGGTCAACGGTAAGCCCAATGTCCAAATCACAGAGCAAAAAATACTATGACTATATGACACAAGGTATCCCTGAACACAGAATGGCAGAACCCCAGGAAATGGTACCTCCCGCAGTAATGTTTGCTTCCGATGAAGCGGAATATATTACCGGACAGACACTTTTTGTTGAAGGTGGAGCATTGGCTGTATACCTTGGAAGGGAAGAGCCTGATTTTGAAGCTTAAGTATTAATCGATATGAAGTAGAAGGTCTGATCTTAGTTTGTGATTATCAAGATAAGGGACATAGTGGTCGTAAAAAATAGATTTTTTAAGTTCCCAGCCCTGGTGGTCAAGGTGCCTTACAGTTTCATCCCGTGCTTCGGCCCTTTGCATTGCTGTTTCTATCGATACATCGAGAAAAATTTTAAGGTCAATAAACCCATCTAATTCTTCATCACAGGAAAACAGCCCTTCAAGTATAAGATAATCGAGCTCAGTTGCATCCACATGAAAAGTATCGTCAAATTCACCATTAGCCAGGTCATATAAACCGGTAATTGTAAAACTTTCCATTTTTTTTACAGATGCCAGTGTATCTCTGATCTTAACGAGGTCATACCAGTTTCGCAGATCTATTTGGTCATATTCAAGTTTGCTCACCCA